>Ga0209857_1000323_pt1 | contig 11050 bp, 8 predicted proteins | sample GWRWN1_10_20_FD_187226 | JGI IMG/M metagenome (GOLD analysis project Ga0209857, IMG submission 187226) | Riverbed sediment microbial communities from areas with no vegetation in Columbia River, Washington, USA - GW-RW N1_10_20 (SPAdes)... | ecosystem: Environmental > Aquatic > Freshwater > River... | reverse complement strand
CAGCTGCCCCTTACCACCGTCAACCACCACAAGATCCGGAAGATCCTCCTCCTCTTTGCCGCGAGCGAAACGACGCTTCAGCACTTCTAGCATCATGCCGAAGTCATCCCCGCCGGAAGAGGCATCAATTGTCCGAATCCGGTAATGGCGGTACCGAGACTTGTCCGGCTCGCCGTTGAAAAAGGTCACCATGGAACCGACGGCGTTGGCGCCATGCAGCATGGAAATATCAAAACATTCGATTCGCTGCGGATAATTTCTCAAGCGCAGCTTCGACTGAAGCTCCTGCAGCATCTTCTCCCGAGCCTTCTCTTGATCGTGGCGCTCCGAAAAGCTTTGCCGAGCGTTCTCCCGGGCCATCTCCACCAACTCGCTTTTAGCGCCTCTCTGCGGGCTAAGAATACTGACTCGTTTGCCTTTGTTTTCCCTCAGGTATTCCTCCCGGACTTCCCGGTCATCCAACTCCACCGGCAACAAGATTTCATCCGGGATAAAGCGATGGCCCTGGTAAAACTGCGTCAGCAGCGCGGCCATGACTTCCTCATCGGGAAACTCCAAGTCCTCCAGCGCATAGGACTGGCTGCCCGTCAACTTACCTTGCCGCACGAACAGAACTTGGACTTCGATAAATCCCCCCTCCCGATAAAGTCCAAAAACATCCTGGTCGCTTCCCCAGTGGGCAACCATGCGCTGCTTTTCGAGGGTCTTTTCAACGGCCTGAATCTGATCGCGAATCTTGGCCGCCGCTTCGAACTCCAACGCCGCGGATTTCTGCGCCATCTTTTGCCGCAATTCCGCTAGCAGCTCGTCTTGCTTGCCTTCGATGAACAAGACGGCTTGACGAACTCGCTCCCGGTAATCCGGCTGGCTTACGGGCAAGACGCAGGGCGCCAGGCAACGTTTGATTTGATATTGGAGACAGGGCCGGCTGCGGTTTTTGAAGTTGTGTTCCGTACAGTTGCGCAAAAGAAAATGCTTTTCAACGATGTCCAGTGTTTCTCGAGCCGCCACCGCCGACGAAAACGGCCCGAAATAACGGTTGCCGTCCTTGACGATCTTGCGCGTCGTGAAAATTCGTGGCCAGGCGTGCTGCGTTGTGACTTTGATGCTCAGATAGCTCTTGTCGTCTTTAAGTCGGATATTGTAACGCGGCTTGTATTGCTTAATCAGGTTGTTTTCGAGAATCAGCGCTTCTTTGTCGCTGCTCGTGACCAGCGTCTCAACGTCGGCGACTCGACGGACGAGAAACTCGACCTGGCAGCGCCCATCCGGACTATGAAAGTAAGCCCGCACTCGAGCGCGGAGATCTTTCGCCTTGCCGACGTAAATCACCTTCCCTTTGTCGTCCCGCATCAGGTAAACACCGGAACGCGAGGGCAAATTCGTTATTTTTTCCGGAGTGATTGCCATTGGAATATCCAAAACACGGTCGGCGGGAAAGGGTGAGCTGCGGCAAATTGAGCATAAACGGGCTCGCCGACTTGATGCCCCTTAGCTGCCAAATTGGCAATGCTTAACTTCTCCAGCCGTATCCACATTTGCACTCTGGTGGACACTTTTTGCAATTTCCTAGCGTATTTCGCCGTTTTTCCAATCATAATGCGGCTAATCCACTGGGAGCAAATTGGCATGGCTTTTGGAAACTTACTGTTTAAACGCCGCGACGAAAAATTGACGAAAGTGAAACGGAGTATAGCATGTTCGATATTGAAAACCTGATGCACCTCGGGGTTTTTAACCAACTGATACCTATCTGGCAGGTGTTTTTTTTCATCGCGAGTCTTTTACCATTTCTACTATGCAACCGCGTAAAAATCTGCCTTCTCATTACCTATATGTTTACCTACTATCTCGGCTTCATGGTTCAATTTGGAGATTACATCTCCACTAGCGGTTCGATGCAGCCGTTTGTCCTCTATTCTCTCAGCGGTCTTGCCATTGCAGTCTTCTTTGTTGCGACGATCTTCACGGAGCAGCCGGAAAAAACCAAAGTTCGCTGGGTTCGTTTCTCTCAGCAACCGGATGACGAAGAAAGGCCGACTCGGATACGCCACTCGGACCCTGTGGAAGCCGCCATCAACGTAACTAACGTATCGGACGCCGAGCGCTGAGAATCTCAGCTAGCATCCAAGTTGTTTCTCAACTCACAAGCTGTTTCGCGACTAGGAACCTGGGCTGCGAGCCACCAACGGATTACGCAGCCCTATTTCTTGTTCTTCGATCGCCCGGATGCGATCGCGCAATTCCGCAGCTCTCTCGAATTCAAGGGCTTCGGCAGCTTTCTTCATCTCTTTCTTGAGCCTTTGAATTACCCTTGGCAAGTCTTTTGCCCCATAGTTGGTTTCCTTCTCCGCCGCCAATGGAACATCGACATAATCAGCCTCGTAAATTTTTACCAGGGGGGACCCGATAGATTTGATCACTGTTTGCGGCGTAATCCCGTGCTTCTTATTGAAAGCCGCTTGCAAACTACGGCGGCGATTGGTCTCATCCATTGCCAGCCTCATGGAGTCGGTGATGGAATCCGCATAGAGGATTACCGTCCCATAAACATTGCGCGCGGCTCGACCGATAGTCTGGATGAGCGAACGATCGGAGCGCAGAAAACCTTCTTTGTCGGCATCCAGGATCGCAACTAGAGAAACCTCCGGCAGATCGAGCCCCTCGCGTAACAGGTTGATGCCCACCAAAACATCGAAAACTCCCATGCGCAATTGTCGGATGATCTCAACCCGCTCCAGGGTTTCAATATCCGAGTGTAAATAGCGAACCTTAACGTTTAGATCCTGGTAATAATCCGTCAGATCTTCGGCCATTCTTTTGGTTAAAGTCGTGACCAGGACTCGTTCCTTGCGCTCGGCTCTTTTACGTATCTCTTCAAGTAGATCGTCCACCTGATTGCGCGCGGGACGCACAATCACCTCCGGGTCCATCAAGCCCGTAGGACGAATCAGTTGCTCGACAATGGCCCCTCTGCTCTTGTCCAACTCATACCGGGCCGGCGTAGCGGAAACATAGACGGCCTGGTCCAAGCATGCCTCGAACTCGGAAAAATTCAAAGGGCGATTGTCCAAAGCCGAAGGCAAACGGAAGCCGTACTCGACGAGAGTTTCTTTCCTGGATCGGTCGCCTCGATACATGCCGCCGATTTGGGGCACGGTGACGTGACTCTCATCGATGAAAAGCAGGAATTGGTTCGGAAAGTAGCTGATCAATGTCGGCGGCGGCTCTCCCGGTTTTCGCCCAGTAAGATGGCGCGAATAATTTTCGATGCCCGGGCAAAACCCCATCTCTGCCAGCAATTCCAAATCGTAGAGCGTTCGTTGTTCCAGACGTTGCGCCTCCAAGAGCTTATGCTCTGCGCGCAACTCTTCCAGGCGTCCCTTGAGTTCCAAGCGGATGTCCTGCGTTGCCTGCTTCATTCGATCTTCGCCGGTGACATAATGGCTGGCCGGATAGATGCAGGCTTTATCGACCCGCCGTTGAACTTTTCCCCGGAGGGGATCGATCTCATGAATCGTTTCAATCTGTTCATCGAAAAATTCAATCCGGAGCGCCGACGAATCCTCATAGGCCGGAAAGATTTCAACGATATCTCCCCTGACCCGAAAGGTGCCGCGATAAAAATCGAAATCGCTGCGCTGATATTGAATATCGACCAGTTTTCTCAGCATCTGGTCGCGTTGGATCCGGTTGCCTTCTTCGAGATAGACCATCATGTCGAAGTAAGCTTCCGGCGAGCCGAGGCCGTAGATACAGGAGACGCTCGCGACAATCAGCGTATCGCTTCTCTCTAACAAAGCTTTGGTTGCGGAGTGGCGCAGTTTATCGATTTCATCATTGATGGAGGCGTCCTTCTCAATGTACGTGTCCGTTGACGGCACATAGGCCTCCGGCTGATAGTAGTCATAGTAGCTGACGAAATAGCGAACGGCGTTATCGGGAAACAGCTCGCGAAACTCGTTGTAAAGTTGCGCCGCAAGGGTCTTGTTGGGCGCGATAACTAAAGTCGGTTTGTTGATGCGGGCGATCACGTTGGCCATCGTGAACGTTTTGCCCGAACCAGTCACCCCCAGCAAGACCTGATCTCTTTTGCTTTTCTCGATGCCCTGGACAAGTTTCTCGATGGCCTGTGGCTGGTCGCCCTGGGGTTTGAACTCGGAAACCAATCGGAACTGACGTTCTTCTCTGTTGCGGATCATCGGAGAAAAAATACCAGCCCGCGGGGGATCGGACAAGCGGCGGTTATCTAGCCTTCGTTATCCTGCCCCGCGTAGAGGCGGTCGACAAGCAAAGTTAGCAGGATCAAAAAACGAAGACCCAATCTCACAATTTCACCTCCGTTGAAGTACCTTAGGTTGTTCCTACCCTAGGTAACACACTGGCGCAGGCACTGAGAGGAGCGATTTGAAGCTCATTGAAAAACTGAAAGCAACGGCCACACGCCTAAGACGGGAACTATTCGCTCTTTACTTGGCCACCCGAGACCCGCGCACCCCCTGGTATGCCAAGGCCGTTGTCGCCTGCGTAGTAGCATACGCCTTAAGTCCAATTGATCTGATTCCTGACTTCATTCCCGTTTTGGGATATGTCGACGACCTATTGCTACTGCCATTAGGCATCTATCTCGCTTTGAAAATGATCCCGCAACAGGTTCTAACGGAATCCCGGCAGCGGGCGGCACGGACGAGCGACAGATTGTCCAAGAATTGGGTGGCAGCAGCGGTCATCGTACTTTTGTGGACCGCCGGAATCCTTTTCCTGGCAGTTTATCTCTTGAGAGTCTTCTGTTCGTAATTGGGATGGTTTCAGTTGATCCAATGAGCCAAGCTATTGCCCGCGCCCCGAGTCGTTACGACTTAGTCCGCCAGGACGTACCGTAACAAGCCGGCCGGGCTGGCGAAACATGATCTGTGCGATGGTGGGCGAGATGGGCTTACCAAACAGGCAGTAGCCCTTGCCGTTTTGGCTCTCCCCATTAGCCCAGGCGGCGAACTCATCCGCTGTCGGCGTATGGCCGATGTCGACTGCGCAACGCCGAACGATGAAGCCCAGCATCATCTTCGGGGCGCTTTGTTTAGGACCGGGAGAACCATCCATGATCCCAATGTATAAAAAATATTCGTAAAGGTTGCAAGAAAAACTGCAACCGACTTTTGGTTTGCCTAGTTTATTGCTAGTCTAAGACGACAATGGCACCGCAAGACTGGCAAAAGTATCTTAAATTTCGGTGCACAGGTTGCGGCAACTGCTGCCGCGACACCGTAGTTTGCATTACCGATGCCGATATCCAACGGATCGTCGATGGAACCGGCAAGTCTCCCCTCAAGTTCGTTCGCTTTTACACACATGACAAAATCTCCATGTCCACCAATGATCCGCTTTGGGTCAAGTTCAACGATCAGAAGGCCGTCATGGGTCTGCGTTCGATTCAGGATCGTTGCGTTTTTCTCGACGACGAGACCAATCTCTGCACCATCTACGAACATCGACCGGTCACCTGCCGAGATCATCCCTTCAACGTAACTTTCTCCGACACAGGCGCGGTGGAAAAAATTTCTCTCAGTAAAATCGTCAAGTGCCCCCACGCATGGGACGGCGACGTTTCACGGCGTGAATTACGCAGAGTGCAGACCTGGAACGAGCGCCAAGAAGAGAGTTATTTGAAGAAGGTTGGCGAATGGAACCGTTCCAAGACCGGACAGAAGACTAGACCTGCATTTCTCCGCTTTCTTGGTTTCTCGGTTTAACGTTTCCGCTATTCATCGGCGATTGTAAAAGTTAAACCTGAAGACGGCCAGTATATCAGGCCGCCAGCCAAACAGTCGGGAAAGCAGTCTCATGCACCGGTCGTCGCTGTGGCCTTGCGGTGGAGTTGTTTGTTGACCGCCGACCTAGCGGCCTGCGTCACCGTGAACAATTCCAGTTCGTCGAACTCGTATTCCTGCACCGGCATCATGGCAATATCAACGTAAGTGCTGGGGTCGCGTTGAACGCGCTTGAGGATACGCCAGTAACGCCAGTACAACGCCGCTAAACGGACGTGCTTCGACAACACCTCCCACGCCTGGCGTGGATAAAACGACAAGGAGCTCTCGATCGGCATGCCGGGACGGCGATCGAGGCGATACTTGCGCCGAAACAGGCCGCTTTCCAGCGGGTGGACGCCCTCGATCTTAATCGCCTCGTAAAACGAGAACAGCTTGGCCATCATGTTATAGGAATCGTAGTTCCAGAGCTTCGTTCGCCGGATGACCCGCTCCACGTGCTCCGGCGAATAGTAGATATCCCACGCCTTGTAATAGATGGCACGCAGTTCGTCATCCGACATCCTGGGATGGCGCGTGGTCACGTGCACCAGATCGTACTGGTTCAAATCACGCTCCATGGGCACGCCTGCCAGATGCAGCTTCTTGTGATCTTCCGAGCCGGGCAACGGTGTGAGGAGAAAAAACTCCAGCAGATCGACGGGCAGCTCCTTCTGGATGATGTGAATATCTCGCTCGATCGTTGCCGGTGTATCACCCGGGAACCCGATAATGTAACCCGCGTAGGTCAAGGTGCCGACGCGGTGCCATGCCTGCAACATCGCGCGGTACTCGGTGATGCGGTTCTGGCCCTTTCGCGCATCCTTCAGGGACTCCGGATTGATGTTCTCCAAGCCAATGAATACGCGGTCGACCCCGGCGCGTGCGGCCTTTTCAATAAAGCCACGGATCTTGTGCGCCATGGTGTCCACCTGGGCAATGATATGGATTTCCAGGCCTTCCTCTTCGCGCATCTTGATCAGGCGATCGAAAATCGCCTCCCAGGTCTGGTTGCGCGCCAGGTTGTCGTCTGTGATGAAAAACTTGTGTACGCCTTGGGCGACGTTGGCGCGCACCAACCGCTCGACATCGTCTGGGCTACGGGCCCGCGACTTGCGTCCCTGAACATTGATGATCGTACAGAAGCTGCACAGGAAAGGGCAGCCGCGTCCGGCATCGAAGCTCGTGCGTACGCCCATCGTTCGGCGCACGACGCCGACGGGGAGGTACGGCGGCGGCTCGCCCTCCAGGCTCGGCAGGTCGTTCATGAAGTTGTACAGCGGCTCGAGCTTGCCGCGATCCGCGGCGCGCAGCAGTTCCTCGAGCCGTCCCTCGGCCTCCCCGGCAAAGAGCGTGATGCCGAGATCCATCGCGTCCCGTAGCTCGAACGGCAGCTCTGGCAGCATCGCTATGCAACCGCTGACGTGAAATCCGCCAATGCAAACCGGAATTCCCGCGGCGCGTAGCGGCCGCGCAATGTCCACCGCGCGCGGGAACTGGTTGCTCTGGACGCCCACCAAGGCGATCAGCCCATGTCCGCCCGATTCACGGATCTGCCGGATGATGCGGTGGGGGCGAATCCGCGTGTTGGTCTCGTCCCAAGCCATGACCCGCATCTCGACATCCTCGCCAAGCACCCGTCGTTCGGCGCAATCGAGCGCAAGGCCGTTCAGGGCGGCCAGCGTATTGGCCGGAATTGACGAGCGAGCCCATTGGATGACGTAACCGTCGTCGTCGTAGTGTGAGGGTTTGATCAGGAACAGATGGAAAAGCCGTGTCGTTCTGGTTCGTGCGATCTGCATCGCGAGTATCCCGATTCCGCTCACCGACACCGGTGGCTGGATTTGCCCGTCCGGACGGTTAGATTCTTAACCGAGGTGTACCGTTTTTGTCAATTGACGGCCATCGGAATTAATTTGCCATACGATCGCGAAGTTGATTGGCGGTGAACAATCTGCACAATGTACTTGCATTGGCCATTGCTGTCGGTGCAGACTAAAGCGGGAGGAAAACTTATGGCAACCGACAAGACCGCCGGGCTCGAAGGAGTGATCGCTGGAGACACCGCAATCGCCACGGTCGGCAAAGAAGGTAAAGGACTCACTTACCGCGGCTACTCAATTTACGACCTCGCCGAACACTCAAGTTTTGAGGAAGTGGCCTATCTTCTGATCTATGGTGTCCTACCGACGCAGGCCGAGCTAAACAATTACAACAAAACGCTGCGCGGGATGCGTGGACTGCCAGCGCCGCTCAAGACGGTGCTCGAACAGATTCCTGCCGACACTCACCCCATGGATGTAATGCGCACCGGTTGTTCGATGCTCGGGACTTTGGAGCCCGAAGGGGCTGCCCGCGAGCAGATCGCTGTAGCCAATCGGTTGACTGCCTGCTTTAGCTCCATACTTCTCTACTGGCACCATTTTCAAAAGAACGGCAAACGGATTGAAACGGCGACCGACAACGATAGTACCGCCGGACACTTCCTTCATTTGCTGCACGGCAACAAGCCCGATGAGCTTCACCGCCGCGCCATAGATGTGTCGCTCATTCTCTACGCCGAGCATGAATTCAACGCATCGACTTTCACCGCCCGCACCATCACCTCTACCCTGCCCGATTTCTATTCCGCCGTTACCGGCGCCATCGGCGCGCTGCAGAGGACCCCGCAGCGCGCCGATGGCGCCAATGAAGCCGCCATGGAGCTTATCGAGCGCTTCAACACACCCGACGAAGCAGAAAAAGGCATTCTCGAACTCATCGCCGCGAAGAAACTGATTATGGGCTTCGGCCATCGTGTTTATAAAATTTCCGATCCTCGCTCCGACGTTATCAAAGCATGGTCTAAGAAACTCGCCGCAGCGCATGGGAATGAAAAACTTTACCCAGTGTCGGAGCGCGTCGAGCAGGTCATGCGGCGCGAGAAAAGACTTTTCCCTAATCTCGATTTCTACAGCGCCAGCGCCTACCACCTGTGTGGCATTCCGACCTCGATGTTCACACCGCTGTTTGTCGTCGCGCGCATCACCGGCTGGGCGGCGCACATCATCGAACAACGCGCGGATAACCGTTTGATCCGGCCCAATGCCGATTACATCGGTCCCGACCCGCGGCATTACGTTCCCATTGCAAATCGTTAGCCCGGACTATTCATGGACCTAGGAAGAGGCACGACACCCTTTAGACCGAGGAGTAAGCATACGGCCTACGGCATCTCAAACTGCAAATCTCAAATTGCAAAATTGAAATCTGAGATCTGGAATCTGAGATTCCAAGCGAAGCGAGGACTGGCCCATTGCCCGCGATCGGACCTGTCTGCGTGTCCGCACAGGCAGAGAGGCTTGCTCCTCGGTCACTCTTCTAAGAACAATGCGGGGTAGTCTTATGACCAGCACGGTTTCAAATATCCGTCCTGCACCAGATCCAATTATGGTGGATATCGCCGACTACGCTGCGAGCTACGTGCCAGAAAGCAAGGAAGCTATCGAGACTGCGCGCTACTGTTTCATGGACACTCTAGGCTGCGCGCTGCTGGCCTTGCGCTTCCCCGAATGCACAAAGCATCTGGGGCCCATCGTTCCCGGCGCGCTGCTAGCCAACGGCGCGCGTGTACCAGGCACCGATTGGCAGCTCGAACCGGTTCACGCAGCCTTCAATATCGGCGCTATGATTCGTTGGCTCGACTTTAACGATACCTGGCTCGCCGCTGAATGGGGTCATCCATCAGATAATCTGGGCGGCATCTTGGCTCTGGCGGATTACCTGTGCAGAACCAAACAGAAATCACTTACCATCGGCGCCGTTCTTCACGCCATGATCAAAGCACACGAAATCCAGGGAATTCTCGCCCTCGAAAATAGCTTCAATCGCGTCGGACTCGATCACGTTCTCTTAGTTCGAGTCGCCACCGCCGCCGTGGCCACCGCTTTGCTCGGCGGAAGCAAGGAACAAATCATCAGCGCCATCGCCAACGCCTGGACCGACGGCGGTAGCCTGCGGGTCTATCGCCACGTGCCGAACACCGGCCCGCGCAAGTCCTGGGCCGCCGGTGATGCCACCAGCCGAGGCGTCCGGCTGGCGCTCATGGCGCTGCAAGGCGAAATGGGTTACCCGTCGGCTCTATCGGCAAAGACCTGGGGATTCTACGATGTCCTATTCAAGGGAAGAGCGTTCAGTCTACCCCGACCCTTAGGCTCCTACGTTATGGAAAATGTGCTCTTTAAAATTTCCTTTCCCGCAGAATTTCACGCGCAGACAGCCGTGGAGTGCGCTATCCAGCTGCACGAAGAGGTGAAGAATCGGCTCGATCAAATTGAAAGGGTTACGATCATTACCCAGGAGTCGGCAATCCGCATCATCGACAAAAGCGGACCACTGCACAATCCCGCGGACCGCGACCATTGTATCCAGTACATGACCGCGGTCGGATTGATCTTCGGCGAGCTCACCGCCGATCATTACGAAGATAAATTCGCCCGCGATCCGCGCATCGATGCATTGCGCGACAAGATGATTATCATCGAGGATGCCCGTTACTCCGAGGATTATCTTGACCCAGAGAAGCGCTCCATCGCCAACGCCGTCCAGGTTTTTTTCAAAGACCGGTCGGCGACGGAAAAAGTCGCCGTCGAATATCCCATCGGTCACCGGCGACGCCGCCCGGAAGGCATTCCCCTTTTGATAAAAAAATTTGTAGCAAATCTAAATTCGCGCTTGGCTCCGCCATGGAGCAAAAAAATCCTTGATCTGTGTCTGGAACTTCCAACCCTGCAGGCAACTCCCGTAGATCGGTTCATGGACATGTTTACCGTGCAATCGGCATAATCGTCGCGGGATTCGTATAATCTGGAGAAACAAGATGAATCCAAGGCAAGTACTCAAACAGCTGCTCAAACGTGACAAACTCTTGGTGGCACCGGGTTGTTACGACGGTCTATCCGCCCGTCTCGTAGAGGCGGCGGGCTTCGAGGCGGCCTATTTAAGCGGTGGCGCGGTCGCGCGCAGCATGGGAATACCGGATATCGGGCTGGTCACCATGTCCGAAGTAATCGAGCGCGCCGCCCAGGTGGTTTCAGCGGTGCGAATACCCGTCATCGCTGATGCGGATACGGGTTATGGCAATGCCGTTAATCTAGTTCGTACGGTTCGAGAGTTCGAACGCACCGGCGCTGCGGCCATTCATATTGAAGATCAGATCACCCCGAAGCGCTGCGGTCACCTTGACGGCAAAGACGTTGTCCCGC
>Ga0209857_1000318_pt1 | contig 11175 bp, 11 predicted proteins | sample GWRWN1_10_20_FD_187226 | JGI IMG/M metagenome (GOLD analysis project Ga0209857, IMG submission 187226) | Riverbed sediment microbial communities from areas with no vegetation in Columbia River, Washington, USA - GW-RW N1_10_20 (SPAdes)... | ecosystem: Environmental > Aquatic > Freshwater > River... | reverse complement strand
GATCTCAATCGATACTCTAAGCTTCTCTAAAAATAGCCCCCGGTCGCGGTCGTCTCGAAAGATCGCCCGTCGATCGTTACCCCGGCAGGTGACGTGGTAATAAGCATGAGGATAAGAAATCCGTAGCGGTCGCGCCATAGATTTCAACTATCACTAGAACCTATGTAAGTCAAAGGTAAAGATTTGACCCCTCGTTGGGCGCTAGGAAAATGTAGGTTAGTTAAATTGACATCCGTTTCGTGAGGGACTATAGCTCCGGGCATGCGTTACGGGTTATTTTATTTGCCGTCATCGCTGCCCACCACTCGCGCAGACGGGAGCGAGCGCCTGCGGGCCGTTGTGGATCAAGCGGGGTATGCAGAACAGCTCGGCTTCGATTCGATCTGGCTTGCGGAACACCACTTTCATTCCTTCGGCGGGCTCTTTTCGGCCACGCCGGTCATCGGCGCCGCTATCGCCCAAAGGACCGCCAGGATTCGAATCGGAACTGCGGTGATCCTGCTCCCCTACCACAACCCGCTTCGGGTTGCGGAGGACTATGCCACCCTCGACTGTCTGAGCGGGGGGAGGCTCCAGTTTGGGATCGGACATGGCTTCGTGAAGTGGGAGGCCCTGACATTCGGAATTCCACTCGATGAGCTGCGCGACCGGTTCCGGGAAAATCTGGAGGTCATCCTCAAGGCCTGGAGCGAGCCCATATTGAACCACAAGGGCCGCTTTCACGAATACCATGGCGTTGAGGTCTGGCCCCGCCCGGTGCAGGAGCCATATCCCGCCGTCTGGATGGCGGCGACCACGTCTGTCGAATCCTTCGAACTATCGGGACGGTACGGATTTAACATGATGCTGATACCTTTCCTGAATGAGGTCGAAGAGCTTCGTCACAAGATGCACGCTTATTTCAGCGCGCGACAAGCCGCAGGATTTGACCCGTCAACGGCACGAGTGCTCGGCGTGTATCATATGTATGTCGGGGAAAATTCCGTGGAGGCGCGCGCGGCCGCGGCTCAGGGACTCGCCGAATACCACTCGGCGGCAAGCCACGCGCATAGCTTGACGCCGGGAATAGCTGATCCTGATTCCTACCGCAGTCACGAACGGCACCGCGCACAGATGAAACTGCTCACCTTCGACGAATTGGTCGACCAAAGCCGCGTGCTCGTTGGTAGCGTGGAGGAGATGCGCGAGCGGGTGGAATACGTGCGCGAACGTCTCTATCTGACGGATCTGGCGGGAAATTTCGCCCTGGGCGGCTTGACCGATGACCAAGCGCGCGCATCGATGCGCCGGTTCATAGAAAAGGTGGCGCCGAAAGTGCGGGAGTGAACTCAATGCTGAAAAACCCCAAGCTTATCGAAGGTCACTACGAATGCCGCCGTTTTGACGAGACGCTTCCCGTCTTCACCGACATCCTCGGAATGGAAGTCATCGAACGGCGTAGCGAGACCGAATGGGTTATGAAACACCCGAATACCGGCTGGTCAATGGTCCTGCACGCTGCCGGACCCGATGCGAAAGACAAGCCGCTGATGAACCATTATGGTTGGAGAGTAAGCAGCCGCGGCGAAGTCGACAGGGCTCAAGAATATCTGAAAAAAGTCAAAGAAGAGTACCGCTTGCCCCGGGTCGGCAAACCGTGCCTCTTGCACATCGCCTATTCTTTTTACTTCGGCGAGCCAGGCGGCAACTCTTTGGAGATCGAGTACTACGAGCCCGAGCATGCCAAAGCGTCGGCGGTTTACGGGCCCCATTGGCAGAGACCCTATGCTGCAGAAAAATTTGCGGGCAAAGGTTACGTTTGCCAGGGTCTTTCTCACGGGACATTGGAATGCGACGAGGGCGCGAAGGAATCCTACCGGCGCTTTATCGCAGAGAGGTTGGGTTTGGAATTGGTTCCGCTTCCGCCCGAACTTCCCGTGCTCTATCTCAAGGACGCGTTCAATCCCTGGTATGTGGTGGTCGTGCCGCAAAAAATTCGTCGCTATCTGAATGAGAACAGCCGGTTTACGTTGGAGATCGATTCTCTGGAGGCGGTGCGAGAAGCCCATCAAGAGTTTGCAAGAACCGGCAACGACGCTGGCGTCACTTACATTGGCGAGCTAAGAGAAGAGAACGGCAGATCATATTTTTTTCTAAGCGATCCAGCCAAAAATTGGTGGGAGATAACCGCGGGTAAAAGTGCCGTCTCTCGGAATGTCAATTCCATTTGACCCGCCAAAGTTCGCGAGTAGAATGAAGTAATGAACGGGCACCGGGTTTGGCGCTCCTGACTCATGATGGTATAAAGACTTGGTCTAAAAATCCAGCTCGGCAATTGATGGAGGTGTTCTATGGCTAAACCGCAAAAGGAAGTTCCCATGGCGTCGGCGGATCAGATGCGGGAGGCGTTCCATGAGCGCATGCACGCGAATCACATGTACGGCCTTTGGGAACTGGCGAGTCAGATGACGCCGCATCCCCAGCCTAAAATGATCCCCTATATGTGGCCGTGGTCCAAGCTCAAGTCGATCGTCGATGAGTCGGGTTCGGCGGTGCCTGTGGGCGAGGAGCGCCGGGCGCTGCAACTTTTCAACCCCGGCCTCGACGGCCGCTGGGCGACAACAAACAATCTGATTGCTGCCGTGCAGGTCCTCCTGCCGGGCGAAGTGGCCCGCGCTCACCGCCATTCGCCGACTGCAATTCGCTTTATCATCGAAGGGAGTGGTGCCTATACGGCCGTCGATGGCGAGCGCGTCTATATGGAACCCGGAGATCTGATATTGACGCCGAGTTGGGCCTGGCACGACCACGGCAATGAGACGAAGGAGCGTGTCGTCTGGATCGACGGGCTGGACATCCCGTTGATCCAATCTCTGGAAGCGATGTTCTTTCAGTTCTATAGCGCGCAGCAGGTGCCCGCGACCCGGCCGGCGAACGCGTCCAAACGGTTGCACGGCCACGCGCATTTGAGTCCGACCTGGGTGAAGGAGAAACCTCAATCGTCGCCGTTGCTGCTCTACTCGTGGGATCGCACCTGGGAGGCGCTGAGCGCGCTGCGCGAACATGAGGGAAGCGCCTTCGACGGCATCGCGCTTGAGTACCGCCACCCGCAGACAGGCGGCCCTGTTATGCCGACGATGGCCTGCTGGGTGCAAATGCTGCGCCCAGGCGAAGGTACGAAGGCGCACCGCCATACCGGCAGTGCGGTCTACCACGTCGTTAAAGGCGAAGGCGCGACGGTCATCGACGGTCAGCGCTTCGTCTGGAGTAAAGGAGACATCATCGCATTGCCGCCCTGGGCGCTGCACGAACATGCCAACACCTCGGGGAAGGAAGACGCTGTGCTCTTCTCGATCCAGGACACGCCGGTGCTCCAGGCGCTGGGCCTCTACTACGAGGAGTCCCTGGGCGAGAACGGCGGGCATCAAAAAGTTACTTCGAACTTTTCGCCGGACTGATCCAGTTTCCGCTAATTCCGATCGTCATTCCGGCCGAGCGTGCGGGCGCGCGGGAGAGCCGGAATCCTTCACCCCCTCTTTGTCTCCCCCTTTTCAAGGGGGAGATATAGCGGGGGTTGGAAAGGAGATTATGAAACCCAAGAGAATAACGCGACTCCTTTTCCTCTGCTTGATCGTTGCGCTCTTCGCCGTTGAACCTGCTCGCGCCATTGAGAACGTCCGCGTCGCCTATCCTTCCATGAACACCTCCGTGTTTTGCCTTATCATCGCGCAGAAAGAAGGTTACTTGAAAGAAGAAGGAATCGACGCACAGCTTCTCAGTATCCGGGGCGAGATCGCGATAAGAACGACCCTGGCCGGTGAAGTTGACTTCTTCACCAACGCCGGCAGCGCTCTAGCAGCGGCGGTCAGGGGTGTCCCCGTCAAAATCGTCACGGTTTTTCAGGACAAGCCCGGATGGGATTTAATTGCGCAGCCCGAGATCAAGTCGGTGGCTCAATTGCGCGGGAAGAACATCGCCATCATGTCTCCCGAGGGCTCCCTCGCCGTTGTCGCAAGGGAGATCCTAAGAAAAAACGGCATGGACCCGGCGAAGGATGTCAATCTCGTGGTGATGGGCGGGGACGAGGTGCGCTTCCCGGCGCTGCAGACGAAGTCGATTCAGGCGACGCTGTTTAACCGCGGGATGAGTCTAAAGGCGCAAAAGGAGGGATTTACGAAGTTGGCCGCTGCGAGCGACTACGCCAACCTGATCGAGGGTGGCTTGGCTACGTCAAACGACAGAATCAAGCAAAACCCGGACAAAATCTTCCGCTTTATCCGCGCCTCCTTGAAAGGATTAAACTTCTTCGTCGCCAAACGAGAGCCGGCGATCAAGTATATGACGGACGCTTTGAGGTTGAAGGATCAGGAGCTGGTCAATGCCATCTATGACATCCAATCGAAGCTTGTCCTGCGCGAGGGCTTTACCGACGACAAGGTTTTGCAGTCGATGATCGAGGAGATGAAAAGGACCACTAAAGTCCAACGTGACATCAAAGTCGCCGACATCTTCGATTTGACCTTCGTGAAAAAAGCCAACGAAGAGCTCAAAACCAGCGGCTGGAAACCGTAGTTTAGGCCGGCACGCACGCGGTCAAAAGGGAGGGTGAGATCGCGAGGGCAAAAGATCGGAAAGCCAACAGACTCAGAAAGGAGTCGAAGCAGTCATGGATGAACTAACGCTTGAAACGGCAGAAAAGGCAGTCAAGGCGGCGCAGGCGAAAGCGCGGGAGCTAGGAACCCCAATGACCGTTACTGTAGTCGATGCGGCGGGTCGTTTGGTGCTATGCGCCCGGGGTGACGGCACGGGATTTTTCACTCCTGAAACTTCCCGTGCCAAAGCTGTCGCCGCAGCGGCATTCCGGCGCGCGACTAAGGAGATGGCGAACCTCAGGGAGTCCGCGCCGGCTTTCTGGGGCAATGTCACGGCAATCCTAGGCGGACAGGCTCTGCCGAGCATTGGAGCGGTCCCCGTTATCTCCAGCGGAAAGTTGATTGGAGCCGTCGGTTGCGGTGGCGGCACGGGAGAGCAGGATCATCTTTGTGCCGAAGCCGGGGCGGCTGCGATAGCGAGCGGCTAAACTTGAAGGGAAGGGCAGGCGGAAAGAGAAAACACTTCTCAACCCCAAAGAACCTAGCGCGGCCGAGCCGCAACCAAGTCGGAGTGAGTCGCGCAAAGGCGCAAAGGGCGCCAAGGCAGGAGACGGAATAAGGAATCGTTTTTTACAGGAGGTAACGGAGATAACAGAGATGAATTAAAAAACTTTGTTTCCTTTGTTCTTTCCTGTTAGAGCTCTTTGCGGTTAAAAGTATTTTTCGCTCCACGATAAGGAGGTGACGATATGCGCGTGCTAAAGATTAATGATTTGCCAGAAAACCCCATGGACAGCGCCACACCCATTGCCGGATGGACTGGAGGGCCGGTCAGCCGGACGCGGCAGGCGATCATCGGCGACGGACAATCCGAGAACTTTCGCTGCAACGTGGTGAACTTCCGCGAAGGCGCCACTACCGGCTGGCACACCCACGACTGCGACCAGATTCTGGTGGTTACATCCGGGCGGGGCATGGTCGCGACGGAGAAGGAAGAGCGCGAGATAACCGTCGGCGACGTCGTGCACATCAAGGCCGGCGAGCGGCACTGGCACGGCGCGAAAGCGGATTCGCCGATGTCGCATATTACCGTCACGACCGTCGGCAGCAAGTCCGTGCACTAACAGGCTGCTGAAAAAACTCTGTTTGCAGGCTGCTCAAGTAGGTGCCCGAAATCGCATATGGCTGATCGCTTATGGCATATGATGGAACCAAGGAACCATTCGCTATAAGCCATACGCCATAAGCCAAGTGAAGCGAGCGCAACGAAGCATATGAGGCTTTTTCAGCAGCCTGCTAGCGGGGCGGGAGAGGGCCGTCCTCGGCCAGCTTCTTATAAAGCCCGACGATTTCGGGATCGCGCGGCAGTGCTTTGATGGCGGATTGCAACTCCTCGCCGGTGAGCGGAGTTGGCTCGTTGGCCATGAGCTTTTTGAACTCTTTGTGAAACTCCGGATCTTTGAAGGATTTTGCCATGGCCGCGCGCAACAGGGTTACGATCTCATTAGGGGTTCCCGGAGGCAAAATATAGGGCCAGCGCGGGTAGATGAAAGTTCGGAACAGGTCTAAGAGCTGCCGTTCTTTATCGTTTCTCGCAAAGGTTTCCAGCTCAGGGACGTTGGGAAAAAGGTGATGAAACTTTCCTTTGGGAATCGTGATGGTGCTATGGACATGAAACTTCTCCTTTACCAGCGACTCACGCCCTCGCTGCAAGATCGTATCCGCGCCGTTCGCTCTGGCGTCGATCTCGCCGCGGTCGAAGGCAACGTCGAGTTCCAGGCCGCCGTAACCGATGACCATCTTCGGTTCTTTCATTCCCAGCAGGTAAGCGAACAGTCGTCCCGAAACAAAGATAGGATGTCCAACTCCCTGGGCTCCGATCCTAACCCCCGAGGTCGTCCGGAGTTTTTCCAGCGTGTCGAGCCCGGCTTCTTTGCGCGTTAGAAAGAAATAAGGGTCGCCGCTCTCCGTGGAGCCCAGATAGATGAGCTTGTCGAGATCGTACATCGTCCCCGTGAGTCCAAGGATCGGACCGACGACGAGGCCAGCGCCCACGGCGCCGATGGTGAGCCCGTCGGGTTTGGCGGTTGTATAAATATGGTTGGCTGTTTTTCTTCCCGCCGCGCCGGGCATGTTCGAGATAACGATTTTCGGCCGCCCGGGTAGATATTTTTCCAGGAACGGAATCAGAGCTCGCGCTTGTAGATCGCCCGTCCCTCCTGGCTCGCCGCCGCGGAGGATGGTGATAACTTTGCCCTGATAGTACGGCGTTTGGCCGTGGGTCTCATCGGCAACCAGCGACAACCAGGCGAACACCAACGCCAGTGCCCGTGACGTGAACGACGTCCTATATCGCATGATAGCTGCCTTCCTTTCACCCTTCTTTGCTGCTGATGGCTGATAGCTAACGGAGTCCAAGTTCCTTTTGCACTTCCTTTAGAATACTGAAGTCGGCCACCTCGCTAATCGGGATTTCACGGCTGATTTTGGCGTCCCTCTTAGCCAGCTCGATCAGCAGGTTGAGCCCATCGCCGGGAATCCCTCCGTCAGGGCTAATGACTTTCACAGTGGAATCATAAGACGCATAGGCGTGTTCCGGTTTTACCTTACCCCACGCCACCAAAATCTTGACGGCTTCCTCTCTGTTATCCCGTATAAATCGACTTGCCTTGATCAGGGATTTGACCGTCCTCTTTGTTTGTTCTCGATTTTGCTGAATCGCCTTTACGTTGACTCCGACACCGGACAGGGGATAGTTGAGATATTCGTAGGCCCTTGCCAAAAGATTGTAACCTATCTTTTCGCCCTCGGAGTCCCATGGGGGCGAGGTTACCACGACATCAGCCAATTTCTGTTGTAGGGCCGCGAAGCGGGCCGAGTCGGATCCGAAAGAGAGAAACTGGACATCGTTTTCCGGATCGAGGCCGTGACGCGCGATGATCGTTCTGGCCAGAACGTGCGTCGCATCGCCAAAGGCGCCGAGCCCCACTTTTTTTCCGCGCAGCTCCTTGACGGATTTGATCTCTGGTCGCGCCAGTAAGACGTGAGGCGAGCTGGTCATCAAGCCGGCGACCAATCGCGCAGGAAGGCCTCGAATAGCCGCCCTGATGACCGAGCCGGTTAACAAGGTATAGTCTATGTCGCCGTTGGAGAGGGCCGCAATCGAAGTGGCGGCTCCCATGACGACAATCTCCGCGTCGAGCCCCTCGTCCTTGAAGAATCCTCTATATTGGGCGACTCCGGCGGAGAGAAAGATCATATTGTAGCTCCCCGAGACGGAGATTCTGATCTTTTCCGCCGCTTGCATGCCGGGAGAAGGAGCCAAGAGAACAAGAAGAAAAACCAGAAATCCAATAGCCATGATCAACCTGTCGACGAGTGTTAGATTCCGAGGAGCCTTATTACGGTGAGCATCCTATATCTACCTCCGGGTCGGGGTGTCAACAGGGAGGCAATGCTCACCTACACGGTGTTTTGACACCTGACAGCGAAACAGCTAAGTATCGGCAATCGATGGCACGAAATGGATTGTTGGAGTATGGGCGTATTGGCTTAAGCGCATCACTCCATTATTCCATCATTCCAATATTCCAGCTTATACTCGTTTGATCGTAAAGACGCGGCTATGGCGCTTTGCTCAAACATAAAAGGAGGATGGGTTATGGCTATCGCTGGACTTCGATTCGGACATGTCGCTTTCAAAGTGTCGGATGTAGAGCGCAGTGTCCGTTGGTATGGAGATGCCTTCGGAGCGAAAAAAGTTTTCCACGCGAGGCAGGAAGGTGAGCGACCAGAACTCATGTTTTTGGAGTTCGCCAAGGGGCAGTGTGTCGAGTTTTTCACCAACGGCAAGAACAGAGTGGAACAGCCCGCTGACCCCGTCGGTTACCTTCACTTTTGCTTGCTCGTAGACGATTTGGACCTAGCGCTCAAACACCTCGCCACGATGAACGTAAAACCGGATCGCGGGCCGTTCACAGGGCGTGCCGCCCAGCATATCGCCTTCATTTCCGACCCCGACGGCAACGTCATCGAACTGATGCAGATACCGGCCGAGTCCGCGCTCTATCGCCAATGAAAGCAAATGAACGCAAGCCTAGGTCAGTGGGCCCCAGGGTCTCGTCAAAGTGGTGTTGAGCAGGTGAAAATCCCTCTAAGTCTCCCTTTACAAAGGGAGACTTTCTATTTTCCCCTTTGTCAAAGATTGTCAAAGAAGGAAGGGGGGATTTTTGGACAAAACAAAGATCAGTTGTGTGGAGGCTATCGCGGCTTGACTTCGGCGACCGCTCTGCCTATTTTACGCCGCGAATGATTCTTAGAAGGGAGGCCCTTATGAAACCAAGGTTGTGGTTCCCGGCCGTTATCACGGCGCTGCTCGTGTTAGTTGGTGCAACTCCGACTAGGTCGGCGACCGATGACTTCTACAAAGGCAAGACGATCCGCATCGTTGTGGGCTTTGCAGCGGGAGGCGGCTTTGACACTTATTCCCGGGTCATCGGGCGACATATGGGCAAATTTATTCCCGGCAATCCCTCCATCATCGTTGAAAATATGACCGGGGCGGGTAGCCTGGTCGCAGCCAACCACGTCTACAAAGTGGCCAAGCCAGATGGATTGACCATCGGGCACTTCATCGGCGGGCTTATCATGCAGCAGGTCATGGGAGGCTCGGGGGTGGAGTTCGACGCGCGCAAATTTGGCATGATCGGCGTGCCGGTGAGAGAAAACGTGGTGTGCGCGCTAAGAAAAGAAAGCGGCATTACCAGCGTCGAGAGTTGGCTGGCCGCCAAGGCACCCGTCAAACTGGGCGGCACCGCGCCAGGCTCAACCACCGACGATGTCGCCAAGATTCTCAGAGAAGCCATCGGCCTGCCCATTCAACTGGTATCGGGTTATAAAGGGACCGCTGATATCCGCTTAGCCGCCGATAGCGGGGAGATTGCGGGAGGTTGTTGGGCCTGGGAATCGGTCAAAGTGACTTGGCGTCCAGCATTGGAAACGAGAGATGTGGTCGTGGTACTGCAGGCAGTTCCCAAGTCGCATCCGGAGCTCACTTCAATTCCGTTGGCGATCAACTTTGCCAAGACCGACGAGGCAAAAAAACTCATCGAGGCCGGCATCCATGACACGCAGATTTTTACACGGCCTTATGTTTTGCCTCCCGGCACGCCCAAAGAGCGGGTCCAAGTTCTCCGTAAAGCTTTTTTAGACACCCTTAAAGACAAGGAATTTTTGGCTGACGCGGAAAAAACCAAATTGGATGTGGATCCGATACCCGGCGAGCAGGTGGAAAAAATTATTGCCGGCCTTTTTAAGCTGGAGTCCGGCGTGCTGGCAAAAATGAAGCAGATTCTCACCAGCAAGCAGTAGCCGGGAGGCCTTGCATCCAAGCGAACGACGCAGCCGTTTACCCCCAAGAACGCGTTTCAGATTGTCTGCAGCACATTCATTGCCTCTCATTCTGCCTATCGATGCATTGATCATGGTTACCTGCATGCCTGCTGCGGCCTCAGGGACAGCTCAACTGGAAGCTAAAGCGTTCAAAGCTCAAACACCCGACGGTGTGATGATCTCCGCGCAAGAGTGGGGTAATCCAAACGGACTTGAAATCCTATTGATTCACGGCTTTTCGCAGAGCCACCTGTCTTGGTCGCGCCAATTCGACAGCGAGCTGGCAAAATCATTTCGCATCATCACCTACGACATCCGTGGTCATGGCGGCTCGGAGAAACCCCTTGAGGCGGCGCACTACCGAGATCACAAGCGTTGGGCCGGGGAGCTGCACGCCGTGATCGAAGGGGCCAAGCTCAAGCGCCCGGTACTGGTCGGTTGGTCCTATGGCGGCCGGATTGTCGTCGAATATCTAATGGAATACGGCGACAAAAGTATCGCCGGGATCAACTTCGTTGGGGCGTTTACAAAAGTTGTTCCGGAGCTACTCGGCCCCGCAACGCCAGCCGTGATGAAGATGGTGTCAGAAAACCCGGCGGAAAATATTGAGAACACGCGTTCCTTTCTACGATTCTCGACGGCCAAAGCCCTGCCACCGGACGAGCTGGAAACGATGCTTGCCTACAACATGGAGGTGCCCGCTAGGGTGCGCCGCCACCTGCTGCATCGGCCGGCAGCCTATGAAGCGACCCTCAGGAAGATCACGGTGCCGGTGCTGGTTACCCATGGCATGGAAGATCGGGTGGCGCTTGTAGCGATGGCCCGCTATACGGAAAGTGTTGTTGCGAATGCCCAGATATCTCTTTACGAGGGCGTGGGACATATGCCGTTTTGGGAAGATGCGCCAAGATTTAACCGTGAGCTTGGCGCATTTGTAACCAAATGTAACGGATGCTAGTGAAGCGCGGTTATCCGCGTGAGTTTTTATAAAAAGGCCATCGTTAGGCGCTTACTTTTTTGAATGTTCAATCTCTGCGGGTTTGATTCCCCGCAGCTTGCTGCGTATGGCGATCCCAAGTCTTCTTAAGGTCCGTCATTCCCGCATGCTTTTAGCGGGAATCCAGGCGAACCTCGGACTGGACCCCCGATAAGAACATTCGGGGTGACAACTTTGGGGAAAATTATATAAGTTCTTTCGATACCCCGCTGCTTG
>Ga0209857_1000314_pt1 | contig 11251 bp, 12 predicted proteins | sample GWRWN1_10_20_FD_187226 | JGI IMG/M metagenome (GOLD analysis project Ga0209857, IMG submission 187226) | Riverbed sediment microbial communities from areas with no vegetation in Columbia River, Washington, USA - GW-RW N1_10_20 (SPAdes)... | ecosystem: Environmental > Aquatic > Freshwater > River... | reverse complement strand
CGTCATTCCAGCATGGAGTGCTGGAATCCAGGCCGACATGGATGTCTCCGGACGCATCCTGCGCACCTGGATGCCGGCCATCCATGCCGGCATGACGATGATCTGCATTTTCATGTTCTGTAGGCGAGCGAAGATCATGAATCACTTCGTGGTGAGAATATCTTTCCTCAAGTGCTGACACTCTCTGGCATACCACGCTCCGGGCGTGTCAACGGTCACCGATCTTAAAAAGTGCCGCTGCGTTTGCACCAAAGATCATCTCTTTCTGATCATCAGATAGATGGGGCAGCGAGGCGACGGTCTTGACGGGGTCCCGGTCGCCCATATCAAAAGGATAATCGGTCCCCATCATTACCCGTCGAGGACCCACTGTCTCGACCAGAAAGTTAAGGGCCGGCACGGAGTGGACCAGGGAATCAAAGCAGAGAAGTCTCAGGTAATCGCTGGGCGGCCGGTCAATATTTGCCCGTGCCTCGGGCCGCACTTGCCAGCCATGCTCCCAACGACCGCGCAGGTACGGGCACGAGCCACCGCCGTGGGCGAGATAGAATTTTAGGCGTGGAAACTCTTTAAGAACTCCGCCGAAGATGAGGCTCGCGGCGGCCACCGCAGTGTCGCTGGGGTTACCGATTAAGTTCTGCAGGTGGTACGGTCGTAGCCGGTCAGCTCCCAATACGTTTGAGGGGTGAATGAAGACCGGCACATCCAGTTGTTGCAACTTGGTATAGAAAGGGGCGAAGCCCTTGTCATCCAGATTCTTACCGTTGATGTTGCTGCAAATTTCTGCGCCGCGCAGGCCGAGCTCTCGAACCGAGCGTTCCAACTCTCGTGCAGCCATCTCCGGGTCTTGCATCGGAAGATTGGCAAGCGCCACAAAGCGATCAGGATACTTTTGCACCGTTTCGGCGAACGCATCATTGATCTTCTGACACAGCTCGAGACTCTGAGCGGGATCGGTGGCATAAAAAAATAAGAAAGGAGGAACAGATAGGACCTGCATGTCTACCCATTGGATTGCCATGTCCTTTAGCCTGCGCTCGATGCTGTATATTTGTGGCGGATCCAAAGCGATGTTACGGGCGTTGTTGGTGTAGGCCACCTGGCGAGCACCCTCTTCAACGATGCGCAGGCCATGGATATGCCCGTCAGTTCCCGTCGCTTCCGCATCTAAGCATTTCTCAGGAACGTAGTGAGCGTGAACGTCGATCTTCAAGAGCTCTTCCTTTCCCCAAAAGAAGGAGGATAAAGCCCCCGACGGCCGCTATGCCGAACGCAGTAGAGATGTCCTCTTTCAGTGGTCACGTAAATCGTGCTCAGATCTTCGTCCCCAAACGCACATTTTGTCGGGCACTCGGAAATCGGACGCGTCTCGATGACCTGGCCTGATGGCGCAAAGATATAGATCATCGGTCCGGGACCGCTCTTTTCCGAGCCGGCGCAGGCGATGATATTGCCTTCGCTGTCCAGACACATCCCGCTAATTCCCCGGTGTGGGCCGCGATGGTCTGAGCCAAAGGTGTAAAGCACGATGTAAGATCCCAAAGTTTCATCCTCCTGAATGAGATACGCTCTTAGTTCTCTCTTATCTTGTCCCAAGCCGTTCTCAGCCACGTACAGAATCTTTTCGTCTTGGGATAGAGCAATGCCCATCGGAGAGCAGGTATCGTCAGTCATCCGCTTTATGTACCAGCTCCGATCAACGCGTCGATCCAAAAGCAAGACGGAGGCATGCTCCAGCGGTCCGTGAAGCTGCGGACCTGGAGCGGGGATGAGATCGTAGGGGTCGGTAAACCAGATGCGCCCGCTTCGGTCGATGGCCAAGTCGTACGGATGGTTGTGAAAGTGGCCGTCTAAACTGTAGGCAAGGGGCGCTGTGGAACCATCCGGATTGAAGCGGACGACGCGACGCGAGCCGCTCTGGCAGCTGTAAAGCAAGCCATCCGGAGCGAACGCCAGCCCCTTGGTGCGGTTGGTGTACTTGCGAAAATCTGTGACAGCGCCGCCCTGCGGGTCATAGCGGAGGATGCGGTTTTCCGCAGGTACCGAAAAAAGAGCTGCCTTCCCATCCCACACCGGCCCCTCGGTAGTTCCTTTGAAGGGACCGGCAACTCGCTCAAATTTCCATTCCGTAGCCATGGCGTTAATTCTCCGCCTGCTTCAAAAACCGAGGATCGAAGATGGAAGATAGAAGATCGCGATTCTCTATCTTCTATCCTCGGCTGTATTCATTCACACCGGAACTCCAGGAATACCCAGCCTCAGCCTATAGACCGAATTGCGCGTCGTGATAAAAAGCCTCCTCCAATCCGAATCGCCCCAGTTAAAGTTAGTCGCGTGGCCTGGGATTTTGAGACGACCAAGGAGATTTCCTTTGGGATCGATCACGTGAATGCCGGCTGGCCCTGTGCAGTAGACGTTCCCCTCGATATCCACCTTCATCCCGTCGGGATTTCCCGGTTCGTCACCGCGAGCCTCATAGAACAGCCGTCCATTGCTTAGGGTCCCATCGGGGTTCACATCAAACACGCGAATGTGACGGCGGGTAGTGTCGTTGATATACAGGAGAGACTCGTCCGGCGAGAAGCACAGGCCATTGGGATTTACAAAGTCGTCGGCAACCGGCGTCAGTGTTTTTCCATCGGGAGACAAACGAAACACGCCGATGAAATCAAGATAGCGCTGCACATCGTCTCCAGCCATACCGGGGATATACATCGCATTGGGCGGATCGGTCCAGTAGATAGCGCCGTCGGATTTGACGACGATGTCATTGGGCGTGTTGATCTTTTTGCCCTGGTAATGGGACGCGAGGATTACGATGGAACCATCGTGCTCCACGCGCCACACGGTGCGCGAACCCCAACCGGCCACCACGAGCCTTCCCTGTTTGTCATAGGTCATGCCGTTCGCTTTCCCTGACGGTCGAAGAAAGATCGAGGTCCCGGTACCCGGCGTCCATTTCCAGATTGTATCGCCCACGATATCGACCCATGAGAGATAACCTTGACGAGCATTCCACACCGGCCCTTCGCCGAAGATAAGCTCACAGGCGATCCTATCCAGAGAGGCATTCCGCGGCACGATGCGCTCGAATCCCGGAGCCTCCTTATCGGTGTCCATTGGGCCTCCTTAACGATTCTGCGAAAAAACCTGTAAACGCTTCACCAGGTTCATACTTCCACAAGCTCATAGAACCGAAAATCTCCAGTGATTTTAACTTCTCCTCCGGACGTTCCTTCGTTAAATTCCGCGTGAACTCTGAGGCTCTGGAAGGATGAACGGAGGTTTTTCACCAGAATCAAACCGTAGAGTTTGACCGTAGTCCTATTCGTTTTGCTGAGTACCACCGTGCGAACGGATCAGTGAATCGATCAGCGAGCGCTCTTTTTCGATCAGGGTGCGCAGCGATTCTCTAAATATCCGCTGCGACAAGAATGCATCGCGAAGAAGGAGACTACGAAAAGCCGCGGCGCTCCATTGCAAGACCACCGATTTCTCGCTCGCGCGCACTGAAGCCGATCGCGGGATGCCGCACAACACAGCCAATTCACCCAAGATCATACCCGGCGCTGCGTCGGTCAGCACCAGGTCGCGTCCCTGGCGTTCAACAAAGACCTGCAATTTACCGGTTAGAACGAGCAAGACAAATGTCGGGCTATCTCCCTCCTTGATAAGCACTTCTCCTGGAGAGAACTCCTTGACTTCGCCACAGTCGAGCAGCATTCGAGCGCCATCCAAAGTGAACCCCTGGAATAGCGGAAACTCGGTAATCATCACGGCGTATTGCTCATTCATATGCAAAGCACCTCTCCGCGATATTAAATGTCTTCATCGTCGTCATGAAGCGTCTCGTCTTCGAGACACGGAAGTGGATATCCGGCCACACGCGCGGCCTCCCAGATGTAATCGAGCGCTTCCAGCACGTCAGAGACGCTCGCCTCGATTTCCGCTTTCGAAAACCGCCCCGCATCGAGCTGAAGAGCCACAAGGAACTCCGCTCCCTCAAAGCACTGTGACAAGTGAAACGCGATCTCTCGTGCATCCCTCGCCCCATAGGTCTTGGCGAGAGCCTCCTCGATCGCTTTTTGCGCTGCGCGTTGGCGCTGCAGCAAAGCGCGCTTCGACAGTTCGAAATGCTCTCGGCCAAGCACTTCGGAGATCTTGGCACGCGCCGCGCGCCGAGCGGCTTGGAACCGCTCAAACTCGGCGCGGAAACTATCATCACGCCTGGTTTTCATGTTGCGAGATCTGCGGGTGTCATTTACTGGCTCACAGTTGGTCGGAATCGAAGCGGCCGCTGCAAACGCTGGTTCTATGCCCTCTCTCTCACGATTCGGTAATCAGAAACACTCTTATAGCCCTCGTGCCGTAATGACAGGGCAAAGTCGCGAGGGCTCCCTCCAGCGTCGGCCCCAGCGCGATTTGCAGCGGCTAAATGCTCCTCCGCCATGGCAGTTGCGCTATCTTCATCCGCGAGTACGACATCCGGTTTCACCAGGCAGAAATGTTCTGTCCATGCGTTTGGGCCAGTTTCCTTGTAGCAAAGGATGGATGACATATACCCACGCTTCGGGCTACCATAACTGCCCGGCTCGTAACGAAAACGGCCGGATGGCAGCTCCCGCCGTTTCATTTCGGCTTCTTTCTTCTCACAACACCGCTTGTACTTCTCCCCGCTGCCGCAAGGACACGGGGAATTACGTCCAATCTTGCCCATGGCTTCTAGTTTCGGTGTACCTGTCCGCCTACACTCGCTCAATCGTCGCTGTTAACCGGTCGGTCTGAAGCGATAAGTTAGGCTTTAAAAAAATCCCCTTTTCCTGTTCACTCCGATTTGCTCAGCCCAAACACCTCGGCGAAAAACTTTGCCGTCGCTTCACGCGCTGTAGCGGCAACAGCGGGGTTCGGCGCCCGCCGGACTTCACCGGCTTTCTCCAGATTCGCCCCGGGGTCCGTGATAAATAGTTCCGGTTCGGTGCGGTCGAAGCCGTGGGCTGCCCCCGGATACATTTTCAACCGCACAACCGCCCGGGACGCTTCGGAAAGCGAAATGGTAAGCGAGGTCGCAAAAGCCCCACCTATTTGGCTCGCTTCCAGACCAATTCAAGTGTCCCACCCCGCGACGTCGCCGCAGGATTGGTGAACTTCAGTTCGTCCGCCGTGAGGGAGGTGATAATTCGTTTCTGATCGGGACCACCGATCGCGTTCGGGAACGTACTTCCTTCTATTTGGGCGGTGATGACCTTATCCGCCTCGTTGACCGTGTATGTTCCGAAGTAGGCGATCGATCCTTGCACCACGGCCTTGTATTCCTCCGGAGTCCCCCGATCTCGGCTGTTGGACACGAACTTGGGGAGGTCGGAGCGCGTGTTCACTAGAGCAAAGTGACCGTCGCTCGTGTAGATAAGGATGCCGTTCGCATTGGGACCGTATACGTCGATTTTGCTGCCATCGTTTCGCACGTTGTGCGACGAGACGAGCTTCCAGGTTCCAACGAGCTGCTCTTTGAGTGACTTGTGCTGGGCGAGGGTATCGCCCGCAAACAGAACAACTCCGAGAAACAGTAGTGACATGGCGGTCACTGCGAGCGTGTTAAGTCGTTTCATCATGTTCCTCCCTGTGATGGTTTCCATTGACATTCCCTGGACAGGGGTCGGTCCGTGATCAGCCGGAAAGACCGGCCGTTAGCCTCGAACTATTAAGTGAGCCGTTTAGGCGCCGCCATTGCGGGCAGCCTATCCCAGAAACCTTCATTCTTCTGGGGGAAATTCGCCTCACAATATCATTCAGTTGCAGAAATCTTGTCAAGCGATTTATGGAGTGCCAAGAATTGCCGCCGCTCTGGCGGTATATCCGGCTGCTGGCCCGCATCTCACTTTGATGAGGACTCCTAATGGATTTTCGGCGAGGGAACTCTGGCGAAAGAAAGGCTTTGTTACTGAGTGGCGGAAAGTCTTTTGAAGAACTCTTCGTCTTCCAGCTTTTTCAGAAAGCTCACGTCAACGAAATCCGCGGGATTTTTTCCTTTGAGCGCGGGGCGCTGTTCGGCGAGAAAATCCAGGATGAATTTGATGCCGTCGAGGGACGGCGTCAAGGTCAAGTTTAAATGTTTGGCGAAAGTTTCCTGGGCCTGAAGCAGCGCGGGATCATCTTTGGGCACACGCATATATTTGGCGATGACCGGCAGCGCCACTTCAGGCCGTGTCTTGTACAAATAGATCGCCTCTGAAGTTGCTCGCAGTACGCTGAGAATGACGTCGGGATTTACATCGCTATACTTCCGCGTGCTGACGACTGACAAAGTGGGAAAGGGAAAGTCTAAACTGCCGAGGTCAAAAATCTCTCGAAAGCCCATTCGCGTCGCCATGTGCGTGGTCGGCGCCGTCAGCACTCCCGCCGGAAACCTTCCCTGGGTCAGCGCGCCAAGAACTTCCGGCGACCCGCCCACACCGATCAGATTCACGTCCCGGTTGGGGACCCAATTGAATCTCGAGAGAAAGAGCAACGCGGCGAAGTAAGTGTTACCACCTACAGTCCCGGTGACGAGAGTCTTTCCTTTCAGATCGCTGATCTGCTTGATTTGCGGGCTCGCATGCACGGCAAAATTGAGCCGCGAAAAGATCGTGCCCAGGATCACCACATCGGCTCCCTGGGCGGCTGCCGAGACGGTGGCCGCGCCGCCGACCTGAGACGCGTCGATGGACCCACCGAGCATAGCTTGAATCGGCCTGGCGCCCGACACATAGACCAACTCGGAGTCGAGACCATATTTTTCGAAAAGCTTCAGGTCCTGAGCAATCCAGAAAGGCGGATTGGCGTAGGCAAAAGCGCTATACGCTAACCTAACTTTCTTCGCGGGCTGCGCTGCCGACAAGCCAGAAGCAAGAATAAGGAGCGCGAGAAAGACGGTCGCTACAATCCACGCATTCAGCCTTTTCATCGGTGCAGAAAATATGTCGAACAAGCCGTCTTAGTCAAACCGTTGGAACTAAAGCAGCATCCGGGACCAATTTCGACGAGCTCAGGTCCGTGGGTTTCCTCAGAATGCCAAGTTCGTTCGTCCGAAATGCCCCCATCTGTCTTTCCCGCGAATCCGCCAAAAAGACGGATCAGCCTCAGGCTGAAGCGGGAATCCAGAGTCCTTAAATTCCTGGATTCCGGCTCGCTCCCCGCTTCCGCGGGGGTTGGCCGGAATGACGACTCAACTACTTTTCGGAACCCGATACACCACACGGAGTTACTTCCGGAGGTCTACTAGGGTCTAATAAAATCTGCTAACTTTCGGTCCTGTCATCGTTACTTCCGTTTCAAAACGCGCAAGTACCTCCCAGCGATTGCTTCTATGGCCTCGTCCAGTTCTTCGATGCGAAGCAGCCGGCAGGCTGCATAAAAGACAATTGCCGCCAGGGTTATGGCCGCTGAGACGCGCACGAGCTTGAGCGCAATCCCGGCTAGCGGCAGGCTCCCGCAGAATTCACTAACCAACCAGGCGACGGCGGCCATGGGCATCGAGGCAACGCAAATCCGCGCCAGTGTTGGTCCAAGACGACTTCCTTCGAGCCGGCCGACCCGGCGACGCATGAAAAGCGTGAGCAAGATGAAATTGACCAGCGCCACCGTCGAAGTAGAAAACGCCAGGCCGACGTGGCCGAAGGGCCCCACCAGCAAAGAATTCATAACATAGTTGACGGCGATAGAACCGAGACTGATCAGCATCGGGGTCCGCGCATCTCCCAGAGCGTAAAAAGCCGGCGAAAGCACCTTGACGGCGGCATAGCCGGCGAGACCGATGGAATAAGCCGCCAACGCATCCCCAGTCTGCACCGTGTCGAACGCGGTAAATCGTCCGTGCTCAAAAATCAACGCTACGATGGGCCGACCCAAAACCGCGAGACCCACCGCGGAAGGAACGCAAAGCAGAAACACCAGCGCCAACGAATGGGCCAAAGTTTTTCGGAATTCAATGTAATCCGTTTGCGCGCTGCTGCGGGAAAGCGGCGGCAATGCCGCCGTGGCGATGGCCACGCCGAAGACACCGATGGGGAATTGCATGAAACGAAAAGCGTAGCTCAACCAGGACACCGGGCCGTTGGCCACGGCGCCGGTGACGGGATCGATAATCGACGATGCAAAATTGGTGTTGACAAAAACGTTAACCTGCACGGCCGCGGTACCGATAATCGCCGGTCCCATCAGACTGAAGATTTGCCGGACGCCCGGATCGCTGAGGCTGATCATGGGCCGATAGCTAAACCCGGTGCGGATTAGGCTCGGCCACTGGACGGCGAATTGTAAAAAACCGCCGATGAGAGTTCCGTAAGCCATGCCTTCGATGGCACTCAGCCCAATAGCGGGCCCGATTACGAAGCCCAGCAATAATCCGCCCACGATGGAGCCGACGTTAAAGAAAGCCGATGCGAGCGCGGGGATGCCAAAACGGCCGCGCGCGTTCAAGATTCCCATGGCCTGCGCCGCGAGCGCGACGAGCAGCAAGAATGGAATCATGATTCGCGTCAGCTTGATCGTCAGCTCCGCCTTGCCCGGCACATCGTAAAAACCAGGCGCGAGAATATGGACAATCGCCGGCGCGTGCCACCATGCGACCAACGAAATGGCCGTGATCACGAGAATCATTAAGGTTGCGACTCGATTCGAAAGCCGGATCGCTTCCGCTTCTCCTTTGGTCGCCAGAACCTGACTGAAAGTAGTGACGAATGCAGCGGACAGCGCGCCTTCGGCAAATAGATCGCGCAGCAGATTGGGGATGCGAAAAGCCGTCAAGAATGCGTCGTAATAAAGGCCGGCGCCGAAAAAGATCGCAAACACCTGATCGCGTACCAGTCCAAGAACGCGGCTCGCCATCACGGCCAAGCTGACGATGCCGGCATTGCGCGCTACGCTCGAGCGCCCGCGCTCAGGGTTATCAATTGCTACATCTTGCATGAATCAAATTCACATCCCGTAGCCTAGCGCGGCGGAGCCGCAACCAAATCGGAGTGACTCGCGCAAAGGCGCAAAGAGCGCCAAGAAAAACACGATTCCGAACTTTCCGTTCTTGGCGTCTTGGCGCGATCAAATGAATCAGGGCTCGAGGCTTGGAACATTTGCGCAAGCGGCGAAAACTTTCAACTATATTAGTACGAAATGGCCTCCGCGTCGACGCACAAGTGTGTGACCAGAGCTCGAAAAAGTTTTCGTTGCGCTCGGTCAGCGCCTGCATTTCCACGACGGCCCTTGGTTCTCGTATGTCTACTAACCAACAAATTGCTTAGTAAATTTACGACCAAACGCGGTTGTTGTATTACCGTTTGAGGAAGGATAGAACCGAGTCAAAGGAAGGAGAAACCATGAGACTACCAACCGTAAAGCGCGACGACCTTTCGCCGGAAAATCAACAACGATGGGACCGTATCATGGCTGGGCGCACCAGCGGGGGCGGCGGCCCGTATAGCGCGTTGATCCATGCACCGCTCCTCGCCGATCATTTAACGACGGCTGAGAACTACTACCGGAAAGACGCGGCACTCGGTGAAGCCGACCGCGAGTTAGTCATCCTGGCCACTGCCCGCGAATTTGAAGCTCACTACCCCTGGACCAGGCACGAAATCAGAGGACGCCAGGCCGGCTTGCGCGAGGAAGCCATCGAGACCGTTCGCGCCCATGGCTCGTTGGAGAAGCTCATGCCCCGCGAGCGGCTGCTCGTGGAAATCGTGCGTAGCCTGGTGCGCCAACATCGCCTGTCCAACGAGATCTTCACCCTCGCACTCGCCGAGTTGGGGCCGCAAAAATTCGTCGAGCTGGTCGCGCTCATCGGCCACTACAGCACCATCGGTTCGGTGGCCAACGCCTTTGACGTGCGTCCGCCGGATGGCAGCAAAACTTTCTGAGTAAACCAGATCTGCGACGTCTTTACCTGCATCGAGTTGGACCCGAATGATTCTCCCCTCGCAGGTTGCTGAAAAACCCCCTCGGAGTCCTTCGACACGCTCAGAGCCCTGAGTTTATCGAAGGGACGAACGGAAACAGGTTAAAACGATTCATAAAATCCGTTCGTGCTGAGGTTCTCGAAGCACGATTCCACTTTTTTCAACGGCCTGCTAGTCCCATCACTCTGCGTATTCCTTCGACTCTTTTCGGCTGTTGCCTGACGGGTTTGATGAAAGCTATAAGCATCTGAGCTTTTCAAATCGAGCGGCAAGGGTCGCTCGGCAACGAGGTCAATCACTATGGCGAACAGAACAGGGGCGGATTACATCAAAGCGCTGCGCGATGGCCGCGAGGTTTGGCACGGGAGCAAGCGCATCGACGACGTAACCACGCATTCCGGTTTTACCGGGACCATCAAGACGCTGGCGGACCTCTATGACAAGCAGCACGACCCCGAATACAGAGATATCATGACCGTGGAGTATGACGGCGAGCGAATCTCGTGCAGCTACCTTCCGCCCCGAAGTCCTGAAGAGCTCGCGCTCAAGCGCCGCAATATCGAGCTCTGGTCGCAGCAGACCTTCGGCCAGATGGGCCGATATCCTGACTTTTGCGCGCAGCTGGTCGTGGGCTTGTTCGATTGGGCACACGTCATCGAGAAGACGAACACCCAATGGGCCGAAAACGCCAGAGCCTATCATCGTCACGCGAGCCGCAACGATCTCTGTTTGACCCACGCGCTCACCGATCAGTATTACGATCGCACCAAGCGCGTCAGCGAGCAGGACGATCCCGATTTGATCTTGCATATCGTCGGCGAGACATCGGAAGGAGCCGTGGTTAGAGGCTTGCGAACGCTCGCCACTTTGGCGCCGCTATCGGACGAAGTTTTGGTTTACCCTAATCGAGCGCGAGATGCGGACGAGGCGGATTACGCCATCGCGTTTGCGCTACCCATGAACGCGCCGGGGCTCAAGATCGTTTGCCGCGATCTTTACGCCGAGCATGCCGACCCGGAGCGGCATCCCTTGACTACCCGCTTCGACGAAGTCGACGCGGCGCTGATTTTCGACGATGTCGTCGTGCCCTGGGAGCGCATCTTCGTCTATAAGGATCCGAAGCTCCTCGCCGGCATCATGTACATCCACACCTGGGCGCAGTACTCGACCATGTTGCGTCTGATTACTAAATTGGAAGGTTTTTTAGGCATCGCCCAGCTGTTGACCCGCTTGGCGAAGCGCAATACGACCCCATCGTCGCAAATACTTTTGTCGAGTCTGATGCAGGACATAGAAATCTTGCGGGCTTGCATGCAGGTCGCCGC
>Ga0209857_1000313_pt1 | contig 11253 bp, 11 predicted proteins | sample GWRWN1_10_20_FD_187226 | JGI IMG/M metagenome (GOLD analysis project Ga0209857, IMG submission 187226) | Riverbed sediment microbial communities from areas with no vegetation in Columbia River, Washington, USA - GW-RW N1_10_20 (SPAdes)... | ecosystem: Environmental > Aquatic > Freshwater > River... | reverse complement strand
ACCGCGGCAAGCCGGGCAAGCGTGGCCCCGACGGGCCCAACCCCAGGGCCAATAACATCTTCGGACACATCATCCGCTGGCGCGAGGCGAACAACGACCCGACATCCACCCGCTTCGAGTGGGATGTCTTTATGCTCGCCGGCGACCCCCAGCACAGCGACCCCAACAAACAGGGGAACGTGAAGGGGGGCGTGGCCTTCGCGTGCCCCGACGGTCTAGCGTTCGATCAGCGTGGAGTGTTCTGGATCCAGACCGACTCCTCTGCGCAGAGCATGGGCGGGAAGGACTGGGCAAACATCGGCAACAATCAGATGCTGGCCGCCGACCCGAGCACCGGCGAAGTCCGCCGCTTTCTCACCGGGCCGGTGGGTTGCGAGATCACCGCCGCCTTCGTCACGCCCGACGGCAGGTACCTGTTCGTCAACATCCAGCACCCCGGAGAGGGGGTCCAGCCGCATCCGGCCCGCAACGACCCGGCCAAGCCAAAGGACATCAGTGCCTGGCCCGACGGGGCCTCTGGCGGCCGGCCACGCTCGGCGACGATCGTCATCCGCCGGAAGGACGGTGGCCTGATCGGCACCTAGCCTGTTCTGGATCGTCCCACCATCGCGGTAGGGTGGTTTCTGAGAACGTTCGCCGCCGTCCCCCAAGGGACGAATACCCCTGTCTCCGCAGGGCCCCTGCTGAACGCGCGGATGATGGCTCGTCCGCACGAAGGGGAATGAATCGGGTCTTGCGAACTATGCCCGGAGTGATCGTCCTCTTCGACCTGGACGGGACGCTGGTGACCGCGGGCGGAGCGGATCGGCGTGCCCTCCTGCGGGCGTTCCGAGAATTGTGGGGGGTCGATGCGGCGGTCGACGGATTGCGCACCCATGGCCGGACCGATCCGGAGATCATGGGGGACATTTTCCAAGCGCGGCTGGGCAGGCCCCTTGGTGCTGCCGAACGCCAGCCGCTGTATAGTCGTTACCTCGCCCACCTGGAGGAGGAGCTGACGAGGTCCCCAGATTTCCAGGTCTTGCCCGGCGTCTTGGGCCTCCTCGAGACCTTGGGGGTCGACCCGGATATTGCGCTGGGGCTGGCCACAGGTAACCTCGAGGAGGCCGCCCGATTGAAACTCCGGCGTGCCGGCCTCGATGCGTGCTTCCGATTCGGTGCCTTCGGGTCGGACGCCTTGGACCGGGAAGATCTCGTACGGGGAGCGATCGACCGAGGGAAGGCCCTCCTGCCGCGCCAGGACCTTCCGGTCAGGGTCATCCTCGTCGGTGACACGGTCTTCGACATCACTGCGGGGAAGCGGCTCAAGGTCAGCACGGTGGCTGTGGCGAGCGGGGGCGATTCTTACGCCATCCTGGCCGCCGCCCAACCCGATTATCTCCTTCCGGACCTGGCCCAGCCCAGCGCCTTCCTGTCGATCCTCGAGGCGGTCGGGAAAGGGAAGGAGGGACCGCCATCGGTCAGCAGGACGTATGAGAACCCCCCATAAAAGATCCCGCCGAGGCGCGCACCGCGCCACCCCCAGCAAGACCATAGAGGCGCTGGTCCGGGCCATGATCAAGGCCCTCGGGGAAGATCCAGACCGTGCGGGACTTCAGCAGACTCCAACCCGGTTCGTCCGCGCCCTGCGGACTCTGACGAGTGGAGGCCGGCAGGGCGCCCGGGCCACCCTCCGTTCGAGGCTCGTGAGTGGTCGGCACCACGGGATCATCTTGGTGCGGAACATCCCGATCGCAAGCCTCTGCGAGCATCACCTTCTCCCCTTCTTCGGGCGGTGTCACATCGGGTACATTCCCAACCAACAGGTGTTGCGCCCGAGCAAGCTGGCCCGCTTGATTGACAGATACTGCCGCCGACTTCAGGTCCAAGAGCGGCTGACCACCCAGATTGCCAGAACCCTCTGGGAGATGGCCAGACCGCGTGGGGTGGGCGTGGTGATCGAGGCTGCGCATCTCTGCATGATGATGCGCGGGGTGGAGAAGGCCAATGCCCAAGCCGTCACCAGCGCCATGCTCGGCCTCTTCCGAACCGACCCGAAGGCCCGAGCGCAACTGATGCAACTGATCGGTGACCGGTCCACTGCATAGCAGCCAGCCGCCCGCCTTCGGCTGTGGGCTGACGACCGACTACCGACCACCGACGACCGCAAAATGCCTTTGGTGCACTCCGGTCATCGGTGATCGGTCATCGATCCCCCGTCCTTGCCTTCGAGGCGCCGCTCCGCTATAGTCGTCGTCAGCCCTCACTGCCCCGCCCTGACCTGCAGAGGGTGCGGGCGCGAAGGCCGCAAACTGCTTGGGCAATCCCCGGCAAGGGGACAGAACTGTGGAGCGGTCAGAAACTCTATCCATCGCCATGCAAGTTCCCTTCGATCGGGCCTGGGCCTTTCTTACGGACCCCACCAGTCTGCACCTCTGGACGGTCGATTTCGCGCTCGCCCCACCTGAGCCGCGCGGGGACACCTTTCGGGTGCGGACCCCCCGCGGTGAACTAGATCTATTTATCCGGGCAGATCACAACACGGGGGTGATCGACTTCCATTTCGGCCGGGATGGGCAGTTCCGGTGCTCCCCCAGCCGGCTCATGCGGACGGGTGATGGGGTGCTCTACCTCTTCACCCAGTTCGAGCCGCCCGGAGCCACGCCGGGGCAGTTCGAAAACCTCGTGGCCAACGTGCGGAAGGAGCTGGTAATTTTGAAGTCGCTCCTCGAGACGCCATGAAGGACGCGGCACACGCCTCGTGGTTGGACCGCCCGTGGCGGTTGTTGATCGGCGAGTGGGTCCCGGCAGAGGACGGTCGCACGTTCCCGGTGATCAATCCGGCCACCGGCGAGCGGCTGGCCGAAGTCCCCTATGCTGGAGCTGCAGAGGCGGGAAGAGCCATTGAGTCAGCCCAGAAGGCCTTTCCGGGCTGGGCGGCACGCCCGGCAGCAGAGCGCGCAGGTCTCCTGCAGCGCGCGGCTGACCGGCTCCTCGCCGATCGCGAGCGGCTCGCCCGCCTCCTCACAGCCGAGTCAGGCAAGCCGATCACCGAGGCGCGGGGCGAGATCGGGTACGCGGCGGGATTCCTGCAGTTCGCCGCCGAAGAATGCAAACGGATCGGGGGACGGACAATCCCCGCCTCTTCCCCCTCCCGACGCCTCCTGACGCTGCGGCAGCCCATCGGCGTCGCTGCCGCCATCACCATCTGGAACTTTCCGGCGGCGGGGATCACGCGACCGGTCGCCCCGGCCCTCGCCGCCGGATGCACCGTCGTCGTCAAACCGGATGAGCGCACACCCCTCAGCGCCATTGCGGTCTGCGAGGCCCTCCAGGAGAGCGGGCTGCCGCCGGGAGTGCTGAACCTGGTGACGGGAGATGCCCCGGCAATCGGACAGGCCTTTTTGGAGCATCCTGCCGTCGGGAAAATCAACTTTACCGGCTCGACCGAAGTCGGACGATATTTGATGCGTCATGCCGCCGACCGGGTCAAGCGCCTTACCCTGGAGCTCGGGGGACACGCCCCTTTTATCGTCTTTGACGACGCGGACCCCGAGGCTTCCGTCCAGGCCGCGGTGGCATCCAAATTCCGAAACGCCGGACAGACGTGCATCTGCGCGAACCGGATCTACATCCACGAGCGGATCTTCGAGCCCTTTGTGGCGCGATTCACCGAGCTGGCCTGCGCGCTGCATGTCGGGGATCCCCAGGACGAGACGGTCAGGGTCGGACCGTTGATCAACAAGGAGGGCTACGAAAAGGTCGCGCACCACGTGGAAGACGCCTGCAGCAAGGGAGCCACGGTCCTCTGCGGAGGTCGCCGTCTCACGGGCGGGGCGTTCGTCGGGGGATTTTATTTCGAGCCAACCGTACTGACCGGAGTGACAGACCAGATGATCATCATGCAGGAGGAGACCTTTGGTCCCGTCGCCCCGCTCCTCTCCTTTTCCGGGGAAGCGGACGTGATCGAGGCGGCGAACGCCACGCCGTACGGGCTGGCCGCTTATTGCTACACGCGGAACGTGGGCCGGGTCTTTCGCATGGCGGAGCAGCTCCGGTTCGGGGTCGTAGGGATCAACGACCCGTTCCCGGGAACCCCCCAGGCCCCCTTTGGCGGATGGAAGGCGAGCGGGATCGGCAAGGAGGGGGGTCAGATGGGTCTCGAGAGTTTTCTGGAAACGAAACTGGTCTCGTGGGGGGTGTGAGGAAAAGCGTGCCCGCCATCGTGACAGAAAATCTGGTCAAACGCTTTGGCGATCTCACTGCGGTGGACGGGCTCACCATCGAGATCCGCCCGGGCGAGCTGTTCGCCTTCCTGGGCCCCAACGGCGCCGGGAAGACCACCACGATTCACATGCTGTGCACGTTGCTTCGGCCGACCGCCGGCTCCGCCCGCGTCGCGGGCCATGATTGCGTGAAGGAGGCCTGGGCGGTCCGACGGGCCATCGGGCTCGTCTTTCAGGAGAGTACCCTCGACAAAGACTTGACGGCGTACGAAAACCTCTGGTTCGCCTGCTACCTGCAAAACCTGACGTCCCGCGTCGCCACCGAGCGGATTGCCGAGATCCTCCGGCTTTTCGAGCTGACCGATCGGAAGGATCACATGACAAAGCATCTGTCCGGCGGGCTGCGTCGGCGACTCGACATCGCCCGCGGGGTGCTCCATCGGCCCCGCATCCTCTTTCTCGATGAACCGACGATCGGCCTCGACCCGCAGGCCCGTCGACAGATCTGGCAATTCCTGGACACGCTACGCCGGCAGGAGGAGACGACGCTCTTCGTGACCACTCACTATCTGGAGGAGGCAGAAACCTGTGACCGGGTGGGGATCATTGACCACGGCCGCCTCATTGCCCTCGATACCCCCGAGGAACTCAAACAGGTATTTAAAGGAGACGTGGTCCAGATCCGAAGCGACCGGCTGAACGAGCTAGCCCGGGCGATTCGCGAGCAATTCCAACTCTCGCCCCAGGTGACCGACCGAGGTCTCCTCCTGGAGGTCACGGACGGGGAGGCATTCTTGCCGCAATTGATCCGGAGCTTCGGGGACCAGATCGCGGGCATCAACATCCAGCGCCCATCCCTGAACGAAGTCTTCCTCCATCTCACGGGACGGGAATTTAAGCCATGATCCCACTCCGTCCGATTCAGAGCATTGTCGTCCGGGAATTCAAGCGCTTTTTCCGGCAGCGCGGACGCCTGCTCAGCGCGCTCGCCCGGCCCCTGCTGTGGCTCTTCATCCTAGGGACCGGGATCAACCGGATCGTCGAAACGCCGGCGGGCGTCTCGTACCTGCAGTTCCTCTTCCCCGGCGTCCTCGGGATGGTCGTGCTGTTCAGCTCCATTCACTCTGCCCTGTCCACCGTCTACGACCGGGAGTTCGGCGTGATGCGGCTCATCCTCGTCGCGCCCATCTCTCGACTCACCATCGTCGGTGCCAAAGTCGTCAGTGGTTCACTCCTCTCGCTCCTCCAGGCAGCCATCCTCCTCTGCCTGGCCCCGCTGATCGGCCTTCCCTTGGGGCTCTGGCAGATCCTCCTGCTCACCGTCTATGTGCTGCTGACGGCAGTGGCCATTACGGGGGTGGGGATGCTCCTCGCCTCCCGCATCGACTCCCTGGAGAACTTCGCGGGGGTGATGAACTTCGTCGTCTTCCCCATGTTCTTCCTGAGCGGCGGCCTCTATCCGGTGAAGTTCCTCCCGACCACGCTCCAGTGGGTAATTTATGTCAACCCCCTCGCCTACGGGATCGATCTATTCAAGCACGCCCTCCTCCCCGTAGAGGCGATGGCCCTCGGGCCGGACTTCCCCCTGGCCTCGAGTCTCACCGTGCTCGTGGCCTTCTCCGCCGTCACCATCGCGGGTGCCACCAGCCTCTTCGATAAGGAGGCTCGCCTGGTCCGTCTCGCCGCCCGCTAACCCCCTCCCTGAGATCGATGAAGCAAAACGCCCTCCCAGCCCACACTGGACGGGGAGGACCGTTTGAGTGATTTGTGCCGCCTCAATCCTGGGAGTTAAAGTTTGGTCAGTTTGCTCTCCAGGATCGCCTCGACGAGGGCGTTCCACTCGGCCTTGGCGAGGTTCACCTGATTGTTCGCCTCACCTATCCGGACTCCCTCCTCATAGACCTCGACGACCGGACAGGCGTCGCAGGCGGGGCAGAGACTCACGATCTGTTTGGCTTCCACCTTTTTCACCTCCCTTTCCGGGAAGGGGCGATAGGGGTCCGCGTAGGTCCTCCAGAGCGACCGACTCGATGCACCGGCAGACCTCATCCGGGCCGAGGGAAGAGGCCCTCTTTTCGGCCACCCAACGTCGCCGATACCTTTGAAGCCGCGCCTTTAGATCCTGCAGCATCCGGATCTGCCCTCCTAATTCGCGGGCCTTCCCTCCCGCCCATCCGATGACGGCGTCGCAGGGAGCCTGCCGGGACCGGGCGAGCTCGAACACCCGTCGTATCTCAGCCAGCGTGAAGCCGAGGCTCTGGGCCTTCCGGATGAAGAGGACCCGCTCTAGGTCGGCCTGCGTGTAACGGCGGTAGTTGGTATGCGTCCGCCCGGCCGGAGCAATGAGCCCCTGGGACTCCCAATAGCGGAGGGTCTTCGACGAGACTCCCGCTTTCTGTGCCACCTGCCGGATGCTGAGCGTCCCTTCGCCCATCTAGTTACCTCCCCGATGCTAGGGTAAACCTTGCCCTAGAGGCAAAGATCAAGCAGTTTTTTTCATCGTCCTTGCCTTCTTTACCGCCCTCACCATCACTGCCGCCACCGCCTTTTTCGCCCAGGTCAATAAAAGGCTCCCGACCCCTCTTTAGTCCTCTAGGGTGGTGATTCGGTTTGCCCATGGCTGCGTTGAACATCATGTTTCGTGGCTTGCAGCCGCTGCTCCATCAGCTGCTGAAAGCTGTCCCTGAGCACAGGTAAGTGTGAGAAGAGCGAGACGAAGGCTCCAGCTTTAATGGCAAGGACATCGACGTCAGTCACCGCCCGGACCGTCAAGGTGCGGGGAATCTGTCGGATGAGGGATATCTCGCCAAAGTGGTCTCCAGGCCCCATCCGTCTGATCACTCTTGCACCCTTATCTGCGTCCTCCTCAACCGCCTCCACCTCTCCGTTCTCGATCACATAGACCCTATCCCCGATTTCCCCTTTTCGGAAGATAGTCGCTCCTCGAGCAAAGTGCTCTTTGATCAGTTCTCTCTCTGGTGTTGTGATCAAAACCACGATACATATGAGAATCGACAGCAGGATGAACGATTGCGCTGCCAACATGAAAATCGTTACGGTCCCTGGACCGACATTGACAAAGAGGACAATCGCCATGATGGTGGCCGAAACGGTCAGGCCTTGGGCGGCGACCAGGGCAGCCCGCTTGACCCGATCGGGCGACCTTCGTGCAGGTGTCATGTTTACGCCCCTTTCCCGTTCGCCTTGAGGGAGGTTGGATGCGTCGGGCGGTGGCAGTGGAGGCAGGACATCTTATCGGATGTTAAGAGATTCCGGAGGGGGCGATGAACAGCCAACTCCTCATACTTTTTGGCCCCATCATGGCAGTGCAGACAATTCCAGTTGGAGTATGGTTGAGAGAGTTTGATAGGGAGTTCCCAGGTCGCGGTGTAGAATCGATATACGTCCCTTAACCCTTCCATTTTGGCCCGAAAGGTGCCAAAGAGCCCGTAACTGACATGACAGGCGTAACAGTGCTCGGTGACGATGTAGCGATTTTGGTAATGGATGGCTGCGAGCGTTTTGCTCGTGGGATCCATCATGTCGTTGACATACGGGTCCATCACGGGATGACAGGAACCACAGAAGAGTACCTTTTTCGCCTCTTCAATCGCCACAAAGTTCCCCAAGAACCAGATGAACAACGGCAGGATTGCCAAACCGATCAGATGAAACCATTTCGCCATCGGTTCCAAGAGGCGGTCCCGGTGATAGATCACCGCATAGAGGACGAGGAGCAGCACGACGATGCCCAAGCCGATCCCGAGTAGCTTGGCAAGCTCAACGGCGGTGAGCGGCTGATGGGGGGGAACACCGGGGGGAAGCTGTACTTGGGGCACGATCGTCTCCCGTGGGATCTGAGGTCAGAGTCACTCGCGCTCGGTGGGGCCCAAACGCTCCTCCGTCCGGAAGAGAAGATAGTTCGATCACAATGGACTGCCGCCGGTTCGCATTCATGGTCGTATCTATCTCTCCCGTCATCCCTGGCCTTTACACTTTCGGGCGCAGGACGTTGTAGGTGGTGACGGGACGCTGGAAGCCCTTCAGGGTGACCTCGCCGACGGGCTCCGCCTCTATCAGCTCTTCCACTGTTCCCAGCAGGCGCTGCGGGATCAGGATCTGGCCGGGCTTGGCCTCGCCGCAGAGACGGGCGGCGAGGTTGGTGACGGTGCCGATCGCTCCGTAGTCCCAGCGTCCCTCGAAGCCGATGGCGCCGATAGTCGCGTAGCCCTGGGCAATGCCGACGCCGAAGTCGAGCTCGTACCCTCGCTTGCGCCATTTGACGATCAGCTCCGCCACGCGGTCCCGCATCGCCAGCGCCATGCGAATCGCCCGTTCCGCCGGGTTCGGCGTGGGCACCGGGTCGTTGAAGAAGATCATCATGCCGTCCCCGGTGAAGCGCTCGAGGGTCCCCTCGTGGGCGAGGATCAGCTTGCCCATCTCGGCATGGTACTCCCGGAGGACCCCCATGACCTCCTCGGGCTCGGAGGTCTCGGCGAAGGCGGTGAAGCCCCGCAGATCAAGGAAGACCACCGTCACCTCCCGCCGGTGGCTCTTGAGAGGGTCCTCGGCGCCGCCGGCCACGATCAGCTCGGCAAGCTGGGGCGAGAAAAAACGCTTGAGCCGCCCCAGGCGCTCGAGCTGGGCCACCTGCTCCTCGACGCGTTGCTCCAGGGTCCTGTTCCACTCTGCGAGCTGAACCGTCTGCGCTTCGAGTTGAGCGGCCTGCTCCTGGACGCTATCGTGGAGCGCCTTGATCCGCAGCACCGACTTGACCCTGGCGACCAGCGCCGTATGGTCCACGGGCTTCGTCAAGTATTCGTCGGCGCCCGCCTCGAGGCCAGCGACGACGTCCTGCGAGTCCGCCTTCGCGGTGATCATGATGATCGGTACGAACGGGAAGGAGGGGTCTGCTTTGAGGCGTCGGCAGACCTCGATCCCGTCCATCTTGGGCATCATAACGTCCAGCAAGATCAGGTCTGGCTGCTTCTCTCGGGCGATGGCAAGCGCCTGTTCCCCGTCGGTCGCCGTGAGGATCTCGTAGCCGTGGACGGCGAGGCGGGTCCGGAAGATGTCCAGGTTCTCGGGGTTGTCGTCCGCGATGAGGATTTGTGGCGGCGTTCTTACCATGGGTTCCTGAGGAATCGCCTAAGGGACGTACTCGCGGATCTTGGCCAAGAGGACCCGCGGGCTGAAGGGCTTCGCGATGTAGGCATCGCACCCGGCCTCGTGCGCCTTGATATCGTCGCCGCTCAGCGCATACGAGGTCACCACGATGATCGGGATCTGGCGCAGCGCCGGGTTGGCCTTGATCCGACGCGTCGCCTCGTACCCGTCAAGGCCCGGGAGCTCGATGTCCATGAGGATCAGGTCGGGGCGATGCATCTCCGCCATAGCCACCCCCTCTTCCCCGGTGACCGCCTCGACCAGCTGATAGCCGACGCTCGTGAGGAGGTCGCGCACGATGCGCCGGTTATCCTCTTGGTCTTCGATCACCAGGATCCGCTTGCTCATGTCGCCTCCGGCCGTCGCTCGACGTGAATCGGCAGCGAGAACCAGAACGTGGATCCTTTCCCGAGGCTCGACTCCACCCCGATGTGCCCTGCATGGAGCTCGATGATCTTCTTGGCGATGGCGAGGCCGAGGCCGGTCCCGCCCTTTTGCCGAGTGCTGGAACTGTCGACCTGCTGGAACTCCTTGAAGATCTTCTGCTGGTCGGCCTCCGCGATGCCCGGGCCGGTGTCAGCCACCGAAACCAGGAAGGCCCCGTCGGATGCCCGCACCTCCACCCGGACCTCGCCAACCTCGGTGAACTTGATCGCATTGCCGACGAGATTGAGGAGCACCTGGGTGAGCCGCCGTTCGTCGCCTTTGCCCAGGGGCAGGTCCGGCGGCACCGTGACCTTCAGCGCAAGCTTCTTCTCCGCCGCCAAGGATTCCACCGCAGTGATGACCATCTGCACGACCTCCTTCATGGAGTAGTCGGTCAGGGAGAGCGTGAGCTGCCCCGCCTCGATCTTGGACAGATCGAGGACGTCGTTGATCAGGCCGAGGAGATGGCGCCCGTTCCTCTCCAGGCGTTCCAGGATTTCCCGGATCCTCGCGGGCACCTCGCCGTAGATGTGGTCCAGGATCAGCTCGGTGTAGCCCAGGATGGCGTTCAGCGGAGTCCGGAGTTCATGGCTCATGTTGGCGAGGAACTGGGACTTGTGACGGCTGGCGGCCTCGAGCTGGCGGCTCTTGTCCTCGATCTCGCGGAAGAGCCGCGCGTTCTGGATGGCGAGGACGGACTGGGTCGCGAACGTCTGAAGGAGGTCCACCGTTTCCTTTGGGAACTGGCCAGGCGCCCTTCGCCGGACGATCAGCGCTCCGATGATTCGGTCCTCGCGCAGGAGCGGGACCGCCAGCAAGGCCCTGTAACCGGCCCGCTCCATGGTCTCCCGAAAGGGATAGGCTGGCTCGTTCAGGATGTCCGGGATCTGCACCGCCACACGGTTCAGGGCCGCGCGACCCATGGTGGTGTGTCCCCCGAGGCCGATCCGCGCCTCTCGGAGTGCCTCGATCAGTTCCTGGCTCGTCTGATGGGTCGCCCGGAGCTGGAACTCCTGGGCTGTCTCATCGAACTCATAGATCGCCCCCCCGTCCGTGCCCGAGAGCTCAACCGCATGGGCAACGATCGTAGTGAGTACCTTCTGGAGGTCCAAGGTGGAGCTGACCGCCTGGCCGACCTCCCCCAAGGCTTTCAATTCCTCCACGGATCGGTCCAGTTCGCGGGTCCGCGCTTGCAGCTCCTGGAACAGGCGGGCGTTCTGGAGGGCAAGGGCGAGCTTTTCGGCCAAAGGGCCCAGCAGCTCCAGGTCCCGCTCTGTGTAGGCCCCCGGCGTCCGGCTGTCCACGAAGAACACCGCGACTGCCTCCCCCCCGACCAACAAGGGGAGCATAAGGGTTGCGCGGACCCCCTCTCGGGCGATAAACCCCTCATCTGAAAAGGTCTGCTCTGTCGCCAGATCTCGGACGAGGCGGGGGGTCTTGTGGTCCAGCACCCACC
>Ga0209857_1000309_pt1 | contig 11292 bp, 14 predicted proteins | sample GWRWN1_10_20_FD_187226 | JGI IMG/M metagenome (GOLD analysis project Ga0209857, IMG submission 187226) | Riverbed sediment microbial communities from areas with no vegetation in Columbia River, Washington, USA - GW-RW N1_10_20 (SPAdes)... | ecosystem: Environmental > Aquatic > Freshwater > River... | reverse complement strand
TTATTCGTGGCCAAACATACCTTCGGATCGCTTCCCTCGCCTTCTCGAGTAAGAACCAGCGGACTGAGCAGAACAGCTATGCGGAACGGGCACTCTCCGACTTTGACCGGGCTGTGACCCTTGACCCCGCCAGCGCCTGGGCGCTGCTGGGACGGGGCGACGCGTATACGTGGCACAGAAAAACGCAGGAAGCCGCCAGTGACTACGAGCGAGTGCTCCAGATCGACCCACTCTTCGACGTGGCACGACAGCGGCTGATCTCCCTCTACACGACGCTGGCCAGAAAGCAGACCGCTATGAAACAGTGGCGGCCAGCCCTCGCCACCCTCGACAAGTTACTCGGCGCAGAAACCGCTCAGAGCTGGGTCGCCCATCAAAAGGAGGCTTATCTGCTCCGCGGTCAAATTTATACGGAATTGGGCGAACTTGCGCGGGCGGTCGATGACCTGAGCACGGTGGTCCAAGTGGACCCAACCAACGTCCAGGCCTTTCTACTTCGAGCAAAACTCTACCAGCGCCTGATGCAGGGGAGGTTGGCCAAGGACGACTTCGAACGGGCCTGCGCACTGGGCTCAGAAGAGGCCTGTGCAGCATTGCAGTAACTGTGTTTTGCAACTCTCGTAGGGTAAAATCCCTCCTAAGTTGGGCTAAGTAAACGTTGACAGGCAGAACAAATAGCCTTTATAGTGTACACTTAACTTAAGTGGCTATAAGACATTGATAGACATTGATAAATGTGGCAAGCGAGGGCTGGCCCGAAAGGCCTAGATGGGCGGTCCTCCATAGCCCATTATCTCAGAGGGGTGGGCCTTCTGCCAGCTTGCACAAGAGATTGAAAAAGCTTAGAGTGAGCAGGCTACCGACCAGGTGAGCAGGCCACGGGGTTCAAAAGCTCAGAGGGATGATTAAGTAGTGATGAATCAGAATCATTATCGCGTGTTGCCGGGTCCTGAACACTTTCTGCCCCCAGCAGCAGCCTCGATGGGCATCAGCCTGCCGAATCCTGGGGAAGCCCACATCCATGGGGTGATCGTTCCAGAAGAGCAGGCACTGGAGGAAGCAGCCCGGCAACTTTTGATGGCGAAAGTTCCCACGATTTTCCCTGGTCCGTTGGTGTTGTGGGCATGGAATGAAAAGGCTGCGAAGAAAGCGACTGCCATCCGCCACCTCTATGAAACCATCAAGGAGTGCGTGACGCCGCAGCAGCAGGCCATGCTGATTCCCATGCCGGATTATCGGCCCAAATATCCCAAGATCAACCCCGAAGTAGAGATCAATCCCAATCATCCGAACCTCACCATCTGGCACAACAAGATTGACTGTTGCATGTTTGTAGGAGTCCACTGCCATCAAGCCAATCTCTCGCTGAAAATCATTCGGGGTGGAACATCCTGTTACACCATCGCGATGTGCGCGCAGGCTGGTCATGAAGACGCGATGTTGTCGTTTCGTGACGCGTCAGCGGAAAAGATCATGCGGTTGGCCGAATGGGTACGCAAACTCAAAGGGACCGTGAAGGTGTCTCAAGTCGTATCCAAGAGCGGGGCCTCAAACTGAGTATCTGGTAAAGGCTAATGCGTTGACCGCGCACGTTGCGTGCGGGGCTTGCTGAAAGGAGTTGGGTCGATGGAAACCACATCAGTCATCGGAACCAAAAATAAAAAAGGTCAAGTCTACACAGACCCGCGCGTGATGATGAATGAGGCTCCTCGTACTCCTTCTTTCTTCACCGGAAGCGAGGTCATTAAAGAAGCGGTTCGGCGGGCCAGTGTGGACGTCATGATCGCCTATCCGATCACGCCGCAAAGCGAGGCGGCGGCCTTGATCGGCGAATTGTTTGCGGAAGGCTATATCGGCGACTATTTCCGGGGCGAGAGCGAGTTTGCCGTGATGTCGGAGTGTGCAGGGGCAGCGTTCGGCGGCGCCCGAGTGTTCACCACGACGGCCGGTCCCGGTACTATGCGCGCGATGGAAAACTTCCCGATGTGGGCCGGCGCAAGATTACCGATCCAGTGTATCGTGACCTGCCGCGGCATCAATTCCCCGTTGTCCATCCAGCCCGATACCCTGGAGATTTCATATCTGATGCAGACCGGCATGCTGGTCTGGCACGCCGAGACGGCGCAGGACTTCTATGATTGGATTATGAAGGGCTATATGGTGTCGGAGGAACCTGACGTGCACCTGCCGTTGGCGCTCTGCTGTGACGGGTTCTTTGTCACGCACACAAAGGACGTCGTAAACCTCACTCCGGTTGACATGTGTCTGCCGCCCTACGACCCGTATCGGTCGCCGGTCCCCTGCATGGACATGGAATGTCCCCCGGTTCGGATGATGCGGGATCCGTTTGTGATGAAGAGCAACTACATCAGCTACGCGACACACGCCAGTTGGCAACAGGAAGTCTGGGCAGCGATCGAGCGGTCTCGCAAGCATACGATCGCCTGGCTGGATGGCCTGATCGAGACTGAAAATGTGGATGCCGACGTCCTCATCGTCTCGTCCGGGACCGCGGTGTCCCAGGGACGGGAAGCGATTCGGCTCCTGGACGATGAGGGCATCCGAGTGGGTTTGGTGAAGGTCAAGACCCTGCGGCCCTGGCCCGGAGAAGAAATTCGAGAAGCGACCAAGAACGCCAAGTACATTGTAGTTCCGGAATTCAATGTCTTCGGCTGGATGGCACGAGAAATCAAAGCATCCATTCCCAACAGCGACCGCGTGATTGCCGGGCCGCGCGTCTGCGGTGGTATGACCATGCCCCCGGAGATCATCGTGGAGCAAATTAAGCATGCGCTCGGCATCCGCTCCGCGACGCTGGCCGGACGCGGCAGCTGAGCGACGGATCTCATAACACGGAGCACCTGACAGTTCACAAACGCAAGCCTTGAAAGACGGCAGCCCCGAGAGGAGGCATTCATGAGCAAAGAGCGGATCAAAATTGCACCGGAGTTCTTCGATATCATGCCGCCGGAGTACCAAGACCTGGTCACAAGGGCGACATACGGCAATGAATCCCGGGGCTGGAAAGACATCGGGACGTCAAAGGAGCTGATCGAAGAACATTCGCTCTGCGCGGGATGCCCGGAGTCCATGGCGTTTCGATACATCTTGGCCTCGCTCCCCAACCCTGAAGATACCGTGATGGTGGGATCCACCGGCTGTACGAGCTTGGTCTTTCCGCACGTAGCCGTCCATAACATCCATTCGCTGTTTGGAAATCAGAACGCGGTCGCCTCTGGCCTCAAGCGGGCGTTGACTGTACGCTTCCCGGGCCGGATCAAGGATGTGGTGGTGCTGGCCGGCGACGGGGCCACCGTGGACATTGGCCTCGACATGACGCTTCAGGCCTGGTTCCGTCAGGAGAAGTTCACCACCATCTGCTTCGACAACGAGCTCTACGCCAACACGGGTGGTCAGGAGAGCGGCTTGATGCAGAAGGGGTTTGTGGCCAAGATGGCGCCGATCGGAAAGACCTTCGAGAAGGTCCGCCTGCCGGAGATCGCACGCGAGTCCGGCTGCCACTACGTCGTCAACTGCACGGTCAGCAAGCCGTCGCTGGTCGAGAAAGTGATCAAGAACGCCGTCTATGTGGCGCGCGAGATCGGTCCTACGTACCTCCAGCTCTACACGCCGTGCATTCTCGAGATCGGCAAGAACAGCATGGAAGGCTTGCAGGAGATGCGTGATTCGGAGAAGCCGACCGAACGCTTCGCGTACAAAGAGTACATCAGCGAACCGGCCAAGCAGTTGCTGGCCGAGATCGCTGCAAAAGAAAAGGAAAGGAAGGCGGCATCGAAGCAGTTGGCCTCCCAGGAGGCATAAGCGCCACCAGGTGAGGTCACTGAGCCGGGAGGATGGAGCATGATTAAGAAACGGATTAACATCCGCATGTCTGGACTCGGTGGGCAGGGCGCAGTGACAGGCGCACACGTCATGGCCATGGCCGCATCGAAAGACGGACGGTTTGCCATTTCCAACCCGTTCTTCGGCGCCGAGAAGCGGATGGCCCCGGCCGAAAGCTATTGCCGGATCGGCATCGAACGCATTTACGACCGAGGCGAGCTCGTCTTCCCGGACGTGATCGAAGTGTACCACCCCCAGGTCATCACGATGGGGAAGAGCTACACGATGCCGTTCTATTCCGGGATCAAGGAAGGCGGGGTCGTCATCATCAACTCGGACGTCCCCCTGTTGGGGGCTGAAGATATTCAGCGGTTGAAGGATCTCAACGTGGCGGTGTTCTACATCAAGGGGACACAAATCGCATTAGAGGTCGCCGGCACGGAGTTGTCGACCAACATGACCATGATCGGATCGGCGGCCGGGATTACCAAGTGTGTCTCTTTGGGCGGGCTCGACCTGGCGCTGCAGGAGCGATTCGGGAAGAAATTCGTGGCTTCCGGCGGGACCGCGACGCTGGACGAAGCGATCAAGAAGAAGTTCGCTAAGAAGGAAATGCTCCTCCAAAAGAATTTTGCGGCCCTGAAGGCGGCTTATGAGCTTGGAGCGGAATGGGCCGAGAAGAATAACGTGGAATTGCAAGTGGCGGCGATGGCTGCCTAACGAGAGAGGACACCGGACGCATGTACAACGTCGCGCAAGTGATCGAAGACAAGTGCGTAGCCAAAAAGGGGTGCCGCCTCTGCATCATGTACTGTCCGGAAGCCAATTGCCTGGACCTGAACGTCACCAGAATGGTGGCCGAGGTTTTCATCAATCGCTGCAAGGGCTGTGAGCTCTGCGTGGTGGTCTGCAACGCGGCAAAACACATGGCAATCGAGATGCAGGCCGTCAGCGCAGATGGGTCTCTCATGCATCATAAAGGTGAATCGGCGGCTCTCGGACAGGCCTACCAAGGTTAACCCGCCAAGCGGGTGAACGAAAAACCCCATGGCGCCGTCGCTGTGGGGTTTTTTATTGACGCGAAGACTCAGGTGGAGGATGCGGAATGAGTAACGAGGACAACGTGATCAGGGAGTTGATCGGAGAGATCACGGCCCTCATGAAGCGTTTCCCGGAAGCCCTGGAGCGCCGCACCGGCGATCTCATTGCGACAGGAAAGGACCCCGAGTTGGCTTCGAAACTGGAGAAGGGGGCCGATGCCATGCGAGACAGCGGCAATCTCTACCTCACCTGGGCCCGCCACTACGCGGCACTATCCGAAGGGACCTCCGCCGCAGCCGATGAAGAAGACGAAGCAGATTTCGGGACGTAGCCTAATCTTCTTTGCGTTCCCTGGACATCTGTCCCCAAAAGACACTCACTAATCTCATCATTTGTGCTACAATGCCGCCCATCTGTCGCTGAACCGGCACGGCCCCAATCTCCGTGTCGAAGAAGGTAAGTTGCGTTCCCCGGTAGCTCAGTTGGTAGAGCGGCCGGCTGTAGGGATGCGTGAACGGTGGCTGAGCGGCGTACATACGCTGACCGTCGTGAGTACCTGATCAAAGCCGTCCGAAATCGGCGAAAGGAGGTTCGCCGCAAGGCAATACTTTACAAGGGCGGCCATTGTCAGAGATGCGGGTACGATCGGTGCGTTGAGGCGCTCGAGTTCCATCACCTGGAATCGTCAGAGAAGGATTTCGGGATTTCCAGCAAAGGCTATACCCGGAGCTGGGATAAGATCCGCAAGGAGCTCGAGAAATGTGTGCTGTTGTGCGCCAATTGCCATCGGGAAATCCACGCAAGACTGCAGCTTCCACAGGAAACTGTGGTTGTAAAATCGGGTGAATTCAGGGAAGCCTGTCCCGAACTTTTCAGGATTCGGAATGGTAACCCTGAGCGAAGCCTGCCGAAGGGCCAGAGCGTAGGCAGGAACGTGCAGAGACTAGAGGCTGAGGAGCCTTCCCAATAAGGCCTCACAAGCGCCCGACACCCTCACCAGACTTCCAGGCGGGTGAAGAGATAGTCCGAGCCCAGTAGAAATGCTGGGGCACTCGTAACCGGTTGGTCGCAGGTTCGAGTCCTGCCCGGGGAGCCAACCTTCCCTTTGGCGTCAGATCTTCATACCTTAAAGCCCCTCAAGCGGTACAATTCGGGGAGCTCATACCCAAAGATCTCCCCGACCCTGCCTCTCGAAAAGAATTTATGAACAGACCTGATCGAGGAATAGCCCAAAATAAATATTTCCTATCCTCTTTTGGCAACGGGATTCTTCTGATGATGCTTCTTGTCTCAGGCTGTTCACAGTTGGATCACCTGAAACAACGCGTGGAGGCCGGGCTCAGCGCACCTCCGTCAATACGAGTAACCTTCGATTTTCGCAAGGGGTCCCTAGGATGGGAGGCCGATTTTTCCGATTATGCTATTGCGCAGGAGGATATGCAGTTCGAGTCTGGCCTCCGGCGATTACCTCGGGAACTCAACACCGACCTGACAGGATTTTACATTCATGGGAACAATCGGCATCATGATCTCTTCATGTTCCTCAAGCGCCGCCTTGGGTCTGGTGACGGCATCAGAAAAAAGCAGGCCTACGTGGTCACGTTCAGGCTGGTAGTGGCCTCGAATATTTCCGGCAATTGCATGGATATCCATGGAGTTTCCGGCGAGGATGTGTATCTGAAGGTAGGAGCCTCCTCGACGATGCCGGCCGCGATACCCAAGGACGGGTCGTACCGAATGAACGTGGACAAGGGGGAGGACAGCACAGGAGGCAAAGATGCCTCACTGATCGGAAAGCTCGCCAATGGTTTGCGGTGCAAGGATTTTCCCTCCCGCTATGACGTGCCCTACGTATCCCTAGAGCGGTTCCACCGACATCCCTTCCCCGTCAAGGCAAACGATGCTGGAGAACTCTGGTTGCTCGTCGGCATTGATTCAGGGTTTGAATCGCTCACAGGCCCCTATTATCAACAGATTGCCGTGGAACTGACGCCGGTCACAGGCGACGCACTGCCTGCTGGAAGTTCGAAGTAGTGTACCTTCCATGAACTTTACGCCGCATCCGCTCCTCCCTCACGCGCATCTCATGACCGTCTTCCCGCGCTTTTGGCCTCGCGGCGATCTGCTTCGGGGAATTCCCAGCGAAGCGAGACTCTTCACGGTTGCGCCGCAGACTCAGCTCCTCGGCTACTGCCATTGGCAGCGTGATCCGAAACAACAGGGCACGGTCGTTCTACTCCATGGGCTGGAAGGCTGCAGCGAGTCGCACTACATGCATGGAATCGCGCGAAAGGCCTGGCTAGCCGGATTTAATGTGATCCGACTCAACCAACGTAACTGCGGCGGAACCGAGCACCTCACGCCCACCCTCTATCACAGTGGCCTGAGCCAGGATATCAGAGCAGTCGTAGCCGAGCTGTCGGCCCACGACGGGCTGGGTGCTATCTGGGCCGCCGGGTATTCGATGGGCGGGAATCTGGTCTTGAAAATGGCGGGAGAAGTCCGGTCCGAGTCGCCAGCGCTACGGGGCGTCCTCGCCGTCTGCCCCAATATTGACCCGGCCGAATGCGTGTCGGCACTGGAGCGGCCGACGAACTGGGCCTATCAACGGTATTTCCTGAAACGCATGAAGGCGCGGTTGCAACGGAAGGCTGCGCTGTTCCCGGGTAAGTTTGATGGTTCGCGTCTAGCCAGGATCAGAACCCTGCGGGAGTTTGACGAGGTCTACACGGCCCCGGACGGCGGGTACAAGAGCGCGGATGACTATTACGATCAGGCCGGCGCCCGGCATGTGCTGGCCGCGATTCAGGTCCCGACCGTCATCATCACGGCCCAGAACGATCCCTTCATTCCCTATCACATGTTCGAGTGCACCGCCATCAAGACGAACCACTGGATCAGGCTGTGGGCTCCTTCACATGGCGGCCACTGCGGGTTCGTCCAACACCCTCGGTTTGATGAAGACTTGTACTGGGCTGAGAACCGGCTGGTGGAGTTGCTCGTCAATGCGAGCGATCCCGGCCAGCTCAGAGCCTAGCCGAACGGGAAATCGTCATGCTCACCGGATGGTCGCTCTATAAATACGACGGGCAGTGGCACGAAGAGAGCCTCTCTGAGGCAAGTCTGTCAGACACATCGCTCGTCATCGAACTGAATCGAGATAGCGATACGGTCACATTGACCACCGCTTCGAAAGACGGCATCCGCTATTCTGGCGACTACCGCTACAGGGAAGGCAGCAACTCCAATGGTGAAGCGTATTTTGATCGGTATCAGGGGCCAAAGGGAGATGCCTTCGTAGGCGAATGGAAAGAGAGCGACAAATCCCGGGGAGAGTGGATTATCAAGATCACCAGCCGATGAATCAGGTTGACCATCTGGACCTTTGCGTCACGGGGCCAGAGTCTACTCGCCGATCACCTGCACGACGAGATCGCGGCTGCGAGCCTTCGTATCGAAATCCACGATGACGATCTGCTGCCAGGTGCCTAGCACGAGCGCGCCGTCGTTGAAGGGGATCGTCACCGATTGCCCCTGGAGCTGACCACGCAGATGGCTGTGCGCGTTGTCCTCACCCGCGTTGCGGGTATTGTGTTGCCAGGCAGGGTCGGCAGGCACCAACCGGTCCCAGACAGCCTTCGTATCCGCCCGAATGCCGGGCTCATCCTCAATGATCATGACGGACGCGGTCGTGTGCTTGATGAACACTGTGACGAGGCCGGCCTTCAACCCCGTGCCGGCCAGCGCTCGTTGCACCGCTGTCGTGACGTTTTCAACCTGGGTATTCCCCTTCATGTTGAGCCGAAGCGGGACACTTGCTACCGGCATGAAGCGGCTCCCGGCGCCAGGCTTCTGAGAAAGCACAATTCGCGGCCGGTAAGGGCAACGCCACGCGCTTCCACCAGAAGAGAATCGAACGCGCCTTCCGCTGCGACCGCGCGAAGCGCGTTGACGACCGTTTCGCTGAGAATCCCCTCAACCTGGAGCTTCTCCAGATAGGCAAAGGCCTCTCCGAGCGTCTCTTGTGTGCGAACGTAATAGTCCCGCCCGCGCCGACGGTTGCTGTAGGCCTCGAACTGCTCGCAGGCTACCAACACTTCAGCCAGTTGGCGGACCCACCGCGGCGCGCCGTTCAACTTTTCTGGATAATAATAGTAGAGCATGACGAGGCCCATCCACGGCGACCAACGCACCCCCAATCGTTTGAGGCTGGGTTTGACAGCGCGCAACCGTCTCGCCAACCGGCGGGCGTAACCCAGACGCATCTCCACTTGTTCTTTGGCCCAGTCATCCACAGGAATGCCGGCAGTCTTCAGCTCATCCCCGTACCGAGCCAGAAAGGCTTCTGTCTCGCGGCCATACTTAGTGTCTGGATGGGCTGCCCGCCATTCGCGGGGCCTGGTGGGGATCCCGCGTTGCTTGGCCCAGGACCAGATCCTGCCGAACAGGCGCCGGTCCAGCCCGGACCGGCCAAGATCATGGAGCAGGCAAGCGATGTGATAGGGGATAAGCCGATCAGGCTGGTGACCCAGGCGCGCCGCCACCGTCGCGCACATGCGCGCCGTTCGCAGCGCGTGCGCCCGATCATAGCCACGGATCAGCCGTCCGGACCGTCGCGGGTCAGGGTAATCGTACAGCCGCAGCAAGGCCAAAGCGAGCGCCCGTGGCACCAAAAGGGGCACCGAATTGGGCTCAATCTTCACCGCAGGCCTGTGACGAGAATTCAGCCGACGGTTTTTGTCTGTTGGTGAAGCGGCTTTCACCTGTTTCCAAGAGGTTAGAGATGGGAGGATAGCGTCAGGCGAAACGGCCTGTCAAGCCAAGGGGCCTGGCTGTTTCTTTTTTGTGCCGGCCGATCTATAATGATGCTCTTGAAGACGTCGAGGGCCCTATGCGACCCCGTGCAGCTTCAACACGGCTTGGCATCGCGCTTGCGTTCGCCCTCTTGAACGTGACCATCCCGACCGGCCTCCTGGCCGCGGTGCCGATCGAGCAGCTCACCGACCTCGCCGGCAAGGCCAGAGCGGTCGTCACGCTCAAGGGGCGCGATAATTTCTCCAACGAGTTCCGCTACGATGTGAGCATAAAGAATGAGTCGTCTGACCCGTTGGTGGCCGATTCACTGGTCCTTGTCCTGGACAAGATCACAAACCTGGCCGGCGAAGACAACGAACCCCTGTCGCATGAATCCATCCTGAAACGGATGGAAGTGCTGGGCAATGACGGGGAAACCCCCGATGGCAAGCCTTATTTCAGAATTCCCGTGGATCAGAACCCCGACCTCGCTCCCTACAGCCAGAGCCAGCCTGTCACGGTGCGACTCCGCAACCGTGACTATTTCATCGTCTTCACTCCGTCGTTCAGGGTCCTGGGGCTACGCCGTGCCCCGCCACCTCCCAAACCTGCGGAGGCACCCGCACCTGCTGCCAATCTCAATCAGCCTCTCAACAGGCTCATCCAGTTGCTGATCAAAAAAGGCCTGCTCACCGAAGAGGAATGGCGCGCAGCCAACCGCCCCCCGCAACAGCCAGCACCATAGTGGTGTAGTGAGAGGGTCGCTGACCTCGCTCGCTTAAGCATTCACTCGGAGGGTGAAAGCACCGACTGAGGTCGTGGTCTCATACCTGCCGTTGACAGTGGGGTTGGGGCTGCCGGCTGGCTCGTCCGCCTATGGGGCTGTATCATGAACCTTCGCATCGAGAGCATCCGGGGCCTTGGCACGCCCGAGGACGCAGTAGGTCACAATTTTCTGTTCCTTTGTGCTCCTCTACACCCATTGCGTGCGTCCGTGTGTTGCGCAGCTTTACTCGCAGTCTCGCAGCTCCGCAATCCCCACAAACTAGGGCCCCCCTCGATCGAGGGGGGGTGCAACTGATTCATGCTCTTCGCCGGTCAACACATAGGTCAAAATATGGTATGCTGCGCCCTGGCCTGGCGGTTCTCAGCCAGAGGACCACTGAATCTCCCGCGACGTGATGGTTTCTATGGTCAGTGATTCGAGCACCCATCGTTCCGCTAGGCTGCTTCTCCTTCTCTCCTACACCGGTGTCGGAACCATTGACGACGCCCTCGCGGATCCACGCGCTGCTCGCCTGCTGTGGCTTGAAATTCTGGTCAATGACCGCCTCGACCTCTCCGCCTGGGAGCATCATGCCCTGATCCAGGACGCGTATCAGAAAGCTTGTCGGTGGTACACCGTGTACAAGAGCCTGATTGAGTCCCTTCTCCCCCGTCGTCCGCTTCCATCCAACCCGGGCCCTGTTGACCAACGCGAGTACCGCACTTTTATCGAGGCCATTCAATTTGCCGCCGCTCTCGCTTGACCGCCTCACAGCCTTGTTGGCGGAGTACACCCGGCAGAGCGGGAGAGCGGTCGACATCCTCTTGATTCGAGGGTTGCCTCTTCAG
>Ga0209857_1000306_pt1 | contig 11357 bp, 14 predicted proteins | sample GWRWN1_10_20_FD_187226 | JGI IMG/M metagenome (GOLD analysis project Ga0209857, IMG submission 187226) | Riverbed sediment microbial communities from areas with no vegetation in Columbia River, Washington, USA - GW-RW N1_10_20 (SPAdes)... | ecosystem: Environmental > Aquatic > Freshwater > River... | reverse complement strand
TCAATGCCACTGAATGCTGGTCGGCTGTGAATCATTTTTGACATGATTTTAGACCCAATTACTTAGATGAGTAAGTGCTTTGTGATTCGGGTTCGGTGGGACTGATAACGCTAGTGCTCTATATTTTGAACCCACTGTGAATATAGGCGAAATCAATACTTAGAGTGGACAGTTTTCCAGGAATTATTTATAATATGAATATTGAAATGAACGAACCTTATGTTGTCAAATTTCAGCTATTTACTTCCTCTATCTGTTGCTTGTCATTGACATAATATCCAGCAACTTCCGCGTCGAAATTCCATGAGGAGACCTCATGCACTGCCTTTCGTATATGTGCATAATGATGTTCTTTATCTCCAGGATTACCAGCGCAATCAAAATGTCCTATAACTGCTATAATGTGTGAGTGGTGTTTCTCAATCGATATGGAAACTGCTCTACGTATTAGCTCGATCTTGTCTGAATTCTTTCTACTGGAAATAATTCCGTCTACTCCGGGAAATGTCACCATATCAACTCCATCGATGTTATATTTCTGCTTCATGAAGTCAATTACAGGTTCCTGAGTTCTTCCATCAATACAATTTATTGCGGTTCCAAACCTGAAATTCATTACTGAATACCCTCTAGAGTTTCTGTGGAGTAGTTAATATTTTTCCAAATAGCTGCGACTCTGACATCTTCACATGACCTTCAACCATCCTACTAAATGGAAGAATGGTATCGATTACAGGCTTTATCTTTCCCTTACTCACCCATCGTATTACTTCTTCTAATCCAGCTTTGGTTCCCTGCGTTGCACCCAATAAATTGATTCCCTTGAAAAACAGATATCTCAGGTCAATCGTTGAATCGTATCCAGTAGTAGCCCCCGTTGATACAAGCGTACCGCCCATCTTCAATAGGCTTAGCTCTTGTGGAAAAGTAGTTTTGCCAATATGCTCAAAAACAACGTCCACACCTTGCTTGTTAGTTATTTCACGCACCTTCCGATACCAATCAGATTCACGATGATTTACTACGTAATCTGCTCCAAGCTGTAAGCACTTGTCCATTTTGTCTTTATTTCCAGCCGTAGCAATTACATGGCAGTTGAATAAATTGGCTATCTGTATTCCAGCAATACCCATGCCACTTCCTCCACCCATTATTAGGACTGTTTGTCCTGGGCGTATCTTGGCTCTGGTAACAAGCATATGCCATGCGGTCATACCCACCATCGAAATTGCTGCCGCGTCATTGAATGATACGTTGTCTCGTAGCTTGACTACATTCACAGCTGGCAATTGAGTATACTGTGCAAAGCCACCCCAGAGTGGGCCTGTCTGGAAACCCCAGACCTTCCTACTGGAACAGTCATATTCCCTTCCGGATGTGCATTCGTAGCATACCCTGCAGGTCAGGTTTGGATGCGCAACCACTCTGTCTCCAATCTTGATGTTTGCCGAGACATTTTCTCCTATTTCCACGACTGTTCCGGCTGCGTCGCTTCCTGATATGTGGGGCATTGGAATTTTGATTGGTTTGCCCCAGATACCCCACAGGTCATTATAATTGTACGACGCCGCTTCGATTTTAATGAGGACTTCGCTGGATTTGGGTTTCGGCGTATCAATATCCTCAATTTTTACCACCTGTCTAGGGTCTTCACTATGTTCTCTGTATACTGCTGCTTTCAAGTATATTCGCCACCATCTATTTCTCGGACAGTCATATATTCATAGTCATGTACAAATGAAGTATAAAATATAGAGAATATGAAAAAAATTCTATCTTTGAGTCTAGTTCCTAATTATGGTAAAGATTAGGTCGGATGAGATGGTAGCTCAACGAGAAACAAAATTTCTAGGATTTAAGGTCAACTTTTCTCCATTACTATCACAAATACCTGAATCATCTCTTAGTCAGGCTTATGTGTTTACTAATGGAATTTCAGTAGAAGGACCGTTTGGTTTTCAAATTCCTGTATTGAGTATGAAGCCAGGGGATAATGGCTACCCCTTCATATAAATACAGCAACATGGAAAGACAATTATTCTGCAAAGATTCTGAAATCTGTTCTAGATAACGAGTGCAGAAAAGAATGGTAACCTGTCTATAAACAAAACGGGAATTGTCGTGAATCATCCAGTCATCAAATGACGATAACTCCAACGAGAAAAATTTATAGCTATAGACTTGTAATGAATTACGAGACACTTAAATTATGCATTTTTATATTGTCGGACATGCCGACAAAAGTATTAGCTGTGGTTTTCGGAATATTTATTGCAGTGTTTGTTGCAACAGTCACTCTGATATTCCCAAGTTCTCTCGATATATCCTTGCCTAAACTATTAAGAGTTCTATAATCAATTTCTGCCAAGAACGGTTGTACGATTATTTGCACTGTTTTGAATTAACATAGAATCATCATAATATGTTTGTTATTTAGCAACATATCTTTAATTTAAAATGAAAACAACGGTGTATCGTTACTGAACGTTTTACAATTTTCATTTTTAATGATATTTTTTATGTACCTAAATTGCATCTCTAGTGGAGGTAGTCTTCTAATAATTGTGAATTCAATGATTATGGAAAAATATCAGATATAACAATGCTAATTCCTATTCTAGGGTTACGTAACAATAAACCATGGTGAGATAACAAGTCAGTAACAGTGATTACTGTTATCAAACAGAAAGTTCTATCAATCAGTATGCTCAATAATATTTATGAGCGAAGATTTTCCCCTCACACGAGAAGATAGAGAACAATTGGTACTAGATTTATATAGACAGGGAAAAACTCGCCGTCAAATAGCTCAGGTTGCCAGAATGTCCTTTACTGACATAGGAGACCTTATCAATAAAGAATTTGGCTCAAAGAAAGACATGAAGAAAGAAAATGAGTGAGTCGAATGTACCTTTATCTTTCTTCAAATGATGAAAACATAGCCAAACATCTTTACCAAAATAGTTAACACAGTTAAAATTTGCAGGTTTGCAACATATAGAGCATTTTTTTCTTTTCTATATAGTAATTCAATGGTGTTCGTGACACTAAATTTTCTTTTTTAACGTTACCTTTTATCGACATGAAGAATTTGATTAATTCGTCTTTATATACTAAATAATGTAATATCTTTACCTTTTACAGAAATCACTTTGCTGGATCCATTGATTAATTCATCTTCATCTATGGTCTCTACAAATTCCATGCTAATTATAACTAATTAGTCCCGTCGGGTTTAATTAATCCAACAGATTATTTAAATTTTACCCAATCGTTTTTTATCTTCAACATTCTTTGATTAATTCGCCTCCCCAATTAGCGTTGAAAGAAACTCATTTTAGAAGCTATTTACACTTATCTAATAGATAGTTATTTACACTTATCTCTGATAGTTCATCATACCACTTGTTATGTTATTTTCCAGGGAACTGAAATTTATTTTATTGGTAATTGCAATTTTTTGATCGCTGCATTGAGACAATAACCTACTTCAGTGTATAAATTTTGTAAATCTTGTCCGTGTCAGTGTCAAGATATTTCCATTTATCTACTAGGCTTGATGACTCTTGGAATTCTGCCTGTGTGTTGGAATGTAACAATTTATAGATATCTTCGCCTACAGATACCTTGTTCGGACCTGTCAAGGAAGTTATCTTTCCTGCTATGTTCATTGTATATCCAAGAAGGTCAATTTGTGAGCTCCTGTCGTACCCATATTGAACAACGACACTTTCACCCGCGTCCATACCAATTTTTATCTGTAGTTCAGCACAATTATCTTTTCTTAAGATTGGATTAATTCCATTTTTGAGAACTGTAATCATTGATTTTGCACATCGAACTGCCTTGTCATATGTAAGATATTTGTTTGAGGCAGAAGGAAAGAATGCTATGACGGCGTCACCGACATATTTCAGGACATATCCATCATAACTCTCGACTACAGAGGACATTTCGTATGAAAAAGCTCTAAATATTGTGACTAGCTTCTCCGCTGGTAGTTTCATGCTCATCCCAGTCGACCCAACTAGATCTACATACATAATAGTTAGTGATAGGCTCGTTCTTAGGTGTTCGAGAAGAAAGTCGTGACTACGCTTGATTGAGGCGTCTGTAGATAGTGTCTCCAAATTAAGCGCTTGTTTCACCTCTAAATTTCCAGAACTATTATCATCTACCATCAGCATCATCATCATCATCCCCTCTTATAGAACTTCTGAACTTGTCTTAACGTGTCAGAGTAATTGAAAAAGTTACGGTTCTTGCCTAATATTTTTTCGTTACTATTGCATTAAATCTAGGTTAATTTCAATTCTGATATCTCCTTTGTGTGAGTAGTATCAAAATCCGTTGCTTTTATTACATATTTGACATAACTTTTCCATTTTCAACTATTATTATTCTTAATTATATATTTTTTCCAACATTGTGGATAATCAAAGCATAGCACTTGAGTTCGCATCGAGCATCTTTTGAAATATAATTGTCTGACATCTTTCCATATTTTTAATATCAAAAACATCCTTATACAATATCAAAATACAGAAATATTCAAAATTATTACTCATAAGATTATAAACGTTCTATTTTATTATACGTTGATCCCGTAAGTAAAGTTAGTTATTTATCAAAATGTGTCATAAGTCACAGATATTATAAAATTATAATTGGGTTTTATTATGATAAAAAAATTAGAGACTACCTTGGAAATAGAAGATTAACAATTGAAGATAACAAGAGATATAGAAAACTAAGAGAAATATTCCTTAAGACAGTTAAAGATCGTACTATATCAATAGTATCACTCAAACCAATAACATTATGTTGGTCAGAGGGGGTCAGATATATAGATACAGATACATGTACAGATACGGATATAGTGAAAGATACAAACTCTAAAGTGGAAGTTGATAAAGAACAATCTAAAAGCGAACTTAGTACTTGCCCTCTTTGCCTTGTGGAAATTCCCTCGAAACAAATAAAAAAGCATATACAAACGCATGCATTTTAAGAAGATGAAGGGAGAATTAATTAAAATAGGTTTTAAATGGTAATATTCCCAAATAATTAATTAATTTACGCTCAAACAGGGTACTAAATGGTACTAATTAAGAAAATAGGATAAACGACAAGCACAAAAACGTATTCCTTTTTGTCCATAAACAAACAATTTTTTTTGGACTTACATCAAATATGATAAATCGTTCCTAAGTCTATTGATTCAAAAAGTATCAGTTAAATAAGCTTTCTCTACAATATTTTACATGAGTAAGAATAATGATGCTTTAGCCAGACGTGTCAGAGAAAGTATAGAAATGGCTTCTAATCAATTCAAACAGAATATAGAAATGGCTTATGAAATTGGTTCTAATCAATTCAGGCAAAATTTTGAAATGGCTACTAATCAAGTTAAACAGAATATAGAAATGGCGACAGCAATGACAAAATCGTTCATTATGATGAGTGGAACACTCAATAAGGAAGCAAATATTGCTATTGAAAAAGCGACGGAAGAGATGATGGCTTCGGCAGAAAGAATGAGGAAAGAGATGATGGCTGAGATGATGGCTTCGGCAGAAAGAATGAGGAAAGAGATGATGGCTGAGATGATGGCTTCGGCAGAAAGAATGAAAGATATTTTTTGATTATCTAGTCGTAGTAAAGTTTAAGTCGTTAGCCAATTAACCGCAGTCTAATTTGACGATTTATAGTACTTTGTAAACCGATAAGCCCTTTTCATATGTAAAAAATGATTCACAAACCTCCAAGCCCATTAACTACAAGGGTTCCTAAATCGCATTTCTAGCGTTATCTGTCCCACCGAACCCGATATAAAATTTATACGTTTCTAACATATTTCTTGTAAATGTTGTAAAACGTGAAATCTGTTACTAATTTAATAGATAGTCTATGTATCATTTTCAAAAGCTCTTGTATTCTATTTTTGTATAATTATCATTTCGCTAAGGTTTGTGTTTTCATTTTATCTTAGAAATCAAAGTCTTTGAAACTTACCTTGGTCTCTTTAAGGTGACCAAATTTACCTTTATATCTATTTTACTTGTGCAGCTTATCATACTTTAATTTTAATATCAGTAGAATAACATTTAGAATAAATCCTGATACATTGGTACCTATTATTACAGGATCCTCCCTTATTATGCCAGATATGACCCATAAGAACAACCCACTTGCTAAAACACCCATTAAATAAATGGATACATCTAACATCGTCTTTGTTTATAGGCCTTATGTAGTTGAGGAATGAAGGATGATAGTACTAATATTCCAGCAATAATACCGATAGTGTCAGCTAAGACAACAAAATCTTCCACCATGAGCATTGTTGAATATAGAAGATTATCCTAATATAAGAAAACTTAATACAAATGCTAAGGAAGAGATAGACCCATTATTACTTGCAAAGAAAAGCTATAGAAAAAAGGAATGATAGAGATAAGAAAAGGATAGATTGGTAATGTATAAACTCTTAGATAATTTAGCTGTTCATGGGTTTAATGGTTCTGCTACAAACACCAAAATTGATATGAAATACATTGATGCTGAATTTGGTTATATCAATGATTTCAAGATAATTGATGTTAGAATGTTAAACGATTTAGGAAACTCAGAACAAGAATACGAACTAAATATACTACGAGTCACTAGTGAACTAGACGAAGGGAATAAAGTTGTAATATGTTGTGAAGCAGGTCGATCAAGAAGTAATGCAATCGCTTTAGGTGTTTTAGTAAAATATTTTAAGATGAATTTCTATGATGCGTGGGAATTAATAAGAAAAGAAATACCGATTAGTAATATAGATCCAAGTCATATAGAATCTTTAAAGAAGATATTCAAAGTAACATTACCTTAATCAGTAATAGAGCAATGATATAGATTTTCTTACCTAAGATCCTCTTAAGCTTAAGATAATTCAAGCGTGAACATACTTGCTATAAACTGAAGGCATCTATTAATCTTTAATCAATTCTTTCAATTATTAAATTAGTAAAAAACAAATACAAATGGAAGTTATAAAATAGTAAGTAATAACTAATATAAATCAGCTAATTCTGTGATAACATTACTAGCCATTAAGTTTTAGATGAATCAATTATTTTTGGATACTATGGGGGTAAATTTCTTCCAGCACATCTGTATTTAGTACATTCATCATCTAATGGAATTACTAATTAATTGATGTTTATGTATACTTCTAACATTAGTTCCCTAATAGAGTATTAATTGATTTAATAGAGTGTATAGAGTTATGAGTGAACAGACACTGAACACTGAAATTAGAAGAGTACAACGCCCAAACGAGCATAGTCTTAATCTGTGTATTCCAAGACATTTTGCTAGAATGTTAGAAATAGAATGTGGTTCCTTTAATTGACAGGCTAAATAAAAAATATACGTGATCAATTCATCAAATCAATAAAATTCTTGGGGATGACTAATACCACGAATAGTAATGTTCCTAATAGGTTTGATTGATTCTTGCCTCAGGTTTTATAGATTGTTGGAGAGTAATTTATCGATTGATTGGACTGGTGGGTTTTGATAATTAACATTCAATTAAAAATTAATCATTTTCACCACACCAGAAGTTTATTAGTTTCCTATATCCTATTGATTAAGCATAATAGGGGTAATAGATGAAAATTATCTTGTTTCTGTTAGTATAGTTTTTGTATTCTTGCTAATGAATTTGGTATATGGAATATGGAATAACCGGAACTTATGACGGAAAGGGAATTTACAGAATAGAAAATATGTCCGTTAGAATCATTTCAAATGATTCCAATAGTGAGCCATATTATAACTTGCTATTTGAGTTGCTATATCACCACACATAGAACAATAACCGCCTGCTTTTTCAATCATAAATCTTTTTTTATATGCCGAGATGATCTAGGGTTTAAAACGAGGTCTCGAAAATCTTTGAGTTGCTCTTTTGATATATTTACTGGTCGCAATGTTGGGGTTGGTCTATGTTTATTACTACGAGGATTATTTCCGTAAAAAAACTTATGCATGTTTATGATCCACGCTAATTGTATATCTATCTATGTGTTTAGTGTCACAGACATTTATTTGGCCTTAATGCAGTTTTTCTAGTATTTGGAAACAAAAAATTAATTCTGAATGTTTAAACCACTGCTAGACAATAGTTTTGAATCTATCTTTCTTCATGTTGAGGATGATTGATTCAATCACCGATACTTAGATCTCGTAACATTTTAGCCATAATAAGCCTTATCCGTAATAGTAGAGTGCCGAGATGGTGAGAAATATGTATAACTTTACCAATATAACGAATATTTTTCTTAAAGGAAACATACATAACTAATAGCTGGCCCAGTGAGCCTAATTTTCCCATTTATTTAGTTAATAAGGTTAAGTTTTCTAGTAAGGGGAACATTGTACCTTTTACTATGTGTTGGAAAAAGACATTGACAAAATAACCTTGGTGGTTGGAGACATGTTTATATGTTACGAAATCATAGTAATAATAATGTCAAATGATCTAAATGAGTTAATTACAAGGAAAGATAAGCTAGAGGGAGAACTCAATCATGAATTATCAGCGGATTATAATGAGTTGATGAAAAAGATGAGTGAAAGTTTTCGCGATATGCATGAGAATTCAGTGCAAAATTATAAGCAAAAGGCAAATGAAGAGCTGGATAAAATGGAAAAAAACATTCAATCAGGTAATAAATTGAGTGCTATTAACGAAAAGCTATTGGCAGACACATACTTATCCTGACTCATAACTCACTACGCTCTTTAGAATGAGTTAGTATACTATACGAGACCTAATGTTAGTATACACAAAGATAATTTATTGAGGTTTTCTCTAAGTATAAAGAAAAGTACGTACTATACTAAGAACATTCACCATTAGTGGAGTATAAGCTCTTGTGAGTTCTAGGAAGCCCTTAATTTTGGATTCGTTTGATTCATTTGTAATTTTTTGTAATTCTTTGGTCAACGTATTATCATATGAGAATTTTGAAGAATCTTGAATTACCTTTTCAACAAAGTCAATTCCGTTTTCATTTATCTTGATTCCTGGCAACGGTTCGCTACCAGTAACTTTTGTACCAGATATTAGATTCTTCTTATGGAGATATAGTATGTTTCGATAAATCTCGTTTCTTTCTACAGTTATTTTTAAGTCATTAATCAAATCATTTGTATTTACGTAAGATTCGCCTAAGTCTTTCCAGTATTTTTCATATAATAGGCTTAAGATCCGAAACCTAATTTCATCATGATTCAACATGTTCTAAGAACATTTGTAATATAAAAATGCTAATGAACAAAAAATATGATTCATATTTTATCTATCTATTCTCGAAATCTAAATATATCTACTCTTCTCGGTTGGTAAAATGTCAGGTACTAATTTACATTTAGTATGCTGAGGCAAGTCTTGCCCAAGTTTGATGTTGATTAATGAACGTAGACCTTCAGGAATAGGAGTAACCCATCTTCCTCAAATTATAAATATTCGATCAAGTACAATTGAATAGGTAATATTAGATTGAGCATTGAACCGGACGATTGGTTTAACAGATTCTTTAGTACCGGAAGTTGGCCGTTTAAGCGAAGGGGTGGTGCTGGCATCAATTATTTTGGCGACATGTTCAGAGGATTTGATGAGATGAGACGGGAAATGGAAAGACATTTTGAAGAATCCTTCAAGGATATAGAAGCGAAAGCACCAAAAAGATCTGATAAGAGAGTATGAAACAGCAGAAGGAGGCAAGGTAAGAGAAGTGGGACCCATTGTTTATGGTTATTCAATGACGATAGGACCTGATGGCAAACCAAGAGTAAAAGAATTCGGGAATGTTAAATCTCCAATGCGAACTGGTTTCTTTGGGGCTCCCATGATATCTTCAGAGAGAGAGCCTATGTCAGACATAACTATAACGGATAAGGAAGTCAAAGTTGCTGTAGAAATGCCTGGTGTTTCTAAAGAAAATATCAAAATAAATGCTTACGATGGCACAATGGAAGTAACCAGTACAGATCCCAAGAGAAAATATCACGAAGTTGTTGAAATACCACCGGAAACAGATATTGAAACAGCCAAATCTAATTACAATAATGGAATATTTGAGATAACGTTCAAAAAGAAAGCTGAAGCCAAACCAAAAGGTAAGGAAATAAAGATTGAATAAATAAAACTAGAATACTAGTAAAAGATTACCAACAAATCCCTTCGAAGAAGAAAAGTCTCATAACATTAATGGGCATTAGAATTGTATTATCCCTTGATTGGCATTACATAAATTACAAGGTTTTGGCACACCCTTTCACGGAGTGGACTGAGCTTTGCGCGCAGTTTTGTTCAAGGCATAGATTTTTAATTATTTTTTGTGACTTTCTTTTCATTCCTTAGAGGACATCTTCTTGTAAGCCCTGTTCAACTCACAGACGCGAGTGCAAATTTACTACCAAGAGGTCTTTCAAGCCCCTTTTCTATAATGGGAATAAATGATGCTCCTGCTCTTGCACAGGTTGAGATAGGAATAGCTATCGGGAGCCAAAGGGTTCTCTTTTGTTTTGTTTTTTGGATGAATCTTTAGTCCAACGTGTATGTTTGTCACTACAAGGCATGGGATACTCTTATGTTATTTCTATAGCGCAAATGGCATGGAATACCAGTTTGTTTAATAGCTCTTTGGATATGCTCCAGCAAGGCGATTGTGATGAATCGTGCATCGAACGACAAGACCCTATAATTGTAAATTTGATCAAATCATAGATAAATATGTCAAAATGAAATTCTGAATATGCGTCCCAGGTCTGGACTATCTATAAACCACAGACAAAAAGATGTAATTCAGATAAGAGACAAGATAATTAGAGTCCTATGCAATACAAGAAGAGAATCACTTAGAAAAGGCAAATCTGAAAATCTCGATTTAGAACGGGTCTTGCAGGAAGAATTTCCTAGTTGTTCAAATAAGGAACGCTTGTTGAATGAATTCGAAAGATATGCACAAGAATCTGGTTTCTACGAGGTAATGAGAAATAAGAACATTATTCGTCTCACAGCAAGGGGGCTATTAAGGTGTAATTACATCGGAATAATCCAGGATTATATATAATCGCGGAAATTCAATGCTTAATTGATGATGGTGAGTCTACATCATCCACTGTCCATGAGCCTTTTATTCAGTTTCCAAATATCTGAGTAATGCTGTGACGAGATTGAATCGGCAACGGTAGCATTTCCTCATAACTGCTTTTACAAGTAGATAAGATAATACGAATTGTGAAACTTGTTTGACAGTAAATGCAACATTTGCGGAATGAAGACAATTATTGATCTA
>Ga0209857_1000305_pt1 | contig 11362 bp, 13 predicted proteins | sample GWRWN1_10_20_FD_187226 | JGI IMG/M metagenome (GOLD analysis project Ga0209857, IMG submission 187226) | Riverbed sediment microbial communities from areas with no vegetation in Columbia River, Washington, USA - GW-RW N1_10_20 (SPAdes)... | ecosystem: Environmental > Aquatic > Freshwater > River... | reverse complement strand
AGAATTGTAGGTCGGACGAAACCCAAAAGCTGCCCTTCATGCCTTCCGGGTACTCCGCCGATTCCGGCAGTTTTGTCTCGAGCAAGAGTCCCTGATCATGAACCTGGCTGACATTTTCCAATGGTACCTGTAACACGTCCGCAAGCGTCTTCCCCCCGCGGGCCTCGGTCACCGCCCGGGCGACAAGCTTGTCGGAAGTAGCGTCGACGTGATTGACCTTGATGCCGGGAAAACGTTTCTCAAAAACGGGCAGGATCTTCTCCGCGTTGATCTGGGCGAGTGTGCCGTAGAAGTTCAACGTTCCGCCTTCCTTCGATGCGCTTTTGTGGAGCTCGTCCAGGCTTTGGGCCTGAAGGTCGGCCGGTAGCATCAGGGTGATGGCCACCACGGTAGCCAGTGCAAAACTCAGCCTCTGGGTCCAAGTCATCAAACAAACCTCCCGTCAAAAAGATCGAGATCAACCAAGTCAAGCAAACTAATCTCAAACACTCTTCACTGTCAATCCAGAGACTTCCCCAGATTACCTCAGCTTGAAGATCTCCTTCCAAGCTTTCTCATACCTGGGCCACTCTTTTATCTCGGCCGCCCCGACAAAATAGCTCTTCTCGGGACGGGTTTTTTCTACGGGTTCAACCTTGGGATGCGCCGGAGTCCTGCCCCCTTGAGCATAAGCTTTCTGTCCCTCCTCGCTAGCGGCCCAACGAGCAAATAGCAAGGCAGTATTTGGGTGGGGCGCACCCTTAAAAACGGCTGTCGAGTCTATGGAGGCGGCTCCCTCCGAAAGGAAATAATTGATCGGCGCCCCCTTCTTAATCCTTGGCGGATAGTGATGCGAATAACACGTGAAGCAGGCTGCCGCCTGACCCGCGACGAGGAACTCGGCAAGCTCGGAGTGGCCTTTGTGAAATTCAGGATTGTTGGCCGCGATCTTTCTAAGCAGCACTATCGCTTGCTCGTCACTTTTGTATTTCTTCGCTAGTCCAATGAGAATTTCAACGTCCCGCGGCTCGGCGATGAGCTTGCCCTTCCATTTCTGGTTGGCAAAGTCCTCGAAGCCTTTGGGTTCGTCTTCCTTCTTAACCAGGCTCGTGTTCCAAGCGCCGATAAAATAAATGATGTTGCTCGCGATCCAATGCGAGCCCTTCAAAGTGTCAGGATAAGGCGCTGCCTCCGGCAGGGTTTGCTCTTGCAACAGCCCTTGCTGCTGGAGTTGTAGTCCGTTTTCCAAAGACCCTTGGAAAACATCGCCGATGACCCGGCCGCCGCGCGCTTCGGTAATCGCCCGAGCCGCGAGCTTATCCGCCGTAGCGTCCACGTGATTGACCTTGATTCCCGGAAAGCGCTTCTCGAAAACCGGCAGAATCTTTTCGGCGTTGATTTGCGCCAAGGTTCCGTAGAAGTTAAAGGTTCCGCCCTCCTTTAACGCCTGCTTGTGGATTTCGTCCAGGCTCTGGCCCGCCGCCGGCGAAACGAGGCCGAAAAACAGGCAGGCAAGGGTCAATGCCACGACACGGTTAGACGCTGTTCGGTTGGCTCTAAACATACGGTCTCCTTTGCTGATGGATAACACGACAGTCCCATTTGTTTGCCGGTGTCGAGTTATCGTAACTTGAACACTTCCTTCCAAATCTTCTCGTACTTAGTATATTGCTTCAGGTCCTCCACCCCGACTGCATAAATAACCTTGGGGCGGATGGGCTCTGCGGGTTCCACTTTGGGATGGGCCGGCGTTCTCCCGCCCTTGGCGTAGACAGCTTGTCCTTCCTCTGAAGCAGCCCAACGGGTAAAGAGCCAAGCGGTGTTCGGATGGGGTGCATTCTTCATGACGGCAACTCCAATGATTCCGGCAGCGCCTTCAGAGAGCATGTAGTCTACGGGCGCTCCCTTTTTCTTGCGTGCCGGGTAATGATGCGAATAGCAAGTGAAGCATGCCGCCGCTTGGCCGGCAACCAACAACTCGGCGAGCTGTGAATGCCCTTTGTGGAATTCAACGTTATTGGCCGCAATCCTAGCGAGAACGGCCCGGGCCTTCTCCAAGCTCTTGTGCTTGTGCGTTAGGCCGATGAGAATTTCATAATCCCTCGGTTCTGCAATGAGCCGCCCTTTCCAGCGCGGATCGCCGAAATCGTCCAAAAATTTCGGCTCCTCCTCCTTTTTGACCTTTTCCGTATTCCAGGCACCGATGAAGAAGATCAAGTTATTGGCCACCCAGTACGGGCCCCTTAAATTAGCCGGATACTGAGCCGCTTCCGGTGGAGCTTTCTCCAAAATCAGTCCCTGGTCGTGAATCTTGTTGATATCTTCCAAGCCGAATTCCACCACGTCCGCGATGGTCCTACCCCCGCGGGCTTCCGTAATTGCCCGTGCCGCGAGCTTATCGGAAGTGGCATCGACATGATTGATCTTGATCCCTGGGAACCGCTTCTCGAACAGCGGGTAGATTATTTCCGCATTAATCTGCGCGAGGGAGCAGTAGCAGTTGAGAACCCCCTCTTCCTTGAGCGCTTTTTTGTAGACTTCATCGATGGTTTCAGTCTGCGCTGCCACAACCACCGGAAGCATCAAACCGAGAAAGGCAACCAAAAAAACAAGTCTCTTACATCGGGCCATCATAGTGTCTCCTCCTTATTTTGTTTTGCCAACTTAGCTAAGCTATTTCTTCCCGCCCTTCAACGCGCTCTGCAGTTTTCCTTTCAACTCCGGGCTCATGCCGAGGAACTCGACAACGAGCTTATGAGTTTCTTCACCGGTAATGGGGTCAATCTCCAGTCGCCCTTTTTCAGCATCCGCCAATAACTCCTTATCGGCAAAAGCCCTGGCAAAGGCTGCTTCCAATGCCGCCGCGCGATCTGGCGGCGCTCCGGGAGGCAGGACGTAAACTTTGCCGAATTCATTGGGGGTGCTAGTACCAAACTTCAGAATCTGGCGTTCTTCGTTGTTTTTGGCAATCATCGGAATCGTTGGCACGTTGGGCGTGGGCAAATCCTTGATGGGTTTTTCTGATAGTTGAGCGAGAACCAACCACTCGCCACTTTTGAACTTATCGATGGAGGTTATTTTCAATGACTGCCACGTATTGACGAAACCTTCGACTTCACCGCCATCAATAGCCATCCGGACATCCGCGGTTCCTTTGTAACCTGAAACAACCCTCAGGTTGCCGCCCAGCACGTCACGTATCAGAATCGCCCCGTGCTCCACCGTGGAGCCCGGTATCGCACCGAATGTAACTTGTTTGCCCTTCGGTCCGATAATTTCATCGAACTTGGTCACTCCTGGTTTTCGCGTGACAACCAGCACATAGGTTTCGCTCACCGGTACGGCAAGGTAGCGAAACTTGGCTAGATCGAATTGCACTCCGGGATTGGCAAAAAGCTGCTCCAAAATTATTGGACCGGAGATATTTGCGATAACGGTGGCGTCTTTCGGCGCTACGTTAAAAACGTGATTAGCCGCTATGATGCTGCCGACACCCGCCATGTTCTCGACGATCACCGCCGGATTACCGGGGATATACTTAGCAAGGTGGCGCGCGATCAGACGTGAATATTGGTCATAACCCCCGCCGGCGGAAAATCCGACGATGATCCGCACGGTCTTGCTCCGGTAGAAGTCAGCTACCGCCTTCTCGTCGAAACCGGGCTTCGCCGCCTGAGCGGCCAGACCCGCTGTTGCGTAGTTGAACAACGCCAACGTCGATAAGAGAAAAACCCCTCGCAGTCGCATGATTCCTCCTAGCTCTCAAATCCTCTCCCACGAACCCTCAACCCTCTCGCCTATTAGACGCGGCTCCGACTCGCTGACTTCAGTCCTTGCGAAAACGCACAATCTAGAGATTCTCGAGTCTCTTCAGCGTTGCGGCGTAGTCAGCCACCGCCTTATCAATGGGGTAGTCCGGCTCGTAGCCTAACTGTTCCTTGGACCGAGAGAAGTCGCTGGCGAGCCTGGATTCTGGATAGGGCATTGGATTATCTCGCTTCACGAGTTCGATTCTAGATCCGGGAAAATGCCTTTTAATCGCGGCAAGGATTTCTTCGCCACCCACGAGCTGCCCATTGCCGATGTGGAAGAGTTGATCTTTGAACTTGTCCTTTAAAACCGCCAAAACCGTCCCTTTGGCGGCGTCTTTCCCGTAAAGCACTTCTGTGGGCCCATATGGCCAGTCAATTTTTGCTGCTTCTCCTTTCACAGCCGCCCGAATCATCTCTTGAATGGCTATCTCGCGGGTCGCTTTGAGCGCCGTCGGTGATGGTCCATAGAGACCGCCGACGTAACGCAAGCAGATGAATTCGAACCCATAGCGCTTGGCATAGGCACGTCCCATGAATTCACAGCTGGCTTTGGTAGCCGCGTAAACGGAGGGTGGATTCATTGGAATGCTCTCGTCGATTTGCTTGAGTCCCTCGCCGATGGAGCCCAGGTAAACCGTGCCGGAGCTGGGAAAAACGACCCGCGACACATTTTCCAACCGAGCCGCTTCGAAGACATTCACCGTGCCCATGAAATTCAGCCGAACACCGCTATAGGGCCGGCGCTGAACCTCTTCACCCAAAAATGCCGCCAGATGGATGATGCGATCGCAATCATTATCCCGAATGGCGGAGATTACAGCCGGGAGATCCAACATATCCCCGCGAATCATCGTGACCTTGCTGGGATCCACACCCACGGCGTTGAGGAGGCGTTCGTTGAGCGCCACATCGAAGATAACCGGGCGCTCGCCGCGCTCCAGTAACATCCCGGTCGCATAGGCGCCCACCAAACCCGTGCCGCCCGTTATTAAGATCCCCTTCGACATCCGAGTTCTCCTCCCGCGCTTTCGCTATAACAAATTAACCCGGCGAGTCAATCTCATAATCCGGGGGGGTTGCAACATATGGGTCTTCAGGCTCTCCTGTGAAGCAGGACTCGGACATTGCACCGCCGAGGCGCGAAGCACGCGAAGTAGAGAGTTCTTGATTAAAAAATTCTCCGATCTCTGCGAACTCCGTATTGCTATCCGAAAGCTTGCGCGGCTGGCGCAAACTTTCTGGTATCTGAAATATCCGAACACAGGGAATTGACTCCCGCCAAGGCGCAAAGCACGCCAAGTTCGGAGGGAAGAGATGAATTATTTTGGAGAAGATTTTTCACCGTTATTTGCCGACCTTTGCGGCCTTTGCGTCCCTTCGACGTTGCTCAGGACATGCTTTGCGGGAGATAATCCGAGTTTCGGTTGCGGCGTAGCCGCGCTGTGCCTCCTGCGGTGAATACTTCTTCACAGAAAACCTGGAATAACCCGGTCTATAAGTCTATAAGGGAACTTACCTTGACCTACTCGGAGGCAAAATGATAGCTTTTGCTCGCGCCAAAAGGAGGAAGTTAAGATGATAAGAAAGCTATCGATCATAATGCTGATTTTGGCGGTATCTCTGAGTCTCGGCAGCAAGGTTTTCGCTCAAGAGAGACTCCGGCTGGCCTGGGCCGGTTTTAGTCCAACCAACAGTCCGATATGGGTGATCGAAGACAGAAAACTCCTTCAGAAAATGGGCGTAGAGCCCGAAATCATTGCCATCGGCAACAGTCCGACGGTGCTTCAAGCCCTCCTCGCAGGTGAAATCGATGCCTCCAGCATCTCCGTAACGACACTCACAAGTTCACGCCTAGCGGGTGCTGACACGGTGATGATTGTCGGCGTGGTTCCGACATTTGTCGACCACATCGTTTCAGTGTCCGCCATTACGGCCGTGGAGCAACTTAAGGGGAAAACAGCCGGTGTTAACCGCTTAGGAACTACCTCTGACTTGGGACTACGTCTAGCGCTAACAAAATTAGGAATTGAGCCGGATAAGGATGTGAAGATCATTCCCACCGGCGGCACCGCAGAGCGATTCGCGGCACTCTCCAAAGGAATAACGCAGTTTACGATCATACCGGAACCTTTCGTGACGCAGGCGGAAAAACTAGGCTTGCGCAATCTTTACAACATCAGCGATCTGAAAATTCCCTTTTGGTGGAATGGCATTCTCTCGCGCGAAGCCATCGTCAAATCAAAGCGGCCGCTGATGCTGAAACTCGCTCGCGCTATGGTCGAAGCGATCCATGTCATCAAAACCGAAAAGGAATATGCCATAAGTCTATTCAAGAAAAATTTGGGGGTTACCGATCCGCAAGGATTAGAAAGAGCCTACAAAGATTATTCCAACGTCTTTCCAGAAGCCCCCTATCCCACTCCGGATGGCGTCAAGACGATGCTCGATTATATGGCGCGCACGAATCCGAAGGCCGCAACTGGAGACCCCAAAGCATTCATCGATCCGAGCCTCATTCGGGAATTGGACAGCTCCGGCTTCATTAAGCAATTGTACAAAAAATGACCTCTGCGTCGCACGTGTTTCTACGGAACATTGCGAAAATCCGCTTCGCCGGTTTCGGTGACATCCTGACTTCTTCCCCCTCGACGGGGGAAGACAGAGATGGGGGTGCCAAGTCCTGAAAGCAGGATCTTTTCGTCAAACCTAGGGAGGAACATTCACATGGCTGATGAACATCCAAGACTCAAGAAAGGGCTCGGCCGTCTGCAGGGAAAAATCGCGATTGTCACCGGCGCCAACAGCGGCATCGGGCGCGCCACCTCGCGCCTCTTTGCCCGGGAGGGAGCGAAAGTGGTTTGCTGCGATATTCAGGAGACCATCGAGCCGCGGATCGACAAACTGATCGAGCAGGATAGCGGGCAAGCGGTCTTTGCCAAAATCGACGTGACGAAGCAGGAAGACTGCGACCGGATGGTTGCCACGGCCTTGGAAAAGTTTGGGGGCGTGGATATCCTCTACAATAACGCTGGCGCCGGCATCCGGAAGAAACTTCATGAGCACACGGATGAGGAGTGGAACTTCGTGCTCAACGTCAACTTGAACGCAATGTTTCGGGGCGCCCGCGCCGTGTTGCCGCATTTCATCAAGAAAGGCAGCGGCAATATTGTCACCACTGCGTCGACTTTCGGACTCTTGGCGTCGGCTGAATATCCCGGCTACTGCGCGACGAAGGCCGCCATCGTCAACCTGACGCGAGAGATGGCGCTAGACTACGGACCGCACGGCATCCGCGTGAACTGCGTCTGCCCCGGCGCCATCGAGACACCGCGCTTTCGCGGCTTTCCCCCGCGCCGGACCATCGATGAAAACACGACCGAAGAGCAGCGCGCCAGAATGGCGAGCAGCAACAAGGCGCTCCTGCGCATGGGCGCTCCCGAAGAAATCGCCTACGGCGTGCTTTTCTTGGTTTCCGACGAAGCTTCTTTCGTCACCGGCCACGCCCTAGTCATCGACGGCGGGCAAGTGCTAGATGCGTGAGCTTGATTCTATTAGATTTTGGATTTTAGAATGAACCCCCACAGCAAGCTGATGGGGTATCAAAAACCGAGTAAGAATCTAAAAGCGACAGGATCATGAAAATAGTGATAGCTGCATGAACAGGAATCCAGAAATTCTGAAGGGGCACTCCAGTGCCGGGTTGTATAATCGAAAGCGACGACGGCAGTGACGCGCTCCATAGAGGTGTAAGCACAATGTGTTCGTAAAGTCCTCCGCCGATAGCACTGGCCATCGAAAAGCACAGATGAATTTAGGGACCATTTTGCCAAGTTCGTCTTCATTGATACCTATGCCAGCGGTGCCTTACGGTGTCCGCTTACAGCCAAGCCCACAAAACGTTCTATCGAGGGTTCGTCGCTGGACCAGAAGATATCGAGGCTTTTCTCGTCCCGGTTAGATTGAGATCCAATATTCAGAATGTCCCCTTTTTCCCTCCTTGCGAGTCCTTCGCTCCGCTCGTGATAAACTCCGTCCTGCAATCTCTGAGATTGTTTCGGTGCCCTCGCACAATGACACAAGGCATATTCATTACAGGATGATGCTCACGGCTCCGTGCTCCCTTAGCGTTTCCATGTCCAGCACGGTCCTCTTATGGTAGATTTTCAACTCCCTGTCTGCCTGTTTCAGTCGATGCTCATACCACCCCACATAGGGACTTGTGTCCCCCATACGGAACCGGTACACGAGGAAGGAGGAAGTCACAAAGATGTTGGCCCCTTCTAAACGCTTGACTCGTACATTAGTAATGAAGCGCCTGGTACGAGACCAAGGATATTCTCTGTGACCATGACGGCTTTTCAGTCTTTCCACCCGCGCCCGCAGCCGGACCATGTCATCGTCAATGAATACCAGTTCCTTTTTAGGGTCTCCTTCCGGAAGATCTGTGGTAGGGACTACATATCTGGCATCGACGGTGAAAAGGGCCAACCACTCATCTAGACGCCACTCATCCAAAAGGGCCGCCTCTTGGTAAAGAAAGTCTTCCACCTCCTCTCGAAGAGTAGGCACGCTGTTATCGTTTCCTCCGAGACGTGCTTCTGGCATTGTCCTTCTCCCTTGTTAGCTGGCTACCGATGACCGCTCCCTGACGACTGGGTCCCTTGTGTCAACTTGCCCCAGTCCTAACATATAGCCGTACCACTGGCGCCAGAAAGCCCGCAGCTGTAGCTCGTCCTCAGCAATGGCTTCTCGGTGCATACCTCTGGATAGTTCGGACCATTCCACCCCTTCAGCTTTATAGCCCGCCTGACATGATTCTATGGCTTCCACATCGTCCGGTGTCGCGAATCCTCCTGGACCATGGAAGGTAAGGAAGTTGTCCAGTCGGCGGGCGAGGAGCTCGCTTTTTTCTTCCTTCGGGGCCAGTTGCCAAGCTGTTACCTCCATCAGCGCAGGGGTTATGGGCCAGAATATTCTGACTGTGATGTCGATAGAATCGATGATGATCAGATTAGGATAGACGAGGAGGTTTCGGCTTACATCGGCCATGAGACGAGTCCTCTGCTCGCCGAACTTCTCCACCAGTCTTGCACGGATTCTGGCGATTTCCTCTTTGGTCTCTTCCCCAAAGAGAGGGCTCCAACGGGCAATCGGCCGGCCTCGTACCCCGTCATGTTCCTCAACTGCATGACCATTGCCCAGGGCCCGCGCCGGCCTGCCAAATGCGGTTTGCACCGCACTGCTTCTTATCCCCAAGCTGGTTACATATTCAAAGTAGGTCTTGTGGGTGGGCTTAACGTGGTACCCATCCAGGCTGTTCTCGACCAGTAGCTTCCAGTTGGCCTTTATGGAGTATCTGTTGGAGCCAGGAATCATCCTCATCCCTTCTTCTGCTTGGTCAACGATCAGGTCTATATAATCCCTCGCGCCGGCCAGATAGGTCACCAAGTCTTCAACATCCGGATTGAAGCTGACGAAAATAAAGCCGCGGTAATTGTCCACGCGAGGGGGCGACTTAAGGCCCATCTCCGCTCGGTTGAAACCCTTACCGTAACCTGCCTCATCCGGCACTCCTATCAGCTCGCCCTGGTTGTTGAAGGTCCAAGCATGGTAGAAGCACTGCAAGACCTCAGTGTTCCCCTGGTCGCGCCGACAAATCAGCGCACCCCTGTGAGTGCAGGTATTCAAGAAAACACGCACCTTGCCATCGCTGCCACGCACGAAGAAAAGGGGCCTACCGGCCACGTTGCGGCGCCGGTAGTCGCCTGGGTTTTCTACCTCGGACTCGTGGCACAGGTACAGCCAGCATTTGTTAAAAACTCGCTCTTGCTCCATCTGAAGAATCTCAGGCGATGTCATAGCGGAGCGATGGACTCGGAAGATGCCGTCTTTAGGGTTGTCTATGATAAGGCCTTTAAGTTCCACCATGTTTAGCCCCCTTTTTCTCGTCTTTTGTGAATTTATCGACGACCAAGATCGCCCGCGCTTGAAACAGGAAAAATTCTCTTCAGACGTCTAAGCAAGAATAGAGGTACCCCTTCAATCAACAAGTTGTCAATCAATCTCCTGGGCGAGGAGGACTTGGGGATCGGGACGATTCTCTAATCCCAAAGCTTTCAACGACTTGAACGGTTTGAACCTATTGAACGGCTTGAACCGACGACTTCTTAGCCGCATTTCTTGCCTGGATATATCAATAGTGATACTATCCGCGCATGGGTCGAAAAAAAGCAGCAGCAGTCAGAACTGGCAAAAGTTCGTTGGCGCCGGAGCTTCGACGAAAGATTCGCGACGCGCGCTATTCCGTCGGCGACGATCGGTTCATCGTCACCTTCGACAGCGGCAAAGAGTACAGTTTTCCACGGTCATCGCTGGAGGTCGATGATGGCAGCGAACTCGTGAACATCCAAGTGGACCGGAAGCGGTTCTTCTTTCGGGTGACGCACGTGTCGGGCAACCGCTACGAAATTCCCTGGGATCGAGTGCTCCAGGAGGCCGAGCCTGCGTACCCTTATTTTCGCGGACGTAGGGGTCGAACAAAACCAACCCGCGCGGTAGGGGCCACGATTCGAAAGCTGCGCCAGGCAGAAGGGATCACCCAAGAGAAACTCGGCCGCGCCGTCGGAATGATGCGAAATAATATTTCCCGCATCGAGGGGGCGAAGCATCGCCCCACCCTTGAGACCATGGAAAGAATCGCGAAAGCACTCGACGTGTCGGTCGCGGACCTAATTGTGCCGCGCTGATCATCAGCGCGCAGGGTAGCTATTCCGGATGAGTTGGAGCTGCTTGCGATAGAATCCACGATGGCCAAGAAAGAAAGCTCAAAGATCGGATTGAAACGAAAGCTGCGTTATTTTATCCGATCCCGGATCTTGGCGAGGGCTGCGCGCGCACACTCTTCATCGAATTGGCCGCCGGGAGCGCCACTCACTCCGATCGCGCCAATCGCGGCTCCGCCGGCCATGATGGTCACCCCGCCAGTCGCATAAGTGACATTGGGCAGCGGCGTCTGCGGCACCGTACTCGGAGGATTCTTACTCAGCCGGTCGGCGACGGCTTTCGTGCTCTCTTCTTTACGCGAAAGCGTCAGCGATGCCGCCGAGTAGGCCTTGTAAAAGGCATTGTCGAGCGAGTGGATCGGCGCCCCGTTGCCCCGCAGCAAGGCTTGGCGGACGCCGTCGAGATCGACGACCACCGCAACCACCGCGTAACCCTTCTGCGCGCAGCTCGCGACCGCTTCGCCCACAAGCTCATTCGCAAGCGGCGCCGATAACTTCTGCATGTTGACCAGCCCTTGGGCCTGAACTCCCGTCGGGACAGCGCCTACGACGAACACAAGAGCAAGCACAACAGCTTGCAGTCCTGCCGAAACCCGTGACATTGGTGACATTGGTTTCCTCCCTTCGATATGTGCCAGTCTCCCGGCGACGATACATGAAAACTCCCCGCCGTGGAAGTAGCCTTAGAGCCTTCCTCTCGGTGGGCGTCGCAAGTCGGAAGCGCACGTTGCCCCGCTCTTGACGCCCAACCATTGAGTAGCTCGGTTGGGCCTAACATCAATACCTAGT
>Ga0209857_1000299_pt1 | contig 11463 bp, 11 predicted proteins | sample GWRWN1_10_20_FD_187226 | JGI IMG/M metagenome (GOLD analysis project Ga0209857, IMG submission 187226) | Riverbed sediment microbial communities from areas with no vegetation in Columbia River, Washington, USA - GW-RW N1_10_20 (SPAdes)... | ecosystem: Environmental > Aquatic > Freshwater > River... | reverse complement strand
ACGATCCCAATTGTCATGGTGACGGGCTCCGATCCGGTAGAAAGCGGGCTTGTTGCCAGTCTGGCGCATCCGGGTGGAAATATCACGGGAATGACTTCGGTTACCACGGAGCTAATCGGGAAACGTTTGGAGCTACTCCTGGAGGCAGTTGCCGGGGTTAAGCGTGTTGCGGTCCTCACGGTGTCACCCGATCTTGCGGCTAAAGACGAGTATAAAGAGATGGAGGCCGCGGCGCGGGCGCTTGGAGTGAAGCTTCAGATCCTAAGGGCGCGAGATTCCAACGCGATTGACAACGCGTTTTTGGCGATGACCAAGGAGCGCGCCGCTGCTTTCGTTGTGATACCGAACCCGTTCTTTATTCAGAACCGAGAACGTATTTTGAAGCACGCGGCGAAGAATCGCCTGCCGTCCATCTACCCTGACAGCGTATACGTCGAGAATGGAGGTCTTATGTCCTACGGTGCAAACTATGCCGACTTATTCCGTCGTTCGGCCATCTATATAGATAAGATCCTCAAGGGCACCAAGCCGGCCGACCTGCCGGTGGAGCAGCCGACCAAGTTCGAGTTGGTTATCAATCTTAGAACAGCGAAGCAGATCGGCCTGACGATTCCGCAATCGATGCTGTATCGGGCAGACAAGGTGATCAAATGACAGAGGTCAGAAGTCAGAGGTCAGGTGTCAGCAGAAACAGGATTGGGGGACACCGGTGAAGAGTTTCGGATTCGCGAGGGGAGCCTAGGGTAGTAGAGGAGGACGGCATGAGAAATTCGCGTCTGCAGTTAGTTATTGTTGCGATAGTCTTTGGCATCGTCGTGGGGTCACCGTCGGGGGTAGAGGCAAAGGTCTATACCGCCTATATCTCCGATGGCCCTGACACATCCATAGCTTATTGGCTGGCGAAAGAGGTCGGGTTGTTTAAGAAGCACGGCTTGGACATGGAGCTAATCTTCATTGACGGCAGCAGTCGCGGTGTCCAGAGCCTCATAGCGGGAGACTTGAGCTTTACGGATGCGGTGGGAACCTCTGCGATCAATGGCCGGCTGGCCGGCGGGGATATCGCGATTGTAAGCAGCTTGGTCAATACGCTTCCTTACTACATCATTGGCAAGTCTGCCATCAAATCTCCGGAGGACCTTAAGGGGAGGTCCGCTGCCGTACACATCCCCGGCACAGCGGCAGACTTTGCCATGCGCCTTGCCCTGAAAGGTGTTGGTCTTTCTTATAAGGACATTCAGCCCGTCACCGTCGGGGGCGCCCCGGCGCGCAATGCTGCCGTGATCACTGGCAGGGTGGATTTTACGGTGGCAACTGACTCGGGAAAAATAGAAGGAGAGAAGGCCGGCCTTAAGGTCATTATAGACATGGCCAAGCTTAAAATCCCTTTTCAATTTTCTTGCACGCTAACCACGGGAAGGATGATCCGGCAAAATCCTGATGTGGTCCGGAGCATGGTGAAGGCTATGGCAGAGGCGGTGCATTACTATAAAACCCAGAAAGAAGATGCGATCAAAATCATGCAGAAATATACCCGCGGACAGAATCGGGCCGCACTGGAGGGAACCTACGTTGCCTACAGGGAGCTTCTGGTCGAGGATGTCTATCCCACATTGGAAGGACTTAAGAATACCTTGGAGATCCAAGCGTCGTTTGATCCCAAAGCCACCAAGGCCAAGGTAGAGGATTTCGTCGATGTGCGTTTTGTCGACGAACTGAGAAAAACGGGGTTCATTGATTCGCTCTACAACCGGGAGCGGACAAGGTGATACGGTGAACCAATTTTGGATTTTAGAACTTGTGGTGAGCTAAGTCGAACCATTGCCGATTTTAGGTTTCGGATTAGGAAACATCTACGATGATGCATTGGTATACAATCTTCGGCTCCTCCGAGAGCCATAGACCTTCACCCCATTTTTCCTGTAGTCTCTTCTGAAAGGAAAAACGCTGAAGATAGCGAGTTCAGCGTTCAATTTTCAAAAGTCTGAGGAGACAATCATGGGTTACTATAAGGATCTAAGAGAACACATCGCGGCGTTGGACGAAGCGGGGTTGCTGGTGAAGATCGACGAGCAGATCAACAAAGATACGGAGCTAATGCCGTTGGTCCGCTGGCAATTTCGCGGTCTCTCGGAGGAGGAGCGACGGGCTTTCATGTTCACGAACGTGACGGACGTCAAAGGAAAAAAGTACGACATTCCCGTTGTCGTCGGAACTTTGGCTGCTTCGCGGCAAATCTACGGCTTCGGGTTGCAGTGTAAACCCGAGGAGATTGTGGATCGTTGGAACAAGGCGCAGAGTAATCCGATCCCGCCGAAGATCGTCGACAAGGCTGTCGTTCATGAAGAAGTTCATAACGGATCCTCGCTCATGGATAGAGGCGGCTTGGGCGAATTCCCGATTCCCATCTCGACCCCCGGATACGATTGCGCGCCGTTCACCACGGCGTCGCACTGGTTTACCAAAGATCCGGAGACGGGCCTGATCAACATCGGCAACTACCGCGGCCATATCAAGAGTCCGACAAGAACCGGTGTTTTTCTCAGCTCGAGCAATCATGGCGGCTATCATTGGCGCAAGTGCCAGGAACGAGGGATCCCGCTCCAAGCCGCGCTGGTGATCGGCGCGCCGCCGCCGGTATCTTACACGGCGCCGGCTCGCATACCGTTTAGCGTGAGCGAACTCGACGTCGCGGGCGGGCTCGCCGGTGCACCGATTGAGGTTGTCAAGTGCATTACAAACGATGTGCTGGTTCCCGCCAATGCCGAGATCGTCATCGAAGGAGAAATATCGACGGAGTTTCTAGAGCCTGAAGCTCCCTTCGGCGAGTCCACGGGTTACATCGCCGAGCGGCTGCTCAATCCCTACTTCGAAGTGAAGTGCATCACGCATCGAAAGAATCCCATCTTTGCCACCATCATCAGCCAGATGCCGCCCAGCGAATCGAGCGTGATGCGCCAGGTGGCGGCGGAAGGAAACTATCTCCGCTTCCTGAGGGACCAGTGCAACATTCCAGGCATTGTCGAGGTGACCTTTCACAGCATCGCTGTGCGGCAGATCTGCGTCATCAAGATGAAAAAGATCAATCAGGCCCATGTCTGGCAAGCCTTGCACAGCATGGTGGGTTACAATCCCGCCACGGGTAAGATGGTGATTGCCGTGGATGAGGACATCAACCCGCGGAATTTGGACTCTTTATTTTGGGCGCTGGCCTTTCGCATGCAGCCGCATCGCGACGTTTTGATCATTCGCAATCGCACGCCCCAGATGGACCCGTCGGCTTTTCCGCCGGGCAGGGAACTGGAAAATTCGTTGGACGAAATCGCCGGCTGCTCCGCGATGCTCATCGACGCCACACGCAAGTGGGACTATCCCCCAGTGTCGCTACCGAAGAAAGAATTCATGGAGCGCGCTAGACAGCTCTGGGAACGCCTCGAACTGCCGAAACTCAAACCCCAGGACCCGTGGTTCGGCTACAATCTCGGCTTGTGGTCCGACGAAGACGAGGAAGAAGCGCAGCTGGCACTGAAGGGCGAGCACTATCAGACCGGCGAGAAGCGGGCGCAGCAGCGGGTGCCGGCGAAGAGGAAGTAGTGCCAACGAGTCAGACCATCTACGTCGATATGGATGACGTGCTGTGCGAAACAGCGCGAGGTTGCCTCGAAATTGTCGAACGAGTATTCGGCAAACGGGTAGCGTACGAGCAACTAACGGATTTCGATCTTGGAAATGCCTGCGCGCTGGCTCCCGAGGAAACTGCCGAGCTATACCACATCGTTCATCATCCTGATGCGCTGCTTAAGCTGCAACCTGTAAACGGAGCGATAGCGGTATTGAGTCAGTGGATTGTGGCCGGATTTGAGATTGCCATTGTGACCGGACGACCGCCGGCGACGTATGAACCGTCCGTTGATTGGTTGGTACGCGAGCAAGTGCCCTATCATTCATTTACTGTGGTTGATAAATACGGACGGTTTACAACCGAGAGAACGATTGCTGTGTCTCTGTCGGAATTGGCTGCACGGCAGTTCGTATTTGCCGTAGAAGACTCGCCGACAATGGCCAGGTACCTGGCTGAGCAAATGAAAGTTCCCGTGAAACTATTCGATCGTCCATGGAACCGGGCGACTGTCGAGCATCCCAAAATTACGCGCCATAATCATTGGTTCGAGATCGCTGAAGCGTTTCCGGGTTGAACGTGCTTTTTAAACTAAGTGGGTTGGATTCCTCGCAGCTTGCTGCTTAGAATTTGCACCTTCCCGAAGTCCGTCATTCCCGCATGCTTTTAGCGGGAATCCAGAGGGATGTTCGGACTGGACCCCCGACCCATTCGACGTGGCTCAGGGTCGTGGTGAGCAGCATAGTCGAACCCCGATAAAAACATTCGGGGGTGACGGCCTTGGGATAAATTCAATGTTTTTGATACCCCGCAGCTTGCTGTGGGCTGGTTCATACTTACTTAACTGCCTTGCTTCGGACACGGCGGATATGATCGGTCCGCATGGGGGTTGAGTTACATGCGACTTTCCATTCGCCAAGCTACGCCGCAGGATATCGATGCTGTGGCTGAAATCCTTGGGGAGGTGGCTCGTTGGTTGGAGGAGCAGGGAATGGCGATGTGGCATCAAGACGAATTGCAGCCAAACCGCATTGTTGCGGACGTTGATTCGGCCCAGTTCTTCTTGGCTGAATGTGACGGTGTTCCAGCGGCGACCATAAGATTCCAGCTTGAAGACCGTTTGTTCTGGCCTGATGTGCCGCAGAACGATTCGGCGTTCATTCATCGTCTCGCTGTGCGAAGACGTTTTTCTGGAGGAGAAGTTTCTTCGGCGCTGATTCTTTGGGCCATCGCGCGCACGCATGCGCTCGGCCGTCGCTACCTTCGTTTGGATTGCGAAGCATCGCGTACACGACTGCGAGCGATCTACGAGCGTCTCGGGTTTCGCTTTCACAGCAACAAACAGGTTGGGCCTTACTTCGTTGCAAGATATGAATACGACGTGATGGAGATTTCGTCTTCCAAACCGAAATGAATGGCTGTGGTAGCTGCTGCGTCTGCAAGTGCGGCTGGGCAGTAATCAAAAGCGACTTTGACCACGAAGGCCCCAGCGCGGCAAAGCCGCAACCGAAACTCGGAATATCTCCCGCAAAGACGCCAAGGCCGCAAAGGTCGGAAAAAATGAATAGGATGGTTTGTAAAAATTATCAATCTTTCGGTTCCGAAACTTGGCGTACTTTGCGCCTTGGCGGGAGTCAATCCCCGTGTTCGAGCATTCCAGATCAACGCAAAATTTGAGTTATAGTAGTACGAAGATCAAGAAGTTTACAATCACGGATATTCGAATTCTTTCAAAGAGGATTACCGCCCTAGTTCCTTCAACGCCTCTTCTGCCAGAGAGTTGTCCACGACCATCTCGGCGGTAATGTTTTGTGGAATTTGATTGGCGGCCTTTTCAATTCCCAGCAGAATCTCCACGCCTTCTAACGGAACTCTTCCGTCGCGACTGAAGGCGTCGACCACAACCTCGTAAGACTCCCGAGCCAATTTTTCGTCCATGCTGAATCGCTTGCGGATCACGTCCGTCGTTGCCGTGGCGTTGGCGCGGACGAAGCGCAGGGCCTCGATCTCACCGCGCAAAAGTTTGCGTGCTTGAGCGCGGTTTTTGCCGATCTTGTCGAGGGTCGTTCCGAGGCCCGAAAAGGGGAAATTTAAAAGCTCGCCGGTATGGGCTAACAAGGGGAAGCCTTCGCGTTTGAGAATCACCGAAAACGGCGGCGCGACCACCACGCAGTCGACGCGACCGATCTTGAACGCTTCGTACATGAGTTTTTCATCGCCAATGGCGAGGATCTTGACGTCTTTATCGGGATCAAGACCATAGTGGCGCAAAGTTAATCGTGTGCTGACGTAGTTGGTTCCGCCAATGGCGGTGACTCCGATGGTGGCTCCCTTGAGGTCTTTAATGGTCTTGAATTTGTTATGCGCGGCGAAGCTGAAGAAGGGCGCTTTGATGCTCGTCGAGATGGCTCGGACCGGCGCGCCTTTGGCTGCCGAACGAATGATAGATCCGATAAGCTCCACATAGTCGATGTCACCGCTGAGCAGGGCGGCCATGGCAACGTTGGGCCGTACCTGAATGAGCTCGGCTTCGATGCCATGTTTTGCATAGAGGCCGCGATCCTTTGCAACGAATGGCACCAAGAAGGCCAGGGAGTTGGAAGCATAGGCGATGCGGACTTTTTCGGCTGTCTGGGCTTGAGAGTTAGTCGGAAAGATGAGTAGAGCCGAAAGGAGAACCGCTAAAAGGTACAATCGGTGGACTTTATGTTCCATGACTATCAAAATATCCCCTGGCCCCTCTTTTTCAAAGAGGGGTAATTTTCCTCGAGGTGCAAAGTCCCCCTTTGAAAAAGGGAAGCTGTGAAAAAATTGCCGCAAAAAATTGTTGACATAGCTATATATGACTAGTGATACTTTTGCCTCCGTCAGCTTCGTCATAGGAGGCGCTTGGCATGGCCTATCTAACCAAACTTCAGGTGATCGAGCGAGCCAATGAGCAGCAACAGTTCTGGCTGATTTGTCCGGCTCCTCTGGCTCAAGCTCTGGAAATGCACAAAGGCGAGACCATCGAGTGGGTCGTCGAGGACAAATGGACTTTAAGGATAACACGCCCCGAGGCCCCAACGGCGTCACGGAGGTCGCATGGAAAACGATAAATCCTGCGCGAGTTCTAAGATGCCCAAGGTGTCGGATGGGGTGCGCTGCAAGCCGGTTGAGCGCAATCAACTGTGGCTGCGGTCTGTCGATGTGGAAAAACTTGTGGGCAAGCAGCATCCGGTACGAGCGATCTGGGAGTGGGTGGGTCAGTTGGACCTGGAGGCGTTCTATGCCGAGATAGGCGCATGGGAAGGAGAAGCGGGCCGGCCAGTGTGGGACCCTAAAGTGCTGATCAGCTTGTGGATCTATGCGGACAAGGATGGAGTCAGCTTGGCGCGGGAGATTGCGGGCTTGTGTCAGTATCATCCGGCCTATCAGTGGCTGACGGGGATGGAGGTGGTTAATTATCACACGCTGGCGGATTTTCGCGTCGATCACCAGCAGGCGCTCGATCAATTGTTCATCGAGATCTTGGGGGTGCTTAGCCATCAAGGACTGATCACGCTCAAGCGTGTGATGCACGATGGGACCAGGATTAAGGCCGCGGCCTCGGATAAGAGTTTTCGGCGCAAACAAACCCTTGACTCATCTTAAAGAGGCCGTTGTCCCAAGAGCAAAAAAGGGCGCTCGTTGTTGCGCATGGAGAAGACCGCTCAACTGGCGGCCTTTGAAGCGAAGATGCAGACCGAAGAGGCCCCAAAGATCTATAAAGAGCGCGCCGGGGTCGCCGAGTTTTCCAATGCCTGGATCAAAGAAAAAATGGGTCTGCGTCAGTTTCACCTGCGCGGTGTGGTTAAGGTGGGCTTGGAGGCCCGGTGGGCTTGCCTCACCTATAATATTTGCCAGCGGATTCGTCTTTGTTGGAAACCCCAACGGTTGGCTCAATTGTAGAAGGGAAACAACCAAACGAACCCTCTGGCGGCCATGGGGGCCACCATAAAGAGGCCGTGAGCAAGCAATTGATGGCTTAAAACTTTTCATGACTTGTACGGTAAGTCCATCGCAAAAAAATCCCATGCAGCGAATCGAACCTTTGTGGCCCCTAAATTGTTTCACACCTTCCCCGTTGCAAAAGGGGGAAACTGTTGCTGCCTGAGCTGCGTCCTTCATCAGGGGAGAGGGCGAAGGAAGGAGGGTTGTTATCTGGAAGACGAGGGTTCGTTGGCGACTGGTTTCGGATAAAGCAGGTTAAACCTCTGATCAGCGGTGACCCCCGGCAGTTTGCTCAGTGCATTCTCGTAGGACATTTCCCGATACTGCAGAGCCGCGCGCCTCAGCAAAGGCGCGAGTTTTTCCGGCTGCCAAGCTGAGATCTGTTGATAGCTCCACTTCTTGGCACCGGTCGCGAAGGGCAGGAGCCAGTCCAGGCCCTTGCGAATACCGCGTTTATCCTGCGTTTCATAATTCCAGAGATCTATCCCCAATTTGTCGGCTATGGAGGCGGCGTCAAACAACGCCTCTAAATTGAACAGGGAATAGTTCCACGCTTGGGTGCGTTCCAGCTCGCGGGGCTGGCGACCGTCAGGTTCGATTTGTTTCGTGATACGCTTCGTCGGGAACTCGGTTAAAACTTTCTTGGCAAGCTCGTTTTTGCCGGTGAACAAAGCATAGGACGCGACTTGCACGTCGTACCAGCTGCCGTGATTGTTCTGCGCCTTGGCTTCGGCGCGTCCTTCCGGAGTGTTCAGAAGCCAATCAAGGTAAGCTGCAAACCAATCCTGCAAGGCTTTCTGGTTATTTCGATCCCATGCCTTTGAACCTGCCAGCATGCCCACCGCATCAATCAGTTCAGGAAGATTGTGCGTTTCGATAATGCCGGCGGCGCGGCCGGTGTTACGGCCGGGGATCGCCTGGGCATATCTTAGATTGGGATTCATCTTCGTGGCCTCGTCCAAAAACCAGGCACGCAACAATTTCGTTGCTTGTGCCGCATACTCCTCCCGTCCGGTGAAGAAGTAGCCAAGCGACAGCGTTTTGACTGCCTGGACCATGTTGTCCAGCCTCTTCCTGTCCGATGTTTGATCACGTTCAGGATTAATCTCGCCGTCGCGGCGGATATAAGGCAGACCGTTGGGGGTATTCGGGTTCGGCCACCAGTAAGGAGCGATGCTCATGTAGTCGTGCTTGTCGCCACTGGGCGGAGTCAATTCCTTCTGGACCACTGAGAGGGTTCCAGTTGTGAGCGAGCGGTCGGCGTCACGAATCAGTTTGTTGAAGGCGGGAACTACAGTGGGGTTGTTTGATTGGAGTCGATTTTTGGCTTTCATGAGATTCTCGGAATCCAAATTGAAGAGCTGCCGTGTCTCCGTGGCGGCGCTCCGGGGATTCGTGGCACCAATAGCGAGGAAGGTCGTCGCTAACGCGATGCAAACAAAGCCACGCATCATAAGGATCATGGGATCGAGCTGCTTCAATGCGGCGCAGTCAATGCGAGAGTTAAAATCCGCTGGATCATCCTGGGATAACTGAGGCCCACTTTCATGGCAGACTGGGCAAATTCATCCTTGCGCTCAAGGTTTGGATTCGGGTTGGCTTCCAAGATCACTATCTCTCCCTCCGGTGTGACCCGGAGATCGATCCGGCCGTAGCCACGAATGCGTAGAGCCCGGTAAACCGCGCGGCAGATTTTCGCGATGCGCTGACCCGTGCCGTTCGGAAGTGGTTCGGCAAACACATTTTGGATTCCCCACCGTTTTCGATAAGCGTCGTCCCACTTGGCTTTGAAGGTCGAGAACTTCGGCTGACCTTCGGGAACTTCGGCGAAGATCACTTCGCGGTAGGGAAAGACGCGTAGACGATCGGTGCCTAGAATGCTGACGTAAAGTTCCCGTCCCTCGATGTATTCCTCCGCAAGGGCTTCCTGGTTCAACCGTTCGTGGATGAAGCGAATCCGCTCTTCGAAGGCTTCGTCGCTGTCGACGAACGAATCCAGCGAGATTCCCACCGAGCCCTCTTCTTTGAGCGGCTTGATGAAAAGCGGGAATTTGAGTCGCTTGGGTCTCTTGATACTCGAGCCGGGAGAGAAAATGGCAAAGTTCGGCACGCGAATGTTGTGATATGCCAGGAGTTCCTTGGCCATCCCTTTGTTCTTGCACAGGGTCAGCCCGGTCGGGCTTGAGCCGGTATAAGGTACGTCCATCATTTCGAGCAAGCCGGCTACGTTTCGATCGTAGGCGGAAACTTCGTTAAAATGCTCGGTGAGGTTGAAGACGACATCAGGAGGATTGGTTTTGATCTCGTCGATGATCATTCCCGGCTCGTCCCAGACGCCGACGGTTCGCACTTCGTGCCCGAGTTTCTTAAGTGCGCTGATGACGTGCGCTTCGGCTGCCCAATCATCGGTCTTCAATTCCTTGGTGAAATCCTGATCCGGAGGAGGCGTGCCCGCCGTATCAAACAGGACCAAAACTTTGTATCGCTTCTTGGCTCGCACCATGATCAAGAACTTTTGAACTTCCCGGTTAAGCGATAATGAGAGGCCAGCGTTGCCAGATAGGCGGCAATCTCGATGCCGGCGGCGTCCGATCGAAGTCGCAAATCCAATTCGGAGCAGCGGTCCGTCAATGCCCGCAGCAGGCGGTGGAGTGTGAACTTCGGCTCGCCCGTCCATGCGGATACAGCATTCAAAATCGGTTTTGTCGAGCGGCGCAGAAAGGTCGAGGCGCGCTCTGTGTTGGGTGAGGCAGAGGAGTCGATAAAAAGTGTCTTAAGGTCGGCATCAAAGAAGTCCGGAAATTCCTGGGCATAGGCGCGTCGTCGACGCTTGTAATACAGCGCCAATCGGGATCGAAGCCGGGACGCCTCGCTCATCTTAGTTTTTGCGAAAATCAGCGGCGGTTTGCCGGCAAGCCTGTCCATTAAACTATCCACGTACTCCAGCTTCTCCAGGGCCTTCCAATCTTTATATTGTTGCCTCCAGTCCAAATCCGGCGTGAGCCAAATCGCAACGGTCTCGGCGAAATCTTCCTCGGGATGGCTCTGCGCGTACCATCCGCCTAGGTGACGCACGAATCGCTTGCTATAGGGGCGGGCGCGGAAACTTTCAGAGTATTCCAACGACGGCGGTCCGAATAACTTTTGCCAGCGTTTTTCTTTTTCCAGCAGATAGGCGTGATTCAGGACATGGCCCATTTCATGGCGCAGAAGGCTCATGCACCACGCTTCCGTGCCGCCCTCCACTTCCATCATCATCTTCTCTTCGAGTCTTTTCAGTCGTGGATGGGCGAGATAAAAGGGGATGGCGATGGTCGCGCATCCTTCGGGGCAAAACCATTCATCGCCGAGGTAACACAGGGGCTTGAAGGAGAGCCCCTTGGCGGCAAGCTCACTGTAAAATGTTTGGATTCGCGATTCGAGTTCGGTGCCGGGAATTTTGAGCTTCAGATCGCAGATACGCATCTGCAAGAGTTCGTCATCGCTCAAGCCTGCCAGTTCCGGGACAGGCGCCGTCGTCTTCGTCGACTCGGGCTTTTGCTTGCTTTCCGAGGCGTCCATCCGAGCTATTTTAGCAGAGGGGACGGGAAGCGGCTACCAAGGGGAGATGGAGTGATGGAGTAGTGGAGTGTTGGTAAGTGTCCTGTCTAAGAAATACGATGAAGAAGTCGCTGCTCTAACCGTGTCATTCCCGCGCAAGCGGGAATCCAGAAGGCCTTTAAGTCCCTGGATTCCGGCTCGCGCTAGCTATCGCCAGCTTGGCCGGAATGACGTTCGGAATATTCAACGAACTTTAGAGACACCACACTAGTCTAGGAGGGTAGCCCTACGGCGCCACTGTGCCCGGCCTCTGCGGTATTTTGCTCCTACATGAC
>Ga0209857_1000297_pt1 | contig 11484 bp, 9 predicted proteins | sample GWRWN1_10_20_FD_187226 | JGI IMG/M metagenome (GOLD analysis project Ga0209857, IMG submission 187226) | Riverbed sediment microbial communities from areas with no vegetation in Columbia River, Washington, USA - GW-RW N1_10_20 (SPAdes)... | ecosystem: Environmental > Aquatic > Freshwater > River... | reverse complement strand
CTCAGAGGAAAAAACTACTACACTGTGTCGATCGAGGGGTGAGCCTGCAGGAGAGAAGGCATAAGGATATTCCAGGTTCAATGTTCTAGGTTCAACGTTTCAACTCGTTTCAGACCTTGAGCATTGAACTTTGAACGTTGGAACTCTAGACCCTCCGCACCTACTCCGGAGGGCTTGCCCATCGATCGATGTCACGAGCGAATAAGCCGGGCTAGACGTTAGGAACTACGAATATGGAAGCGGGAAGCGCAAAAAGAATCATTGAAAAGAATCTCCAATACGGCGAGGTCAAGCGGCTGCTCGTCAAGCTGGTCCAACACGCGAGCCCGCAAACGGAACAGCTGGAAGCCGAGCCACAAGTGCTTGCCCTGATCCGCGACGTGATCAAACCGGAGCTCGAGCAGGCCGGACTCCATCCGTCCATTGATAACCAAGGCAATCTGATCCTTCGTCTCAACGGTCGTGGGCGCGATGATCGGCTCATGCTCGTCGGCTATGCGATGAATGCGGCGCCAAGCACCATGCAAAATCCCTATTCCGGCGAAGTCGTCGACGGCGCGCCTTACAAACTAGAGGGCGAATGTGTATGGGGCCGCGGCGCCTGCGAGCAGAAGGGCAGCCTGGCCGCGATGATAGCAGCTATGCGATTCGTCGGCGCTAACAAGGTCGATCTGCCGGCCGATCTTTACTTCGTTGTCAGCACTGCCGGCGAGACCGGACGGCACGATTCGCTGGCCCATGTACTCGATCACGGCAAGGTAGAAGCCGATTGGTGCATCATCGACGGCCCGCCGGAAATTCAGCTGGGCAACAAAGGACGGGTCGACGTGCTGGTGATCGTGCGTGGCAAGCAAGCGCACAGCAGCCGGCCATGGGAAGGGATCAATGCCATTGACGGCGCGATGAGAGTCCTTGAAAAATTGCAACCCTTGATGCCCTATCCGGAAGGAAAAGTTCATCCTGAGCTTGGCAAAGTTAGTCTGACGCCCAACGCAATCGAAAGCTTTCCCAAAGCGACGCACACGATCCAGAGCGAATGTCGAATCATGTTCGATCGGCGGCTTCTCCCCGGAGACGATCCGAGAAAGGCCATCCAGCAGCTGCGCGATGCCATCGGGAAAATAGAGCCCTTCGAAATTGAGATTCAGCCGCGGGATTTCATGTATCCCAGTGAGGTTGGCAAGGACGCGGAAGTCGTGCAAACGTTGGAGCATGGAATTCGCACGATGCTGGGACAGGTGCCAACCTACAGCTTTTCGACTGCAGCCAATGACACCGGCCTTTTCAACTTTCGCGGGATTCAGGCGATCAACTACGGCGCACGGGATATTCGCTTCCAACACACCGATCACGATCTGGTCTCTGTGAATAAAGTATTCGACGCCGCCAAGGTCTTTACTTTCTTAGCCCTGCATCGTTAAGAAAACCTCTGCCATTCACTCTATGGCGACAGCTCGTTCTCCACACGGCGTTAACTTTGAAGCCCACCGCCCCGTGGTCATGGGTCGGAACGGAATGGTCTGTGCGGGCCATCCTCTGGCGTCCCAGGCGGGCATCGCCATGCTGCAAAAAGGTGGCAATGCCGTCGATGCCGCCATCGCCACAGCCGCCGCCCTCAACGTCGTCGAGCCTTTGATGTCGGGCATCGGGGGCGACGGCTATCTAATGATTTATTGGAACGACGAAGACCGCTTGAGTGTGGTCAACGCCACTGGAGCCGCCCCCGGCTCCGCTATCCCCGAGCGCTTTTTGTCCAAAGGGATACCGATGAAAGGCATTTTATCGGTCTCGGTACCGGCGTTGCTGGACGGTTGGCTTTCCGCCCACGAGAAATATGGCTGCCTTTCGTGCTCTGAGGTTTTTGCTCCGGCCATTGATCTTGCGGCCAACGGCTTTCCAACCAGTCACGTGCTAGCCAAAGCAATTGCCGCGGACCCACTCATCTGTGAATTTCCGACGTCGAAGGTGGTCTTTAGCCGTGACGGGCGGCCGCTGCGGCCCGGGGAACTCCTCTATCAGAGAGACCTCGGCCGAACTTTTCAGGCCATAGTCGATGGCGGCGCGGATGCTTTCTATCGTGGAGCGATCGCCCGTGCTTTCGTAAGATTCAGTGAAGAGGAAGGCGGTTTGCTGACGGAAGCCGATCTTGCTCAATGCCGCAGCCGCTGGGAAGATCCCATTTGCACGAGCTATCGCGGCTACACCGTATATGAAGCGCCGCCCAATTCGAGCGGTCACGCACTTTTGCAGGAACTGAATTTGGTCGAGCATTTTGATCTCAAGGCTCTCGGTTGCAATACCGCTGAGAGCATACACAGTATGGTCGAAGCCAAAAAACTGGCCTTCATAGATCGAGAAGCTTTTCTTGCCGATCCGGACTTCGTAGATGTTCCCACGGAGGGATTGATTTCTAAGGAGTATGCGAAAGAGCGAGTAAAACTCATCCATCCTGATCGTGCGGCCACAAGCCTGCAACCGGGCGATCCGTGGCAACATCAGAAGGGTCAAAAGAAATGGTCGAAGTCTAGCCAATTCTCAACCTCAGATGAAAGAAAAGGAGATACCACTTGTTTGGCAGTCGTGGATCGCTGGGGCAATGCGGTTTGTCAATTGCAGAGTCTGCAGAGCCCGTTCGGATCGAGTCTTATCGCCGGTAATACCGGTATTCTACTGAATAACCGGATGACCTACTGGCATCTAGAAGGGGATCATCCCGACTGCCTGCAACCCGGGAAGCGGGTGCGCCAGACCATGAACCCGGTTATGGTATTCAAGCAAGAAAACGGAAAGCGCCGTTTGATTCTGGTCTGCGGCACACCCGGAGCGGACACGCAGGTACAGACCAACCTTCAGGTCATCACCCACGTGTTGGATTTTGGCATGACAGTGGCCGAAGCGGTAGAAGCTCCGCGCTGGCGCCACACGCAAAATCCCACAGAGTCTACCGTGCCTCATACATGCAATGACGAGTTAATCCTCGAAGGCCGTTTTCCCGAAGAAGTTCGAACCGGCTTGGCGCGTCGCGGCCATATACTCAATATCATCGGCGATTGGGAAGCGACGGGCAGTGAGATGATGATCCAGATCGATCCTGAAACCGGCGCGCTTTTCGGTGCCGCAGACCCGCGACGCGACGGCTACGCCGTCGGTTGGTAATGAACGCTACGCTTGGTTTCGCGTCTCGAGTTCCGAGTCCCGGATAACGGAAACCCGAAACCGTTACTTCAAGCAGTTCTCTATTTCGTGGCTGGTCAGCGGTTCGCGGAACATTTCGTTGCGCATGTAGACCCGCTGGCGGCTGATTTCTCGAATCGCCTTTTTCATTCGAGCTAAGTCCTGCCGCCGCTTGACGGCCTGTGCCGCTTCTCTAGCTGCTTCTTTGTAGTGATTCTTCTCGTCTTGGTAAATGACCTCCATCGCTTTGGCGATCATCCGCTCGAGACGGCCATTTTTGAGCTTTCTGCCTTCGCGAAACATCCTGGCGCCGCCGCCTTCCGTTACCAGCACCGCCGCTTTGTCCACCGGCGAACCCGAGTTTGCATATCCTCTGCGGAGTTCAGCAAGTTTTTTTTCTTCCGGCAGTTGGAAGGTGTCTTCTGCTGAGACGGGATGGCCGAGCAGATATTCGAGGGCGTCGGCCATGAGCACGTAATGGTTGAATTCTTGGGTCATCTGTTCGAGCAGGTGGTGATAGCGATGCCTGTCTATATCTTTGTCGATCTTGGGAAACAGTGCGACCAGTTGGCTGAGCTCTTTCTGCAGCCCGGTGAAGTAGCCGTCTACAGGATGCAGTTCCTTCCAGAGCTGCGCCTTTAACCAAAAGATGTGATCCTCGCGGGATGGTTTTCCGTTGAAGAATCTTCTGGTGATCTGAGCTTCCGTCTCCCAGAAGGGGAGGGCAGTGCGGATGAGCTCGGCTTCGACTCCGCTATCCATCTTGTTCCTTTCTCTCGTTCATGCAAATTCACGCAAATAATACAACGTGGTAGGGGCGGGTTTAAAACCCGCCCCTACGACCGGAATGACATAAAAATCATGCAATGAATTCAGAAACAAGAGACTAGAGGAGAAATCGTTCGCCTGTCAAATTGAACGCTGCGAAACAGAGCGGCGGCCCAAAGTTGGTTGCTTTTGGCCGCCGCAGTATGCTGGCTGATCAAAAGTCGCGTTGTTTTCTGTCCTAATGGCGCCACCATCCAAAGCGCCGATCATCTCGGTCGTAGCGGCCGTAGCGATAATCGTCACGATCATACCATCCAAAGACTCGTCCCGGACGCCGGGCGATCTCTTGTCGGAGCTCGGGACGCGCTTTTAGAAAACGCTCCACTTCGGAGTGTTTTTTAAGAAATTTGCCGTCGTATACCAATTGCGGGTTCTCTCGTATCTGCGTGGATGCCTTTGGATGTTCCTCCATAAATACATGGTACTGCGCGATCTGATCTCTCAGCCGTCGGTCATCGCTCCATGCGTGGCTTTCAGTGGCCAGAGCCAGAAACATGCCGGCTAGAAGAAGCGCGGCAGCACAGAGAATTCTGCTATTCAAGGTTTTGGTGCTCATCGTCGTTTCCTCCTTCGCTGCGTTAGACGATGCGAACCCATGGATTGTTTATCGGCCACAATCCAACACCGTAAGCGTCCCCGCAAAGCAATTCTTTACCAGTGAGTTAGCAGCAAAAAGTTTATCTATAACGCGAATGATAGATTGGCACCATGGGTGAGTTTGCCATCAAACGCGCTGGGACCCGGGGAGTTACGGCGAAGGGTAGCAGCATAGGGAGACGGGCCAAAAGTTCGTAACCAATTGATTAGAGGGCTCTGAGGTTCCAGCGGCATCAGGAAATCGAGCGTGTGCGGCCCGATCTGGTAACGTACCCCGTTAGCTTGTAGGGTTTCGTTGCTGATGGTCGTTCCGCGGAAACCCAGGACGGCATCATACCATCGTTGGACCGCCGTGAGATCTTCCACCGCAACAGTTACGGTCCCGATTCCGATTGCGCCATTCTTGTGATCGAAAGTCTGGGGAATTCTCTCCTCTCGGGGTGTTACATCCTGAATCAGAAACGGCGCAACACCGCGATGGCTTCCCTGAGCCAGGGACAAAAGCCACTTAAGCTCATAGCCATCCGGTCGGGTCCTGGACCAGGGAACAGGGTCGTTGATAGCGACACCGGCAGCGCGAAGCTTCAATGTATCGCCATGAAGATCGTTTGTTTGCATGCAGAAATCAACCAAGCGTTCGCCTTTTTGCAGCGGGTCCCACCAGCGGTGGTCGATGGCCTCGCGGTAGAAGGCGATGATTTCGATGTAAGAGCCGTCGGCAAATGAGATAAGAGCGTTGTGGCTGCCTACCGGATGCTTGCCGCCGGGAACGACACTAAAGCCGAGCTGCTCATAATCTTTGGCTGCCTGTTCCAAATTACTAACGACGATAACGATATGATCAATCCCTTGAAGCATAAGAGCTAGTCCTTTGATTTAAAGGCTCTTCCGGCTTTCCTGCGAAGCAGGACTCGGAGATTGCACCGCGGAGGCGCGGAGGACGCAGAGTAAACGAGTTCTTGATTAGAAAATTCTCCGATCTCTGCGGACTCTGCGCCTCTGTTGTGGATACTTCTTCACAGAAAACCCGAATTAACCTATTTAAAAGCAGGGGCAACTTCTTCAAGAAAACGCTTTAGCTGCCCAGTCTGATCCCAGGAGGTCATGCGTAGCGTAATGTGATCCAAGCCGGCATCGAAAAAGTCTTTGAGCTCCTCGATGCACTGCTTTGGGCTCCCCGCCGTGGTGAAGCCCTCGACGAACTTCGTGCTGAAGTTAGATGTGTAATACTTATCGAGGAATGCCTTGCTCTCGTTCAATGCGGCTTTCCGGTCTTCGTTGATGGTGATGTTGTGATATAGCGCGCTGCCGATCTTCGCCGGATCGCGTCCTTCTTCTTTGGCCATTGCCAGAATCCGTGTCCACTGTGACTTGAACTCTGCCGGCGTGACCTTGTTGGTCATCCAGCCGTCGGCGAAGCGTGCGACCCGGCGCAGCCCACGTTCGACGGCGGGACTCGGCGCGCTGGCGCCGTCCTTCCACGTCAGTCCGGTGGGATTGCTGGCGATCCAAATGGGCATGGGATTTTGCACGGGACGGGGTTGAATCGTTACGCCTTCGAATTCGTAAAAGCGGCCTTTGTGTGATGCCTTCTCCTCGTGAAAGAGCTTGCGAAGAATAGTGATTCCTTCCTCGAGCCGGGCGACCCGCTCGGTGTCTTTAATGCCCATGACTTTGTGCTCGAGGGCCTGGGCGGGACTCTGCTCGTTGGGACCGCCCAAACAAACCGCCAACCACCCGCGACCGCCGGAGATGACATCCAAGCTCGCCCACTGCTGGGCCAATAACGCCGGGTGCCGATGTGGAAAGGTGGCCATGCAGCCGACGGCGAGGCGCACTTTCTTGGTCACGACGGCGAGCGCGGATAGAAGCGTGATGGATTCCAGTCGCGGCTTTGCCAGCAAACTGTCGCCGACCCAAACGGCATCAAAAGCGCCGGAGTCCTCGCCGCGCTTTGCCATATCGAAGAGTTCAGGAACAGTCACAGCGCCGATGATCACGCCGCGATTAGCCAGTGTCAGTCCGAATGTTCCCATGATCGAATCACTCCTCCGCGTTTCTATAGCACACGCTTTGCGGGATGCGAAGCTGCGAAGGAAGGATGGTAATGATTCTTGTCTGAGTTACCATGCCGGGCCGAGGCGAGAATCGAGACTCTTCGCTCTGCTCAGAGTGACATTGGACTGATCTGTCATCCTGAACAAAGTGAAGGATCTTCCGAAAAATGATTCGCGCCGCCTCGATTGACACTAATTTTCATCCGTGGTTGGTTTATGCCTGCAAATTCGAGAAAGTGTGTGAATGACCGCTCGTGCTAAGCCCAGTCGAAGCACGAGTAAAGTCTCTTACACAACTTGGTGAGAGGAGCAAAGAATGGCCGCCAATTTTAGAGGCTATCTCGACACGCTGAAGAAAAACGACGAGCTGACCGTTATTTCCAAAGCAACGGATCTTCGCGACGTGGCGGCGTTGGTGCCACAATCGGACAAGGCGCTGTTGTTTACCAATGTGCGCGGCTATTCCATGCCGGTAGCGTCAGGGCTGCTCCAATCGCGCAATCGCTTGGCTTTGGGAATGGGCGCGGCATACGAAAAGATCGAGGCGAAGCTGCGCACGGCAATGGACCATCCCGTCAAACCCAAGCGCGTTGCAAAAGCGCCGGTCAAGGAAGTTATTTGCACCAAGAACAAAGTCGATCTCTACCAGTTGCCGGTGCCGATATTTTCCGTCATGGATGGCGGGCCGATGATTACGGCGGGAGTCGTAATCGCAGAAGATCCGGAGTTCGGCATGAACGCCGGTATGTACCGATTGATGCTCAAGGAGAAAAATATCACCGGTATCGACATCGTCACGCCTAATAACCTGCGAAAGTTTGCCGAGCGGGCCTTCCAACAAAAGAAGCCGCTGCCGATTTCTATCTCTATCGGAACCCACCCCTACGAACTGGTCGCGTCGACATTCAAAGCCAATCTCGGAGTGAACGAGCTTACTTTCGCCGGCGGCTTGCGTGGACAGCCGCTTGCTTTAGCCGACGGTGAAACGATTCCCGTTCCCTGCATCGCCGACGCCGAAATTGTCCTGGAAGGGGAAATTTTACCCGAGGGCTGGGTTCACCCCGAAGGACCGTTCTGCGAATTCAATCGTCTCATGGGATTCATTCACATGAATCCGCGGGTGCGCATCAAAGCGATCATGCATCGGATAGATCCCATCTACTATGCTTTACATATGCCCTGGGAAAACATCTGGATGAGTGCGCCCATCTATGAGGCGGCAGCGTGGCGGGTCCTGAACGAGGCCGGAGTGCAGGCGACGGCGATCAATGTCACGCCGGGCGGCTGCTGCCACTGGCACATCGTCGCCGCGATCAGGAAGCAGCCCGGCGACGGCAAGAACGCCATCATGGCTCTGCTTTCTATCGCGGATATCAAACATGTGACGATCGTCGACGATGATATCGATGTTTTCGACCCGACCGACGTCGAATGGGCGATAGCCACGCGAGTTCAGGCTGACCGCGACGTACTGATCGTTTCCAACGCTCGGTCCAAGCCGTTAGATCCGTCACTGCCGCTGCCAACCACCGGCAAGATTCCGACCACCGCCAAGATGGGCATCGACGCCACTATCCCCGAGAACGTGCCCCGCAACCGGTATAACCGGATCGTCTATTTCAATCAGGGGAAGGTTGATCTGAAAGACTATCTCGGCGATGGGGACCACCCGGTGAAAACATCTAGTAATGAGAAGCCCAGTGAAACAGTCGATGCCATGGGGGAAAGAATTCTCGCCGCGCTCGAAAAATCCCACCAATTTTTTCCCGATCTCTTGGCGCTCTTCCCTAAATCAGATTATCGCACGATCGCGACCGCCGTTGGCAGGCTGCACCAGGAGGGAAAGATCATTCAAGATGGGGAAGGGAAGTATCAACTGAAAGGGGAGCCGGTCCTCGGGCGCGCTAGCTAACACGAAATTTGCTTCGCGCTCCGGTGCCTCGTCTTGTTTTGCGCTTGCTTGTCCGTAAACTGATGCGCGCATGACCGAAGGAGAATCAATTCTTACTTTTAATTGAGCTGTAAGCGGTGTTGATTTCTTTCATTTTTCTGTCAGCCATTTCACGGAATTCAGGTGCCAAATGTGCGACTTTGTCGGGATGATACAGGCTCGCCATTTTCCTATACGCAATCTTGATTTCCTCTGTTGATGCACTAACGGTAATTCCAAGTACTTCATATGCTGACTTAGAACTCTTTTGTTGAAAAACGGTATGAGAGCTGCTTCTCTTTCGTCCAGACCTGCCTGATTCCGTCCCGGTTCCCGTAGACCCAGCGGACCTCGGGGGTGTCTCCTGTCGGTAGGTTGTCATCAGGCTATCCGCAATTAACCTCAGCATGTCTATGTCGCCTGAGAAAGTGAATATCTGATCTGTGCTCGCTTCTTTTCCGATGCGCATGCCATCTGAATAGAATGTGATACTTGCAATTGTGTCGAGATCTATCGAAGTTGCTTGTGAATCGCCGTTAAATAGAAAACGCTTGTTGGTGAAATACAACGTTCCAGCCCCGCGCAGACGCAACGTCTGGCTGCTGAGACGGTGTGTGTTCATTATGCCGGAGCGGAACCGGATACCAAACGCGCCGTATGAAGTAGAGAATCCGCTGTAGCCAATCCCTTCTGCCGCTCTCCGAGGTTCGTAATGCAAAGCCTCGACATCAGCCGAGCAACGCTCGTTGAGCTGTAAATTGACCGGAACACTTAAGACCGGCAGCTCGCCTTGGGCAAGCCGCCACAAGCGTCGGGCACGGTCAAGAATGGACTCTAGCTTCTCATCGAATCGTATGTTTAGTTTCAGTGCTTTTGCCACCTCTTCCAATTCAGTTTCTTCCTCGGGCGTCAGTATCTCGTCGGCAAGAGCGTCGCTCATTGCCTGATTATAGATCGGCACAGCGTGTTTTTTGTAAATCTCATTGGCTGCCGATTCCGGAATTCGAAGTTTGCTGCATAAATTATCGAGGGCCGCATTCTCATCATCAGTCAGGTGACGATCTCGTAAAGCGTGCCGAACCGCTTTTTCGTAACGGGGATACACAATTTCGGTATGGATCTGGGAGACTTCGTCGGAACTGAGCTTGAAGATGGTTGCAAGATGTCGCAGTTGCTCGACCTCATCATCTGAAATCAATAAATCCTTGACGAAGTGATCTAATACTTCAGAGTAGATATTTAATAGTCTTGGCTGTGCTTCTTCTTGGGTTATTCCATAGCGAGATAAGCAGGCCGCTACCGCGTCTTCGGATATGTGATAGATAGGCAGGCTAGCTACAACATTGTGAATCTCTAAGAATGCGTTTTCTTTAGGTCTACGACCCAGCAAATTTGCTATGAAACTTGTTGGCTGCAAATCGATTACCTCTAGTCCATTCATTTCATTATCTCCACTCGCTTTATAGAGCCATCGACTCACGTTGAAAAAACCGGCTCGCGTTTCTCGCGATAAGCCGCCATGGCTTCCTGATGGTCCGGCGAAGCTAGAGCAATTCGTTGGCGACGGAGGTATTCGTCAAGAAACTGGCCGTGGGGCATATCGAAGGACATATTCAGTAGCATTTTGGCCTGCCGCGTGCCCTCCGAGCAGACCCGTGAATAATTCTCGACCAGAGCATTAACTTCGTCAGCAAACGTATCGTGTTTTACGAGGTGATCTGTCAGGCCAATTTCATAGGCACGACGCCCATCGATATTTTCACCGGAGAGCGTCATCCATTTCGCCCGCCCGAGCCCGATATAGCGAGGCAGTCGCAGTGTGCCCAGTCCGGGGACGATGCCCTCCTTGATTGCCGGGAGCCCAAGCTGGCACTCCTCAGTCGCGATGCGGATGTCACAGGCCAGGGCCAACTGCAGTCCTCCCCCTAGAGCGTAGCCGTGCATAGCGCAGATGAGAATCTTCTCGGACTGTTCAAGAATTCTTAGCGCCCTGTCCCAACTCTCGTAATAGTGGTGCGGGGTTTCTCCTGCGGTAAGTTGTTTGAGGTCGATGCCCGTACAGAACGCGCGGCCTGAGCCTTTGATCAGCACGAGCCGGATATCCGGTTCGTCACGGATCATCTCGGCGGCCTGGTTCAGGTCGAGCGCACCCTGGTAATTCATAGCATTAAGCAGCTGCGGCCGGTTTAGAGTTAAATAGCCGATTCGACCTTCTTTCTCGAAGGACATTGTTTCGAATTTCATGGCTAACCTCTTTCTTTCAGATCGGTGGGAATCAGCCTGTCATCAGGCTACATCTTTCGCTTATCAACCACACGCACAGCCTTACCCTCGCTTCGCGGGATCTCCCGCGGGCCAACAAGTTTGACTTTGCAGGTGATTCCGAGGGCGCTCTGCACGTCGTAACTCAATCGCTTTTCGAGCTGGACCAGGCGCTGTTGATCGCTGTAGATCTGGGCGGGTGCTTCCACGAGCACGTCGAGTTCGTCCATATGGTCTGCGGTTCGGTCCACGATGATCTCGTATTGCGGTTCTATCTCTCCTGCCTGCAATAGCACAGACTCGATCTGAGAAGGGAATACATTCACGCCGCGGACGATGATCATATCGTCGGTGCGCCCGACAACTCTCTCCATGCGTGCGGTTGTACGGCCGCACTCGCACTTCTCGCGCATCAGCCGCGTACGGTCCCGCGTCCGATAGCGTATTAACGGTAACGCCTCTTTGGTTACACAGGTAAAGACAAGTTCTCCCATTTCACCGTCCGGCAGTCGTTGGTTTGTGATGGGGTCGATGATCTCGGGAATGAAGTGATCCTCGAAGATGTGCATTCCCTTTTTCTCGGTGCACTCGACGGAGACGCCGGGGCCGATCATCTCCGATAAACCGTAGACGTTC
>Ga0209857_1000291_pt1 | contig 11648 bp, 14 predicted proteins | sample GWRWN1_10_20_FD_187226 | JGI IMG/M metagenome (GOLD analysis project Ga0209857, IMG submission 187226) | Riverbed sediment microbial communities from areas with no vegetation in Columbia River, Washington, USA - GW-RW N1_10_20 (SPAdes)... | ecosystem: Environmental > Aquatic > Freshwater > River... | reverse complement strand
CAGAAGGTGCTGGATGAGCTGGTCCGGGTCGAGGCGGAGCACCTGGCCTTCTGGCAGCGGTTTTTCGACACCAGGCTCACCGCCCTCGATTTCGGACGCCGCCTGAAACTCTGGTTCTTTGTGCTGGTCTGCCGCGTCTTCGGAACAACAGCCGTGCATCTGGTGCTCGAAGCGATTGAGGTGCATGGCGTGCGGAAGTACCTGTCTCTCTGGAAAGTCTACAAGGACCAGCCGCTGGGGACGGCGCTGAAGGACATCCTCTTGGATGAGTTCAAGCATGAAGATGTCCTGGTCACCCAGCTCACCGAGCGGAAAATCAATCCGGAGAAGATTCGGAACATCTTTCTCGGATTGAACGACGGGCTGGTCGAGATCCTGGGCGCGGTGAGCGGTTTTTTCGGCGCCTTCGGCGATGCGGTCACGGTCCTGATCGCCGCCTCGACCACGGCGGTGGCCGGATCGCTCTCCATGGGCGCCGGCGCCTATGCCGCGCTGAGCTCCGAGAAGGAAGTCAAAGGCACGCAGTTCGACAAGAAGCAATTCCTGGGCGAGGAGACCGGCTCGTCGCGGATGGAGGAGCAGCCCCTTAGTTCAGCCGTGGTGGTAGGGTGCAGTTATTTCGCGGGCGCCATGGTCCCTGTGCTGCCGGTCTTGCTCGGTGCGACGAACGCGCTGTCCTCGCTCGTGGCGGCCGGCAGCATGGTGATCCTGGTCTCCACGCTCCTCGCCTTTCTGTCTGGCATGAACATCAGGCGGCGCATCCTGCTCAACCTCATCATCATCGCCGTCGCGGTCGGCGTGACATACGCAATCGGAATCCTTGCGAAAACTCTCTGGGGGATTTCGGTCTGACCGACGATGAAATCGTCCCGAAGAACGTCGATTCGGGTGAATACGCCGTTATGGCTATGCGAGAAGCGTCAAAGTCCTCTTAGAGAAAAAGAAGAGGCACCCAGATCGGGGACGTGATCACCCCGATGACGACGATAGCGAAGGACGGGTAGAAAACCACTGCGGCAGGGACTTCCCACACTCGGTGCCAGCACGAGTGGCGTTTGTCCTCCAACCATTCGTTTCGAAAAAAGGGAAACAGCGATTTGCACGTCCCCGTTTCCGGGGCTATGTCATAACTCGTCATGTCCCAGTCTTCCCCGATCTTCCTGGTCTTCCCGAGGACCCCGTCGAGCCCGCCTTCGCATGGTGGCTTCGGGAACTCCTGCCGCGGGAAGCCCCTTACCAGGCTCGGCGGATGGCACGTGACATTCAGCACCATGCCATCGCTGTCCACCCTCAGAATGCGCCCCGATTGAGTCGAATAGTAGCGGGCGGAGACGTCCTCGTTGAAATAGGTCCGAGGAGGGCCGACCGTCGAACAGGCGGTGAGCAGGAGCAGGCCTGTCACAGCTCCCAGGAAGATTGCCCTCACCGTCGTTTCTTCCCCTTGGCGCCCCGGCAAGCCTCCTGGGGCTCTGCAGGCTCATTTTTCTGCTTGATTGGGGTGTCGTTACCCTGGCTGGCGAGCGACTCGGGAGGACTCGTCATTTGCTCCCGAGAGCCTGTTTAACGGTGGCGCCGATTTCGGCGGGGTTGCGGACGACGCGGACACCGGCGGCCTCCAGCGCAGCCATCTTTTCGGTTGATGTGCCCTTGCCGCCCGTGATGATGGCGCCGGCGTGACCCATACGGCGAGCCGGAGGAAGGGGCTTACCCTCTGGCTTTAAGCCAGGTCGCAATAAAGGGAGGCAGATCTTGCTGCACTTTCCCACTCACATACATCCCGATGTGTCCGACCGGAAAGGAACGCGCCGTATAGTCGGCAGTCCCTACATGTCTTTCCAGCGCGATGGAGGACGCCGGCGGCACCAGGTGATCTTGCTCGGCGTAGACATTCAAGACCGGCATGCTGACCTTTCTTAGATCCACCTGCTTTGTCCCGATTTTCACCTGACCTTTAATCAACTTGTTGTCTTGGTAAAAGTCCTTTATGAACTGCCTGAACGTTTCTCCGGCCTGGTCTGGACTGTCAAAGATCCATTCTTCCATGCGGAGGAAATTCAGCAGCTTTTCCTTGTTGTCCAGGATGTCGATTAACTCATAGTATTTCCGAATACTCAACTGGAATGGCTTCAACACTAAGAACCCGAAATTCATGAACTCCCCGGGGATATTTCCAAACGCATCGACGAGCAGATCGATATCAATATTCTTTCGCCCGGGGGCACAGCCGGTCCAAGAATTCAGCAGTCCCTCCTCCACATGAAAGTCAACTGGGGCGACCATGGTCACCAGGTTTTTGACCTTCTCCGGATAGATCGCGCTATAGCAGAGGCTGAACGTGCCTCCCTGGCAAATTCCGAGGAGGTTGATGTGATCCAACGCGTGCCGCTCACTCACGACGTCAACACAGTTGTTGAGATAGCCGTTGATGTGATCGTCGAGCGTCAGCCAACGGTCTCCCCGCGTCGGGTAGCCCCAGTCGATCAGGTAGACATCCATGCCCAACTTGAGCAAATTACGAACGAGTGATCGATCTTCCTGCAAATCCACCATATAGGGACGATTGACCAGCGCGTAGACGATCAAGATGGGAATATGAAACGGACGCTCCACCATCGGGGTGTACCGGTAGAGGACGATGTTGTCCTCTCGGTAGATCTCCTCCTTTGCTGTCGGCCCGACCCGAAATTCGTCATGTCGGATACGGCTGAGGCTTTCGATCCCCTGGACAACCTTTCGGTTCAGTTCCGTCAGCTGACGAAAGGCCTCCTCAGGCTTGAGAAGTAACGGAAACGGGATCATGTTCCTGCTTGCTCCTTCCTTGGTCGTGACTCATGTCCATGATCGTTTCGCTCAACATCGACTCATCGACTAGGGGCTTGTGCGATGCCCCCACTTAGCTTTGAACCTTCCTCTGGGCGGACCGCCCTCCTGTGACTCCCTGCACCGCTTTCTTGAGCTCTTTGACTTCCTTGCCCAACTCATAGATTCTCCGGTAGGCCTCGTCCAGCTCGCTTCGTGAGGGCACATGGCTGACCTTCAAAAACCCTTCAACGATTTCCCGCTCGTGGATCCGATAGGCCATCGCCGTGTCCACCAACCGTCCCTGCACCTGAATGTACTCCTCTGAACGAAAGACGCCCAGAAAAGCCTCTTCAATGACGTCGATCCACAGAAAGAGCAGTTGACGAAGGCTTTCGATTTTTTCTCCGGCTTGGGCTACTGAAACAAGCTTGTGACTCAACTGTTCGAACGCCTTGGCCCAAGTCCCAGCCAGCACACCCTGGTATTCGTGACTTGCCCGACGAAACTCCAGCCAGGCATTAAATCCCTTCAGCAGTCGCTCGTTCAGTTCGCGGGAATATCCCAGGCTTGGACTTTCGAGCAGTCGGCCGAAGGTCCGCTCGTACGCGTCCCAGTAGAGATTCATCAATTCAATCGGGGCGGAACCATCACCCATCGCAGCTTGGCCGAAGTGCCTTGGCGTCCGGCGCAATGACTCGACCCACGGCTGTCCCAGCTTTTGCCATTGTTCCAGATACAGTCGCCACAGCTCGGCTGTACCCTCAACAGCCGCCATCCCCCCATGAGGAGCCTGAAGGAACTGCTGACTGAACTGAGCAGAATAACTGTCAAGCACCGCCTGCCAATCCTGCCCGGACTCGATCTTTGGAGCCATTGCCTTCCAGGTGCTCAGTGACAGCTCGAAGAAGCGCATCCCGACATCCTGAGCGCTCAGGAGTTGCTTGGCCAGATCCTTGACAACCTGTTCTGATTCGCCAGTCCAGGCTTTCAGCCCCTGTGAAGCAATCTCCCGCCATTGGTCTACCACACCGGAGTAAGAGGGCATCGTTGGCGCAGGCGCGGTCCGTATCAGATCACACCAACTCTCCCACATCTTAGTCTGTGCCTCAGTGAAGGCCTTGACCATGGTGTCAGCCTCTTCGTTCCAGGACATAGCGATTGGCTCCCCTTCGTTCTCAGTAGGCCTAAATCTTCGCCTGATCTTTTGGCTTTCTGCTGGTTTGTCCTGCGGTCCAGACACGGCCCCACTCTACCTGGGCGTCGAGCGCCTTCTTCACGGCATCCTGCCAGATCAGTACCACTTTCTCAGCCTCTCGCTGCCAGCCTCCACCCGGCGTAGCTGGGTCGAGCTTCTTCATAATCTCGAACCATCCCATCCAGAGCTGCATCTGGGTCTCGGCCCACCGCTTCATCATGTCCTGACCTTGTTGCGCCCACTCAATCAGGTCCTCAGGGTTACCGCGCACACTGGTGAACCCATCGGCCCAGAGCTTGGTCCACTCCATCTGAAGATTGAGGTTCTTCTTGAGAGACTGTTCCCAAGCTTCAACGGTCTTCCTCCATGCCTCCGTACCCTGTGCCTTCCCGAACCCCTGTGTGGCCTTAAACCACTCCTCCCACATCTTCTTCTGAGTGTCTATCCAGCTGTTGAATATCTCTTGAGCCTGCTTGGTCCCTTCCATGGTGTCACCTCTCCTTTCTCATGTTGGTTCTTGTGATTTGCCAGAAATGTCTGTCCAAGTCCGCAGCCACTCGCTTTGCGCCTTCAAGGCCGCGTGAGTAGCTGTCTCCCAATGATCCAAAATCTCGTTCGCTTGCTTCTCCTGCCCTTTGACTCCCAGGGTGGCCCGCAGCCGCTGTATCGTCGCCTCCGCCTCTTCAAGCCTAGTCCTCAAGACGTCATATCTTTCCAAAAGTTCGAGGTACCGAGAGCGTGGAACGACGCCCATCATCTTCCACCATTCTTGCATCCACTCCCGAAATTCCTCTGAGCTGGAGAAACCACTTCTCAAAGGAGGAATACTTTCCATCCATCTGTTCAGCTCCTCTGGGGACTTCCATGCCTCACCCAGCCCGCGAAGCGTCTCCTGTGCTCGGCCAGCTCCCTGCATCGTTTCCTGCATCAGACGAAGCCACGCTTCTATGACAACTGGATTGTTCATTGACCGGAGTATCCTTCCAACAACGGACTGTAAAGCCGCACCAAGAAAGAGCGACTACGGCACCACACTTCACATGTACAGTCCACCGTTCACACTGAAGACTTGGCCAGTGATATAGGAGGATTTCTCATCCGCTAAAAATAAGACCGTTCGGGCAATCTCCAATGGCTCGGCCATCCGTCCAACTGGAATGCTCTCCACGATCTTATCGAGAACCTCTTTGGGCATCTGGCCTGTCATTGCTGTTTTCACAAACCCAGGGGCAACGGCGTTGACGGTGATCCCTTTTTTTGCTGTTTCCAGGGCAAGGGACTTGGTGAACCCGATAATTGCGGCCTTTGCCGCTGCATAATTGGTCTGTCCAAAATTTCCTTTCTGTCCCACGACCGAAGTGATGCTGATGATCCGTCCGTAGCCTCTCTCGAGCATCTGACCAATCACTGCCTTCGAGCAGTTAAAGACCGAAGAGAGATCGACCGCGAGCACCTTCTCCCACTGGTCAGGAGTCATATTCTTGAGAGTCCTATCAATCGTGATCCCAGCATTATTCACGAGGATGTCAATCCGGCCGAAATCTTTCGAGACTTTTTCGACCAGTTGCGTTGTGTCTTCAAACTTGGAAACATCTGCCTTATACAGCTTGCCGCGATAGCCCTTATGGGTAAACTCTTTCAGGAAGGACTCTGCAACTTCATCCGGCTCCACAAGATAGTTGAGGCCCACCACTGCACCTTCCTCAGCCAGATACTGGGAGATTGCCTGTCCAATCCCCCCCACCGCACCGGTCACCAGGGCCACCCGATCTTTTAAGCTATTATTTCCCATCTGCTGCTCCCCAGATTTTTCCTCCACCAGCCCGTCGACGGCTTTCCTCCCGTCGAGAGGCTAGCAGAACCCCTCCCGCTACTCCCGGAGAGGGTTAGTCCACCAATTCCACTGCAACAGCCACCGACTCTCCTCCTCCGATGCAAGGGCTCGCGATCCCGCGCTTGCCCCCAGTCCGCTTTAATGCATAAAGCAGCGTCGTGAGGATCCGCGCGCCGCTGCCCCCAATTGGGTGGCCGAGGGCTACGGCCCCGCCATGGATATTGACCCGGTCCGGATCCAGCCTCAGTTCCTTAAGTGCTGCCATGGTCACAACCGCAAAAGCCTCGTTGACCTCGTAGAGATCTATTTGGCGGGCATCGAGTTTCAGTTTGCTCAAAAGGGCTGTAATCGCCTGGATCGGTGCGATCGTGAACCATTCAGGTGCCACTGCCTTCTGGGTGTACCCTACGATTCTCGCTTGCGGCTTAATCCCCAAGGCGTCAGCTCGCTCCTCAGAGAGGACCACCATCGCAGCGGCCCCATCATTCATGCCGGATGCATTCCCAGCCGTCACTGTGCCATCCTTCTGAAAGGCCGGGGGAAGCCGACGCAACTTGGGTTCGTCGAAACGGGTGAGCCGTTCATCATCCCGGATCTGCAGTGGCTTTGGTTTTCCTGGGACCTCAACCTCGACGATCTCTTCGCGAAACCAACCCTCCTGTTGGGCCTTCAACGCTCTGGTGTAACTTTGAACCGCGAAGTCATCCTGCAGTTCCCGTGAGAATTGATACTTGGCGGCGCACAGCTCCGCGCACGCCCCCATCGAGAGATTCCCGTAGACATCCCAGAGCCCGTCCTTGATCATGCTGTCAACGAGTTCCCCGTGCCCCACCTGGTACCCAGACCTGGCCTTTTCCAGCAGATATGGAGCCCGGCTCATGCTTTCCATGCCCCCCGCCACAACCACTTCGGCATCTCCAGCCTGAATAGCCTGGCAGGCCAGCATGACGGCCTTCAGACCTGATCCGCATACTTTGTTGATCGTGGTGGCATTCACCGCATCCGCGAGCCCCGCTCCCTTCGTTGCCTGCCTGGCAGGAGCCTGACCGAGGCCCGCCGTGAGCACATTTCCCATGATCACTTCGTCAACCACCTCAGGATGAACGTTAGCCCGGCGTAACGCCTCCCGAATCACGCAGCTTCCCAGGGTCGTGGCGCTCACGGTGCTGAACGCCCCATTCAAGTTCCCGATCGGGGTCCGCACCGCCCCAGCTATCACGACTTGTCTCATGGCTAACCTCCTTGCACAGGAGTCACAGCGGTTGGCAATGTGGGCAGAGATGATCCGTGATCACTCGTCAATTAGCCGCGTGCTTACCTCGTGAACTCTATCTCAATAATAATCATTCTAGAGACCTCTAATGTGTCGTGGAGCCTCATAGTGTAGTTCATTCACAGGTCGTTAGGGAAGAGGTAAAAATCGGCAACCCATCCATACCGACCTGCGGACCAAAATGCGGCTTCACCACACCCTGATCGTGGAAGGGACAGTGTGTGTGGAGGCTCTAGAAGAGGGAGAATACCAACCGGTCAAGCGATTTCTAGGTGAACCGCTCTTCGGGGAGATCGCGGCCGGGAACTGCTCACTAACAGGCCTTCCTACGGCAATTGAACAGGGGACACAGAAGGTGAGGACTGAGAAAACGGAAACTTGCCCATCCGCCCTCAGTCCTCAGAGCTTGTGCCTACACCCCCAGAGGGCTTAGTTGGGAATGACGGTATCCATCACCTTCTTGTTGATCTCAAGCGCAAACTTCCGAGACGGACCAGCTACCGAAGTCTCATAATATTCAAAGGCAGTCTCACAGGCATCGGCTGCGGTCTTCAACAGCGGTTCAGCCATGTCCTGGGAGGTTTGAAGGGCTTGCCGGGTGAAGTCCAAGAACGGATTCGGCACCCCGTTCGTTTGCCCTTGGATCTGATCCCAATGCAACACAAGCAAGTCCCTATACGAGGCGAGCCATTGCCGGGGAGCCGCCAATCCCTGCCTGACTGCATCCTTAACCAAATGTTCGCTCTGCTCTTGCCACTCCAAGGAGGCTTCCAGTCCTTTGAGATATCCCTCCTTCCAGGTCTTCGCCATTTCCGTCGCGTCGAACGCTCTGCCTGCACCCGTCTTCGTGTCAGTCGCCATCATCGATCTCCTCTCTGGTTTATCGCCTGATTGCTCAAGCTGGTTATAGGAGCCCTTCCTGGTTACAGCACCCGCAATTGGGCTCTGTCCTTGCGGAGCCAACGGTCTTCTTTCGCCCTTCTTTGTTTCTTTCACACCTCTGGTTGTTTTTCTTGCAGCCAAAATCGGTTTCCTTTCTTTTGGTAGCTAAATGATTACGTGAGCCAGGGAAGACTTAGCCACTATTCCTAACGGGTCAAGAGGGTAGGCCAATAATCTTGGAGCTTAGCGGAGTTTTGCAGCGAATACTATCCTCCAAATGGACTGATCGGAGTGAAAAAACGGCCTACTGATTGGTATCCCATTTGGCGGATATTCGACCCAAAAGGCCGGTCGTTTATCGATTCACCGTAAGGTGCCCACAATCCTGTCCGGGGTGCCGAAGTCATCACAAGGGACCCTGCTCAGCTCCATCTGAAAGCGTCGTTGACCCATGAACCATTAATCAGTACTCGCTTACATGTCAATGAGGCGCTGCTAAGATTTAAGGACCTATCGGTAGGTCTTTCGGCCCAGCATTTAGACCAACAGAGGGGCCATAGAGAAGAGTTGTAAATTCGCCTCTCCCTCACGACCTCTAGAAACTTGACACTTTTCGTCCGTGGGGAAATTCAAGCGGTAGCTGTGTCAGATCATTTACGATGGGGGTTTCGCGGGTTCTGAGCAGGGAAAGTAACAAGCGGATGAACAACTTCGCGGGACTCTTCTGATAACTACTCGTCTAATTCATCCCTCTCTGGTACTTAGGGCATCCTCCCACTCACGCTATTTGGAATGATGGTCTCCATCATTGTTTTGTTGATCTCGTGCACATACCTTCGCGATGGACTAGCCAAGAGTGTTTCATAAGAGTCAACAGTTGTCTCATAGACCTCTACACCCGCCTCGAAGATTCGTTCAGTCATGGCATGAGACGCTTGGATCAGGTGCCGGGATAACGTCAACAACAGATTCGCATTCTGTTGCCTCTGAATCTGATCCAAAGACTCATCTGCCCAACTCTTATGCAACAGTAGCCAATGCTGGAAGCCAGTAAATCCCCCTTTGATGATGCTTCTAGTCGCCTGCTCATTCTCCTCTTGCCACCTCAAGCTGGCTTCAAGACCTCCCAAATAGGATTCCTTCAAAAACTTGGTCATCCCAGTAAGATCAACTGCTCCCGCTCTCGCCTTCATTTCTTCAGCTGCAATCCTCAATTGGCTTGATAATTCGTACCTTGACCCGTCAGACTGGTCATGTGCCTCCTCTGCTGCGTAAGCCAGAGCACTCGGCCTCTTTCCTAACTCGTCTCTGATTAGCTCCCACAGAACAGTTGGCGGAGCTGAATAACTCGCTTGTCTCTCTACCTGGTCTTGGACATGCTCAGAGACAACCTTTGCCTTTTTCTTGGCCACCACGCTGGACCTCCCTGGGCATTGAAGCCGGATGAGTCAGGTGGACTTTGGAAAAGGTCAATGTAAGTACGAATATACCATACCCAGTATCTCTTTAAGAGTCAAGCAGTACATGCCTACCAATCCATCATGAGAGCTTATTAATCTCGATTTCCTTCGCCCAATAATTCATGTTGAACTAAGTACTGAAATTGAGCTATTCTTTTCACGGGTCCCCTGGGAAGGAGGCCTATTTTTTTCTCGCTTCCAGATTAGAGTTGGTCACTCCGATCTGCGACGGTTGCGCTTCCAGGTAAGACTGTATCATCTTCACCCAATGTTGGATTGGGGGAGAGTTGACGAGACGAGGACGTTATGCAGACACTCACCAACACGCGATTGACGCGAAGGTTGTTTTTGGATCGAGATATCGAATCGTTGCGGAAGCATCTCCTCCGATTTCAACCATTTCTCTACCGACGGAAAGCCCCGATTTCGCTTGAAGAGTTTGATGAAGCCACGAATCGGTTGATCGGCCGGGTGTTTGGTGAGACATCGGAATTGTTGGAGGCGTACGAGTATGCCAAGCTGGGTGAAGCAGCCAGCCTGGTAAACGCACCGGAGGAGGCCCAGGAAAGCGGGGCTCATAACATCGAACGGGAGACCCTGCAGCAGCGAAAGCAAGTTCTGGAAAGCTGCCTTTCAACGCTCGAGAGCATCCGAACTACCAGAATGGTCGCTGGACGAGTGGCGGACTACATGTCAACCGAGATCCGGAGCGCGCGTGTTGACGCGACCTTAAAGGACGCAGGCAGGCTGTTCAAGAAATGGCAAGTTGGCTCATTGCTGGTCGATGATGGCTCCCGCTATGTGGGCATCATCACCGAAAGGGATTTGAGTCGGAAAGCGGCCGCGCGAGGCCTCGATCTGTCCAGCACGACGGTCAAAACTTGTATGACCAAGCCGATTTTGACCATCGATGGCAGCGAGTCCATGCCAGCGGCCGTCCTCTTGATGAAGGAGAAAGGTATCCGACACTTGGCGGTGACGGTCGATGGGACAATCATGGGCATCCTCTCGGTCGCAGACATCTTACACTATTACGCCGAGCTCGTCCCGGCCTTGCGAGATCTGGCGGGGCTGACGTCCGGGGGTGGGGAGGCAGCGGGAGAAGAATAGACCACGCCTCTCACTCACGTTTCGATTCAATCCGGAACTGGTAGCCCTCTGAGAAGCCACGCTGCGTTATCCTCCGTCCTGTTCTCCTTGAAATCCGCCAGTCGCTCTTTCAAGTCACACAATGGCCCTAAAGGACCTAGGTAGAACTAATTCCATGGGTAGTTATAGCTGGCAAGCATAGGCCACATGACTTCTTGAATCTAAGGAGCTGGATGATTAACTTCTCTGGAGGGTTATATTGACCGTTCCGAGGGGCCAACAGACAGCCCACGCGTTGAGAAAAGAGATCTAGCGTGGCGGAAGAGAACAGGAAGGGAGTTCGTGTTGTCTCCGGGCACATGGGTAGTCAGGCAGACAGGAACCAAAGGTTCGGGCTAGAACACAGAGCGGTCGTGTAGCCCGATTCATGGGTTAGGCAGCAACCAACAGGGAGGTCCAGGATGGCAGCTGAAGAAACGAAGGCGAAAGCGGGAGCGGTTGATTTCACTGGGATGGCCAAGGTTTGGAAGGAAGCCTATTTGGGCGGCCTTGAAGCCTGCTTGAGGTGGCAAGGGGAAAATGAGCGGGTGGCCAAGAGCATCATCAAACAGGGACTTCTGCGCTCGCAGCAATGCCTGGCTTTTGCTAAGGACTGCTTTGATCAGTCCTTGGATCAGGTTCAAGGGCAACAGAACGGAGATCCCTTCGTCACTCTGTTTCGCCGACTGATCCAAGCCCCCTACGCCATGGCTGAACCGGTGGTCAAGATCGGAGTGGGCGTTTGTCAGATGACCTTGACATCTTATGAAACCGCACTGGCCGCTCCGTCCCGCAAGTATGTGTTTGAGATGAATAAGATGGTGATGGACACAGTCATCCCTTCCTGAAAATCTGTAGGGACGGCAGGAGTTTTCGGGACTGAGGAGGGTAGTGTTTCATCACCCTCCTCAGTCCTCGGTACTCAGCATCCCCGCGGAACCTCCACAACCGTCATCTTTCCACTATCTCGTCTAGTTAGATCTGAACCCTCTGGCAGGTGCGGATGGTCGCCGACTCTCTCTCCCGCCGAACGTCGCGACGGGGCCAGCTTCTGGTACACCGGCTTGCGTCACA
>Ga0209857_1000287_pt1 | contig 11748 bp, 14 predicted proteins | sample GWRWN1_10_20_FD_187226 | JGI IMG/M metagenome (GOLD analysis project Ga0209857, IMG submission 187226) | Riverbed sediment microbial communities from areas with no vegetation in Columbia River, Washington, USA - GW-RW N1_10_20 (SPAdes)... | ecosystem: Environmental > Aquatic > Freshwater > River... | reverse complement strand
ATCCGAACGAGTTGAAACGTTGAACCCGGAACATTGAACGTTCGGGGGTCAGCCTCGATTGGTGTCGACCGCGGCAGGAATTTTCTTGACCGAGAGTCTAAGGGTAGAGGGATTGAGTTCCTGCAACGTCAGTTCTTTGGGGTAGCGGATGTTCTGCTCCGAGATGTTAAAGGTTCGGCGGCCCAGCTCCGCCATCGAAACGTCGATGGCCACTCTTATTTTCCTGGCGTCAAAGAGATAGAAAGCTCGGCGCGGGCCGCTAAAGGTCGCATTCACCATCGGCGGCTCGATGTCTTCGACCCGTAGATCCGCTGGAAGATTTTCCACGCTCACCGGGATCCGATAACTGACTTGGACAGTTTTTGAACCGGGTACGAAGATGTACCAAAAGCCGATGGCTAAGGAGAGAGAGATGGCCTTGGCGATCCAGTTCTCTCTGAAAAACTGCAGCGAGAGATTGCTTTGCTGTGCCGACGGGAATTTCGTCCGCAAAAAACTATCGATCACGGCGCCGAGCTGCTGCAGATTCTCGACCTCTCGAAGTTTGCCGTCTCGGGCGAAGGAGATCGTGCCGCGCTCCTCGGAAACCACGATGCACAAGGCATCCGTCAACTCCGCCAAACCCAAGGCCGCGGAGTGTCGCGTACCGACATTGCTGAGTTGCGTAAGATTCTTCGAAAGCGGCAGATGGGCAGCGAAGCGGGTCATGCAGTCTTGTTCCACCAGGACGGCGCCGTCGTGTCCCGGAGAATGGGGATCGAAAATACTCTTCAGTAGCGGTCCGCTGAGTTTTCCATCGAGGGGAATCCCACCGGTGATGTGTCGCTCCAGCGGATCGTTGCCGCGGATCACCATCAAAGCGCCGACGTGTTCCTTAGCCAGATCCGACAAGGTGCGCACCAGGATATCTGACGTGTGGGAGCCGAGGGCCGGAACTCGTTTTCGGGCGAGGCTCCAAACCGCGATTCGTTCGAAGAACTGGCGCAGCTCCTCCTGAAAGATCACCACGATCATGATCAAGAAAATGGCGAAGAACCCCTGAAACACCCACGCTGTCATTTGTAAATCTAGATATCGGGCGATGATGTAAATGCCGCCTAGAATAAGGATACCACGAACGACAAAAGCGGCTCGCGTCTGGCGCGCCCAAACGATGGCCGTGTAGAGCAACACCGCCACGAAGATGATGTCAACGACCTCCGCAAAAGTGATGGTTGGAAATGGATTTATGATGGTGCTGTCATTCATACGTCAAGAGTAAAATACCACGTTTTACGGCTTGAAGAAATTACCCTCTCAGCAATAGTAGTCGCCTGCCCTTCCGCTGACGCGGGGCATGCTAGCGACCTCTAGGGCCGGTTTCGATCTTCCATATCGAAAGGGCGCGGTTGCTCCGGGGGGAGCGGCGTGTTTTTTGGTTGAGGCAGGTTCGACTTGGGATTTCGCAGTTGACGTAAAAACTCATCCCTGGATGGAAAGGATTTGCCTGCATAGGGGCCTTGATGGCAGTGATAGTTTCCTTTCTTCGGATCGCGGTGGCAGCCGTAACCGTCGACAAGACCGTTGTGTGAATCAGCGATACCCGAAGTCAAAAGCAGAAGTCCAAAAAACCACAAGAGCGCACGAAGCGACCGCATCGGCAAAACCTCCGCAAAGCTAAGGGCTGTATTCCGGCGATGGAGCGCCGGATGCAGTAATCCTGCACGTCCGGATCTGTGGAGGGGGTTATGGGCAACCATGATTCCTACTCCGACACTGCTCCCATTGAAAAAAATTAACCACCTTTTTACATAGCGTCAAATCTCCAGCACGGTGATTTGCTATCGATGGGAGAAAGTTTATTCTCGATTTATCGCGCCTGGATGTTTTCACCCTTTGTGAACGAACGCATACCATTGAAGACCGAGTACCGAATGCTCGCCACTTCCTCCGGGCAATCGGGAAGTTCAAGAGAGAAGCTGCTCATCCAACGGGCCGAAACGAAACAGAAGGAGGTATGCCCATTGCAGGAAGAAGCACGAAAACTGATCGAAGAGCGGGCGCAACTTCGTAATGCTTCAGAAGAGGACTTGACCCAATCACTGAGCAAGTTCGACGGCTATCTCGTTGAGGTACTCCGGGTAAAAGATAATCTTGAAAAGGAAGTCGCCGCAGCGGTTGGCGACAACCGAATCCACCGTGAACGCCACATCAAAGCTCTCCATCAACACCGGTTAAGATAAATTGTAGCCGACTGCGTATCCGGTGAGAAAACGCCGCATAAATTTCGCCAAACCCTGCGGGCCGCTTCTCAGCATTTTTCACCACAGGTTTGCGAGCTGTCGCGGCCTGAAAGCGTTTTGTCTTTCATGGTGCGGACGAGCTCTTCGTAGGACGACTTGCTGATGAGTCGGTTGAACTGCGAACGGTAGTTGTTCACGAGGCTGATGTTTTCAATGACTACGTCGTATACTTTCCAATCCTTATCCACAAGACGGAGCCGGTAATTGATCGAATAGGCGGCGTCGCCTTTAGTCGTTAGTGTGGTTTGTACTTCAGCGTTGTCTTTCTCTTGGACCTCGCGGTTATAGCCGACTTTATCACCGCTATAGGACTCTATGGTGCCGATATAATTGTCCTGCAACAAGTCAGTAAAGATATTGATGAACTCCTGCTGTTCTGCGGGCGTCCGACGGCGCCACTCGGCGCCGAGGGAGCGCCGCGCCATCTCGGCAAAGTCAAATCGCGCAAAGATAACCCGCCGTAGTTGCTCGCGGCGTTCTTTCTGTTTGCTATCCGCCTTCAGAGACGGATCCGCCAGAATAGCGAGAACCTGGTCAACCGTGCCGCGAACCTGTTCCGTTGGAACGCCGGCATTGGCGGCGGCCGCATAAAAAATTGCCGTAAGGCCAATAACTATTAAGATTGTCTTGAAAAGATTCTTGGCCGTTGGCACTGCCTCTTGGCTGTCAGTTAATAAGCGGTTTCCTCGTGGACCGCTTGCAACCGCATTCCGCCCGCCAGGTGAGTCTGTCTTTCGAACGCTCGTGTCCATCAAACCGGAAATCATCTTCCTTCTCCACTTCCATAAATTCAGTGTGAAGTAGTATGTCGAGGCGTCTCGCGAAAAACAAGAGGATTTGGAAAATTTTTGAGAGAAATGACAACACTGAAACAGTGGAATAATGGAATGTTGACACATAAAGTAATGAGTAATTGAGTTCAAAACGTTCCAGCCGTTCAACCGCTGCCTCCTGTTCCTCAGGAAGAGCACGACACACAAAGCAAGACGGCGCTGATTTTTTGAATCCGACTCATGACCATGGCGCGTGGCTCCGCACCGGCTTAGGCGTCCTGATTTTGATGCTGATGGCTATAGGCACTCATGACCCGCTCCGTTCGAGCCCATTGCTTGACCGGCCGGTTTTCGGCGAAGGCTCTGAGCTCCCGCTCCCAAAGTTTCCGATACATGAGCGCTCCGGAATCGGCTCGGATCAGACGCTCGCTTCTCCGCTCGGCGGTTCGGCTCACGCCGACCTGGTGGGGACTTCGATGGGCTGATTGTAATAGAATTCGGATTCGCGATGGACGAAGGGGATATGCACAGGATCGGTTTCTAGATTATAAAAGAAGTTACAGGGCCGGGTGTAAGACTCGGTCCAGGTGACTTTGCCGTTTTCAAAAATGCGGGAAGCGCGGTGGCGGAGGCGGTTCTCCGGCGCCGAAATAAGCGAAGATAAATCCCAAATACTCAACCGTCGGATAGCTTCGAATGCGCACGGTTTGGGCCGTTGATTCGGGCTCCGTCGGCACTTCGATGCATTGGCCGGTGGCGTCATACTTCCAGCCATGATAGCGGCAGCGAATGCAGTCGTCCTCAACCCAACCGACGGAAAGTTGGAGCCCGCGGTGGCCTCATTGAAAAGCGACGACGTGCGCCGCGCCGCCTCGCCGCGATAGAGTGTAAAATTCTCGCTCATGATTTTGATCGGCTTGGCCCAGCCGGCCTTCAAGTCTTCGGACCGGTAAACTGGATGCCAGAACAAACGCATGTAACGGCCGGCAAGGGTTTCGGGTCCGGTGCGGCACTGGTCCATGTAGCTGTCCATATGGACTCCTCGAGTTCAGAAAAACGCAACGGTTAAGGCGTCTGGCAAATCAAACTTTGTGGGTCAGTCCAGCGGCTTTGATTCCTTCAATGGCGCAGACCTCATCCTCATCGGAAGTGCCGCCGGTGACTCCCACCGCGCCGATTATTTCATTTCCATCCATGATTAATACGCCGCCGGCAACCGGAACCACTTTGCCGCCGGACATATCCGACAGGGCTCCCAAAAAAGCCGGCCGCTCTTTCAAGCGTTCGCCCAATTGCCGGCTGGATTCGCCCATCCCCACCGCTCCCCAAGCCTTGCCGATGGCGATGTTCGGACGCAAAATGCTGGCGCCGTCTTCGCGTTTCAGTGCCTTCACATGCCCGCCGTCATCCAGCACGGCGACGCACATGGGCCTGAACTTGGCTTCCCGAGCCTTGGCGAGGGCTCTATCGACAATCAAAGATGCACTTTCAAGCGTGAGTTTCATTTTCTATTCCTCCGTTTTTTTTGGTTGCCCGAGTTGAAACGTTGAACCTTGAACTTTGAACATTGAACGTCCTTGTGCCTTCACTCCACAGCGGCGAATAACTCGCCCACTGCCCGTTCAGACGATATGTAACCCTGCTCGTGCAGAAAATCTGTTTGCCGGCTGCTCAAAACGATCTGACGCGGACTTCTTCATTTTTAACCTTTTGAACATTTGAACGGCTTGAACGCTTTGAACTGCTTGCCGTGAAACCAGGCCATCGAGCGCAACGAAGCATAGCAGTCTTTTTCAGCAGCTTGCCAGTCTAGTCGTTGGCGCTGGAGTGTAGCGCGGCAAGTTGTTCTGAGCGCGCCCATTGCTTCAGAGGCTTGCCATCCTCCAGGGCCTGAAGCTCGCGCTCCCAGATTTTACGAATCATGATCAAAGCGCGATCCGACCGCCCCAGCCATTCTTTTTTTCTCAGCTCCAGCGGGCCTTGGCCTACTTGTGTCGCGTAGTCCTGTATCCAAACGATGTTCGCGCGCTCCGGGCCGTCGATGTCCTGAATGCGGATATCACCGCGAAGCACCGCCTCACCGATTTCAGTCGGCGAGCGGCCGAGTTTTCCGGTCCTCGCTTTGTGCCGATTCTTGTAGGCCTCGCCTTCTTCCCCTTCCAAAATATGCGTCACGTCGAGCTGAAAACTTGCATGATTGTCGTCGTCCACCGGCACTCGCCAAGCGAGATGATCGCGATCGCGTTCCCGGAAACACAGGATGTTGGGTAATCCATGTTGGGTGATATACAGACGGCCACTGGGAAAGCGTGAGGTTAGCAGCACGCCCCAATCGCTCTCCTCGACCGTGATATCCGGGATTTCCGGCGGGCGATTCATGTAGAACTCCGACTCCCGGTGGGTGAACGGAATATGAATCGGATCGTTTTCCAGATTGTTGACGTAATTGCACGGCCGGATATAAGTCTCCGCCCAGAGCGTGTCTTTCTCGAAATCGGGATAACGGGGTAGAGGAGGTGGCTCGCCTTCGCCGAAGTAGACGAAGATCAGCTTGAGGTATTCCTGGGTGGGACAGCTGCGAATGCGAACTTTTTCGGCGAAAGACTCTTTTTCCGCCGGTTGCTCGATGCACTGTCCGGAGCTATCGAATTTCCAACCGTGAAACCTGCAGCGAATACAATCGCCCTCGACCCAACCGACGGAAAGTTGCGTTTGGCGGTGCGGGCAGCGAAAGTCGACGACGTGCGGCTTACCCTCGTCGCCCCGATAAAGGGTAAATTGCTCGCCCATGATTTTGATCGGTTTGGCCCACCCGGACTTCAGATCTTCAGCGCGAGAAACCGGCTGCCAAAATTTTCGCATATACTGGCCTGCCAACGTGCCCGGCCCCGTGTAGTAAAAATCCATGAAATTAACCATGACAATTTCTCCCAATTAGTTCAAAGTTCAACGTTCAATGTTCAAGGTGGGAACGGCTGAAACCTTGATCCTGGAGCTGCCGTATACGCCTATTCCGAGAGTTCTTCCCGCAAGGGTCTTGATGGACTTGAGCTCGGGCTTTGCAATCAGCGCGTAGGGCGGACTATCGATCAAAACCGCCACCACCTTGACCGGAATTCCTCTCATGGCGGCGCGCACCACGGAGCCGAATATCATCGTGTAATCGACCTCGCCGTTGATCAAAGCGGACATGGCGACGTTGAAGTTCATCCTGATGATTTCCGGGTCCAGCCCTTCCTCTTTAAAGAAGCCTTTTTTGGCGGCCACCCCGGCAGCCAGATAACTCATGTTGTAATTCGTGACTGAGATCCTGACTTTATCCGCTGCGTCGGCACCGCTGCAAAACCAAAAAAGCACAAGCAACAAACAACCGGCGCTCTTAATGAAACCGGGCGAAAGTGTTGGTCGGCGGCGGGATTCATTTGAAGCCATATTCACTCCACTTTTTTTGCACCGCGTCTAGATATTTCTTGGGAACACGCGCGGCGGGCGGATAGGGATGCTTACGCGTCGCGTCGATGAGAATCTTGCTTCCCGCTCTCCGTCTGGGATCATGCTGCGGAATGTCCGGCGGCGCGGTCGAAGGGTCGACGCCGGACGGGACAACGCCATCAACTAGAAAGGTGTCCCGCCCGGGCTGGGCGCGAAAGCTCATCGCCCATTCCACCTGAAATGGATTGCGCACGTCGATATCATCGTCGACAACGACCGTGAACTTGCCCTCCTTGTTCATCAGAGACCAAGCTCCCCAGGCGACTTCTTTGACCTGTTCCGGATATTCTTTGGTCATGGAGATTACCAACATGCTGCTGGCGCCGCCGCTCTCCGTGAAGTGAACGTCTCGCACCGGTAAGCCGATGACATGGCGAAGGTGGTGAAATAGCGCGGCGGAGCGGCTCAGGCTCCGGATGCAGCTCGATTCGCTCGGCGGCATCTGGCTCAAGAAGGAGTGATACACGGGCGCGCGCCGGCGCGTCATGCAGGTAACTTCAACCATCGGTTGTTGGCCGCCGGGGCTCATGTATCCCGAGAATTCCCCGAAAGGTCCCTCTTGCTCACGATAGTCGCAGCGCAAGAGTCCCTCGATTACGATCTCAGCATTGGCAGGAACGTCAAGGTCCACCGTCTCGCATCGAACCAAAGGCACGGGCTCGCCGCGGAGTCCACCGGCTACTGAAAGCTCATCGGTGCCGTAGGGGAATTTGCTGATGGACGCGAGCACGATTGTAGGATCTACGCCAATCGCTATTGCCAGCGGCATGTCTTGCTTCTGCGCTTCGTACTGCCGGATATGTTTGGCGGCGTGCTGGGCGGCGCCGACGTATAAACCGAGCTGGCGCGGGCCTTTGATTTGTAGCCTGTAGGTGCCGACGTTGCGCCGGCCGGTCTCAACATCTTTCGTGATAATGACCGGCGCGGTTATATAGGGGCCGGGATCTTGACCCGGAGTCCAGACCACCTGGGGTAGAATGCCGAGGTCAACTTCAGCGCCTCGCGCAATGATCTCCTTGCAAAGCCCAGATTGTACGGCAACAGGATCGATGGGATGGCGCTGCCCTTTCTCCCAAACTTCCGGAATCTTCTCTGGGATGGTCGACAGGGCGAGCGCGTAAATCATTGGCGAACCGCCAATGATACCGATCACCAACGGAAATGGGCTGTCTCCCGCGTGGCGAAATCCCAACGCAGGTCGATCGTTCCAACCATACCCGTCGAACAGATGCCTGGTGACCGCGGATACTTCCCACGAAGGATCCACAGGCTTGTCGACCCAGTGGAGTTTCCCGCTGGTTTCCAAGCACCGTAGGTAATCCTGTAAATCAGAATAGGCCATAGTTAACTTGTACTCCACGGTCAAGCCAGCCAACGCAAAGAAATCTCAGATCACATCCATCTCCGACAACGGCCACGGCACTCCCCCAGGGCGACGTCGAGGTCAGTTTCACCTTACTGAATTGGGTTGACAACTCACGTTTGTCCAAAAAATCCCCCCTTCCCCCCTTTTGAAAAAGGGGGGAATAGAAAGTCTCCCTTTGTAAAGGGAGATTTAGAGGGATTTTCATCTGCTCAACACCACTTTGGCGAGACCCTGGCCAATCCCCATTGGGGCTTTTCATTGGTGAACTGATCTAGTATATGGAAAACCTTATCGATGGCGTTCAAAGTCACTGGTTGCAATACAATATGGTTTTATATTGTGTCAAGGACCACAACACCGAGCCCTACGAATGGTTCGACGGATGAAAAAAGACAGTGCTCCCGTGGACTGGGTCAAAAGCGAGAACATCTTCGTTGTGAACCTGCTGCATCCCGTTTTCATCTCCGCCAAAGCCGAGCACCCCAATGCGGCGCGAGTCTTCGTGGAATTTTGCCTTTCAAAAGAGGCGCAGTAATTGGTGGTGCAGTTGGGACGCAAGGCCTCGTCGCGAACCGATGTCGAGACCGACGTGCCCAAAACAGTTAGATTTGTGCCGGAAGATTTGAGTATCTACGATCGGATCAATGAAGCGCGGGCGGATATCGAGAAACTGCTTTTCCGGTGATCAGCTCATTTACTGTGAATAAGTTTGAAAAGGAGGATCATTTATGGCGCGGATTCGTCACCTGGCTATTGTCTCGGAGAATCGAGAGAGACTTGTAGAATTCTATACCAAGGCATTCGGCATGAAACGGATTGAAAGTACGGGCCCGGCAATATACTTGACAGACGGTTACATCAATCTGGCGCTTATCCAGAAGAGACCCCACAACAAGGAGGGGCTCTATCACTTCGGGTTCGTAGTTGATGATATAGAGGCCCTGAAACCTCTTTGTAAGGAGTTGGGTGCCGCTTCTGACGTGGAGAACCGACCTTTCCAAGCGGAGACCCGAGTGCACGACCCCGATGGTAATGGCGTCGATGTGTCACTGAGGGGATGGCCGGTGGACTGATGCGATTTAAGGCTAACCAAACATCTTTGAAATTTATGAACCAATTCGGAACAATGCAATCGGAAACCCGTGACTCGCGCAAAGACGCAAAGGCGCCAAGGTTCGGAGAAATAAGTAAATGTCTTCCTTTGCGTGCTTGGCGTCTTGGCGCGATAAATTTCTTAACGTCGTTTTGTTGAACATTTCAACGGTAAGCGCCTAAAAAGGTGTGCCATGAAGCTGAAAGTGATCGTCACAATCGTGGCTATGATCGTCTTGGTTGGTAATACTGAAGGTGCCGACCGCGTGAGAATCGGCGTATCTAACTACAATCTCTCGAACCTCACCGTCGGTGTTGCTCAGACAAGGGATTTCTTCAAACAAGAGGGCATCGACGCCGAAATCATTCGCATGAATCCCAATGTGGCGACGATGGCGCTGGTTAGCGGAGACGTGGGCTACACAACCCTCATCGGTTCCGTCATTGGCGCTAATCTCAAGGGCGCTAAACTGAAAATGATCGCCTGTTCGCAAGATCGGACTCCATTGGCGCTGGTCGGCAAGCCGGAATTCAAATCCGTGAAAGACCTCAAAGGGAGAACCATCGGGGTCGGTTCTTATGGCTCAACTCCAGACATAGTGGCACGCATGGTCGTCAAGCATTTTGGCATTGACCCGGATACAGAAATCAAAGTGCTTGCTCTGGGTTCAGACGCGGCGAGACTTGCCGCGCTAAAAGAAGGTGTGGTCGACGTGATCGTAGTGGCGCCGCCAGTCGATTTCGAAGGCCAGAAAATGGGCTTTAACATCCTCAGCCGGGCCGGAGACATTTTCCGATTCCCTTACAATGGTTTGGGAACCAGCGTAAGAAAAATTAACGAAAACCCGGATGAGGTCAAAAGAGTTCTCCGTGCCTTGATCAAGGCCAACGGCTATATTCGCAAAAACAAAGAAGGGACGGTTCAGGTCTTGGTTGATTGGGCCAAAACAAAACCTGAATTTGCCACAGCCGCTTACGATTCCTCAGTGGGCGTATTCAGCTCGGACGGAACCATTCCGGAAGACGGGCTTCGAATCGTCATCGAGAATTTTAGAAAATCCATGAACATTACACGTCAGGTGTCCTCGAACGAAGTTGCCGACATCAACCTGCTGCGTGAAGCGCAACGGGAGCTGGGCGTAAGATAATAGACTTGAGCCGGAGCCAGTACGCTGAGGTAAAAATTTTCTTCTGTTCCGCCCGCTCTGCAACACGAGATATCGGAGAAAAGAAAGGAAAATCGGCACGGGGAATTTCGATCTAAAGAATAGGAACATGAATTGAAGTCCGCGGATTTCCAATATCACCGGCCGCATAAGATCGAAGAGGCGCTATCTTTGCTCAAGGAATTCGGGGAGGAAAGCAAGATTCTGGCCGGCGGCCAGAGCCTGATGCCGCTAATGAATTTTCGGCTAGCTCAGCCCGCCCATATCATTGATATCAACTTCGTTGACGGGGTGGACTATATCAGAAACGAGAAGGGCGTCCTTAAGATCGGCTGCCTGGCTCGGCAATCCGGTCTGCTGGGTAATCCGATCGTCCGAGAACGCTGTCCGTTGCTCGCCGAGGCGTTGGGCTATGTCGGCTATGAGCAGATACGAAATCGCGGCACCCTGTGCGGCAGCCTGGCTCACGCCGATCCAGCGGCGGAATTGCCCGCCGTGCTCCTCGCCCTGGATGGCTTCGTCACAGTTGGAAACCTGACAACGAAACGCGAAGTTGCCGCGCGCGATTTTTTCGAATCGTACCTGACGACATCCCTTTCCAGCGATGAAATGGTGTTGGAGGCGTCAATCCCAGAAACTCCACCTGGCGCCGGTTGGTCGTTTACGGAGTTCGCTCGAAGGTTCGGCGACTTCGCTATAGTCGGCGTCGCAGTCCTGTTGGTGCGTGACCAGGAGAAGATTGCCGATGCCCGGATCGCTTTGACGGGAGTCGGCGATAAACCGTGGCGCGAGCCTAATGTTGAAAGAATGCTAGTCGATCAAAGGGCCTCGACGGATTTGTTCGGGAAAATTGGCGTAGAAATCGCCGCGAGAATAAATCCGGGCTCCGACATACACGCCAGCGAATCCTACCGGCGATCACTCGCAAGAGTGCTGACTCGGCGAGCGTTGACGGATGCCTGGGGCAAAGCGCAGAACTTGCGGTTGCAAACTTCCTCTCCCTTTCCGCCAGAGGACGGATCAGCCTCAGGCTGAGACGGGAGAGGAATGAGAGGTGAGGGTGCTTGTTTATTACCCCTCACCCTGACCCTCTCCCGCAAGGGGTCGCAAGGGGAGAGGGACGGTGCGACCAAAAGTTTCCCCCTTTGGCAAAAGGGGGATTAAGGGGGATTTTGTCGGAGATTGCAACTGTGGTACCTGGGAAAATCTCCCCTGGCCCCTCTTTTCCAAAGAGGGGGAAATCCTGACCTTTCTCTTTGAGGGAGAAGCAACACTCGCTCGACGCATTGTTAAAGGAAGGGGATTGTTGCCGCATCGGAACTGAGGGATGACGTTGCAAAGAATACAACTGTCAGTCAACGGCCGACCGGTGGAGAAAGAAGTCGAGACTAGGAAAAACCTGGCCGACTTCCTCCGCCACGATTTATCTCTAACCGGGACCCACGTCGGTTGCGAGCACGGCGTTTGTGGGAGCTGCACGGTGCTTTATAACGGCGAGCCGGTTAGGTCCTGTTTGCTGCTCGCAGCCCAGGCCGATCAGGCCGAAATCACAACGGTGGAAGGTCTGGCTGAAAACG
>Ga0209857_1000284_pt1 | contig 11768 bp, 7 predicted proteins | sample GWRWN1_10_20_FD_187226 | JGI IMG/M metagenome (GOLD analysis project Ga0209857, IMG submission 187226) | Riverbed sediment microbial communities from areas with no vegetation in Columbia River, Washington, USA - GW-RW N1_10_20 (SPAdes)... | ecosystem: Environmental > Aquatic > Freshwater > River... | reverse complement strand
GATTTTTTACAGGAGGTAACGGAGATAACAGAGATGAATTAAAAAACTTCGTTTTCTCTGTTCTCTCCTGTTCAGAAGTAGTAGCACGATGAACGCCGTTCCACTCACCGCCGCCGAAGCGGGACTCGTTTCCTGCGAGACCTGCGGTTTGCTGTCGAGGCCCGCCCATGCGGCCGAGCCCGGCTACTGTCCACGCTGCAGCGCGGAGCTCGTGTGGCGGCGCCACAATTCCATCCAGTACACGTGGGCGCTCGTCATCGCCGCGGCGATCTGCTACATCCCCGCGAACGTTCTGCCAGTGCTCAGCACGACTACACTTGGCTCCACCGACTCCGATACCATCATGGGTGGGGTGGTGTTCCTCTATACGTCGGGATCATGGCCGCTGGCGCTCATCGTGTTGATTGCAAGCGTGATGGTGCCGCTCGGAAAATTGGTGGCACTTATTTATCTGTTGATCACCGTCCAGCGCGGCTCGCTCGGGAACAACCGCGAGCGGACCCGGCTCTATCGCATGGTCGCATTCATCGGCCGCTGGTCGATGCTGGACGTTTTCGTCGACACGTTCACCGTTGCCCTCGTGCAGCTCTCACCGCTGATGTCGGTGCAGCCCGGTCCGGGCGTGATCTTTTTTGCAGCGGTGGTCGTGCTGACGATGATCGCCGCGGAGTCCTTCGACCCCCGCTTGATTTGGGATTCGAACCCTAGTGGGGTGTATCCGAAGGTCGTTTAAAAATTCAAGCCATGGCAGCAGCTAAAGTTAAACTCAAATCCCCCTATTGTCCCCCTTTTTCAAAGGGGGAATTTTCTTCGTGGGCTTCTCACCCCTCTTTGGAAAAGCATGCCCTGAGCCGAGTCGAAGGGAGGGGCAGGGGAGATTTTTGGGCGGAATGGGGGCGGGAATTATGTAGCGAACTTCTGAGACAGCACACTACTATGGTGGTAGAACACCATGGCTGAAAGTACCGATAACCTTCCGCGAGCCACTGTCGTGCCGAGGCGGCGCCAGCGGATCTCGGTCATCTGGATTATCCCGATCCTCGCCGCGGTAGTGGCCATCGGGATTGCGATCCAGCGCATCCTGAGCGAGGGCCCGACCATCACCATCGTGTTTAAGGTTGCCGCAGGGGTCGAAGCCGGCAAGACCTTCATCAAGTACAAAGATGTGAATATCGGCCAGGTGACGGCGGTGCAGCTTTCCAAGGATTATTCCAAGGTGGAGGTTACGGCAAAGATCGACAAAAGCGCGGAGGGTCTGATGGTCGAGGACGCGAAGTTCTGGGTTGTCGAGCCGCGCGTGACCTTAAGCGGGGTATCCGGCCTGGGCACCCTGCTCTCGGGCAACTTCATCGGGTTCGAGGTCGGCAAATCGGACAAGCAGCAGCGCAAGTTCACCGGGCTCGAGGTGCCGCCGATCATCACCAGCGGTCAGCCGGGCCGGCAGTTCGTGCTCAAGGCCAACGACCTGGGGTCATTGGGGATCGGCTCGCCGATCTACTACCGCCGCCTGCAGGTGGGCCAGGTCATCGCGTACGACCTGTCGAGCGATGGCGCGGCGATGGACATCAAGATCTTCGTCAACGCGCCCTACGACAAGTACGTCACTCCCGGCACACGCTTCTGGAACGCGAGCGGCATCGACGTCTCGGTCGGCGCGGGCGGAGTGGACGTGCGCACGCAATCTCTCGTCGCGCTGCTCGCGGGCGGTCTCGCGTTCGAGACGCCGCCCTCCGCCGCCAAGGCCGAGCCCGCCGCCGCGAATGCGGTTTTCACCCTGTACAGTGACCAGCCCACCGCGATGAAGCAGCCGGACTCCATCTCGGCGCGCTATGTGCTCTATTTCAACGAATCCTTGCGCGGGCTCTCTGTAGGCGCGCCAGTCACCGTCCTCGGTCTGCAGGGGGGCGAGGTCACCGACGTCGGTATCGACGTCAACCCGGCGACTATGAACATTCGAGGACGCGTGGAGCTCGTGTTCTTCCCCGAACGCCTCGTCGCGCGCTTGGCCCGAAAGCAAGCGGCCGTCGGCGAAACCATCGAGCGAAGTCTCCAGCAGCGCCACGCCTTCGTTCAGCGTATGGTCGAGCAGCGGGGGATGCGCGCGCAGCTCAGAAGCGGCAACCTCCTCACCGGGCAACTCTACGTCGCCTTCGACTCCTTCCCGAACGCGCCCAAGGCGAAGATCGACTGGAGCCGGGACCCGGCGGAGTTGCCGGTGGTCCCGAGCACCGTTTCGGACATCGAGGCGAAGCTCACCGGCATCGTCGCGAAGCTCGACAAATTGCCGCTTGAAGCGATCGGTGACGACCTGACGAAGGTGCTCGCCACGCTCGACCAGACGCTCAAGGATGCGAGCAAGGCGGTGAATAGCATTGACGCAGACGTCACGCCGGGGTTGAAGTCTACACTCGACGGACTGCGCGGGACAATTGCTGCCGCCGACCGGACGCTCAACAACACGGACGCGACCCTCGTTGGCAAGGACGCTCCCGCCCAACAGGACTTGCGCGACGCCCTGCAGGAGATCGCACGCGCGGCGCGATCGCTGCGTGTGCTGACCGACTATCTGGAGCGCCACCCGGAATCGCTGATCCGGGGCAAAACGGAGGAGTAAGCCTAGCGAAGGAGAAAAAGATCACTCGCGCAAAGGCGCAAAGGCCGCCAAGGAAACTCGAAGTTGGAAATCCGAAATTCGAAACAAGTCCAAATGATCAAAAATACAAAGTTCCCAAACAAGCCCAGAGGGACAAGTGGCAGTGGGAAAGATAAGTTTTAGGTTTCGGGTTTCAGGTGTCAGGTTTCGATATTCGGATTTGTTTCGGATTTCGATATTCGAATTTTGGATTTGTTGCGCCGGCTTTCTCGCGCGATAAACTCTGTGGAAGTGTTTCTGTTGAATATTTACGGTCTTCAGGCTTTGATGTGAAGCAGGGCTCGGAGATTGCACCGCGTCCTTCGACGGGCTCAGGACGTAGTGAGCCTGCCGAACTACGGAGGCGCCTGCCTGTGCGAACACGCAGACAGGCTGAGGGCGCAGAGTAAAGAGTTCTTGATCAAGAAATACTCCGATCTCTGTGAACTCCGCGTCTCTGTAGTGAATAATTCTTCACAGGAAACCCGGAATAGCCAACATTTAAAACGTAAGAACCCATGCTTATGTACCGACTTATTGCAATTGCCCACATCTGTTTCCTTGTCGCGCTCACTGCCGGTTGTGCGTCGCCGGCGTCGCGCTTCTACACCCTTAGCGCGGCGAACGCGCCGGCCGCTACGACCTCCAATCTGTCGATGGTCGTCGGCCCGGTGTCGGTGCCAGCAGTAGTCGACCGTCCCCAGATTGTCGTCACCACAGGCCCCAACCAGGTTCGGCTGGAAGAATTTAATCGCTGGGCGTCGCCGCTGCAGAACAATATCTCCCGCGTGGTCGCCGAGAATCTCGTCGCGATCCTCGGCACTCCCCGGGTAATTTTATTTTCTCAGACCTTGGGTGTCGACGCCGACTATCGCGTCGCCATCGAAGTGCAACGCTTTGAATCGGCGCCCGGCGACGCAGCAACGCTGGACGCCGTCTGGACGGTAAGCCGCACCAAGGATGGCAAGTCGCAGACGGGCCGCACCACCGTGCGCGAGGCAGCATCGGACAAGGGTTACGACGCGCTCGCTGCCGCCCATAGCCGCGGGCTCGCGCGCCTGAGCCGGGACATCGCCGACGGCGTGCGCGCGCTGGAGCGTTCCGGCCAGTAGGGGATCAAAAGCGTGCCGAGGACGGCAAAGTGGCGAGTGTAGAGTGTCGAGTGGGCAAAAGAGTGACGAGGGATTTTCCCCTCGACACCCGGCACTCGCCCTCGGCCCACGACGCGACCCCGCGTTCGTTTCCGACGTCGTTCCCTATTGGACCAAAGTCCAATATACAGCCTTGCCGCTTTACGCTAGAAACAGTGAGAGACGAGCAACTATTGCTCGACCTCGTTATCATAGGAGGAGGTTGCTGAAAAAAATTCGGAATGCTTCGAGATCCTCAGCATGAACGGAAAATTCTCAACGATATGAAACCCTCTCCGTTCGTCCTGAGCCCCGTCGAAGGACTCCGACAGAGTTTTTCAGCAGCCTGTTTAGAGTAGGAGGCAAGATGGTTCGGATAAAAGCACGCGAATTTTTCGCGCCTTTGATGGCTGTTTTTTTGTTTGCGGCGCTTTCAGCGCAGGCTGCGGAGTCACAACAACCCAGCAAACAGGAAGCCAGCGAAGAAGATCTCGTGAAGCAGACGCAGAACCCTGTGGCTGACCTGATCAGCGTGCCGCTGCAAAATAATTTTAACTTCGGCACGGGTTCAAAGAACCGGACTGTTTATGTCGGCAACATCCAGCCCGTGATTCCGATTCATATTACCGATGACTGGAATCTGATCACGCGCACCATCATGCCGATCATCAATCAACCGTCGCTTTTCCCTGGTACGGGCAGCGCGACCGGGCTTGGCGATATCAACCCGACGTTTTTTTTCTCCCCGGCGAAGTCCGGCGAATTGATTTGGGGTGTGGGGCCGACATTCACTTTGCCGACCGCTACGGACTCTTTGCTCGGCGCGGGCAAATTTAGCATGGGTCCTGCGGGAGTAGTGCTCACCATGCAAGGACAATGGGTATTTGGCGCGCTAGCCAACAACCAGTGGTCGGTTGCCGGCTGGGGCAAGCAGAACGTAAACGCCTTTCTCCTTCAGCCGTTCGTGAACTATAACCTGCCCGATCATTGGTATTTGGTCAGCGCTCCGATCATGACGGCCAATTGGGCCGCAGCCAAAGGTGGTGATGTTTGGACCGTCCCGTTAGGCGGTGGCTTCGGCAAGCTGTTCAGGCTAGGCGAGGTACTTCCATTAGAGGGGCATCCTATTGCGAAGCTGCCGATCAACACGCAGCTTCAGGCGTTCGGCAACGTGGCGAAACCCGAGTTCGGTTCCGACTGGCAGCTCCGCTTCCAAGTCCAATTGTTGTTTCCGAAGTAGGAGAAACGGCGACGGTCGAGTAGCAAGTAATTAGAGGTTTCAGTGTTCAGGTTTCAGGTTCAAGCCAGGGTCTCCGATCCTGACACCCGACACCCGAAACCTGAAACCCGACGGCAAGAAAGTGAACGGGGGTAACAAGGATGAAGAAAACCGTGACCATTGTAACGATCATATTTCTGCTTGGATTGTGTTTCAACGCGCCAGTTGTGGCGCAGGATACCTCGCCTAAAGATCCTTACTCCGGCGACCTCTTGTCACGCTCGACTCTCACTGGCGACTGGGGCGGCTTTCGTAATGAATGGGCTGCGAAGGGCGTTACCATCGATATGAACATAACCCAGATTGGCCAAGGCGTGGTCAATGGCGGCAAGAGCGGCGCCTGGCAGTACGGCGGGCGGGGCGACCTCGTAATCAATCTAGATAGTCAGAAGCTTGGTCTTTGGCCCGGCGGATTTTTCAATCTGGAACTGGAAGGTAATTGGGCCTTGTCCGTAAACCAGAACACCGGAGCGCTGATGCCGGTGAACACCAGCCAGACTCTTCCGTTGCCTCCCGGTGACATCTTCGGTGTCCCCGCATGGAATTTTGCCCAGTTTCTCTCGCCGTATTTTGGTTTGACCCTTGGCAAGTTCGCCACCGTTACCAATACCTCCGGCGACATGAACGAATTTGCCCACGGCAAAGGCGCTACTCAGTTCATGAATATGGCCTTGAACTTCAATCCGCTCTTGGCTTTCACAGTCCCCTACTCGACGTTGGGCGCCGGGATGGTCGTATTGCCGACCAAAGATCCCAAGGAGGCGATCATCAGTCTTTTGGTGGTATCGACCAACGGGAAGGCCACCACCTCGGGTTTTGAAGACTTGAACGGCAACGCCATCACGGTTGCCGGCGAGGGGCGGGTCAGGACGGACTTTTTCGGCCTCACCGGGCATCAGCTTTTCGGAACGACTTTTTCCAACAAAAAGTTCACTTCGATTGATCAGAGGTTGGACCAAGACGTCATCGAGAACGGCGTGGTTAGGGCGGAGAAGGGCTCCTGGAACATTTACTATAACTTTGACCAGTATCTGTATGAACCCAAAAAGGGGGTCGACCGAGGTGTGGGTATCTTCGGGCGGTTGGGGGTTTCCGACGGCAATCCCAACTTCATGAAATTCTTTGGCAGCTTTGGGGTTGGCGGCAAAGGCATGTTCGAGAGCCGGCCCCACGATCAGTTCGGATGGGGCTTTTACTACATCAACATCGATAATCCCCGGCTTAGCATCGACATCCCTCGCCTTCCGGGTTTATCTCGGAACGTAGAGTTTTTGCGCAACGAGTATGGGTTTGAGTGGTACTACAATTTTGCGATAACGCCGTGGGCGATGCTGACTCCGGACCTCCAGGTGATCAGAGGGGCTCAGAAAAACAAATTCACCGTCACCCAAGGTCCGCTGGGGGTGCTGCCCCGCATCGACAGAAAGAGCATCAGCACATCGACGGTCCTTGGTCTGCGACTGCAGTTGTTGTTCTGAGAACGAAGTGTCGAGGGAAGAGTGTCGAGTGACGAGGGAACCGAACAGGAGGCAATCGTTTTTTCTGTGTTCTCCTGCTGAACAGACCAGCAATGTAACTATCTAAAAGGAGTTTTATGCCGCTTAAAGAATACAAACCCGGAACCGCTTTTAACGGCGTAATCGGTAGGACGTTTGATGTATCGCAGCCCGCGTGGCCGCAGCCGCTGCGCTCGAAAGAAGGGGCGCCCAACGTGTTGTTCATCGTGCAGGACGACACCGGCTTTGGCCAGATGGGGTGTTACGGCAGCCCGATCAAGACGCCGAACATAGATGCGCTTGCCGCGAACGGCCTGAGCTTTAACAACATGCACACCACGGCGCTGTGTTCGCCGACGCGCTCGTGCATTCTCACCGGCCGCAACCATCACTCGAATGCTATGTCGTGTATCACCGAAGGCTCGACGGGCTACCCCGGCGGCAATGGCAACATCCCATTCGAGAATGGCTTTCTATCGGAGATTCTCTTGCAGCATGGTTACAACACTTACGCTGTCGGCAAGTGGCATCTCACACCGGCGGATCAGATCTCGGCTGCGGGAAGCTATGAACGTTGGCCGCTCGGCCGCGGTTTCGAGCGCTATTACGGTTTCCTAGGCGGCGACACGCACCAGTACTACCCGGAGCTGGTTTACGACAACCACTCGGTTGAGCCGGAAAAGACTCCGGAAGAGGGCTACCACCTAACCGAAGATTTGGTGGACAAGGCGATTAGCTTCATCGCCGACTCGAAGCAGGTCGCGCCAAAGAAGCCCTTCTTCATGTACTTTTGCCCGGGGGCCATGCATGCGCCGCATCACGTTGCAAAGGAATGGGCAGATCAGTACAAGGGTCAGTTCGACGGCGGCTGGGATGCCTATCGTGAGCAGGTGTTCAAGCGCCAAAAAGAGTTAGGCATCATTCCGCAAGACGCCGAACTATCGCGCCATGATCCCGACGTGCAGGATTGGAATACGCTCTCGGCCGACGAGAAGAAGCTGTACTCTCGCATGATGGAGGTGTTCGCCGGCTTTTTGACCCATACAGATTTTCACTATGGCCGTTTGTTCAACTTCCTGAAGTCGATCGGCGAGTGGGAGAACACGCTGATCATGTTCATCTCCGACAATGGCGCCAGCTCGGAAGGCGGCCCGTCCGGCTCGGTGAACGAAAATAAATTTTTCAACAACGTGCCGGACTCGCTCGAACAAAATCTCAAGATGATCGACGAGCTTGGCGGACCATCGACGTTCAACCACTACGCGTGGGGTTGGACCTTCGCGGGAAATACCCCATTTCGGCGCTGGAAGCGCGAGACTTATCGTGGCGGCATCAGTGATCCGTTCATCGTTCATTGGCCCAAGGGCATCAAGGCCAAGGGCCAAGTGCGCGGGCAGTATGCCCACGCGATTGATATGGTGCCGACGGTGCTCGAACTGCTGGGGATCGAGGCGCCGACGTCCATCAAAGGCGTCACGCAGTCGCCCATCGAGGGCCTCAGCTTCGCCCACGCTCTTGACGATCCTAAGGCACCATCGAAGCATATCACCCAGTACTTCGAGATGATGGGACATCGCTCCATTTATCACGACGGTTGGCGCGCAGTGTGCCCGTGGCCGGGACCGTCGTTCAAGGAAGCCGGTCTGTTCTTCGGCGCGCCGATCGACAAGGACAAACTGACCGAGTTGGATGCGAAGCACTGGGAACTTTACCAGGTTGAAAAGGACTTCGCGGAGAACCATGACATCGCCGCTGACAATCGCGCTAAGCTGATCGAGATGATTGCGACCTGGTACGTCGAAGCCGGTAAGTACAACGTGCTGCCGGTGGACAGCCGCGGCGTGACGCGCTTGGCTGATGAACGCCCACAGATCGCGGTCGCGCGCACCAGCTACACCTACTACCCGGGCACGCAAATGGTGCCGGTAAACGCTGGCCCGTCGGTGCTGAACCGGCCCCATAGTATCACCGCGGATGTTGAAATCGCGAAGGGGGGCGCTGAAGGGGCATTGCTCTCTGCCGGCGATGTCCAGGGCGGCTTTTCCTTCTACGTGCAGGACGGCAAGCTCCACTACGTCTACAACTATGTCGGCAGTAGTTTCTATCACGTTGAATCCAATGTCCCTGTTCCTGAGGGGCGCCATAAACTGCGCTTCGAGTTCGAAGTGACCGGTAAACCCGACATCAAGAAAGGCCAGGGCGCGCCCGGCCGCGGGCAGCTCTATATCGATGGCAAGCTGGCCGGGCAAATCGACATTCCTCTTACGATGCCGCTCGCCATCGGACTGGCTGGGGGCATGGTCTGCGGCGCCGACTCCGGCTCGCCGGTTTGGGACAAGTACAAGCCGCCATTCAAGTTCAGCGGCACGCTCTACAGTGCCACCGTGGATGTGAGCGGCGAGCTGATCAAAGACGATGAAGCAACGCTGCGTATGCATCTAGCGCGGCAGTAACAAGAGGCACGAGTGTTGGGAGTCTAGTGGCAGGAAGGGTCGAGGGATGAGTGACGATTGAAAATGCCAGGCGGAGATTCACATCGTTGTTCTTTACCCCTCACACCCTCGACCCGCTTCATTGACTGATAGAGAAACGAAAGTCGATGCAAAAGTCGCGCGAAGAAATCAACAAAGCTCGATCCGGCTTCAACAAACGCAAGATAACCGAACGAGCTTTCGCCTTTTACCCGCCCACCAAGGCGCACTGCGACAGGAAATGGATTTTGGTGGATTTCCGAGAAGATGAAATGATGACCATAAGTTGAAGGGCTAAGCGAAAATAAATCATTCAAAACAAGGAGCATGTATGAATAACGAAGACAAGAAACACCGTTCCCATCTGCCGATGCCGAACACCCAGCGACCCCAGTTCATCGCCTACGACGCCAAGGACCCGGATAGCAAGTTCCCGCCGATCGAGCAACTACGTCCACCCAAGGGGGCGCCCAACGTGCTGATCGTCCTCATCGACGACGCCGGGTTCGGCTCGTCGAGCGCCTTCGGCGGCCCCTGTCAGACACCGGCCGCGGAGACGCTGGCAGCGGGCGGTCTGAAGTTCAACCGCTTCCACACCACCGCCCTGTGCTCGCCGACGCGCCAGGCGCTGCTTACCGGGCGCAATCATCATTCCGCCGGCATGGGCGGCATCACCGAGATCGCCACCGGCGCGCCGGGCTACTGCTCGGTTCGGCCTAACTCGATGGCTCCGCTGGCGGAGACGCTTAAGCTCAACGGCTACTCCACGGCGCAGTTCGGCAAATGCCACGAGGTGCCGGTCTGGCAGACGAGCCCGGCCGGGCCGTTCGATGCCTGGCCCACAGGCGGCGGCGGCTTCGAGTACTTCTACGGCTTCATCGGCGGCGAGGCGAACCAGTGGTACCCGACGCTTTACGAAGGCACCACGCCGGTCGAGCCGAAGAAGACTCCCGAGGAGGGGTACCACCTCGTGGAGGATATGACCGACAAAGCGATGGCTTGGGTGTCGCAGCAAAAGGCGCTTGCGCCTGACAAGCCTTTCTTTGTTTACTTCGCGCCGGGTGCCACCCACGCGCCGCATCACGTGCCGAAGGAGTGGGCTGACAAGTACAAGGGCAAGTTCGACCAGGGTTGGGACAAGCTGCGCGAAGAAACCTTTGCGCGACAAAAAACCTTGGGTGTCATTCCAGCGGAGTGCCAGCTAACCGTGCGCTCCCCGGAGGTCCCGGCGTGGGACCAGATGCCGGAGGCCTTCAAACCGGTGCTACGCCGCGAGATGGAGGTCTACGCCGGCTTCCTGGAGTACACCGACCATCACGTGGGCCGGATCCTGGACGGACTGAAAAAGCTCGGCATCTTCGACGACACGCTGGTGTACTACATTATCGGCGACAACGGCGCCTCGGCCGAGGGCGGCATCAACGGTTGCTACAACGAGATGAGCTACTTCAACATGCTGCAGTCGCTCGAGACGCCGGAATACCTCACGGAGCGGCTCGACAAGCTCGGCGGGCCGGAGTCCTACAACCACTATGCCGTGGGCTGGGCACATGCGATGGACACCCCGTACCAGTGGACCAAGCAGGTTGCCTCCCACTGGGGCGGGACGCGCAACGGCACGATCGTTTCCTGGCCCAACGGGTTCAAGGCCAAAGGCGAGATTCGCTCGCAGTTCCACCATGTGATCGACGTAGCCCCCACGGTCCTCGAAGCGGCCGGAATCCCCGAGCCGGTCTCGGTGAACGGCATGCAGCAGGACCCGATCGAGGGCGTTAGCATGCTCTACTCGTTCGACGACGCCAAGGGGGCGGAGCAGCACGAGACTCAGTACTTCGAGATGTTCGGCAACCGCGGCATCTACCACAAGGGCTGGACCGCGGTGACGAAACACCGGACTCCGTGGGCCCCGATGACCGCGAAGGTTCCGGCCTTCGACGATGACGTCTGGGAGCTCTACGACACTACCAAGGACTGGAGTCAGGCCAAGGACCTGTCCAAGGAGATGCCGGAGAAGCTGCACGAGCTGCAGCGCCTCTGGCTGATCGAGGCGACGCGCTATAACGTCCTGCCCCTGGATGACCGGATGTTGGAGAAGTTTAACCCGGACACCGCCGGCCGGCCGGTGCTAATCAGAGGCAAGACCCAGCTACTTTTCGGCGGCATGGGGCGCCTGTCGGAGAATTGCGTCCTGAACATCAAGAACAAGTCGCACGCCGTCACCGCCGAAATCGTGGTGCCGAAGGAAGGCGCCGAGGGGGTCATCATCTCCCAAGGGGCGAACATCGGCGGCTGGAGCCTGTACGCCAAGGGCGGCAAGCTCAAGTACTGCTACAACTGGGGTGGCTTTAAGCACTTCTTTGTCGAGGGGTCCACGCCGATCCCCGCGGGCGAGCATCAGGTGCGCATGGAGTTTGCCTACGCCGGCGGCGGCCTGGGCAAAGGCGGCAAGGTGACGCTGTACACCGACGGCAACAAGGTCGGTGAGGGAGAAATTGGGGCAACGTTAGCGATGGTCTTCTCCGCCGACGACGGTTGCGACGTCGGCGAGGACAGCGGCGCACCCGTTTCCCCGGACTACGGCCCTCAGGGCAACGCGTTCAACGGCCAGGTCAAGGGCGTGCAGCTCGCCATCGCTGATGCCGCCGAGAACGCGGATCACCTGGTCAAGCCGGAGGATGCCATTCACCTCGCCATGGCGCGCCAGTAACAAAAGGGACGAGTGTCGAGGGTCGAGTGAAGAGGGGATAGACAAGTTTCGGT
>Ga0209857_1000281_pt1 | contig 11824 bp, 12 predicted proteins | sample GWRWN1_10_20_FD_187226 | JGI IMG/M metagenome (GOLD analysis project Ga0209857, IMG submission 187226) | Riverbed sediment microbial communities from areas with no vegetation in Columbia River, Washington, USA - GW-RW N1_10_20 (SPAdes)... | ecosystem: Environmental > Aquatic > Freshwater > River... | reverse complement strand
AACCCCCAGCTTCAGCTGGGGGAACAAGCGGATCATCAACCTTGAAGGCTTCGCCTAAAGGCGAGGGATTTTCTCCCATTCCCCGAAGGAGACATTAATGCCTCACGCTGGCCGACCCCCGTCGGCGTTCCTAGCGCCCGCCGAAGATCTCGTGAAACAATTTGGCGTAGCGCTCGAAATTGTCCAGGACCTCCGCTGGGGCGAAGGCGGGCTTGATGTTTTCGATGAGCCGGGCGTGGTCCGGCGGCGTGTCGATCCGGTCCGGAATGCGATTCATGCTCCGAATCACTTCCTGGCCGCGCTTGGAAAGCACGAAGTCGATGAACAAGCGCGCCGCGTTGGGATGCGGCGCCTTGGCGGCGATACCGGTGGGATGAATATTGGCAAAGACCGGATTCAAATACACCCAATCCACCGGCGCGCCGAAGGGCTTCAAAACTTCGAAGGTTTGCGAGTAGCCGCTGAGCGCGCCTTTGAACTCTCCCGCAGCCACGAGCTGAGCGATCAAATTGCGACCCGTGCGCAGCTCCGTCTGCTTGGCCAGCTCACGCATGTACGCCATGCCCTTTTCCTCGCCCATCGCTTTGAGTGTCGTGCCAAACCACTCATAGGCGCGGCCTTCCATGGTGATCTGCCCCTTCCACTCGGGCTTCAGCAAATCATTGAAAGACTTCGGCACACTGGTCTTTGCCACTGTCCGCGTGTTGTAGCCGAACGCGCCATAATTCGTGTATGTCGATGTCCAGTGCGCCTGCGGGTCTTTATAGCCTTCGCGGAAAAATTTGCGCTCCGGGGAATCATAGGGCGCGAACAGACCGCGTTTTTTGATGTTCTGACCGTAGAAACTCGTCGTTACGATCACATCGCAGATATTTTGCCCGGCGCGGTTTTCGTTGACGAATCGCTCCATCAAGGCCGCGTCATTGCTCCGATAGTAGATCGCATCTATTTTCGGATAGACCTGTTTAAACGCGTCCAGCAAGGTTTTCGAGTCGGCGGCGGTAAAAGTCGCGTACATCATCAGCTTGCCTTCCGCCTCCGCCTTCGCTCTCAAATCCTGCGCATTCGCAGGAAAGCTAGCAAGCCAGAATCCAACGCCAATCGGGAAAAGCAGCGTTCCGAGAATTCGAAATTTGTCCATCACTTCATTACTCCGTCAACCTGAATTATCCGCTCGAATATCCTAGTCCCGTCGTCTTATCAAGACGACGGGTGGGGCGATCGTGAATCAGTGAGTAGTGAAAGTCGTACTGTTTGAACAGATTGAAAAACCCAAACGCGCAGAGGATGGCGTTTGGCCATGCGGTCACGGTTATTCGAAAATTGAACGCGACAAGTCCAGATTCAGGCCAGACCCCAGATCACGCGCGGACCACGCGCGAACTGCTGGTGGTCAGGGCACGGTCTCTTTGCATTGCTACAATCCTTGTTAGTGAATGTCTGGTCGCGTAAGATCGTCATAAAGGAAAGGCGGAAGTCTTGTCTATGCGGCTCAATGAAATCAGGAAAAGGTATCGTAACGAGTGGGTACTGGTTGAGTTTTCTAAACTTGACAAGGATCTTCGCGTCAAAGACGGTAGAGTTATCGATGGTCGCGATGGAATTCCCATCGAGCGCGCCTACGATCTCAGCTTTGCAAAGAAGGCGGGACAGCGAGCTGACCCAAGCGGGCTGGAAACGTTAGAAACTTTACACAGTACCATCGGGTAGTCCGACCCGTGTAAGAGTTTCCCCCCGTCGTAAGCTTGATTGACCGTGAACCCATTACCATGGTAATTAAAGCTATGGCACTTGCACAATCGAAAGTTACAGCTCAGGGGCAGATTTCGGTTCCGGCGGAGGTTCGCCGAAAACTAGGTATCGGTCCGGGCTCTGTCCTGGAGTGGGATGAAGAGGGCGATGCGGTGATCGTTCGTAAAGCCGGTCGGTATTCGTCGGAGGATATTCATCGAGCGATCTTCTCCAAAGGGACCCCCGCGCCGAAGAAGGTGGAAGAGTTCGATAAAGGCGTGCGGCGCTATCTGAAGAAAAAGCATGCGGGCCGTTGATACGAATGTCTTGGTCCGTCTGGTCACGCGCGACGACCGGAAGCAGGTTGCTGCGGCGGAATCCTTCGTGAGTAAAGGTGCATGGGTGTCCACGTTGGTTCTCATGGAAGCGACGTGGGTCCTTACCGCGGTGTATGAACTGACTCACGCTCAAATATCGACTGCCATCGATATGCTTTTGCATCATAGAGATCTCACCATCCAAGAGTCCGATAGCGTCGCCGCAGCACTCGAGCAGTATCGTAGCCGGCCGGGGCTGGGGTTCTCCGATTTTTTGATTCTTGAAGTAGCTCGGAAAGCCGGCCACCTTCCTTTGGGAACGTTCGACCGAAATCTTTCAAAGCTCGATGGAGCTGAAAGGTTGTAGTACCAAAGACCCCGCGTGATTTGACCTATTGAACCGAACGAGGTTTACGCCAGCCAAAGGTACGTCTATTCAACTTAAAAGGCAAAAACCGTCGAGATTTGGACAAATTCGGGATAGAAGTGAGAGGTCAAATGTCTACCAAAAGTACCATTGCGTACGGCCGTAATTTCCATCTCTACCACGAGGCACTCGACGAAGACCACGTCTATCTCGAACTCGAAGGAACAAAGTTTGAAGCGAGCTACAATCGAGTCATGGTGCCGATTCCTGTTCACATTTGGGAGGTTATTCGCCGCTACCCAGGCATTGATCTGAAGGATGCCGACAGAACGGACGCAGAAATCAGACGGTATGTCGAAGAGAAGATTGACGAGCGACTTAAACTGTATGAAGCGGCTGGCGAAAGGTCAAAAGGACTTGTGTCGCTATCTGGATCTTTAGCTTTTGGCACCGCCGACCAACCGCGCGACCAACAAATTGCGGCAGGAGTAGAATACTTCACGAAAGTGCGAGAGCATCAACGGCAAATAAAACAGGCTATTGAAGAACTGGAGCAGGCAAACAGCAAAAAATAAGAAACCCGAAACCTAACTACGATCCAACGAGACTGCACTTGGCTGTTCCTTACAAGTATGGCCGCGAGAGGAAATCGCTATGGTGAGCGTGTAGTCTAGTGGCTGAAGCCTGCAAGAAGAACCGAGTGTCGCTAACTGAACTGCGAAACGGAAGGCGGGAGCAGACGGGGACAAACTGCTTGCGGTGAGAGTGAAGATAGCTCAGGGGGCTGGCGGAGAATTACGGAGTTGCTATCGCCGAAGTGGACCGGCAAGTGTGGGAATATCGATCTCTGGGGTTTCGAAGCTTCTGATTAGAATTTTGTCCAGCTAGTCACCAGCGTCCCAGTCCTCCAGTCCTCTTTCCCGTTCGCGTATTCTTGTCAGATTGACATCATAGCCTGTCACCGCATAATCTTTACGCCCAAAGCAGCAATCCATAGCACAGCTGAGGCCCATTGTGAGTGACGTCAATATGGTACTGGTAGGCGATACGTTCGTGGGTCGCCCCGATCCCGATTCCGCCTTCGCCACTGCCCGGCATCTGCTCCAAGACGCAGACATCGCCTTCTGCAACCTGGAAACCGTGGTGGCTGATGCCAAGTATCTCGCGCCCCATGACCACGACCACCACCCTCGAACCGATGAGTGGATGTTCGACTCCTACGTCCGGGCAGGCTTCAATGTCATGAACCTCGCCAACAATCCAAGCACATGGCACGGCCTAGATGCTTTTTTGCGTTGCCTGGACGTGCTGGATAAGGCTGGCATCGTGCACGGGGGCGGCGGCCGCAATCTCGCCGAAGCACGAAAGCCCGCCATCATCGAGCGCAACGGCACCAAGGTCGCTTTCGTCTGCCGCGCCTCGGTGTGCGACCCCCTCACCGCGCCAGCCACAGAAGACAGGGGCGGTATCGCCTACTATCCCGTCCAGACTTTCTACGAGCCCCGGCTTCGGGTTCACCATGTGCCAGGCTCTCCACCGATCATCCACACGGTTCCTGATCGCGGCGCGAACCGCGCGGCTCTGGAAGAGGACATTCGCAAAGCGCGAAAAGAAGCGGACGTAGTGATTGTATCCTGGCACTGGGGTGTGTCACCCGCTACGGGAGGAACCGGCGAGCTTACGGAATACCAGACAGAGATGGGCCATTTCGCTATCGACGCCGGCGCAGACATGGTGGCCGGCCATCATTCTCACGTTCTCCAGGCCATTGAGGTGTACAAGGGCAAGCCCATACTCTACTCTCTGGGCAATTTTGTTCACGACCTTCACTACCAGAAGCGCTCCAACCAAATCCTCTTGGCCATGCTGGTGCGCTGCCATGTCCACGATGGCAAACTCCAACGTCTCTCCTTCGTCCCCGGACTGTACAAGGGGAACGGCCCGCCTGACTTCTTTCAACCGTCCCAGGCTCCACAGATCGTCAAGGACATACAGAAAATCTCCGCCCGCTTTGGCACACAGTTCGAGGTGAGCAAGGACGACGTGGCCGTGAGTCTGGTAGAAGCGAGCTAACAAAATCGGCGATCAGAAAATCGCAAACTGTGCAATTCATGGTGGCCCAAACCAACCTCTAGACAGCGGAGCCGATGTTGGGTAATGCTTTTGACGACGGAGGTCCTATGTTAACGGCAAATGTAAAAACGGACGTGATCGACGCCGACGCGCATGTGGTAGAGAACGAGCGCGTATGGGATTATCTCGAGGCCGGCGAAGAAAAATATCGCCCGACGTTAGTGGCCGAGCCGGACAATCCCGAGCGCCAGCATTGGGTTCTCGATGGCGAGGATCTCGGCCCCAAGTTTCCCTCGCCCAACGAGAAGCAATCTGAAGAGCATGTCAAAAGATTCGGCCGGGAAGTGGGAACTCCGGTGCAAGCCCGGGAGCTTAGCGATGTAACCCAACGGCTGAGACACATGGACGCCTTGGGGATCGATGTGCAAGTGCTCTACAACTCGCTCTGGCTGCGGCCGCTCACGCGCCGCCCGGAAGTGGAGATCGCGCTCTGTTGGAGCTGGAACCGCTGGCTGGCGGATGTCTGGAAACTCGGCGAGAACCGCTTGCGCTGGACCTGTGTCGTTCCGGCGTTGACCCCGACCGAAGCCGCGCCGCAAATTCGCTTCGCCAAGGAACATGGCGCCGTCGGCGTCTGCGTGCGCCCCTTCGAAAGGGGTAAGCTGATGACGGACCCATTTTATTATCCAATCTATGACCAGGCCGAGCGACTCGACATTCCGGTGACCGTGCACATTGCCAACGGCAACCCCGATCTGTTCAAATTGCTGAACAACGAAGCCGGCGGCGGTTTCTCGACCTTTCGAGTCCCCACCGTCACCGCATGCTACGCGCTGATCATGAGCGAGATACCGCGGGTCTTCGCGAAGCTGCGCTGGGGTTTCATCGAGACCTCGAGCCAGTGGGTGCCCTGGGTCGTTCACGAAGCCGTGCGGCGCTCCTTGGGAGGCAAACACCCGGTCTCGATGAGCTGCTTTCACGACTACGGGATCTATGTTTCAACCCAGACCGATGACGACTTTTCTTATGTGATCTCTTACGCGGGCGAAGAAAATCTCGTTATCGGCACCGACTACGGCCATGGTGATACCTCAAGCGAGCTCAACGCGATCTCCCGGTTCAAAGCGATGGAGGGCCTCGATCCGCAGGTCAAACGGAAAATTCTTTCCGACAATCCCAGACGATTCTACGGGATTTGAAGCAGAATAGTTTGCCCAAAAGACATTATTCTTTTTGGTAGCGGCCGAACAGGCTTTAGACTGTTATTTGCCGGTGCGTTACATTCGAAGACCAAAAGTAAAGACCCTTTAGGTTAACCCCTGTAATGGCTTGCATAGCGAGGAGGTTGAGTAAGTATGGCAGGAGAGATTTACGACGTGATCGTGGTCGGCGCGGGCAATGCCGGATTGACGGCAGCTCTGGCGGCACGACAACAAGAAACGCGCGTGCTGCTTTTGGACAAATGTCCCAAGGCGGTGCGGGGAGGAAATACCCGCTTTTCCGGCGGCGGCTTTCGCTTCACGTACAACAGTCTGGACGACATGCGTCCAATGCTCCCCGACATGACGGACGAGGAAGCGGCAAAAATGGCTGTCGGTACTTATACCAACGCGGAATTCTTCGAAGATGTCATGCAGGTGACCGAGTACGCCGCTGATAAGAAACTCACCAACATCCTCGTCGACCAATCCTACGCGACGGCGCGATGGCTGACGGAGATAAACGTCAAGTGGATTCTCTCGACGAGCACCCACGCGGTTAAAACGGGAGGTAAAATCAAATTTCCTTCCGGGCGGGTTATCTCCGTCAATGACGGCGGCCTTGGACTGATAGAGACGCTCTTTCCGACTGCGGAAAACAAAGGCGTCGAAATTCTTTACGAAGCGAGAGCAAACCGGCTAATCGTCGATGACAAAGGTAAGGTCGGAGGCGTCCGCGTGCAGACGCGAGAAGGAACAGCGGACTTCCATGGCCGTGCGATTGTTCTGGCCGCCGGCGGCTTCGAAGCGAACCCGGAAATGCGTGCCCGCTATCTTGGACCGGGATGGGACTTGGTCAAAGTCCGCGGCTCGCGCTACAACTCCGGCGAGGTTTTGAATTTTGCCTTGGCTTTCGGCGCGCAGCCGGTCGGCCATTGGAGCGGCTGCCATGCCGTCTTAGTAGACTCGGAAGCTCCCGATGTCGAGTGCGCCTACGAACATCGCTACTCCTACCCTTATGGGATCATGGTCGATATCAACGGCAAGCGATTCGTCGACGAAGGCGAGGACTTCTTTAGCTACACCTACGCGAAATACGGCCGCGAGGTGCTGCGTTTGCCCTGGCGGACCGCGTATCAAATTTTCGACAACAAGACGCGTCCGCTGCTGCGCTCGGAGTATAACCGCGGCTTTCATGTCAGCGCCGACAGCATCGAGGCCTTGGCAAAAAAATTGCCTGGTCTAGACTGGGCGAACGTCGTTAAAACAGTGAATGAATTCAATGCCGCCGTGAACGATGCGCCGTTCGATCCATCGAAGCACGACGGCAAATACACTCGCGGGATCAGTCCGACGAAGTCGAACTGGGCCCAGCGCCTGGACACCCCGCCGTTTTACGCCTTTCCCGTGACGTGTGGCATCACCTTTACGTTCGGCGGCGTCGGCATTACGGAAAAATGTGAGGTCAAAGACACCAGCGGCAATGTGATCAGCGGACTCTTTGCCGCGGGAGAAATCACAGGCGGATCGTTTTTCAATAATTACCCCGGCGGATCGGGTCTGATGAAGGGCGCGGTATTCGGCCGCTTGGCGGGAACCCATGCGGCCGAGTTTGCAAAGGCGAACCGCGCATAGCATCGTTGGCAGAGGAAATGAAAACATGATAACCGGCATCACTGAACAACTGGCGCTCCACACAGCGCGGGTGCGATTTGAAGATATTCCACGCGAGGCGATTGAAAAGGCTAAAGACTGCATTCTCGACCAGATCGGCGTCGAGCTGATCGGCTCGACTCTGGAGTGGAACAAGATTGCCTATCGATACGTTGTCGAAATGGGCGGCCGCGGCGAAAGCACCGTGGTCAACTACGGCGCCAAAGTTCCGACCCTGGATGCGGCATTCGTGAACGCCACATTCGGTCAAGGCTGCGAGCTCGACGACGTCGGCTTCGCAGCCGGCGGCCACCCGGGTGCCGCCACGGTTCCCGTAGCTCTTGCGCTCTGTGAAAAATACCCATGCACCGGCAAAGATTTTCTTGCCGCCGTCGTCGTCGGATGGGACATCATGTATCGTTTATTGCTGGCGGTGCGGCCTTCAGCCGGCAAGCGAGGCTTCCACAGCCACGGCATCGGCGCGCCCTTCGGCGCGATGGCGACAGCGGCAAGACTGTTGCGCTTGAATGAAGGGCAAATTCTCCATGCCTTCGGCATCGCCGGCATGCATTCCAGCGGCACCATGGAATACGATCAAACCGGAGGCGAGGTGAAGCGCGTGATCGCCGGCGTCGCCGCCCGCGGCGGTATTCAATCCGCGCTGCTGGCGCAGCTCGGCCTCACCGGCCCGCCGACGATTATCGAAGGCAAGCGCGGCTTTCTAAAAGTCTTCGCCGATCAGACGGAGCCTGAAGAAATCACCCGCGGTCTCGGCAGCGACTTCAAGATCATGCGCATCTGGTTCAAGCTCTATCCCTGCGTCGCTACAGTGCAGGGAGTCATTTACACGCTCGCCAAACTGATCGAGGAGCATCGCTTTGGCGCGGACGACATCGATGAGATCCGCGTCGGCATATCCGAAACTTCGGTGACACACGGCGGGGCGATTTATGAGCCCCATGACACGGCAAGCGCGCAATTCAGCCTGCCATTTTCCTTGGCAATTCGTTTACTGAAAAATGACAACGATCTGAGTTTCTACATGGACCCGAAACTCTGGACCGACCCGAAGGTGCTCGCGCTGGCCAGAAAGGTGAAAAGTTACGCAGACCCGAATGCGAAAAAAGATCAGAATTACAACACGACGATGGAAGTGAAGCTGACCAACGGCAAAATTTACAAGGCGTTCGAGCCCTACCCGCCCGGCTCGCCGCACAACATGGTGGGCCGGGATGTGCTGCGAGCTAAGTTTCGCAAAATGGCCCGCGCCGTGCTGACCAAAGAGCGCATCGACAAAGTGATCGAAGCAGTGGACGGATTGGAGACTTACGAAAAAGCCGCCGAATTAATACCCCTGCTCGTGAAGTGACGAAGTCGATAGCGATCCATACGGTGCCCGGAGAACCAAGCTCGCAATCGGTCGAACAAGCAAACTTCGTGAGTGGGGTTTGAACCCCACTCACGACCAAAGGGGATGTTCGCACCCTTCGAAAACCCAGATTTTGTGTCCGACTCAAGAGGCGCGGATTATTGGCAATCAAACTAATGAGGAGACGTGAATGGAAATCGCTCTTTACTACGCCCCCAACACCTGCGCGCTCGCTCCCTATGTCACGCTGACCGAGGCGGGCGCCGATTTCGAGGTCCGGCCGCTTAATTTTCGCAAGCGGCAGAATTTCTCGCCCGAGTACCTGAAGATAAACCCGAAGCACAAGGTGCCTGCGCTTGTGGTCGACGGCAAGATCCTGACCGAGAACGTCGCTATCCATCAATGGGTCCATCGGACCTTCCCTGGCGCGAAGATCCTGCCCGCCGATCCGTGGGACGAGTTGCAGGCGATATCGCTCCATGCCTGGTGTGCCAGTGGCATCCACCCCTATCTGAGCCGGATCAACAACCCGGCTAAAGTCTGCGACGCAGCGGGCGCGTCCGGCAGCGTGATCAAGTTTGCCACGGAAACCCTGTTCGAGAACTTCCGGATCGGCGACGATATGCTGGCCGGGAGAGAGTACTTCTTCGCCCATTTCACCGCCCCGGACGCGCATTTCTTTTGGTGTTGCCGCCGCGCCACCCAGTTGGAGGTGGACCTTTCAGGCTTCCCCAACGTCGCCGCGCATTTCAAGCGCATGCAGGAGCGCCCGAGCGTCAAGAAGCTCCTCGCCTACGAAAAAAAAGTGAATGAAGGGTTTGCCAAGACGGTCTAGGCGAGTTTCGCAGGCACACGCAGTTGCCGAAAAGTGAAAGTCTGAGACAGCGCTTATCTCCAGCACATGGAGGAATGTCAAAGGTAAAGATTTGACCCTACCACCCGATAGCCGCTGATTTACGGTCATAGGGAGAAAACAATGTCAATTTTGCACACCACCGGCCTCGTTGCGGGCCATTACCAATGCCGGTCGCTGTCAGAAACGCTGCCGGTCTTTACCGATCTGTTGGCGATGGAAATCGTCGAGCAAAAAGCCGGCGAAGCCACTCTCAAACATCCGAATACCGACTGGCGCCTGATTGTTCACGAAGGCGGCGCCGACGCGCCAGAAAAGAGCTTTGACAATCATTACGGCTTTCGCGTCGCCCGCCATGAAGAAGTCGAAGCCGCCTGGAAATATATCGAGGCCAACAAAGAGAAATACCACCTCAGCAAAATCACCAAACCGCAGAGCGCGCACTTCGCTTACTCGATCTATTTTCGCGAGCCCGGCGGCAACCATCTGGAGATCGAATATTACAACCCCGGTGGCGCTCAGCACGGCCGCGCTCACACCGCCGGCCATTGGGATAAGCCGCTCACCGACGAGCGCTTGTCTGAACGCGGCTACCTGCCGCAGGCTTTCACCCACGGCACGCTCCAGTGCGATGACATCGAGCGCAGCCGGCGCTTTTACACCGAGGTCTTGGGACTGGAGATCCTGGCGGGATTCAATAACGCCCAATATATCAAACACGCATCGGCGCCGTGGTACATCGTTGTCTTGAAGCGCAGCCCGCGCCAGTATCTCGCGCCGGTGAACCGATTCACTTTGCAAATGGGTTCGGCCGCGGAGGTCGAGCAGGCTCACCGCGAATTTTCAGCGAAAGGCGAGGCCGTCGGCATCACCGAGCTCGGCAATCTCGACACTATCAACGGTAAAACCAGTTTTATTTTCTGCGACCTGGACAAGAACTGGTGGGAGCTAACCAGCTAATGGAAAAAGAACACAAACTGCAGATCGTCGTGTTTACCGTATTTCTCCTGCTGGCGCAGTGGATCGCCTTGGCCCCAATGGCGTTGGCCCAGACGCCCTTCTACGAAGGCAAGAATGTTCTTCTCCTCAGCGGCACCGACGCCGGCGGTGCCGGCGATCTACGTACGCGTGCAGTGATTCCGGTCTTGAAAAAACATATCCCCGGCCATCCTAACATCGTCATGCAATACATGCCCGGCGCCGGCGGGCGCAAGGCAGCCAATCACATGTACAAGTCAGTTCGGCCTGATGGTTTGACCGTCGGCGCCATGATCACGGGAATGGTGCAGGGCACGATTTTCGGTGAGACCGACGTGCTCTATGATCTGGACAAGTTCATTTATCTCGGCTCTCATGCCCGCTATGCGCCCTATGCTTTTCTTACGCGCAAGGCCGCTGGCTTCAACAGCCGGGAAACTTTGACCGCGTCCCGCGGCGTGCGCATCGGCGCCCCGGCCGTCGGCCACAGTCTTTACACCATGGCCCGGCTGTTCGCCTACATGCTGGACATGAAAGAGCCGCGTCTCGTCACCGGCTACACGCCGCGGGAGATCGACTTCGCTTTGGAGAGGAACGAGATCGATGCCAGGGTGAGCATCCTGGACAGCCTTCTTACGCGCAATGCTCACTGGTTAGATAAAGAGCTGGTGCATATTCACGCCACGATCGATATCCCCAAGGGCTTCAACCACCCCGATCGCAGGCTCGCCAAACTTTCCGAGATCGAGAGTTTCGCTCGTTCAAATCAAGACCGCCGTCTCATCCAGCTTTTTCGCGGCGCACGCGACACCGGCCAGCCGTTTGTCTTGCCGCCGGGCACGCCGGCGGCGCAAGTGAAAATATTGCGTGAAGCCATGCGCAAAGCCTTCGCTGACCCGGAGTACGTCAAAGCTTACGAGAAACTCACCTCGGAGCCCGCCATGCCGATAACTTGGGAGGAATTCGAAACACAGCTTCGCGAGTTGCCGCGGGAAGCCGAGATCATCGATCTCTTCAAGAGACTTTCCGGGCCGGCGCCACTGCCGGCGCGGCCGTCGCGGTAACCACGCGCAATTTACGCGCTCGCCAACTTCAGCTTGTTCTTAGTGCTCTTGCCAATCTTGTTGCGCGGGAATTAGCTGCGACAAGCGCAAAGTCGCTAGGGTCTAATCTTGACTTAAGTACTTACCCTCGCGAGATCCTGAAACCACTTTCGGATCTTCGATTCAGTCTCGATCTTTTCCCGGATCGCTCGGCGATCGCGGCTCACCAAACCCTCATCCA
>Ga0209857_1000277_pt1 | contig 11880 bp, 12 predicted proteins | sample GWRWN1_10_20_FD_187226 | JGI IMG/M metagenome (GOLD analysis project Ga0209857, IMG submission 187226) | Riverbed sediment microbial communities from areas with no vegetation in Columbia River, Washington, USA - GW-RW N1_10_20 (SPAdes)... | ecosystem: Environmental > Aquatic > Freshwater > River... | reverse complement strand
CATAGAATCTTGTCTGACTCAAGAAATTGAATAAGTGTGATAGGGTCAAATTATGCTCAGTAATCACAGCAGCCATCAACCTCGTTAAAAGGAGTATTTTCATGCCATCGAATGTATCGAATGCCGAAGCATGGCCCAGTCTGCCTCTTGAAGCATGGAGCGATACATGTGCGACCTTGCACATGTGGACGCAGATTGTTGGAAAGATTCGCCTCACGCAGAGTCCGTGGATCAACCATTCCTGGCACGTGACCTTGTACGTGACAACCAGGGGCCTTACGACGAGCCCCATTCCCTACGGGAGCAGGACGTTCGACATCGATCTCGACTTCATCGGTCACGATCTAAGGATTCAGGCCAGCGACGGTGGCATCGCTGGCTTTTCACTGCAGCCGCAGTCCGTTGCGACATTCTACGAGCGACTCAGAAACGAGATGGCGAAACTGGACCTTCACGTGAACATCAATGAAAAACCCAATGAGATCCCTGACCCGATCCCCTTCGATCAGGATGAGACTCACACTGCATATGATCCGGTCTATGCAAATCGCTTCTGGCGGGTGCTCGTGCAGGCGGATCGTGTATTTAAACAATTTCGCGCGGGCTTTGTCGGCAAGTGCAGCCCAGTGCACTATTTTTGGGGTGCTCCCGATTTGGCGGTCACTCGATTCTCCGGGCGACGGGCGCCGGAACATCCCGGTGGTGTTCCTCACCTGCCGGACCGAGTGGCTCGCGAAGCCTACTCCCATGAAGTCAGCAGCTGCGGGTTTTGGCCCGGCGGGGGCCCTGTTGCCTATCCCGTGTTCTATTCCTATGCCTATCCGGAGCCGAGCGGTTTCGCCTCCGCGCCGGTCAAGCCGAGCGCTGTGTTCTATAGCAAGGATCTGCGAGAATTTATTCTACCCTACGATGTAGTCCGCGCAGCCGAGTCGCCGGATGAAACGCTGCTCGATTTCCTGCAGACGACCTATGAAGCCGCAGCGAATTTGGCGAACTGGGATCGGAACTTTTTAGAGCGAAGAACGTAGAAGGGGCCATTTCTTGCCATCACACGTTGGGTCACATCCTGTGACTTCTCCGGCTTAACCGCTTGACTAGCTCACACTGGGCCATATTCCTTATTCGATTTACTCCAAGGGATGTGTGGAGGTCGCCTGTGCTGATCTGACCCGCGACTCTATCAGTGGGCGCAATGCTCGAATCAATGGGCGTGCCCAAATAGCGACAATGATCGCAGTTGCAAGAAGTCCTAGTGTGATAGGCCACACAAACATAAAAAGGGCGTGGTAAACCGCTCGGTCAACCGCATCTGCCCAGATCCCTATGTGCGCCGTGCCGAGCTGTCCATCGAGAATCGGCTCGCGGGTTTCGTAAACGGTTTTACCTTGTAGGGTGAGTTCGCGCCGACTAACTTGACGGCGCTGATCGGAAGTAAGTTCTTCCTGAAGTTCTGGAGAAAAGGTTGCCAAGCTATGGGCGATCACCTTTCCCTCACGGTCTCTAATAAAAGCGTAGGCAACTCTGCTCAAGCGGGCGTACTTTCTGACTGTTGTTTGTAGTTGCAGAACATCTTTACCGGCGAGGTAACCTGCAGCCGCATCGCTCAAATTAGTGGCTATGAGGACGGCGCTCTCATCCATTTGGGTCCGCAGCGCCCGACCCATGAGCTGATTCAGAATGACCACAAAAAGAAGCCCAAGAACCAACAGCATGATCTTCCATTCGAGGCTCATACCCCGCAACGAGACACTTAGGGCGCTTATCGTTTCGTTTCTTTTTCCTGCTTTTGTCAGTGCATCATATACGCTGCTCATAGCGTCTCCGACAATTAATGGTGTCTGCCCTACTTACCTGCTTCCGTCCGGATGGCCGGCGAACGCAAGCCATTCGTTCCTTAGGCCCGTTAGCCAGGTTTGATTAGCCTCTTCAAGGGTTTTCAAACCGTTAATTTCAACCCGATGCAGCAGCAGGTCGTCCGAAATCCTTCTTGGCGTAATCGTGGCTTGATATCCTCTATTGCTTAAGCGTCCGGCGTATTCACCGGCTTGGGTTTGGCTACGAAACGATGCCACGATGAAATTATACGAACCGTCGGGTTGCTTCCGTAGCAATGTCTCCGGCGTCAAGCGAGGGAGCACGAGTTCCTTTCCTGCGGACACCCGGTTAAGATTCTTGATTTGAGGGTTGAACTCTTTGATGAGATCGATGCCGAGGACGGCGTTGGCTCGATAGGCATCAGTGGCAATTTTGTAGATGCTGGAGCCATGCGGAATTATGACTCGCTGCTCCTTCCGTTCGAACTTAACTTCTGCATTGGCTTTTTCCGGTACGGCTTCCTGATGAGTAACCAACAGAACCCATTGGTTTAGATTATGCTTGGCGACTTCGAGACCTCTCCCAGCAGTGGTGAGGAAGTTTCGGGGATCGATAAGAGATGCTACGGCGACAAGAGCGAGGATTGTGAGGAAGGTCGCAACTCCAACTCTTTCTAAGCGCCTCAGGTTTTGGTGAGGAACGTCGTTGGCTGCTTTACGAATGGGTCTTTCGCTTTCGGTCTCAGCTACCGGTACAGGAGGAGTGATCTCCGCTTCAGTGACCTGCACTTCCGATCCCAACCTGAGATCGCGGGCCACTTCCTTGATCATAGTTGCAGAAATAATTTTTTGAGATCGTGCGTAGGCGCAGAGCAGGGCATTATCACAGATGATGTTCATCAGCCGCGGAATCCCGTCCGAATAAAAGGCGATCTGCTGCAGGACATCACGGTGAAACAAATCCTTACCTTTATACCCAGCAGCCCGAAGTCGAAAATCAATATAGGGACCCACCTCCTCGTCCTTGAGGGGAACAAGTCGGCATTGAAGCGCCACCCGCTGCTTAAGCTGCCGGAGACTAGGTCGATCGAGTCTTGCCTGAAGCTCAGGTTGACCCATCAGCACAATTTGGATCAGCTTTTCCTGATCGGTCTCCAGGTTGGAGAGAAGTCGGAGACCTTCGAGAGCCTCATCGCTTAGGTTTTGAGCTTCGTCAACTAGCACCGCCACAATGTGGGACTGCTTGAGCTGCGTGATTAGATAGTCGTTCAGCTCCTGAAGCAGCGTTACCCTGTTTGGTTCTTTCGGGGCTAAGTCCAGATCGGAAAGGATTACTTGGAGCAGTTCTGTGAAGTTTAAATAGGTGTTAAAAATAAAGACCGAATGAATGGTGCCCTCCAAGTTGTGCATCAGTTTACGCAGCAGGGTGGTTTTTCCGGTGCCCACCTCCCCGGTAACCATAATGAAGCCCTTTTTGGCCTCGATCCCATAGCGCAGGGTAGCGTAGGCCTCCTGGTAAACCGGATTGGTGTAAAAGAACCGGGGATCAGGAGTGACGCTAAAGGGTGATTCTGAGAATCCAAAATAGCTGTTGTACATGATACCTCGACCCTCTTTGGGAGTCGTAGGCGCGACCGAAGCAGGTTACCGATGCGGCCCTGGCATCCGCTGCGTTTGATTACCTCAGGCCAGAGAGATCTAGTGGTAGGGCAGTCGCTCGCCCCACCAGGTCGAAGAACCGAGAATTTTCGTGACGATCCTCTGCTGAAGCAAGGGTGATGCCATTAGGCAAACTTACTGTTTGGACTAATGTCGTTAGAACGAAAGGACCGAAGAGCTTATAACTGTGCGGATTTTTCTTACGCCCTGCACGCTCCATCCTACAGGGTTTTCCTTCACCTCATGCTCAGGGAAGAAGAGCACTGATGGATACGCCGAAGCGTCCTTTTCGGATTTCGTTTCCCGCTAGCACTTCACTCGGCGAGATATGCCCCCATGCGGCTCATGAAAGCCGCAGCGGTTGCCCGGAATGAGACGCAGGAGCGTTTCGTTCAATGCAGCATGATGTGGGCGACGATTTCGAAGGCGACGATTCCAAAGGTTGCTAGAGACGTCGCCAACACGAAAAGGGTCCGGCGTTTTTCCAGTGTGGTCATCATTGCCAGGTGGAAGCCCACCTTGGCTTCCATTCTGAGCTTTCGGGCGTACCAGAGAGTATAGAGATTCGCGATCGCGGCCAAGGTTGTCAGGATGAGAATCGGAACCCGGATGACGCTTTGGTCTAAGAAAACCAGCGCGGCCGTTAGGCCAAATAATCCGCTCGCGCCGAAAGCGACAGCCAAAGGACCGATCAAGGTCGATATCGCGCAGGGGGCACCCAGAATGCCAAAAACGATCGCTCCCAAGCTGGTTCTTTCTCTTACCGGTATTGCAAGTACGTCGTTGGCCGGACGGGTGTCTTCCTTGCCATGTAACCGATAGGCCGTCACCGGCTCTCGAAATCCCTTTAGCAGGAGCTGTTCGGATGTAGCCTCAGGAAACTCGGCGGAATGCGCGGCGTAGCTTTCTTCGCTGATCAGGATTTCTCCTGCGCCGGCTTTGCCTTGGAGGCGAGCGGCGAGATTGACCACGTCGCCAATGGCCGTGTAGTCCTTGCTATCTTCGGAGCCAAGCCGGCCGACGCGAGCATAACCGGTTGCGATTCCTACAGAGACTTGAAGAGAGAGGCCGAAGCGCGCGCCTAAATTTTGCAGCGTGGACCCTAGTTCGGTGGCTGCGAGAATAGCGCGCCGAGCATGATCCTCGTACCGAATGGGCACATTGAAAAGAGCCATCACCGCGTCGCCGATGTACTTGTCGATAAAAGCGCCGTGCTTTACCAACACGTCGGTGGCCATCCGCAAGAAGGCATCGATGACCTCATGGGTTCTTTCCGCGCCAAGATCGTGGGTTAGCTCCGTAAACGATGATAGATCGGCGAAGAATACCGTGATTTCCGCCAGCCGTCCTTCGTCGATATGAGTGCTACAGCGAGTGCAGATGTTGGGATTCCGCGAACTACGCTTTATGCCGACGGTTCGAAACACGACACTCATCGCGCCCGACAAAAGTGTGCCGCAAACGCGGCATTGCGCCGAGAGGCGAGAGCTGGATACCGTGCTCATGGGAGTTTGATCTTAGCTGGTTTTCGCAGAAAAAGTACATGGTAGAATCTGTGCGAAATAGATATCCATTGGCTGACTTCGACTCTCCGGCTTTCAAAAATGGGTCTTCAGGTTTCCGTGTGGCTAACCGCGGAGCGCGCGGAGAAGAGGGAGTAGAAAGAAAACTCTGTATTATATGCCTGAAGGTTCCGCAGCTTGCGCGCAAATTTTTCGGTCGTCCGTAGCTCTTGGGCTACAGGCGCTAAATCTTTTTCTCGCGCCAAGACGCCCAGAACGCAAAGAAACTTCTTTTAACAGGAGAGACAGAGGAAACGAAGTTTTTTAATCTATCTCTGTTATCTCCATTACCTCCTGTAACAAGTTTACTTTTATTCCGTCTCCGGCCTTGGCGCCCTTTGCGCCTTTGCGCGATTCACTCCGATGAAACTTCGAGTAAACAACCCGTGCCGGGACACCGTCAGCAAAGCCGCCATATTTGCCCAAATGCAACGGGAAAGTTTCGCTTGCCTAAGGTGTGGCAGGGCAAATAGAATCCGGTGCGCTGCCAAAGAAGTTTTCTGACCCGAAAATAAACGGAGCAAAGATGATCAAACTCTATCAGTTTAAACCCGCGTGGGGACTGCCCAATCCCAGTCCATTCTGCATGAAAATAGAGACGTATCTGCGCATGGCCGGCCTTTCCTATGAAGTGATCAATGGCGCGGTCCCGTTCAAAGCGCCGAAGAAAAAATTACCTTATATCGAGGATGGAACCCAAGTGGTGGCTGATTCGGGATTTATCTTTAAGTATTTAAAGCAAACCTATGGAGATAAGCTGGATGAAAACCTTTCTGCCGGCGAGAAAGCGAGCGCCCATGCCCTGAGCCGGTTGTTTGAAGAGAACCTCTATTGGGTCGCCCTATATTCCCGGTGGCTCGAGGAGTCAATTTACTTGGAAACAAAAAGGGTGTTTTTTGGCGCCATCCCGCCGATTCTGAGAGAGCTTGTGGCCGGTAGAGTAAGAAAAGGAATCCGAAAAGCTTTGTATGCGCAAGGAACGGGTCGACACAGCCGAGATGAGATCTATGACATAGGAAAAGCCGACCTGACGGCTGTTTCGGTCTGGCTTGGAGAAAGGCCTTTCTTCATGGGAGCTACCCCGACCTCGGTGGATGCGATCGCTTATTCATTCCTTGGCAATATCCTCGTGCCTCCGCTGAAATCTCCGTTGAAAGATCACGGAATGTCGCTGCCAAATTTGTCGACCTATTGTGAGCGGATGAAAAACAAGTACTACGAAACCTGAAGAATGGAAAAAACTCTTCAACACGGCTCGCGTCGATCAGCTTAGTCTCTCTTCCGATTGACCAATGAGAGGCATGTGAAGTAATTGCCGATGTATCTTTCTTAAGATGGACTTTGAAGAGATAACCAAACGCTGGAACGAGTCTGGGCTGGTGGTCATTCCCGGGTTCTTGGATCCGTTGGAAATTGCGGAGCTGAGGCGCATCTGTGATCACGTTCTTCAACAGGCGATCGCGGCAGCGCCGGATCGTGCGAATGCATCGAACATCGCCTATTTGACCGAGCGCAGGTACTTCCATTCACAGGAAGCTGATCTATTACGTTTGCTCGAATTTATCGCGGATCAGAGAATCGTTTCGCTCTTGACCCGTTTGTCCGGCGAACTTCCGCTGTTTCATAACACTCAGTATTTCTACAATCCTGCCAGCATGTCGTGGGATGGAGATTGGCATCGGGACACGCAATTTCTAGCTCCCGAGATCGCGCTGGAACGCGAACGCATGAAACAGCACACAGGAGTACACTTTCGAGTTGCCTTGGTGGCGGATTCCCAGCTTGAATATGTCCCTGCTTCGGAGCGGCGATGGGACTTGGCGGGCGAACTGGAGATTCGGAAAGGAACCGAGCCCAGGCGTTCGGATATGCCGGGGAGTAAGAAGATCGCGCTTGGGGTGGGCGACGCATGCCTTTTTCACGCCTGGGGGATTCATCGCGGCACTTACCGAGCGGATATTCCACGGCGGACGTTCGACATTATCTACGGTTGGGGTGGGGCATGCGATTACTACCCGCCGCCGCCAATGTGTTTCAGCAATCGAGACTTGCTAGCACGACTGACTCCAAGCGCCCGGAACTTTTTTGACTATTTCATTACTGCTTATAGCGGGTACTGGCGTCAGGGACACTTCTAGATTGAGACGAAGTTGAGCGCGTCTCAGCAAATTTTCCAGGCCGGTTCCTCAATATAGCGATTGCTTGTTGAGCTGTTTCACTCAGACTTCCGGTTCTGATAGATAAACCTGGTTCTCTTGCGTGCCCCTTGATTAACCAAACCCACTATTGCACGGTGCCAAGCGGCAACGTTTGGCGAGGGACAGAAGGTTGTTCTTGCGAAGGTTTTAGAGTCGAAATAGTGTACTAAGAAAGCCCGGATCGGGCCCGACGGAAGAACGGATGCTACGGAGATTACTCTTTTTTCCTTATCAACTTTGTCTGATTGTTTTGTTTCTCCTTCTTGGTGTCTCTTGGGGGATCGGCTGTTATTTTGCCAGCCGGTTTTCCAACGGTGAGGATCGAGCTCGGAGGTATCTCGTCCACTGGGCGAGAATTAGCCTTAGGCTTGCGCGCCTTGAGATCACGGTTGCGGGTCTGGAGCGCTTAGATTTAGGCAGACCCTACGTTTTTATGCCTAATCATTCGAGTTTTCTTGATGTTCTCCTAGTCTTCGCCTTCATTCCCCACAATTTTCGCAGCATTGTTAAAGAAGAGTTTTTTTCGATTCCTCTTCTGGGTCTGACGGTCAAGAGCTCGGGCCAGATTCCGCTCGATCGGAATAGCCCAAGGAAGGGCTTGCAGAGCATCAAACGGGCCGCGGAGTTGCTTAGGAGAGGGGTGTCGATTGTTGTTTTTCCGGAAGGCACACGGAGCCCCGACGGAAAAATTCACGAGTTCAAGACCACGCTTTTTGTATTGCCGATTCGGACACGAACCCCAGTTGTGCCCGTCCTGATCGAGGGGACTTTTCAAGCGTTGCGGCGTGGCAGCGTGTTACTTAAAAACCATCCGGTGAACGTGACCTTTCTCGATCCCGTTTCCGCGGATTGCTTTTCAGACAAAGACCGAGCCTTATACGCGGAAAAGGTACGTCGGCGTTTGATCGAATCGAGTCAAAACCCAATCGGGGTGGGAAAACAACACTCAGATGCAAAGCACCGGGAATTTAGCCATAATTGAAAGCAAGACTACATCGTTGATCAAATGCTTAGAGGTAAGGTTGTCATTGTCGCCGTTGGAGTGGATGATGCGCCGGCTTCCCAAAACGGCACAGCACTGAGCTTTAGTAAGGTTGGCTAGGCGGCGTGCTAATATGAATTCAATCTTTGCCGCAGTTACATCATCATGAAAAGAGGACACGTCGCGATGACCTTTCGCAAGCGATCCATTGCTGTTCTTACTCTGTTTTGCGCCCTGGGGCTGAGCTTGTTCGCGACTCCGAGCCGGGCTGATCTGGAGCGGTATGTTCGGAAGCCCGAAGCCCAGTTCGGTTGGAAACTAAAAGAAAAAATCGAGAGCCAGCAGTCTGGAGACCGGATCTACGATCTCCAATTCGTATCACAGACCTGGCAAGAGAATTCCTGGCAGCATCAGTTGCAAGTCTATCAGCCTCGGAGTGTCGCGCCGGACTCGACCATGTTTTTATGGGTGACGGGCGGTTCCGCGAGGTCAGCGTATGTCTCCATGGGTTTGGAGCTGGCGCGGAAAATCAACGCTCCGGTGGCGATTCTTTATCACATTCCGAATCAGCCGCTGCTGGAAAGCAAACTTAGTGAAGATGATCTGATCGCCGAAACGTTTGTCCGTTATCTCAAGACCAAAGATGAAAACTGGCCGCTGCTCTTGCCGATGGTGAAAAGTGTCGTCAAAGCGATGGATGTTTTGCAGGCGTTTAGCAAAGAAGAATGGGGCGAGCCGATCAATGGCTTCATCGTTTCCGGGGCGTCGAAGCGCGGTTGGACGACATGGCTCACCGCGGCCATCGACCAACGCGTTTGTGCAATTGCTCCGGTGGTCATTGATACGCTTAATATTGGCGCGCAGATGCCGCGACAACTCAAAGCCTTCGGCGCCTATAGCGCCCGGCTCACGCCTTATACCAGCCGTGGATTGGTGCCGATACCCGAAACACCCGAAGGCCAACGCCTCTTGAGCATGGTCGATCCCTGGGCTTACCGGGACAGGCTGGCCCTGCCCAAGCTGATCGTTAACGGCACGAACGATTTCTACTGGGCTACCGACGCGCTTAATCTTTATTGGAACCAGCTCTCGGGAAAAAAGTGGGTAGTTTACGTGCCGAACGCCGGGCATGATTTGAAAAGACAGGACAAACCTGAATCGGATCAATTGACTGATCTCGTCAATAGCCTTGCGGCATTCTCCCGCCATCAGATCACCGGCCGGTCCATGCCGAATCTGACATGGAAGCATGAAACCGTGAACGGCAAGCTGCGCCTAACGATCGATGCGACCCCGGCACCCACGGGCGCAAGGCTCTGGGTGGCGGAAACACGGACTCAAGATTTTCGCACGGCCAAATGGAGCGAGCAGGCGGTAACCCTTTCGAACGGTATAGCCATCGGCGAAGTGACTCCACCCGAGAAAGGCCATCTCGCGTTCTACGGCGAGCTGGATTACGAAATCGACGGCCTGAAATACCACCTCTCTACTCAGGTTCGGATGACGGAATGTAGTGTGGAGTTACGGCAATGTTAAAGCATTTGGCGATGCCTTAACACAACCATTTTTTCACAATTCCCAGAAACGTAACCAGCTGTGCGGTGGCCAAAATGCCGGCTCCGAAAGGTGCAAGAAGCAGATACTCTAAGGAGCTGGCCAAGTAACAAAGCAACAATGCGATACCGAAATTGACGCAGAATCTGGCCTTAGAAAACCTGACTTCAGGATCGCCGAAAAACAGTTGTTGATCGTGATCTGTGAATGCCGGCCCGCCGCTGGCTTTGCGCCGCAGCACCAACAAAGCGGTACCGACAAAGAGTATCGTTGAGAATGTGATTCCCTCCCACAAATAATAGCCGATATGCTCCACTGGGACTCCTTTGACTTACCTACCAAGGTGTTAACTTCCCAAGTTTCCGAGGCAGGCGAGCTTTATCGGGGAGCCAATCCAAAGTCAAGAGATGAAGTTTTTGGTCGGTATTGCAGCTTTGCGAAATTCCAAATCTCGATTTTCTCGTCCCAGTAAATTGAGTTAGATAGTCTCGACAGGAGCCAGCCAGCTACTCTTATTTGCGGCAGCCAGGGCGCGCCCGAAGCAATAGAGTCTCTGGGTGATTGTAAGAGTCTGGTCTGCGTGCTTTCATCCGGGTGATGAGAGTGTTTTTGAGCTACGCTTCCGAGGATCGCAACCAAGCGGAAGCCATCTACTTGTCTTTGCGCGGCCAGGGGCACACCGTATTCTTTGACCGCATGGACCTGCCGCCGGGGGAGGAATACGATGCGCGGATTCGGCGCGGTATCGAGAGATCCCAGCTTCTAGTCTTTCTCGTAAGCCCGTACTCCCTGGATGCCGGCAGTTATACACTCACCGAACTCGACATCGCTCAGAAGACTTGGGAACATCCCACCGGAAAGGTTCTGCCGGTCGTCGTTCGCCCGACCCCATTGGACCGCGTCCCGCCTTATCTGAAGTCGGTTACCCTGCTCGAAACTGAAGGGAGTGTGGTGGCCACGGTGGCCGATTCCGTGCACCGCATTGCCCTGGAGCGACGTCGCGCGCTCCTGAGGACCGTCGCCACGGCGCTGGCAATCGCAGGCATCGTCTGCGCCGGAGCGTATTTTTATTGGGTGCATCGCCAACCGTCTCGGGAAACCACCGGCAAGGATGGGGCCCCCGCGGTGGTCGTACCCGCCGGTAATTTCACGATGGGAGACGACGAAGAGTCGCCGCTTCGGGAGATTTATCTAGATGCTTTCTATATCGACAAGTACGAGGTGACGGTGTCGCGCTATGCTAAGTTTTTGCAGACAACCGGCGGTGTCAGGCCGCCGGACCTTTGGGAGGAGGCGAGCCTCGCCGGCGCCAATGAATTACCTGTGATCGGGGTGGATTGGTACGACGCCGATGCGTACTGCAAGTGGGCGGGTAAGCGCTTGCCTACGGAGGCGGAATGGGAAAAGGCAGCGCGCGGCACGGATAGTCGCAGGTACCCCTGGGGCAATGACGAACCGACCTCTCCGCGTGCGAACTTCGGTAAGTCCTCGGAGAATCCTTACAAAGGAGGGCTCGCGCCGGTGGGTGGTCGCGAGTCCGGTAGCAGCCCGTACGGCGCGCAGGATCTTGCCGGCAATGCTGCGGAGTGGGTAGCGGATTGGTTCGCGGAAGGCTTCCTGCGCGGCGACGTGAGGAATCCGAAGGGACCGGAGGGCGGCAAAGGAAAGGTGATTCGGGGCGGCGGATGGTCCGACCCTGCGGACAGACTTAAGTCGAGCCGGCGCATGCAGGCCAGTCCAAGTCATCGCGACGACGACGTTGGATTCCGTTGCGCGAGGGACTTTCGGCAGTAGTCGGTCGTCTGGAAATCCTTTCATTTTGTATGGAAAAGCTGCATGCTAATCCCTTCCAGAAAGAAACTCCTACGTATATACCTTCAAAATCAAAAGGAACGTCATTTCGGCATAAACTTTGCGGGATTATTTTAGTTCGGCTGAGCTTTTTCTATTCTTGATTCGAGTAACTATTATTCCGCAATCGGTATTGCGTTTATAAGTTCCGTCCCGAACCTGTCCCGTTTACTCAATTGCAGATGATAGTCTTATGCAACGATAACGAAGCGCTCGTGGATTCGCGGCGACCTCAAATTGCTGCCGGCGAGTTGGCTGGG
>Ga0209857_1000275_pt1 | contig 11952 bp, 8 predicted proteins | sample GWRWN1_10_20_FD_187226 | JGI IMG/M metagenome (GOLD analysis project Ga0209857, IMG submission 187226) | Riverbed sediment microbial communities from areas with no vegetation in Columbia River, Washington, USA - GW-RW N1_10_20 (SPAdes)... | ecosystem: Environmental > Aquatic > Freshwater > River... | reverse complement strand
GAAAGGGCAATGACTGGCCATGAAGAGGCGGAAATGCTGACTGAAGTTGTTTTTTTGAATTTGTTAAGGCCATAGAATAGTAGACATGGATAATAAAGTGGTTTCATTCTCAGTTCTTCATTCTCGGCGGCTGCACGTTAATCGTCTTTTATCTTGCCGGGATTCCCCTGCTCATGCTCCTCTACGGGAGTCGCCGTAGCGCTCCGATTGGGGAACCTGGGGCTACTCATACGATTCAGAACTACAGGAACGATGAATCTCTATAGAGTATAAAAGGGAACACTCAGAAGAAAAACGCCGCGTGATCCCATTTACATACGTTTGATTGGACTATTTATCATGATTTTAAGATCGCGTCTTGCGAGTGGGGGAGGTCGGTAATGGCCTTATTGCTCTTCGTCCGCAGCATCGATGACGTAATGCCTGCCGTGGAGGCGGCCAGCGAGTTTCTTGCCAACCAGCAGCGACATCTAGAGGGAAGTCGACAGTCCGATGACCTGCTCGCTATCTGGATAGATCCCGATCTCGAGGCGGCGCTTCCGGCATGGTCTATTCCGTCGCTGTATTCGTCAAGCGAAAGGCCGATGCCGACACCGTTCCGCCTGCGGTATTCCGTCTCTCTCTCGGACATCTGGACGCTGTGCTGGATCGATATATCTCCGCCGGAAAGCGAACTCGGCGGGAAATCACCGCGCGAAGCGCTTATCGGGACGTTGGCGAAGATTTTGTCTGCCCACTGCTCATCTACCGGACCTGGACTGCTTTTCCCGGTATTCGGAGCAAGCGATCCCACTGAGGGCATCGAAACCAGCATTGCCAATCTCAAGGCTCGGTACCCGAGTATTATCGGAGCAACGTGGTTCGTCCATGACCGAAACCAAGGCAAGGTCGTACCAGCAGAGCGTGCGGAAGGACTACGACACTAAGGGCGAGTGAGGATATCTGCTGCGGGAGGCAGTCATTCAGCTTCTAAAGTTGCCCTCCCGCCGCCGTCGCTGCAGATCTCTTGGATGACATTCATGTTGCTAGACAAGGTTGAGGACCGTTAGTAGATGAAAATATTTTTTTCTTACTACCCTCTGCTTATACTTCTGGCGCCGCTCCTAGCGGGCCTTATCATCGGCCTTTTGGGCGGTTTGATCGGTAAAAAGGTCTACCGGATCGGTGTGCTGGCCGAAGTTTTCGCGTTCGGGTTCTCCCTTTATCTCCTCTACGACATCATCGCCGGGGGACCTCAGATCGTCGACGTTTCTCCGTCCAGCGCGCCGTGGAACGGCATTTTGCAATTCGGTCTTTACATCGACCGGCTTGCGGCCGTGATGATGGTGCATATCACGGCTATCAGCACCGTCATCCATCTCTTTTCTATACGCTATATGCAGCAGGAACACGGCTCTGCCTGGTTTCATAGCCTGCTCGCCCTCACCACCTTTGTGCTTCTCGGCATGGTCGCAAGTGCTAACCTCCTGATGCTCTTTATTTTCTGGCAACTGCTAAGCTGGCTGCTGAGCTTTCTTTCCTACAACTATTCGCATCCACCCACTGTGCGCGGCGCCTTTAGGACCTTCACCATGCTGCGGCTCGGCGATATTGCTTTTCTCTTCGGCATCGTCCTTGTTTATAGTCTCTACGGTACATTGGATTTCCAGCAGCTTTTTATTCGGGCCGCCGAAGTTCACACTGTCTTTTCCCTCTGGCCGGGTTGGGGATTCGAGATCAACGCCTCGACTGCAATCGCACTCTTGATCTTCATCGGCGCCATGAGCAAGTCAGCTCAGTTTCCATTGCATATGTGGCTTCCCGATTCCCTCTACGCGCCGACACCGGTGCATGCGCTGCTGCATGCGGGAATCATCAACGCAGGCGGCTTCCTTCTAGCTCGTCTGGCCCCGCTATACGATCTCAGCCCAACCACCCTCCATGTGGTCTTCGCCGTCGGTCTGCTCACAGCGCTTCTGGGGTCCTCCATGATGCTAACCCAGAACGACATCAAGAAGACCCTAGGCTACTCCACCATAGGGCAGATGGGCTTCATGATTATGGAGTGTGGGCTGGGCGCCTTCGCGCTGGCGATATTTCATCTCATCGCGCATGGTATCTTTAAGGCCACGATCTTCTTAAACTGCGGCAATGTCATTCATGCTGCCCGCCAAGAACCGAGATTCCCGCCCAAGGATGAAGCCGTGGATAGGACTGAATTTTCCAGCCTGAGCTGGCTGACTGGCTTTATCACGACGCTCATCCTACCCTTGATCATCCTGCTGGCCGGCAATGGCATCCTACACATCCCGTTGCGAGATTCGCAGGGCGCGGTGATATTTCTCTTTTTTAGCTGGGCCACTTCCTCCCAGGCTATTTTGACGCTGTACCGCTTACGCGCCGTGGCCTCCTGGAAGCTGGCGGCGACCATGCTCTTCACCCTGTTCCTGGTGGTCGTGACCTATCTGCTGGCGGCGGAGAGTTTTACCTACTTCCTGTTTCCAGCCCCCGGCGAGGTCGCCTACCACTTCAAGTCCGGCGCTTTACCCGGTGCGGTTTTCGATTTCTTGGTGGTGGTGGCTGCGTTATTTATCGTCCTTGGCTGGATCCTGATCTATGCGAACGCCCATGAACGATCGATTCGGCTGCCACAGTGGGTGAACGCGCTGCAGGTGCGTCTCTATTTGCTCTTGATGAATCGCCTCTATCTGGATGCCCTCTCGCTCAGAATCGGAGGGCGCTTCACGCGGATGGCTTATCGCCTGAATACGAACAGGCTCTTTCCGTATGTTGCAAGTTTAACCGCCCTGATCGCGGCATTGAGTGTGTCCACTTTGCCGGATGATTTGTCGCTGCCGAAGCTCGTCCAATTTTTGCTCTTGGCGTCCGTGCTTCCGCTGTTTCCCCTGCATGGACTTTATGTGGCCGCGCTAACCCGTCCTCGGGGCTACATGGCCATCTGCTTCGCCATCCTGCTGCCGGCGGCAGGGCTCTACGGAATGATCGACCTAGTTCGTGGAATGCCGGTGGAGTTCCTTACCGGCGTACGCATGCTGGCATTGTTCGGCGCGCTCTACGGATCGCTCAAGGCGCTAATGCAGTCTCGGGTGACTCCCTTGTTGGCGTACGCCAGCTTGTCCTTCTATTCTGTTCTCTGGTGGCATATAGCCGGCACTGGGACGATACCCCCGCAAGCGGCAGTCTATTTCAGCGCAGTGGCTCTGAGCACCGGTGGGCTTTTACTGGCATGGTATCGCGTGCAGGCGCGCTATGGTGATCTGGCTTTTGATCGCGTCGGCGGGTTGGCGCGCCCCATGCCGCGCTTTGCCACCCTGCTGGCATTGCTCGCGATGGCGGCCGTCGGCCTACCGCCTTTCGGTCTTTTTTCCGGTTACATCGGCATGCTGCTGCACCCTTCCATCGAAATCTCATGGGATTTAAGCATCATCCTGCTCACTTGGTTTGCGGCGTCATTTTACTTGTTCAGAATGATGCAACGGCTCCTCTTTGGCCCGCATCGCACGGACATTCCGTATGATGACCTGCACCGGGGCGAGACCGTCTCACTCTTGATCACGCTATTGATGCTTGTAGCCGTTGGCCTCTTGCCATATGGATTCTTCGCATCTGATCTGCTGGCGAACGGCTATCGTACCACCACGGAGATGACAACATCGTGGATCAAATAACCGCGGCGCCTTACAGCGAAATCCAGCGGATGCAGCTCAGAGGGCTGATCCGGCTTTCGAGCGAGATCATTGCTTATTACTGGCCCATGCGCGCCTTTGTTCATCACAATCCGCTCCATGGCCTGGAATATCTCCATTTTGAGGAGGCCGAACGGCGGGCTCAACCATTGCTCGAAGGCAAGGGTTATCTGTCCAATGAAATTTTTCGCGACTATGTCCGCTCGGGGCGGATTCGCCGGCATCATCTCGACGCTGCCCTGAAACCGCTTGCGCACGACAAGCCTGTCAAACTGGGAGCGGCCACGGTAAGCCAATTCGATGTGCTGCGCGCCCATTTTTTCCAAGGGATGACTGCGCCGGGGGACGAGATGCTCGACTCCCTGATCAATCGCCACTCGGATCGGACTTTTATCAAAGCTCTTGCAAACCATCTCGCCCTTCTGCTGAAGCCGCGAGCCATTCGGAAAAGCATAGAAGAAGAGGCCGCCCTCGGTGAGCGTTTTACGCTAGCAACCTGGTGCGATCGCAATCTCGGTACTCAGATCGCCGAGCAAATCAATCGAGAATCGATCAAGTGGTGCGAAGCATTTTTGGACGAAGGCCATGCATCCTGGCCCATGCCCGGCCGGGAGAAGGGGTTTTACGGTGCCTGGAAGTTTCTCGCCGAACGAGAATGGTCACCTTGCGGGATTGAAAATAGTCGACGGAAACTGGCTCGCTTGCCGGCGCAACCGGAAGATGCTGTGCTCGAAAGCCTGACGGCGCTCGGTGTTCTTCCTGAGTTCTGGCAGGATTATCTTTCCCTTCACCTCACCGCCCTGCCCGGCTGGGCCGGCTTCATCAAGTGGCGGGCGGATCAAAGCGACTATGAATGGCAGCAGATCTATCCTGCCGATCTGGTGCAATACCTCGCGGTGCGCTTGTGGTACGAGCGTGAACTGGTCCAAAAATCCTGCTGGGAATCGATTGGGATCGACGGCAATGTCGGGGCGATTTCAGCTCACATGCAAAGGCGCGGGAGCCCGTCGGCCAGCGCGCACAGCGCCGGTGAGGCGGAAACGCGATCCGCTCGCAAAGCGGCATGGCGGCTGGCGGCTCTTGCCAAAGCGCTGGAGATCGATGCCACAGTTCTGTTGGACACACCGGCGGAAACTCTCGAGGTTTTGCTAAAATGGATCGACAGCCTGCCGGAAACGGAACATGGCCCGGTATGGTTGAAGGCGTTTGAGGCCAGCTACCAGGAAGAACTAGTCGCAAAACTCCGGCCCAACGTTAGCAAACTCAATTACGCTTTCTCGGAACAGGGTCCGTCAAATCTGGCTGGCAAACAAAGCCAACTGGACGAAGTGGCTCCGTCGGCGGCTGAGGCGAAGCGAGCCCCTGTAAACGTTCGGCCGCAGGCCCAGGCGGTATTTTGCATCGACGTACGCTCGGAACCTCTCAGGCGCCACTTAGAAGCGATCGGGGACTATGAGACATTCGGTTTCGCCGGCTTTTTCAACGCTGCCATCCGTTACCAGGCCCTCGGCAGTCATCATGAAACCGACCAGTTTCCAGTGATTCTTAAAGCCAAGAATTTGGTGCGTGAGATACCCCGAACCTATCAGGGGCAGTTGCTTTTCAGGCACCGGGCAAGGACCAAGGTGATCGACGCGGCGCACACACTGCTGCACGATCTTAAGGAAAATGTCGCCACGCCTTATGTCATGGTCGAGTCTCTCGGTTGGTTTTACAGCTTGCCGATGATCGGCAAAACGATTTTTACCACCTGGTATAGGAACGCGATCGGTTGGCTCAAGCGCACATTCTTGCTCCCCGTCGCCACTACCCTGACCGTGGACAAGCTGTCACGGGATGAAGTGGAGGAGATGCTCGCCGCCGAGCAACGCGCAACTGCGCGCCGGGTCCTGCAGGAAAAGTTCGGCGACCGTCATCTCAATCTGTCCCTAGAACGGCTTGAATTTCTGCGCCGGCGGGCGTTGGCGGAACAGAGCGCCGGACAACCGTCGCCGCAGGCCCGCTCCTACGCTCTTTCCGCCGAAGAGGAAACCGCCTTCGTCGAAGATCTGCGGCGTGCCTACGGCATCAATCAGCGTTCCGCCTTCGCGCGCGCGGAGCGCATCACAAGGACTGGTTTCACCCCGAGCGAGCAAGCCTTTACGGTCGAAACCGCGCTTCGGATTATGGGGCTCACCCGGAATTTCTCCAGGCTTGTGCTTTTCTGTGGCCATGGCAGCACCTCGGAAAACAATCCCTTCGAAGCGGCCCTCGATTGCGGCGCCTGTGGCGGCAATCCCGGCAATCCCAACGCGCGCGTCTTGGCGCTCATGGCCAACAAGCCCCTGGTGCGGGAGCAACTGGCGAAGCATGGCATCGCCATTCCCCAGGACACCTATTTCATTGCCGGGCAGCATGACACCACGACTGATAACGTCGATCTTTTCGATCTGGAAGATCTCTCTCCCACTCATCGCAAGGACTTGCTCCAGTTGACCCGCGACCTTGAGGAGGCCGGGCTAAGGAACAGCCGGGAACGCTGCGCCCGATTTCCAGAGATCAACACTTCCCTGCCATCTGCGAAAGCGGCGCGGGAGGTCCACCGGCGCAGCGGCGACTGGAGCCAAGTCCGTCCAGAATGGGGGCTGTCACGCAACGCCGCCTTCATCGTCGGGCGCCGCGAGCTGACCCGCGCGGTCGATCTTGACGGACGGGTGTTTCTCCATTCGTATGACTATCGGGAAGATCCGGCAGGCCGGCTACTAGAGGTGGTGATGACCGGTCCCCAGGTGGTCGGGCAATGGATCAACATGGAACATTATTTTTCCACGGTGGATCAAGACATCTACGGCAGCGGCAGCAAAATCTACCACAACGTGGTGGGCCGCTTGGGGATCATGGCCGGCCCGCAAAGCGATCTGCGCACGGGGCTCGCCGGGCAGACCGTCATGGACGGGCCGCGACCCTATCATGAGCCCATGCGGTTGCTGACTCTGATCGAAGCCCCGCGGGAACGGATCGACCAGATCATTCGGGGTCATCGCCTGCTTCAGCATCTGTATGACAACGAATGGGTACGCCTGATAGCGATCGAGCCAGAAGAGGGCATCTTATATCGTTACATTCCGAAGCACGGATGGAAGGCGATTTCTTAAAATTGCAAAGGAGAATAACTTATGAACGGTCTCACGCTACATCCCATGAAGGAAATCAGAATCATCATTCCGGGTGAACACCTGAGTTTCGTCACCGATCTGCTGGACAATGTCAAGGCGACCGGCTACACGATCATCCACAACATTTCGGGAAAAGGCCACCACGGCTTTCATACGGCCCATGCGATGTTCAATGAGATGGAAAGTCTGGTGATGCTGATGACCGTCGTTTCGCAAGATAGGGTGGACCCGATTCTGGCCGGCTTGAAGCCGCTCTTTGACCGATACACAGGGGTCATGTTTGTCTCAGAGGTTGCCGTCAGCCGCCCTGAATATTTTTCTGCGCCGTCCCGTAATGAGTGACAGAGCTCGGAGTAAACAAATCCTGGAGGACGTTAACGTGATACCGACGCCTTTATCATTTTCCGATGTCGTCAGACCGCGCGCTGCCCAGCATTCTGAGAGACCGACCGGGACCTTTCGACAAACCGACAAGTATATCCCGCGCAGCATTGGAAGTAGAACTCGCGGCATTTCCACTGCCGATTGACATCGATACAACGATTTGGTCTGAATAGATTACCAGCGATGGCCGAACGCCATTTTTTTCTTTTGGCGACTGGTTAACCATACAAAGATTTCGCAGGAAAGGTTCAACATGGCAGAAAAAACGCTATCGGGACTAAAACTATTCAATCGTGGCAAGGTGCGTGACATTTATGATTTGGGGGACCGGCTCTTGCTGGTTGCCAGCGACCGAATCTCTGCCTTCGACGTGGTCCTGCCGACCTTAATTCCAGACAAGGGAAAGATTCTTACGGCATTATCGGTCTACTGGTTCGGCGTGATGCGACACATCATTCCCCACCACTTGCTTACGACGAATGTCGATGAATTTCCGGCGGCCTGTCAGCCACACAGAGCTAAATTGGAAGGCCGCACCATGTTGGTCAAGAAAAGCATACCGGCGCCGGTGGAGTGCATCGTTCGTGGTTATCTCGTCGGTTCGGGGTGGAAGGATTACCAACAGACCGGAACCCTATGCGGCATCCCGCTGCCCAAGGGCTTAGTGGAAGCCTCCCGCCTCGATCATCCGATCTTCACGCCGTCGACAAAGGCTCCAGTCGGAGCCCATGACGTTAACATCACCTTCGACGAGATGGTCACCAAAGTCGGAAAGAAAAGGGCGGAGGCCATGCGCGACGCGACCCTAGCAATCTACACCCGAGCGCGAGAAATGGCCGAGCAGAAGGGCATCATCATCGCCGACACGAAGCTCGAATTCGGCGTGGAAGGCGACAAGGTCATCTTGATCGACGAGGTGCTTACCCCCGACTCTTCTCGTTTCTGGCCCGCAGATGGCTACCAGCCCGGCAAGACGCCGGAAAGCTTCGACAAGCAATTCGTACGCGACTATCTAATCAATCTTCCCTGGGACATGAAGTCGCCGCCGCCGGTCCTGCCGCAGGAAATAGTCCAGAAAACCCAGGAAAAATACACTGAGGCGCTTAAGCGACTTACACGTAGTTAGAAATAGCGCGGACGTTCCGATTGGTGATTAAGACCTATACGGGATCGTCTGTGTTTGCCCAATTTTCGCCTAACCCGAATTGAACAGCCGAAGCCTACCCGCGGTCCCTTCGCGGGTGAATCTATAGAAATGCCAGTGGGTCACGCAACGGTTCATGAATTGCGCAAAGCCAAAGACACCCCTTTGATAACGCCGCATCTGTTTAAAAAAATAGTGCAGATAGACGCTCCCGACTTGCTGCAGACTGCCATCTTTGAGCAGCGCCCAAAACAATTTCCACCCTAAGATCAGCCCGTATCCGAGGGCTTGCATGGCCTTGTTTTCCTTGGCGTTGGCGAACATCTCCGCCCGCCGGCGGCGAAATTCCGGATATTGATAGATTCTGAAGTATCGGTCGAGAAACGCTTGAGGTGTGTAGAGCCGCTTGAGAAGCTGCCAGTACCCTTGCTGCAGTTCAGCGGGGGTCATCTGCTTGGGTACAATATTGCAATTGGCGTCCTCCAGCCGTAGACGACCTTCCTTCTGCAATCTTTCAAAGAGCGGAGTCTTGGGCACTGCGGCAAGCATCCCGACCATCGCCAACAAAATCCCGTTGTCCTGAATGAAGCGGAACTGATCTTCAAAAATTGTTTCATCATCGTTATCGAATCCGACGATGAACCCGGCGCTGATATCCAATCCGGCGTTCTGAATTCGCGCCAGCTTGGCGTCAAGGGAATCTCCCCGGGTGTTCTGAAACTTCTTCGTTTCATTGAGAGACGCCACTCTTGGCGTTTCAATCCCGATGAACACGGAGCGAAAATTCGCCTGGTACAACAACTCGAGAAGCTCGGCATCGTCGGCGAGGTTAACGCTCGCCTCCGTAGTGAGGCGCAATGGGTAACCGTGCTTTTGCTGCCACGGGATAATGAGCCGGAGCAGCTCTTTGGCCAACTTCTTGTTGCCGATGAAGTTGTCGTCGACAATAAAGCAGGAAAAGAAGCCGGCTTGGCGCATTTCATCGAGCTCCTCGATAACCTGCTCGGGACGCTTTGTGCGCGGGCGGCGGCCGAAGGTCACGATGATGTCACAGAATTCACATTGAAAGGGACAACCACGCGAGAATTGCAGAGACCCGGACGCGTAACGGTCAACCTTGAGCAGGTCGACCCGAGCCTTGGGCACCCGAGTCATGTCCGTGGGATTTTCTTGCTTGTAAAACTGTTTGTATTCCTTGCCGGCGGCAAAACACTCGACGAATTCGGGCCAGGTCTCATCGGCCTCGCCGGAAAACAGTACGTCGCACAGGCCATCGAAGAAGGGTTCATCCACGGAAGCGTAAGCCCCGCCGACGACCGCGAAGACCCCCATTTGACGGAGCGGTCGCAGGATCTCTCGCATGCGATCCCTTTGGACTATCATTCCCGTTACACCGACGATGTCGAACCTTTTGAGAAACTCGAAGTCAATTTCCTCGACGTTTTCGTCGAGCAGATAAACGTCATGGTCCGGCACCAGACCAGCGAGATGCGCCAGCGCTCCCGTGGTCATCGTACACTTCTTGTTCCCGGGATAGAGCGGCAAGGCATAGTCGAAGCCCCAATAGGAGGGCTCGAATTTCGGATTGATGAGACAAATTTTCAATCGCTTCACGGTGAGTGAACTAGAAAACTCTGGTTGGCTTGAATCACGCGAATACGTCGTTTCCACTAAGATTTAATCCAGCCTTGCTCTCGGTAGTAACCGGCTACCCGTTCGGCCAGCTCGTTCGCCATCCGTTTGGCGTCGGCCTCTTGCGCACCCGCATAAGCGCCGCTTCCAACCACCGCGGCGCCGCGCTTCGGGTCGCTCGGGATGTCGGCATCAGCTTGCGCCACAAGACGAGAGTTGACCCCGCCGCCTTGATAGTACCAGATACGCGCCCGCATCGTTCCGGCGTCTTTGTCCCGCCACAGAAACCGGCCTCTGATGGAGAGGGTGTTCATTTCAGGAGGAGCCGCTTCACTCGCGCGCTGCGCATCGATGCCGCGGCTACCTAGCTCCTGGATTAGGCTGTCGGTCAGCACTTTCGCCGCTGCTTTTCCGACCCTCATCTCTTCTTCAGTTCGAGCTGCCGCGCCCGTGCCACGGGCCACTGGCGGGACGAGGTCCCCGCTCAGCTCACTATCCGCATTGGCGACTTCAAAATCGTGAACCAAAACGCGATCCGGTCTAGGCAAACCGGCCGGCGCACGCACCGTCGGCGTTACGGTAACCGTGGCGCAACCGACAACTAACAGGAGGCAAAGAAAACCAGGAAGATTTAGCAATTGACCCAGCGCTCGGTTCGGATTCGGGCTGTGACTGTAACCGACCGTCCGTCCGCGGTCACAATGCGGCGAAAATGTCCGTCGGATCTTTTCAACTAACATCATTCTGCAATCTCCTCCCTGCTTGCCGCGCAGTCTCAAGTCTCACCATACCGCATGGTAGTTTTTTTCGCTAAAGGAAGCCGTTCCCGCCGGTTGGTGGGGCCAGGGAGGGGCCCTGATTTGCACCGAAGATTCTTTATAACAAAGCTACGCTGGTCCTGCTACCTCTAATGCCCATAAGTTTTCAGCTGCCGGATGGGACTCGGAAGCGGACTTACTGGTAGGTTTATGTACCCTTTAAGTCATCGGGTGGGTGAGCACGTGCTTTTGGCCCGATGCCAAACCCGGTCTGACCCAAGCGGAGGCAGTTTCACCCATTGAGGATCGAAGGGGGAAGTGGGAATTGAGGATAAAGCACAGCCGTTCAACGCCGAGATCGGCTTCATCCTCGCTGGCGTCGAGCTGATAGCAAAGTGTTCGCAGACTCGCATCGTCCCACTTGGGACGACCCAAGTCCGAGGAATGCGCCGTGAACCCCTTGACGTGCACCTCGTAAATGACCAGCTGCTCCAGCGCTAAAGTCGGGAGCGGCGACGACCTGCCAGTCGAAGGCGTCGTCGACGACAATACCCTTCGGCACGATGGTCGTATTATCTCGGCTATCGGGCAGTCCTTCGCCCGCGCCTGGCTGGGGATCGTAGGCCAGCAAAAGATTGTCGACGTTGTGAACCTTTCCGGTGACGGCCTTGGCATACGGGTCAAGCAAGAGCTTTGCTTCGTTAAAACGAAATCCCCACTCCGGGCGGTACTCACCGTGAACCTTATAACCGTAAAGCTGGCCCGCCTTCAGCCCTTTGACCCAGGCGTGCCAGATGAATTTATCGCGGTTACTGAGCTGGATGATATCAGTGGGCTCGCCGTCCGGTTTATCGAAAAGGAGGAGGAAAACTTGCGTCGCGTTCTTTGAGTACAAGGCGAAATTCACCCCGTCCGGGGTAAGAATGGCGCCCAGCGGAAAGCTCATGCCCTTGCGACTGTCTTCGTCGTGCGGTGCTTGAGAACGTATGGCATCTTACTGGTTAATTCTGGAATTAGCGGAGAGAGTCTTTTTTGAGGAGATGATCAAATCTGCAGGTAAATTAACCGTGCACGCTGTCGGGAATTTAGGCTGGAATCACGTACCTCCGGCAGAGCCGGAGGTTTGAATTGTGAACCGCTCAAAGCGGTCTGGCCAGCTTACGCTGGCATCTTCATCTACTCCGATACCTTCC
>Ga0209857_1000274_pt1 | contig 11975 bp, 9 predicted proteins | sample GWRWN1_10_20_FD_187226 | JGI IMG/M metagenome (GOLD analysis project Ga0209857, IMG submission 187226) | Riverbed sediment microbial communities from areas with no vegetation in Columbia River, Washington, USA - GW-RW N1_10_20 (SPAdes)... | ecosystem: Environmental > Aquatic > Freshwater > River... | reverse complement strand
TTCCCCGCCCTCCTGATCCTCCGCGAGCGGACCAAGGGGGCCTGGCTTACCTCGAGGTCTGCAACGTTTTTCGTCGTCCTGGAGCGGTGCAGTCACCGTCCCTGGATCATCATCGCGGGAGCGACGCTGCTGGCCTTGGCCTCTCTGCCCGCCCTGGGCAAGATTCAGCTCGAGTTTAACCTGCTGGAGCTTCAGGCGAAGGGGACCGAGTCCGTGGATTGGGAACTCCGCCTCCTGGAGGGCGGGGGGACCTCGACATGGTATGGCATCGTCCTGGCCAAGTCCCCGGATGAGGTGAGGGCCAAGACCGCTCGGCTGGAAGCCCTTCCGTCAGTGGATCGGGTCCAGTCGATCTTCTCGTTCTTGCCGAAGGACCCGGAGCGAAAGCTGGGGGCGATCCAGGCGCTCGGGACCCCTCTGGCCAAGCTTCCCCCCAGTTTTGGGCAACTGGAACCGGTGGATCTCGAAGGGCTCGGGGCGACATTAGAACGGATCCGATTCAAGCTGGGGGATAAAGAGCGCTTCAGCTCGGCATCCGATGGGGAACTCGAGGAGGGGCGGCGACTCCTGGATGCGCTGCGGGCTCGGCTCAAGGAGGGCGACCCCGCTCGGCTTCGCCAGGCGCTGGCCGCATATCAGAGCGCGCTCTTTGCCGACTTTGAGAAGAAGATCGCCATCCTCCGGAGCAATCTCGAGGCGGGTCCGATGACCCTCGCCGACCTTCCGCGCGAGATCCGGGATCGGTTTATCGGCACAGAGGGAATCTATCTCCTCAGGGTGTTTCCGCAGGGGAATATCTGGGGGCGGGAGGCTGTCCAAAAATTCGTGCGAGAGGTGCGGTCGGTGGACCAGGACGCCCTGGGCGATCCCATCACCGCCTGGGAGCATGGGCAGAGCATGGAGCAGGGGTACCTCTTGGGGGGGTTGTATGCAGCAATTGCGATGCTCGTGGTCATCCTCTGGTCTTTCGGCAGCGTCTCGCATTTGGTGCTAGCCCTGGTTCCCCTGGTCGTGGGCATTGCCTGGACCCTGGGTCTCATGGAGCTTTTCAGCATTCACTTCAATCTGGCCAATCTCATTCTCCTCCCGCTCATTGTGGGCTACGGCATCATCAACGGGCTCCAGATCGTGAAGCGGTATCAGTCGGAAGGGAGGACGGGTTCTATCATCGCTAACAGCACCGGTCGGGCGGTCTTTCTGTCCTCCGCCACCTCCATGGTGGGTTTTGGAAGCCTGATGGTGGCCCACCACCGGGGGATCTTCAGTCTCGGCTCCCTCCTGGCCGTGGGTGTGGGAAGCGTCCTCTTGGCCTCCATGACAGTCCTCCCGGCCCTGCTCTGGGCCCTCTCCGGCGTGAGAAAGAGCAGACAGCGGTCCTTGCAGCTCAAGCAATCAGGGGGTGAAGAGGAACGTCCCCATCGACGGAGCCGCGTGACATGAGGAGGTGGGTCGTCATCCTGGGGCTGGTATTGCTTTTGCCGGGCTCGGTGCGGGCGAGTGATGGGAAGCCCGTCGATCGGGTCCGGGATACCCTGGAGGGTGCGCTACGTATCCTCAATGATCCCGCCTTGCAGGGCCCGGAAAAGAAAGAGGCGCGAAGACAGCAGGTCCGGAAGCTCATCGCTTCCCGCTTCAATTATGCGGAGATGGCGGAGCGCTCGCTGGATTCGCACTGGGTCAAGCTGACCCCCGAGCAGCGTCAGGCCTTCGTGGCCCTCTTCGGAGAGCTTTTCGAACGATCCTATAGCCGCCTGGTCCTCAATTCACTGCCGGATCAGCAGATTGTCTATGCGGGCGAGACGGTGAACGGGACGCGAGCCGTGGTCAAGACAGTCATGGTGGACAAGCGGGGCGACCGGCTGCCGGTGGATTATCAGTTGCGGCGCCCCAAGGCGCAGTGGGAGCTGTCCGATGTCGTGATCGATGGCGTGAGCATCGTCAACAACTATCAGTCCCAGTTCAACAAGATCATCCAGACTTCCTCCTTCGATGATCTGGTCAAGAAGATGCGTATCAAGCGCGAAGAGGAATAGGCAGATCTTGGACCTCATAGTCATCGTGGTCAGAGCTGGCCAATGAGACCGCTGCGCAAGCCGGTACTGCTTGCGATGGTTATGATGGCGATGCTTCCAAGAGCGGTATCGGCGGCGGAGCCTGGCCCGGAGTCGCCTGCCAGGCAGGAGGCGGCGGGTGCGACATCGCCGAGAGACCTGTTCAAACTCGGCACCCAGGAGATCGGCATCGCGGCCGGATATGGGTCCGCCATTGAGAGATTTTTGTTCCTTCCGATCGGAGAGACCACCGAGGAGGAGCTGCAGGAAGTCAAGTACGTCTACGTGGCACCCCGCTGGGGCATTGGCATCAGCGACCCCCTGGGAGGAGATGCCTGGTACCGGGGCAACTTCGAACTGTTGGCGGAGGGGGCATTCTACATCCCGTTCGAGCCCAAGGACGGCTTTGGGGGGGGAATCACGGCGATCTTCCGGTACAACTTCCTCCCCAAGGGTCCGCTGATTCCCTTTGTGGAAGTCGGGCCAGGCATTCTCATTACGGACTTCGATCTCCAAAACCACGTAGATGGGTTTAATTTCACCTTCCAGACGGGGCTTGGGTTTCATTTTTTCCTTTCAGAACGAACGGCCTTTACGGCCGAGGGTCGGTTCCATCATATCTCCAACGCCGGAATCGAGGACCAGAACCGCGGGCTCAACTCGGTCATGGTCCTGATCGGGGTCACGACCTTCTTGAAGTAACCAGCCGAATGGGTATAGTCCGATGCTCAACGATTCCATTGGGCGCGCGCAGGAATATCTCCTGAGCCTGCAACATCCCGAGGGGTACTGGCTCGGCGAACTCGAGGCGGATAGCACCCTGACCTCGGAGTACATCATGCTCCGCCACTTCCTGCGCCGGGTGGATCGGGACCGGGAACGCAAGGCGGCGAACTACCTGAAGGCCAAGCAGTTGCCCGATGGAGGATGGGATCTCTTTCCGGGAGGCGCAAGCGATATCAGTGCCACGGTGAAGGCCTACTTCGCCTTCAAGCTCATGGGGTACGCACCCGACGACGCCTTTATGCGCCGGGCCCGGGAGAACATTGTCGCCAAGGGCGGCGTGACCAAGGCCAACGTCTTCACCAAGATCGCCCTGGCCCTGTTCGGACAGTATGACTGGCGGGGGGTCCCCAGCATGCCGGTCGAGATCATCCTCTTCCCTCGCTGGTTCTACTTTCACCTCACCGAGGTCTCGTACTGGTCCCGAACGGTCATCGTCCCCCTCCTGATCCTGATGGATCTGAAGCCGGTCTGTCGGATCCCGGCGGCGGCCGGCATCGATGAGCTGTACGTGCCGTCCCGGGCCGCGGCCGATCTGCGATTCCCCCGCAGTGAACGACTCTTCACGTGGAAGAACTTTTTCATCACGCTCGATCGGTTGCTCCACGGACTCGAGCGCTGGATCCCCCGCCCCCTCCGGGCGCGGGCGCGACAGCAAGCCTTGACCTGGGTCTTGACGCGGATGGGCCCCGGGGGACTGGGGGGAATCTATCCGGCCATGGCCAATGCGGTGATGGCGCTCCACACCCTGGGCTACTCCGAGGACCACCCCAAGATGGCCGAAGGCTTGAAGGAGATCGAACTCTTGGGGATCGAGGAGGCCGATCGGTTCCATCTGCAGCCCTGTCTCTCACCCGTCTGGGATACCCCGCTGGCGGTGAACGCCTTGGTCGAATCTGCCCTGCCCCGGGACCATCCCGCGCTCCTCAGGGCCGCTACGTGGCTGCTCCAGCAGCAGATCCTGCGGCGTGGCGACTGGCAGGTGAAGCGGCCGGAGCTGCCTGCGGGGGGATGGCCGTTTCAGTTTCGGAACGACTTCTATCCCGATACCGATGACAGCGCCGTGGTGCTGATGGCCCTCAAGAAGGTCGCGCTCCCGGATCGGGCGGACATCCGGCAGGCCATTGAGACCGGACTCGAGTGGTTTCTCGGGATGCAATCGAGGAACGGGGGCTGGGGCTCTTTCGACGTGGACAACACCCGGCTCCTCTTGAATAACATCCCCTTCGCCGACCACGGCGCCTTGCTCGATCCGCCCACCGAGGATCTGGCGGGCCGCGGGCTGGAGATGCTCGGCACCTACGGGGAGACCCTCGCGCATCCCCGGGCGGCCCGGGCGTTAGGCTTCGTCAAGCGCACCCAAGATCCGAGGGGCGGCTGGTATGGACGATGGGGGGCCAACTATATCTACGGGACCTGGTCGGTGCTGCGCGGGCTCCAGGCCATTGGCGAGGATCTGAACGCCCCGTACATCCGGCGCGCGGTCCGATGGCTCGAGAGTTGCCAGAATGCGGACGGCGGCTGGGGGGAGACCCTGCTGAGCTATGCAGATCCCACCCTCGGCGGCAAAGGCGAGAGCATCCCCAGCCAGACTGCCTGGGCCCTCCTCGGCCTCCTCGCGGCCGGAGAGGCGCAGAACCCGGCGGTGGCGAGAGGGATCCGGTTTCTCATGGGGACGCAGCGATCGGACGGCTCGTGGGACGATCCGTTCTGGAACGCGACCGGCTTTCCCCGCGTCTTCTTCCTCAAGTATCACCTGTACCCGGTGTATTTCCCCCTCTGGGCGCTCGGCGTCTACCGCACCGCGCTGCAGCGCAGCCCGTAGCACCCGCGGCTCTCCTCCCTGACGAGGACCGAGCGGCCGAGGCGCAGCTCGGCACTTCTGGCTCATGAGAAGCCGTCTCTCCTTGTTTCTACTGCCGCTTCGTGTTAAATTGGGAGTCACCTCTGAGCAAAGGCGCATCGCACGGAGACCCAGATGCTTGATCCGCAAAAGCAGGCCCTGATCAAGGAGGTCGAGCGGCTCAAGCCCGAACTCCTCGAGATCAGCCGCTTCCTCCATGCCAATCCCGAACTGGCCTTTGAGGAGCACAAGGCGGCCGAGCGGCTCAGCCGGACGATGGAGACGCACGGCTTCTCCGTCGAGCGATCCGTGGCGGGGCTTCCCACAGCCTTTACCGCTTCCCGCGACTCGACCGAGGGGCCCACCATCGCCTTCCTGGCCGAATACGACGCCCTTCCGGGGATCGGGCACGCCTGCGGTCACAACCTCATTGCGGCCGGCTCGGTGGGGGCCGGCCTGGCCCTCAAGGCTGCCTTGGGCGAGGTGGGTGGCCGCGTGCTGGTCGTGGGATGTCCGGCGGAGGAGAAGGGGGGCGGCAAGATCCCCCTGGTGGAGTCCGGGGTGTTTCGGAGTGTCGATGCCGCGATGCTGGTCCACCCGAGCAACCGGACCGAGATCGTGAAGAGGGCTCTCGGGATGCGGGATGTCCAGGTGGAATTCTTCGGCAAGGCGTCGCATGCCGCGGCGACACCCCATCTCGGGATCAACGCGCTCGATGCCGTTATCCTCGCCTTCACCAACATCAATGCCCTGCGGCAACAGATACGGCCGGACGCCCGGATCCACGGGATCATCACCCACGGCGGCAAGGCGCCGAACATCATCCCCGATCATGCGGCGGCCCTGTTCTACGTTCGAGCGTTGGACATGGCATACCTGGAGGAGCTGTATCAGAAGGTACTGGGCTGTTTCGAGGCGGCCGCCATGGCCACAGGGACGAGACACCAGGTCAAGCGGGCGGGGTCTGACTACCACCCGCACAAGATCAACTACGCCCTCGCCGAACTCTTCCGCAAGAACCTTGAGGCGTTGGGTGCTCAGGTCGATCAGGGACCCGAAGATCAGGACCTGGGATCGACCGATGTGGGAAATGTCAGTCAGGCTGTTCCCACCGTTCAGCCGATGATCGCCATCTGCGGCCCGAGCGTCGCCTGCCACATGCCTGAGTTCGCCGTGGCCTCTGCGTCACGTGCCGGAGAGGAGGGGATGCTCTTGGCGGCTACCGCCATGGCCCTCACCGGCCTGGATCTGCTGAGAGACCGGGATGCCTTGCGCCGGGTCAAGCAAGAGTTTGCGGGAGGGACGCGTCCCTGAAGGTCATTGGGCTCATGTCCGGGACCTCGGCGGACGGGATTGACGCGGCCCTGGTGGAGATCACCAGGGAGGGCAATCAGCCTGCGGTCACTCTGCTCCATTTCGAGCGTCGCCCCTATCCCCCGGGGATCCGGGATCGGATTCTCCGGCTTGCTGACCATCCCGACGCCCTCCGCGAAGTCTGCCGCCTCAACGCGCTGCTGGGAGAGTTCTTTGCCCAGGCAGCTCTCGATCTCGTGGAGGCGGCTCGCATGTCTGTGACCGAGGTGGCCCTCATCGGCTCCCACGGCCAGACCGTGTGCCATCTCCCGATCCCCGTCGCCGAGGGGAATCTCCTGCTCAGGTCCACCCTCCAGATCGGCGAGCCCTGTGTCATCGCCGAACGCACCGGACGTTCAACCGTGGCCGACTTCCGTACGAGAGACATTGCCGCCGGGGGCGAGGGGGCGCCGCTCACCCCCTATCCTCATTCCCTCCTCTTTCGACATCCCGACCGGTGCCGCGTGATCGTCAACCTGGGTGGAATCTCCAATCTGACCGTCCTCCCCCCCGGTGGCATTTCTCACGACATCGTGGCGTTCGACGCCGGGCCCGGCAATGTGTTGATCGATGGTGTGGTACGACGACTGAGTGGCGGGATCTCGGAGTACGACGTCGATGGAGCCTGGGCCGCATCGGGAACCGTGCGCCAGGACCTCCTGAAGCGATGGCTCGGCCACCTTTTTTTCCGCCGTCCTCCCCCCCGAAGTGCCGGCCAGGAGGAGTTTGGCCCTCGGATGGTGGAAGAGATCCTGCTCCAAGCGGCACAGGAGCGCATTCCTCCGGCGGACCTGGTCGCGACTGTCTCTGCCTTCTCGGTGGAGGCGGTGGTGCAGAGCCTCGAGGCGCATGTCTTTCCGCGACACACGGTGGAGGAGGTCCTGCTGTGTGGCGGCGGGGTCCAAAATCGGTGGATCAGAGAGGCCCTCAGGGCCCGCCTGGCCCCTCGCCCCGTTCTTGCAACCGATGATGTCGGGGTTCCCGCTCGCGCGGTCGAGGCGATGGCATTTGCCATCCTCGCGTATCTCACCTTCACGGGACAGGCGGGAAACGTGACCTCCGCCACCGGGGCGAGACACGCGGTCCCGCTGGGAAAGATCATTCCCGGGAAGGGTTATGCCGGGATGGTCTCGTGAGGGGTTGATGGAGCGACACCCCTACACCGCTGCCGTGCTTGGGCTGCTCGCCCGGATCGAGGAGACGCAGGGACCGGTGATCGCGCAAGCGGTCGAAACCATCTTTCGCTCGCTCAAGGGAGGCGGGATTCTCCACGTCTTCGGGAGCGGCCATTCCGTGTCAGTAGCGCAAGAGGCCTTTCACCGGGCAGGCGGGCTCGTCCCGGTCAACTTGATTCACGAAGTGATGCTGTCTCCGCTCACCCCTCCGGCCATCAGCGGCAGGATGGAGCGCGTCTCCGGAGTAGCGGCGATCCTCTTGGACCGCCACGACCTGCGGCCCGGCGAGGTCTTGATCGTGATCTCTAACTCCGGGATCAACGCGGTCCCGGTCGAGATGGCCCTCGAGGCCAAGAGGCGGGGGCTTTTCGTGGTTGCCCTGACGTCGCTCACCCACTCGAGGGCGGTCCCGGCCCGGCACGCCAGTGGCAAGCGCCTCTTCGAAGTGGCCGATCTCTGCCTGGACAATTGCGGGGGGGAGGGGGACGCCGCCGTGGCCTATGCCGGGTGGGAGGGCAAGGTCGGCCCCACATCGGTTGTCGCCGGGGCCTTTCTGATGAACCGCCTCTTCTCCGGCGTGGTAGAGCGGTATCTCAGCGAGGGTCTGAGCCCGCCGGTCTATATGAGCGCCAATCTTCCCGGAGGGGATGAGCACAACCGTCGACTGGAGGAGCGATACCGTGGGCGGATTCCCCTCCTCTAGCTGGCGAAGGGGGACGCTGGCCCTCGCGCTCCTCGTGCTCCTCCTCCGCCCGGCAGCCGGCGCGCCGCAGGGGCGGGTCGCCACCATCCGCTCCGTGATCGATGGGGACACGGCCGTCCTGGAAGATGGCAGGCGGATCCGGTATCTCGGGATCAATGCCCCTGAACGAGGTGAAGCCTACTTCGCCGAGGCGACCGCCGTCAACCGACGCCTGACCGAGGGCAGGCGCGTGAGGCTCGAGCCGGATCAGGTGCTGGAGGATCGGTACCATCGTCTGCTCTTCTATGTCTATGTCGATGGGGAGATGGTCAATGCACGATTGATCGAGGAGGGGCTCGCCCATCTCTTGGTGATTCCGCCGAACCTCAGACACTACGATCGACTTGTACAGCTGCAGCATCAGGCGCGGGCAGCCGGGCGGGGGATCTGGCGACATCTCACGGGTCCGTTGAAGATCACCTCCCTCGAGGCCAATCCCCCGGGGGATGATCGATCCGATCCGACTGGCGAATACGTCCGGATCGCCAATGTCATCGATGAGGTGGTGGCAATCCGGGGCTTTGTTCTGACGGACCGTTACGGGCACCGATACACCTTCCCCGCCCTGGCGCTCAAGCCGGGGTATTCGGTCCTCCTGTTGAGTGGGCGGGGGATTGACCTCACCGATCCCCGCAAGCAGATCGTTCTGTACTGGCAGTCCGAGGGCCCGATCTGGAATAACGACGGGGATACCGCGACCCTCCGCGCCCCCGATGGGGCGGTCGTGGATGTGTGGGAGTACCGGGGGCGCGTCGCCCGGAAGAGTGGTTCGTGATGCAACAAACCCAACAAACCCCATGAACCCGGTCAAGGGTCATCGAAACTGAGGGAATGATGTTTGACCTGATCGTCGCGGGTGCGAGCATCGTGGATGGCAGTGGTTCCCCGCCGCTGGGTGGAGACATTGCGGTTCACGGGGATCGGATCGCCGCCGTGGGAAAGGTCCCCGAATCGCAAGGCCGGCGCGTCATCCGGGCGCAAGGCCTCATCGCCTGTCCCGGCTTTGTGGATGTGCACTCTCACTCGGACTATTTTCTGTTGCTCAATCCGAGGGCGGAGAGCGCCGTGCGCCAGGGGGTCACCACGGAGATCGGGGGCAACTGCGGCTATTCGGCGGCGCCGATCTGGGGAGCATGGGCTGAGGAGCGGGCTGAGACCTACCGGGAGATGTACGGTCTCGACACCCGATGGCACGGGGTCCAGGAGTATTTCGCACGGGTGGCCGCCGAGGGGCCCTCCATCAACTTCGGTCTGCTCCTCGGCCACAACACCATTCGCGGCTCCGTCATGGGGGGAGCCGCAAGACCACCCGACGGGGTGGAGATGGCGGCGATGCTTCAGGCGGTCCGGCAGGGGATGCAGGAGGGGGCCCTGGGCCTCTCCACTGGCCTCATCTACGCGCCGGCCTGCTTTGCCTCGGCCGAGGAGCTCGTGGGGTTGGCACGGGTCGCTCGGGAAGAGGGAGGCGTGCTCACCTGCCACATGCGCAGCGAGGGGGACGAGCTACTCCAGGCGATTCGGGAGATTCTCGATGTCGCTCATAGGGCGAAGATCCCCCTGCAGATTTCCCATCTCAAGACCTCGGGCGAGCGAAACTGGGGGAAGCTCCCGGAGGCGCTCGGGCTTATTGAAGAGGCACGCTCGCGCGGCCAGGATGTGAGCGCGGACCGCTATCCCTATACCGCCTCGAACACAGGACTGCAGGCGGTCCTGCCGTCGTGGGCGCTCGAGGGGAACCGGGTCGAGCAGGTGGCTCGATTGCGGGATGCAGCGATCCGAGAGCGGCTGGACCGGGAGCTCGTTGACCGGCGATGGGACCGCGTGATGATCGCCGAGGTGACCCGTCCGGAGAACAGGCGGTACGAGGGGTTGCGAGTTCATGAGGCGGCGGCCCTGGCCCGAAAGGACCCGGTCGATTTCGTCTGTGATCTCCTCGGAGAGGAAGAGGCGCGGGTGGACGCGATCTTCTTCACGATGTCCGAGGAGAATCTTGAGCAGATCCTGACCCGCCCGTATGTCATGGTGGCCTCGGACAGCGGGACCCGGGCCACCGTCGGTCCACTGGGCCGAGGCCGGCCCCACCCTCGCACGTTCGGGACCTTCCCCAGGATTCTCGGGATGTACGTGCGCGAGAAGCGCCTGCTCGATCTTCCCGCCGCCATACGGAAGATGACCTTTGACCCCTGCCGGCGCTTTGGACTCACCGGTCGCGGCCTCATCGCCCCCGGCACCCATGCCGATCTCGTCCTGTTTGACCCCGATGGGGTCAGGGATCGCGCGACCTACGAAGAGCCGCTCCAGTACCCGGACGGGATCCGCTATGTCCTGGTGAACGGCGTGATCACGGTGGAGGAGGGTGAGCACACCGGGGCTCGAGCGGGCCGGGTGCTGGGGCATGCGACGGGGGCCACGGGGTGAGAAGGGTGAAGCGGCCTCGCATCTACATCACCAGCGAGCGGTATCCCGTGGGCGAGCAGTCGGGGCCGCAGTACGACAGGATCCGGACGACGTACGCCTGGTGCGTGGCGGAGGCGGGTGGGACCCCATATGTTCTACCCTCGGTCGGAACCGATCCCGATCTCACTCAGCGCTATCTCGATTCCGCTGATGGGCTCCTCTTCTCAGGGGGAGAGGACATCCATCCCTCCTTGTATGGTGAGAGTGTCCTTGAGAAATGCGGCCCGATCGACGAGCAGCGGGACCGGTTCGAGATCGCGCTCCTCCGCGGAGCCCTCGAGCGGGGGATGCCGGTGTTGGGTATCTGCCGGGGGATGCAGCTCATCGCCGTGGCTTCAGGCGGGAGCCTGTATCAGGATCTGTCGTATTGCGAGCGGGCCGATGCAGGGCATGCCGGCGGGTGGGAACAGAGTGGAGCGACGCCATCGGTACGACTGATGCCCGGGACCGTCCTGCACCAGGTCATCGGGGAAGAGACCGTGCCGGTCAACTGCCATCATCATCAATTGATCAAGGGGCTCGACCAGAATTGCAGAGTCAGCGCCCTCTCGCCCGACGGCATGATCGAGGGCATCGAAATGGCGGGCCGCCCATTTGTCCTGGGGGTGCACTGGCATCCCGAGCGGTTGGCAGCCAGTGATCTCCGCCATCTGAAGCTGTTCGAGGCGCTGATCCGCGCCGCCTCGGAGTACTCGCACAAGGCCATCTCGCGCGCGCGTTCCTGAGCCGGTGGATGTCCCACAGGGTGCTTCGTGCATAGAGCAGGGAGCCGGAACGGACAGAAATAATACTTGACAGGGAGCGAAGGGCATCGTATAAAAGCCCTTACGCAGCAGGAGATTATCAGTGACTCGAATGATTCAGATGGCCGTCGTAGGTGTACGTGGCCTCTGCCCCCCGGCGGACGGCCCGTAGCGCCTTGACTGCGGGTGCTCAGAATTTCGCCACGGGGCAGAGGGTAAGCGCCCCGTGGCTTTTTGTTTCGCACTCGTGACGCTCTGGCAGGATTGCTGAGGAGGACTCGATGGCTCGGACGTGTGGATGCGGAGAAGGCATTCGGTCGCTGATAGAAGAGTGGGGCTGTCTACACTGCGGGGACCCGTGCTGCCCCGCCTGCGGGTACACTCCTGAGGGCGGCGCCTACTGCCCCGAATGTGCGCAGAGCCTCTTCGATGTGTACACCAGGCGGGCAGTGGTGACACGGTCTAAGCGGATCTCTGCTTGGTGGGAGGCGGCGGCGGTGCAACCGGCGCGGCCCCGAACACAGGCCGCACACCCTAAACGCTCGCCGTAATCCCTCTACGAAGTCACCTCTTTTCTCTCCTGCAGGGGTTACTCCTTCCTCGAAAAAACATGTGCGCCAGCGGCGCCCGGTCCACTCTTGGTACCACCGGGTGAGCCGGGGTGCCTCGCCAGTCGCGTGAAGAGGTCACACTGACCACACGTGGGCCGCGGCCTGAGCGTGTCGAAGGCCCCCGGGAGGCCACGATGCCTCAAGCGTCCGGGCTTCATCCGAAAGAGATGCGGGAAAAGATCCGGACCGGTGAGTGGCAGGGCCCTACGGCCGGCTG
>Ga0209857_1000273_pt1 | contig 11993 bp, 7 predicted proteins | sample GWRWN1_10_20_FD_187226 | JGI IMG/M metagenome (GOLD analysis project Ga0209857, IMG submission 187226) | Riverbed sediment microbial communities from areas with no vegetation in Columbia River, Washington, USA - GW-RW N1_10_20 (SPAdes)... | ecosystem: Environmental > Aquatic > Freshwater > River... | reverse complement strand
CCAGAATAGCGCCGGCTGCTCTTTGATTACCGAGGGTCCGGGCTGGATCCCCTGTATAATCATCGCGCCGACCATCAGCGCCATCACTGGGTTCGACGGAATGCCCAGCGTCAGCATCGGAATAAACGAGGTCTGCGCGCCGGCGTTGTTGGCCGACTCTGGAGCGGCGACTCCCTCGATGGCTCCCTTACCGAACTCAGCCGAGTGCTTCGAGATTTTCTTTTCAAGCGAATAAGCGGCGAACGAACCTAAAATGGAACCGCTGCCGGGCAATATACCCACGGCCGAGCCGATGATCGTTCCGCGCAGGATCGGCGCGATCATCCGCTTCCAGTCCTCCTTGGTCGGCATCAAGCTGGTGATCTTGGCTATGACCGGACGTTGTTCTTCGTGCTCCAGGTTACGAATGATTTCCGCGAGGCCGAACATACCCATAGCGACGACAACGAATCCGATTTTATCGGCGAGTTCCGGAATGTCAAAAGTATACCGCTGTGTGCCCGAGCTCACGTCGGTACCGACCAGTCCCAAGAGCAGGCCGAGCACGACCATGCCGATGGCGTGCAGCAGCGACCCTTGCGCGAGCACAACCGAGGCCACCAGTCCAAGTACCATGAGCGAGAAATAGTCCGCCGGGCCGAACTGGAGCGCGATTTCGGCGAGCGGCGGCGCGAACAGAGCAAGGAGGAAAGTCGCCACCGTACCGGCAAAAAACGAGCCGACGGCCGACGCGGTCAGTGCAACACCGGCGCGCCCTTGACGCGCCATCTGATACCCATCGAGCGTGGTGACAACTGACGCCGCTTCGCCGGGGAGATTGACCAAAATCGAGGTTGTGGAACCGCCGTACTGGGAACCGTAGTAGATGCCCGCCAGCATGATCAGGGCGGAGACCGGCGGCAGAACAAAGGTAATGGGCAGCAACATGGCAATGGTCGCCGTGGGCCCGAGGCCAGGCAACACTCCGATCAGGGTGCCGAGAAAAACGCCGGTTAGACAGTAGAAGAGGTTGGCGAGGGTGACTGCGGTCGAGAGGCCGAGACTCAGGTTGGCAATCAGTTCCATAAAAGGCGCCTGTTAGAAAGTCTTCGAAGTTAACCGCCGAACCACGGCCCTAGTATCGGTAGTGGTACTCCCAACCCCTTTAGAAAAACGAATACACAAAATAGAGTAAGTCCCGCCGCCAATGAGAGTGTGGGTCCCCAGCGGAACTGGTTGCTGGCATAGGCGCTGATAATCACCAGCACGGGCAGCGCGACGATTAGACCTGCGCCTTTGACGAGGAGGCCGAACACAATAACCGAGACGATGACCAGCGCGAGGCCTCTGATGGCAAAAGCACCGATCGGCGTGCCTTGTACGATGAACGAGCGGATCACAGAAATCGCGCCGATAGCGATTAACAACCAGCCGAGAACTGTGGGGAAATAGGCCGGCCCCATCCTGAGGGCGGTGCCCATGCCATAGTCGCGGGCGATAAGGATCGCGCTGGCACCAAAGAAGAGATAGATTAAGCCGGTCCAAAAATCTTTGCTACTGCGGATCATCTCTTCTACCTATTCCGTCTATTCGTTGGTTTTGGCGTGTTACCCGTAATCGCACCTTGTATAACAACCGCGGTTAAGAAAAAAGGCCGGGGGTTTCCCGGCCTTCGTTAATTAAATTCTTACGCAAGATCCCGACTAGTCGGCATAGACGCCGGCTTTTTTGATGATTGGGCCCCACCTATCGATTTCGGCCTTGAGGTGCGCGCGATGAGCCTCGGGCGTGGCGCGTTTTTCGTCCACCGGCTCAGTGCCGAGATCGGCGAAGCGTTGTTTCACTGTAGCGTCCTTCAGGGCCTCCTGTAGAGACTTAGTGAGCTGGTCGATCACCGGCTTCGGCGTACCCTTTGGAGCATAGAGAGCGTGCCAGACTGAGACCTCGAAGCCTTTTAACCCGGCCTCGTCCATTGTTGGGACGTTGGGCAGAGAAGGCACACGCTTTTTAGTCGTCACACCGTAGACCTTGATCTTTTCCGCTTTGATCTGGCTGGTCGTGTTTGTCGTTTGATCGCACATGAAGTCCACCTGGCCACCGAGAAGATCGTTCATCGCTGGGGCCGTACCGCTATAAGGAACGGTGGTGACGTCTGTCTGGATCGCGGTCATGAAGAGCATGCCACAAAGATGGGAGGCGGCGCCGAGGCCGGCGTTGGCGTAATTGACCTTGTCCTTGTTGGCTTTCACGTAAGCAATTAGTTCTTTTAGATCCTTGGCCGGAAAGTCTTTCTTCGCCACGAGGGTCATCGGCACTTCGTTGATCAACCCAATAGGCTCAAAGTCAGTCATTGGGTTATAGGGCAGCTTACGATATAGCGCTGGCGCGGTAGACATGCCGATATGGTGGATAAGAATCGTATAGCCGTCAGGCGTCGTCTTGGCCACCCGGTTAGCAGCAATGGTGCCGCCAGCGCCACCGATGTTTTCAACGATAACCTGTTGCTTAAGTATCTTCGTCATCGGCACGCCCAGCAGACGGGCCACCGTGTCCGTCGGTCCACCGGCGGTGAACGGCACGACCATGGTAATCACCTTGTTCGGATACTCTTGTGCACCGACCTGCGGAGCAGCGAGGAAAAGGAAACAAACGACAACTTTAATAAGTTTAGTCATAACGATCCCTTTCATTGGTTTTTCCCCAGTTTATAGTGACTACCGGTAACTCGTTGATCTCACACATTAGTCAATGATGGGGCTCAAATCAACCCGGACAGGCGTCGAACGAAGCATGGCACACCACGCGGGCCTTCGTGCGCGTTTTTGTGAGCCGGCCTCGGTCGGGTCCGGGACTAGCTCCGACGTTTTCGTCCTACAATTTTCTGCAATGTAAATTCTCCTCGTAATTTTCCAGCGACGACGATAAGGTAGACAGTGTGAAAAAATTGCTTTTGACGCTTGCCTTAGTTTGGCCTTTTTGCCCCCACCAAGCCCTCGCTGCTCTGCTGCGGCTATCCGTTTCGATGATCGGACCGGCTATCATTGCGGTCAACAGGACGGCGCTGGTCGACAATATCGTTGACGACACCATCGTCACCGAGTTAGAAAAAGAAAGGTTCATTGACTGCGTGCATCGATGAAAGAAAAAGCCATTCTGGGTGGGATCTGGACTTTGATCGCAGCACTCGGTCTCTTTGCTTCAATGAGTTTGCCGGCAGCCGAGGGCCAGGAGCTAAAGAAAGTCCGAATAGGCTATCCGGCTTTTAGCCTCACGTTTCTTACCTTCTTTGTTGCCAAGGACGCGGGGATCTTCAAGAGAAATGGTTTAGACGTCGATCTCGTGCAACTGGCCGGCGCAGTCCAAACCTCCGCCCTAGTCGCTGGCGAGATCGATTATTTGACTGGCATCACAGGGCCGCTGGTCGCCGCCGCGCGCGGCTTGCCGTTCAAAGGGATCATGATCACCCATGATCGGCCGCTTTTCTGGGTGATCGCCAATCCGGAAATTCGCCGGGTGGAAGATCTCATCGGAAAGACGGTGGCAGTGGACCGCCTGGCGACCCTCCAAGATATTGTCGCGAGAGACCTGATCAAAAGAAAAGGGCTGAACCCGGAAAAGGTCACGTTCATCCAAACCGGGTCGGTCTCCAACAGCGTCCAGGCGCTCAGTCAAGGATCCGTCGCCGCCGCTCTCCTCTCGCTGCCTCACAATGTGATCATGACGCAGAAAGGCTACCGCGACCTCGCGTCGGCAACAGAGTTCAACATGCGCGCCGCCTCCGGCGGAATCGCAACGCGGGAAGTGAAACTCAAACAAGAGCCGGCCCAGGTCAAGGCCGTACTCCGAGCGACATTCGAAACGATGGATTTCAATCGAAGAGAAAAGTCCTGGATGATCAGTTACATCCAGAATAAATGGAAATTGACTCCCGCTGTCGCCGAGGAAGCCTACCGCTACTGGTTGCAGGGTCTGACAAACGACGGAAAAATTCCCCTGAAAGATTTGCAGGGGACGTACGATCAAGCCTACGCATCTCAGCTAATTCCCACGCCGGTCACCGTTAAAGACGTAATGGATTACACCCTGCTCGACGAAGTGCTAAAAGAAAAAAGGTAGCACTGAGGCAGGAAAAAGGGGGACACGATGGCAACTCAAGCTTTTGTCGATTCGGTCATCAAAGAGATTATTCAACCCGGCGTCGACCGGCTCATGGAAAGCCGCTACTTCACCGAGCTGCGGCAAGGAAAGCTATCCATGCACCGCTTGCAAGGTTGGGCGATACAGCACTACATCCACAACATAGCGCTGCTCAAAGGGTTCGCTCTCTGTATGGTTAAAAACGGCCACGAGCCCGACCTCTTCAACTATTTTCTCTATCAATTGAATGAGGAGCAATACCATCCGGACCTCGCCAAGAAGTTTGGCCTGGCGATTGGTTTAACTGAGGAAGACTTCCAGAAAGCGGTTCCGGTCTTTGAATGCCTGGCGCACACCAGCAAGACCATTCATGGCATGTTGTTGGGCTCCGCGTCGGAAAATCGCGCTTCGGCATTGGTGAATGAAACCATGGTTTGCCGCTATGCCGAAGAATTCAATGACGCTTTGCGCCAGCACTATGGCCTTGACAACAAAGCGCTACAGTTCTTCACCGTGCACAGCGTCGCGGACCAAGAGCATACAAAGATGGCGGCCGAGGTTATCATGCGTCACGCCCAGACCGACCATCAACTGGAACTCGTGCGAGACAGCGCCCGCCACATGGTGCGCTTCAAGATTGCCAAGTTCGACGGTATTTACGACGCCTATGCGTAGGCGGCAAAGCCCAGCTGTTGCGTCTGGCGTTATTGGTCTGGATTTAGTCCAATGGAGAATGACCGCAAAGAGCTTTGCCGGATCAAAGTTTCTTCCCCCTCGATGGGGGAAGACTAAGATGGGGGTGACAATGGCCGCAGTGTTAACTAACTTGCTGCTTTCACCTGTCTTCGCCGACGGTGAAGCACGGGCTCGGTGTAGCCGTTTTCCGCTTCTCGTCCTTTAAATACTAGATCCAGGGCCGCCTGAAACGAGATGCTCTTTTCGAAATCTGGCGCCATGTTTCGATAGTTTCGATCGCCCTTGTTCTGCTGGTCAACGATTTCCGCCATGCGCTCGAACGTCTTTCTGACCTGCTGCTCGCTCGTAATCCCATGATGGAGCCAGTTGGCTATATGCTGGCTGGATATCCGTAGTGTTGCACGATCTTCCATTAGAGCGACGTTGTTGATGTTCGGTACTTTGGAGCAACCGACTCCTTGGTCGACCCAACGGACGACGTAACCTAGGATGCCTTGCGCGTTATTGTCCAGCTCACGCTGAATCTCCTCCGGCTTCATTTGCCGGTCTAACAGCGGCGGCGTCAGGATGTTGTCCAGACTGGCACGGTCTCTCTTAGCCAGCTCCGCCTGCCTCTTGGCGACATTCACATGGTGGTAGTGCGTGGCGTGAAGCGTGGCCGCGGTCGGCGAAGGCACCCACGCGGTATTCGCGCCGGCCTGCGGATGGGCGATCTTCGTTCTCACCATCTCGCGCATCTCATCCGGCATCGTCCACATCCCCTTGCCGATTTGCGCCTTCCCCCGCAGTCCTGTTTCAATGCCGACGTCCACGTTCCAGTCTTCGTAAGCCTTGATCCACGGCTGAGCTTTGATCTCCTCCTTCGGCGGCATCGGGCCCAACTCCATACTGGTATGGATTTCGTCGCCGGTCCGATCGAGGAATCCCGTGTTGATAAAGACCACCCGCTCCTTTGCCGCCCGGATGCATTCTTTAAGATTGACAGTGGTGCGCCGCTCTTCGTCCATGATCCCGATCTTGAGGGTGTTCCGCTTCAAGCTGAGAGCCTTTTCCACCCGGGCGAACAGTTCCACTGTGGCCGCGACCTCTTCCGGTCCGTGTTGTTTCGGCTTGACGATGTAGATGCTGCCCTTTTTGCTGTTGGTGTATTTCCCCTTTCCCTTGAGGTCATGGATGGCAGCCAACACCGTAACCATGGCGTCGAGAAAGCCTTCCGGAGTTTCCTGGCCGTCCGCGGTGGTTACGGCATCCGTGTACATATGAATTCCCACATTCCGAACCAGGAGCAGGCTTCTTCCCGGCAAGGTGAGCTTTCTTCCGGTCGGCGTAATGAAAGTTTTATCCGGGTTCAGCCTCCGGGTCAGTGGGCGGCCGTTCTTGTCGAACGTCGCTTCGAGCGTCCCTTTCATGATGCCGCACCAATGACGATAGACGGTGACCTTGTCGGCAGCCTCGACCGCGGCCACCGCATCCTCGCAGTCCTCAATGGTGGTAATCGCCGCCTCCAGCACGACGTCCTTCACCCCGGCCGGATGCGCCTTGCCAATAGGATGGCTTCTATCGATCTGAATCTCGATGCGCGATCCGTTATTGCTCAGCAAGATGGCGGTCAACTCGCCGTTGCTTTCCTGATAGCCTAGGAATTTGCGTGCGTCCGCGAGACCGACGGTGCTGCCGTCTTTAAGCGTCGCTGCCAGCTGTTTTTTACCGGCGGCGCGCCTGACGAAAAATCGGGTAACGTCGGAAAAACATCCCCGTTTCAGGCCGATGACCTTGTCCAAAAACTCCTCCGTGTAGGCGATCACCTTTGCGCCGCGCCTGGGATTGTAAAACTCTCCCTTTTCCGCGCCGCCCTCCTCCGTAATCACGTTGGTGCCGTAGAGCGCGTCGTAGAGACTTCCCCAGCGTGCATTCGCGGCGTTCAAGGCGTAGCGAGCGTTATCGAGCGGCACCACTAGCTGCGCGCCGGCAATCTCCGTGATCTCAGGGTCAACGTTAGCCGTAGTGACCTTAAAACTCTTGCCTTCGGGAACGAGGTAGCCGATCTCTTTGAGAAACGTCTTATATTCTTCCCTGTTGAAGGGCTGTCCTTTGCGCGCCAGATGGTACTGGTCGATCTGCCTTTGTAGTTTATCCCGCTTTTCCAGCAGCGCCCGATTCTTCGGGGCGAGATCTCTCACAATCTCGCCGAACGATTTCCAGAAGCGATCGGCGTTCACACCGGTACCAGGCGCGATTTCATTTCTGACAAGATGATACAATTCTTCGCTAATCTTAAGCCCACCCATCTCAACGAAGTTTGCCATGGCCTGTCTCCTGTATTTCTATTTCGGCCTTGAAAAATCAGACTTGGCAAGGTGCTTTCCCGTTGAGCTGGCACATCGCCAGCGGTAGTAAGGCCGTTTAAACTCAACGCCGCAATCCACAGCAAAAAATCCAGTTCAACCAAGTTGCTCGCCCATATAATTCAGAAGCTAACTTAGCTGCAGACTTTAAACTATGAAGGAACTTCTTGCCTCCCCGGAAAAGAGCTCACAATCCGTTCTTGCCTATCCTGCCGCAGCGCGCACCGGAACACTGGTGATACGGCCTGCAGCCGTCGGCTGTCTGGCGATGAATCGTTTGATCGATTCATCGTTGGCGAAAATCTTCTGGGCGCGTGCTGTCTCGACTTCGATGGCAATAATATTCGGATCGTCCGTTCGAGCCTGCCTGAAAACCCCATTGTACATCATGCGCTGAACCGACATACGGTTATCATGTGTCGGCGCCACATAGTAGACCAGATCAATCTTGTAGCGGTGCAGGAGGAAAAAATGCATCAGCGTCATCAGACGCCGCGAGCGATATTTCTTCACCGTATTCTGGTCTTTGACGGCGAGGTATTTTCGCCCATCGCGGTCCTTATCGACGCGGAAGGTAATCTCCGCGATCTTGTCGTGGGCTTCGTCGAAAACATTGAGCATCATCTGCTCGGATCCGGCCCATAGCTCTTTAAGCTCGACGCTCAGCTCGCCTTTGTCCAATAGACCTTGCTCGCTCCAATGCTGAGTCCATATGCGCAACCATCTTTCGAGCACGCTGGTAGGCACTTCGACGGCCTTACGATGTTGCATTTCCGTGGACTTTCCACCCATGGAAGATGTGGTAAGTGACGGTCCACGAGCCGCTCGGCGAAAACGATCGGCCCACGCCCCACCCACAAACGACTGGGGATACTGCGCGGGGTCGTTGGCAAGCCGTAAAGAGCGTTGAATCAATCTGACAAAGCCAAGCACACCCTCTTCTCTCAGAGCCCGCGCCAAGCGCCCGTTCATAAGCGCTTCGGTTTGATGGCCGGCGTAGGTAATGAAGTTATAGACATAACCCATCTTGCCCAATTCGTTCGCAAAGCTCCGCAGTTGATCATCCGTAAAGCCCCAAGCATCCCAATTCCAAGAGGGCGACAAGTTATAAGCCAGCATCTTTTTCGGGAAAGTGGCATGGATCGCGTCGGCCCACGCCCTATCGTCTTCGAGGTCGGGCTGAGCTGTTTCTCGCCAGATCAAATCAGCGAATGGAGCCATCGCCAACCCGCGTGCGGTCGCCATATCGCGCCCACCGGTAACCTCGTAAAACCCTTCCGGCGTTCTCGGTAGATCCCAATTCCAAAAGACATCGATCCCCATAGACTCGGCACGCTCGCGCGCTTCCTCATGCGAAACAGAAGCAGCGAACTTTTTCCAACGATCGACGGACATGGTTAATTTAGTTTTGCCCGGCGTTTTCGTTTGCATCGCTTCCGCAACCGCATCAGCGTAAGTCTTGAGACCTGCGCTTTGAGCCCACGCTTCCCGGATATCGGCCAAAACATGGTCCACAGTTTCCTCTGTAACCTTTTTGACCATAACCTCAAGCGCCGACAATTGCTCCCGAACGTCCCTCTGCCCTTTCCTTTGGCGACGAGCTTGCTGCCGCAGGTTCTTCAAGGATTGGATTTCTCTATTTATTCGGTCGAGTGAGTCATTAACTCTAGAGGTTAGACGCTCTTCCTTTAGCCACTGTTCCGCTTCTCGATAGGCCTTATCTGAAATCCTGTGAAGCAGATGTCCATTAATTTCCTTGAAGCCGTGTTCGTAAAACTTTTTGATTACAGCCAGGCTGACGTTTTTAAAAGGAACGATGCGCCGATTGGTCGCCCCGTAAATGAAAGGGTGATCCCGTTCATCTTCGACGCTATCGATTGCTGTCGCGTCGTTAGAATCGGTCCGGGCAACGATCACGCCGGGCAATCCCATAATATCGAACTGCAGCCTCGTCGTATTGAGCCTGGAAATCATTTCCGCCGTAGAGACCAGAACCTTCTGTCCCTGGTGACCGCAGACCTTACAACCCGGTCGTTGGTCCTCGATATGAATCGCGCCGATCTTGTTTTCGACAAACTTCTTTACCAGATTGCGAATGTGATGTTCCCCACCGTGCCCCGTATCGCCGTCAGGGATGATCATCGGCGGGCTGAATTCAATTGCGGCAGTCTTTTTTCGTTGCACCGACGTCATCCTCATGCGGTTGGACCTTTGCACTTCATCCTGATGCAGCAAGGCACGCACCCAAGAGCCGCCTTCTTTGGGAACCCGGTCCAAGGCGTAATTCGCCAAATCGGCGCCCGGGTCCTCCGAATCGGAGCCCCGCGCGGAAGTGGACCATCCTCCCAAATAGAGAATCTTGATTCCTTCCATGACGGCTCGCACTGCCCCGGTGGGCGAGAAAGGACCGTAGGTGATTTCTTGCCGTTTCTCTCTGAATAACCGCTGCAGGTAATCATACATCTTCACCGCCGACTCTCGGGCGACGGTGTGATCTTCGCGGGTGTTTCCACGCAACGCGACGACTTCGAAGGCTGTATGAAGGCGTGTAATCTCCTGGAATCGGGGGCTTTGAAACCAGGCCTCGGTTTTGCGCAATTCATCTGCCCAGTCGATCGCCTCGGTATCTCGTCTGGAGTCCAGTCTTGCAATTTTAGTATTCATTGAATCACACCTCGACAATAAGATTATTTAGAATTGTCTGGAACGCAATGCTAGGACCGCGAAATCTTCAACGAGAAGAAAAATTTTCAACCTGAAGTCGTCAATAATCGTAACTGTAAAGATAGTTTACATGTTTATATATGAGTTTAGGCTTTCGCAAGTTCCTGGCAACTTTGACCGATTAGATTCTACTGCTCTAAGCACGGGTCAAGACCGCCCTACCCCGGTTTGGGAGTAGTGCGAGAAAAATCTGGACACGGGATGCCTGGGCTGGATGGGAACGTATGGCATGTCTCCTGCTCTCTTCACAGAACAAACCAATTAGCTGTTGCATAGAAAATACGATTCTTCATCCGCCTATTTCAAATGTCTAAGGCGGTAACATGCGCATGCAATTGCGAGGAGGAGATCTGTAATGAAACCAAGTGAAAGGGAATCGGACAAACCGAGTTTTTGGCAACTGGTCTTTGCTCAAAGCAAAGTGAATGGAGCGCTTTATCTGGGGGAACAACTGCCGGGGCGAAGTTGGGACTGGCCAAAAAATACTTATTTCCAGCGTCGTCTTCGGCGAGTGAGGTGGTACCAAACATCGGAAAAGATTCAGCTAAATTAGTTTGCTAGTTCGCCGCTTCCCGTGCTGTCTCCTGCAGCACGCTCCCTGGGATAAGCGGCTCACTGAACGGCACTTGTTCGATGGCGAAAGGCCAGACTCTTAAGAATCTGGCCTTTCTGTTTTGATCAATTTTTTTCGAGAAACTTTGCGATCCATGCCAACGCTCGCGTTATTAACGTTCGGGCGTCAGACCGAACTGATTTGCCGAATCCTCAATCCTTAGGTTGCACGCCGCTTCCACCGTCGAGACGCCTAAAGCTCTCCCGCAATCATAGCGGTTCACGTTATTGGAAGTAGAAGCACGTTTTAATTGAACACTCGTTTGTCCTAATCATCGCTTGGCATGACTTCTCCCATAGACGGTATAACCTTTGCTAAGGAGAGTGCAAAATCTCGCCGAGATCAAGCGTGGGGCACAACATCGATTTGACGAACCAATAATGAAAGCAACTATGGCACGTATCACACGCAAACATTTCTTCATAATCTTCTTGGGACTCTTATCGGCTTTTTCCCTCGGGAGTTCGATTTGGTCTGACTCGGTGGCCCAAACTCAAGATTGTTCCGGCGATTGCGAAAAAGTCGAACAGATTGCAGTCACCCATTCTAAGACCTTGGATGTTGGCACTGCGAGCTTCACCCCGGCAGACGGAATTAGTGTGCTGCAAACCGTGGATCTAGGCGGTGGCAGTGACGTTCGAGCCGTGACGTCGGAAAGCACCTTATCCAGTACCAACCAAGGGTCCACCCGCGCGCAGGCCCTTAAAAGTCCGGAAACCGAAGGAGGAAGCACTCCCGGGCCCCGCTTCTTTCTTCTTATTGGTTTAGCTCTAATCGGCGTGCGTCTCATTATCTCCTTCCGGTCGAGGAAAATGAAAAATTTGGCTACCGGGACGGCCATTAGCGGCTCTCGGTAAACAGTTTGACCTTCGCAAGACAACTAGCTTCGACATCAGTTGGAAGGTCGCGCAGGGCCCGAGTACCTAGGACTCGGGCCCTTTTCGCTTTTGTTCTTGATGCAGCACCGGCAATCTTTGGCGCGATCAGAGGCATTAGCCAATGCGACCTTGACGCAGCAATATTACCAATCTAGCTAAACAGTTCCTTCCTCCACTTCTTCATTAAACTCTTCTGATACTCCGCGTCGATTTCGGCGGCGGGCGGGAAGTTTGCCATCCATTCGAAAGGCCGGCGTGCATCGATGATCATGCGCGAGCTGAAACCCTTCCTGTCTTTTCGGAATGATGGGGTCCAGCGGGCCGCTCCAGCAGCGGCGCAGGATCTCGATGGACTCCACCGGATCGGAGCGGCTAGCCAACGCCCAGAGTACGTCGAAGGTGTTGGTCGGGTCGATATCTTCGTCGACGACGATGACGTACCGGCCAAGATAGGCACCGGCGTGGACTTGCGATGCGGTGAGCATCGCCTGGCGGGCATGGCCCGGATAGCGCTGCTTGATCGAAATGATGTTGAGCAAGCGGCCGCCGCCGGCTTCGTGACACCACACACCCCTCACGTCAGGAACACCGGCTTTTTCGACCTGTTCCCAAATCAACGAC
>Ga0209857_1000272_pt1 | contig 12027 bp, 11 predicted proteins | sample GWRWN1_10_20_FD_187226 | JGI IMG/M metagenome (GOLD analysis project Ga0209857, IMG submission 187226) | Riverbed sediment microbial communities from areas with no vegetation in Columbia River, Washington, USA - GW-RW N1_10_20 (SPAdes)... | ecosystem: Environmental > Aquatic > Freshwater > River... | reverse complement strand
CCGACCTGTGGCCGCCCCCCCTCTCCTTTTGTCTTCTTTTCATATTCGTTGTCTTCTTTTCATTTTCGCCATTTTGCCTTAAAATTGAAGCTCGTTGCCGGCCTTTTGGACTGGCCTCACTGTGGAGAAGTGGCCACAAGTGCCGACTCCTATCGAGTGAAGGAACGCCGAGTCACTGAGGAAGGGTTCGGCGCCTTTCTCCCTCTTATAGTGGTGATGCGGGAACACCTCGGGATGGGAATAAGGCTTGGCTCTACGCCTTCGCCGCTGACGGCTTTGTACATGTCGAAGTGCCGACCCAATATCTACCACTAGATGGTATAGCATGACTCTTCAGGCCAAAATCCTTGTCGTCGATGATACGCCTCAAAACGTAAAACTCCTAACGGACCTGCTAGCAGCCCCACACTACGCCGTCGTTACAGCTGCCTCCGGCCATGAGGCCTTGGAACAGGTGGAGAAGGAAACGCCGGATCTGATCCTGCTGGACGTCGTGATGCCTAGGATGAACGGCTATGAGGTCTGCCGGAAGATCCGCGATAGCCCGGTTACTGCTCTCCTGCCTGTGATCATGGTGACGGGCCTGGATCCGAGTCAGGAAAGGGTGAAGGGAATCGAGGCCGGCGCCGACGAATTTATTACCAAGCCAATCAACCGTCCCGAGCTTCTTGCCCGTGTGCGTTCTCTGCTCAGAATCAAGGCACTGCATGATACGGTCAAGAGACAAGCTACTGAACTGTTTGAGGCCAACGCACAGCTCAGCCATACACTCGACGAACTCAGGACGACACAGATTCATCTCATACAGTCTGAGAAAATGGCTGCTCTCGGCAAGCTCGTCGCTGGCTTAGCGCACGAAATCAACACCCCCCTTGGCGCGATTACCAGCAATACGAACTTGCTTGACCGTGGGTTCAAGAGACTCGGCCCTTCGGTGGCTGAGCAGGGCACGACATTACTCACCACGCTGGAACCCCTTCTCCAAACCAACGCAGAGGCCTGTCAGCGGATCTCCGCCATTGTCAAGAATCTCAAGACTTTTGCGCGCCTCGACGAGGCTGAGTGGAAGAGCGCGGACTTCCGAGAGGGCATGGAGAGTACCCTCACGCTTGTCCATCACCTTCACAAGGGCCGGATCCAGATGATCCGGGAGTACCGGGAGATTCCCCCTGTGGAATGCCACCCCGGGCAGATCAACCAGGTTTTCATGAACTTGCTGGTTAACGCCATCCAGGCCATTGAGGGGCCTGGAAAGATCTGGATCAGGATGGGACTGGAAGGGGATATTGTGAAGGTGGAGATTCAAGACACGGGGATCGGCATCGCGGAGACCCACCTCCCCAGGATCTTCGATCCGGGCTTCACGACGAAGGGCGTCGGAGTCGGCACAGGGTTGGGACTCTCGATCTGCTACCAGATCATCGCCGAACACCAAGGGACAATCCACGTAACCAGTCAGGACGGAAGAGGGAGCACCTTCACCATGCACCTTCCCATTCGGCCTCGCAAAGAGTAATCAACTATGACCCAGCCCGCCGCCCCGGATTCCAACTACCTCGTCGTCAGTGACCTGCATCTTCAAGAGGCTGACCTGAATCCTGCTGGGCGTCTCTATTACTTCGACCAGGAGTTCACCGACTTCCTCCGGTATTATCGCCAATGCTATGAGGGGAAACGGCGCTGGCGATTGATTATTGCGGGGGACTTCATCGAGTTCTATCTCAAAGTCTACGAACAACCGAATCCGGACGACAGGTTGCTCAGGGGGGCCACCCTAACGCAGACGGACTTGAAGTTTGTCCTTGGCACCGAATGGCAGAAATCCGTTTGGAAGCTCGACCGGATCGTCAGAAGTCACCAGTTGCTCTTCATTGCGTTGGCTCGTTTCATTCTTGAAGGCCATGAGGTCTACATACTCAGAGGCAACCACGATCTGGAATTCTTCTGGCCGGAGGTCCAAACCCACTTCCGGTTGTTGCTGGCCCTTTTTCACCCTGTAGAAGCAAGCTATTTGGAAATGAAGAAGGTCGCCGAAGAGCGGATCCACTTCTTTCCGTGGTTCTATTTGGAAAAGGACCTGCTATTCGTGGAACATGGGCATCAGTACGACGCATACTGTTCTAACACGCACAATCTCTACCCGGTGCTGCCCCAAAATCATCAGGTACTTGAGTTGGCCCTGTCAGCCTTCGTCTTACGGTACTTCCACGCCCGGATCAAGCACGTGGAGCCGGCTGCGATGGAAACTATGCACTCAATTCCAAAGTCATTCTGGCACCTGATTCGGCACAATCGTAACCAGCTTATTCATATTCCGCTCAACCTGCTGGTGATGATCGGCCGCACCCTGGGCAAGGTGCGTCGGGTTCAGCCGGCGCTGGATGCGCCCCTCCAGGAGATGGAAACCAAGATCCGCGAGGACATCAAGGCGACCTTCGGCCTTTCGGATAGGCCTCTGCAGATCATTGAGCGGCTCGCACACTCGCCCGTACTGCTCAGTCGATGGGAGACGATCAAGTGTTTTTCGCTGGATCTCCTCATCGCGGGAATGGCTACCCTGTTGATCGGCATCGGCCTTTCTCTGACTGCGTCGACCGTCATGTGGAGATGGGCGCCTGTCGTGATCTCCTGCCTTGTTGTCCTGGCCTTCTTTTTCCTAGGAAAGACACGCCTCGCCGCTTTCAACGACCATCGCAATCTCCGAGATATTGCTTCTAGCATCCGCGACACCTTTGGATGTCGCTTCGTCGTCTTCGGTCACTCCCACGACCCAGATGTGTACGCCCTCTCTGCCTCCAAGGACCAGTGGTACTTTAACGTGGGGACGTGGGCGCCACGTAGCAAGGCAGGGCAGTTCGTGTACTTGGAAATCATTAACAATCCGATAAGCCCGTCAGCCCATCTCATGCGGTGGGACCGGACGCGCGAGGAGCCACTTGAGCTGGACCTGGCAAGTTACGTGAAGGGAAGTGCGGAGCGGAAGGCGATGCTAGCCGGAGAAAGGAGCGGAGTGCGCAGCTCGTGATCTCCCGGGCTAGGCCAGCAGCTTGAGCTTTTGGAGCTGCCGGTCGAGAATCCGGATCTTTGCCTCCAGCTCTTGGGCATGCTCTCGCAGCCGATAGATGAGTATTCGCTCGTTCAGGCCACTCTCAATCACGCGGAGAAGGTCATCGTTATTCCACGGTTTCTCCAGGTACTGATAGAGACGGACCTCGTTGATCGCGCGGATCGCGCTCTCTTTATCGGCATAGCCGGTCAGGACGATGAGCTGGATGGCCGGGTAGAGTCGACGCACTTCCTTTAGGAACGTCACGCCATCCATCCCGGGCATCAGGTAATCCGAGATGGCGAGGTCAATCGACTTGCGGCAGATAGCTTCCAAGGCCATCTGGGGTGATGTGAAGGCCAGAACATCGAGCTGGGGTATCTCGAGCGTGATGAGGGTTTTTAGGCTGTTCACGACGCTTTCATCGTCGTCAATAATCAGGATACATTTCCGGTTGTCTGCCATTTAGCGATCGCTTCCCGGGGTGTTACTGACCGAGCTCGGGTTACCCCATGAAGGCGGCGCACCCCCTTCAGAACCCCCCTTCGAATCCCGCCCTCTGTTGTGCTCCTTCAAAACAACAGTCATGGTCGCCGCATAGGAACTGGCGCCGAAGCCGGTGGTATTGACACTCACCACGATTTGCGCCCCTTTGTGATAGTCCCTACGTAGGGGTGCTGGTCAACCGCGTCGCGTTGTCCATGCTTGCCCAATTGAGTGTGCGGTCGTTGTTTTTCGAAACAGTTACCGTCTGGCTGGGCGGCGTTGAGCCCCCCTGCACACCTGTAAAGCTAAGGCTTGTCGGGCTCACCTCGGGAGCTTGCGCCTCTGGAGCCGTCCAAAAGCTAATCAGAATCACGAGGAACAATAGCCACCCACAGGTCCTCCTCGATTTCAGGTTTTGCCTCTTCCCAGTGGTGTGAACGTTAGACTGAAAGCCCACAGGGTTACCTCTTGTTGCAGTGAGAACTCGGCAACGCCACCATTCCTAGCCAATGAGCAACGGCCGTGCCAATTCAGTCGGCTTCCACCTCAGTGAGTCTCTCATTTGAACGAAGCGAAGCAGATGATAGTTCTATGGAATTTTGGAAGAGGAGGGGGACGGGCGAACGATGACGTGGCGAACGATGACGTATTTGCTATCAGAGTATAGGATTATGGGTGAGCTCTGCAGGGTTCAGACTATGTTTCATTGTTCCATTTTGCACGGTCCGACGCGTTCGAAGAAGGGGGCAGGTTAGGGACAAAAGCCCATCGCACGGTGGGATTATGTCCACTCCCTGCCGGACATCAGTGTTATTTTCCGTTATCCAGAGGCTCATGCAGCCCTTCCTCAGCCGCCTTTATCATGATGAACCTCTTGAGAGATTCGATGTCAGAGGCCGAATACCAACCGGACCTGACGCCTTCGTCGAGAATATCCAAGGCGGAATCAACAAGATCCCGAGCGTACGCCGTATTGCCTTCCTCCAGTTGCTTCGTCGCAACATTCAAAACATACGTAATATACAGAACGGACGGTTCGGAAGAGCCGGATGGCACGTGGACAAACATTTTATTATACCATTCCTTGCGAAACTCTTTCGCGACACCTTTCACCCATCCAGTCGAGTCCTCGCTGGCCACTGGAGTCCACCATTCCAACGCTCCTACTCTAGTCGGCCTCTCCCTTTGCGTGGCGCTCATGCACAATACCCACGTCATGCCGACAATTATGATTGGTCGTACGCGATTCATCGCGGCCTCTCCGTAAACAATGGCTGGCTTGGTTCCGACAAATCCTCACGGAGGTGCCTCGTAGCTGGGCCGTAACAAGGATGGATCCGACTGCAAGACACAGACCTTTCACTAAGTCGGCGAACCGTCATGACAAATCCGTTTTGTGGATTTGTGGATTGGTACACAGAATGTCCTGTCTAGTCAGGTTGAAAGAAACTCATTAGGACGGATGTCAGACCTTCGACAATACAGAGTACCTTTTGCCCTAGCGGACAGGTTATTTCTCATGAGAACAATCCTTTCTTCTCTCGGAAGATTGTATCGGCCTCGGACATTCGAAGAAGGGGGTCAGGTCGTGGCGTTGACCATGGAGGAGCCCCCCCTGCCGGTGGCATGGCTCGGCCGTTGCGACTCGCGTTTGCGGACGGTGTCTCTCACGTCACCGCCCGGGGCAACGAGCGCAAGGCGATCGTGCGGGTCAACACGGATCGGGCTGTCCAGTCCGCATGCCTGTCAGGCTTTTTCGCTATCAGGACTACGCCAGTGCAAACACGAGAGATACCAAGACTTCGCCTTGAAGTTCATCTAAGCATCTGTTATCCTTTGCCCGCGTTTTTTTTTGACATCAGTAGATGCTGCGGGGAGGAACGCCGATGACTGCGCTGAAGCGCGCCTTGATCAGCGTCTCGGACAAGACAGGGGTCGTGGACCTGGCCAGGGGCTTAGCAGCTCTGGGCGCGGAAATCCTCTCGACCGGCGGCACTGCCAAGACCCTGCGGGACGCCGGCCTTGCCGTCACTGATGTTGCTGCCTACACGGGTTCGCCGGAAATCCTCGACGGGCGAGTCAAGACGCTGCACCCCAAAATCCACGGGGGACTCCTGGGCCGTCGCAGCAACCCCAAGCACGTGGCCGAAATGCGGCAACAGGCCATCAGCCCCATTGATGTCGTGGTGGTGAACCTCTATCCCTTCGAAGCGACGATTTCCACACCCAACTGCTCCTTCGAAGACGCGATCGAGAACATTGACATCGGCGGCCCCTCGATGTTGCGGTCCGCCGCTAAAAATCAAGCTGACGTGCTGGTCGTCGTGGACCCAGGCGATTATGCGCGGATGTTGGACGCGCTGAAAACCGACACCGTGACTCCGGCTCTCCGGCAGGAGCTAGCAGTCAAGGTGTTTCAGCACACCGCTCGCTATGACAGTCTAGTCGCCAGCTACCTCGCGCAGCAGGGGCAGGGGACGAGCTCTACGCGATTTCCGGCGGTATTCTCGCTCCTGTACGAACGTGGCGAAATTCTTCGATACGGCGAGAACCCGCATCAGCAGGGAGCTTTCTACCGCGACCCGACCTCACGCGAGCCTTCCGTATCCCGGGCCAAGACCTTGCACGGCAAGGCGATGTCCTATAACAACTACTTGGACGCGAATTCCGCGTTGGAGCTGGTCAAGGAATTCGCAGAGACGGCGGCCGTCATCGTCAAGCACAATAACCCCTGCGGCGTAGGCCTCGGCGCGAATCCCGTCGAGGCCTACGTGCGCGCCCGCGAGACCGATCCGGTGTCGGCGTTCGGCGGGGTGATCGCGTTGAATCGGCCGGTGGACATAGCCACGGCTAAGGAAATTACTTCGACCTTTGTCGAGGTGGTGGTCGCACCCGGCTACGCTGAGGATGCCTTGGCCGAGCTGAAGCGGAAAAAAGATCTTCGTCTGTTAGACGTCGGCCCGCTTTCTGGTACCACCCGCGACGGGCTGGACCTGAAAAAACTGGTGGGCTGCCTGATTGTGCAGGATCGGGACCTGGGTGCGCTCGGCGACCTGCGTGCTCTTCCGGTGCCGACTCGACGCCGTCCCACCGATGACGAGTATGCAGCCTGCGCCTTTGCCTGGACGGTGTGCAAGCACGTGAAGTCCAACGCCATCGTGTATGCTAGGGCTGGCCAGACGGTCGGCATCGGCGCTGGGCAGATGAGTCGGGTGGATTCGGTGAAGCTGGCGGGCATGAAAGCGGTGCTGCCGGTCAAGGGATGCGTGATGGCCTCGGACGCCTTCTTTCCGTTCCGGGACGGCCTGGATGCGGCGGCGCAGGCCGGCATTACCGCCGTCATTCAGCCCGGGGGCTCTATTCGCGACCAGGAGATCGTCAAAGCGGCGGATGAGCATCAGATGGCGATGATCCTCACCGGCATGCGGCATTTCCGCCACTAGCCAGGATGCTAAACAAGGCCCCCAACTTCGTTCTCCTCATGCCTAGCGCGTGGAGACCTTTTTGAGCAGTCTGTTGCTCATGATGGGCTCTCCACAATCGACAGTTCCCTCCAGCGTGGTTTTGCCGTGAAAGTGCTGGTGATCGGCAGCGGAGGGCGTGAACATGCTCTCGTGTGGAAGCTTGCGCAGAGTCCTCGCGTCTCCGCGCTGTTTTGCGCGCCAGGGAACGCCGGCATCGAATCCGAGGCGCGCTGCGTGCCTATCGCCACCGAGGACATTCCCAAGCTCAAGGCCTTTGCGGTCTCAGAAGGCATTGACCTCACGGTGGTGGGACCGGAGGGGTCGCTGGCACTGGGCGTCGCCGACGAGTTTCGAAAGGCCAAGCTGAAACTTTTCGGCCCGACGCGCGGTGCGGCTGAGATCGAGTCCAGCAAGATCTTCGCCAAGGATCTGATGACCCGTCATCAGATCCCGACCGCGTCGGCCCGAAGCTTCGATCGCATGGAGCCTGCGCTTGACTATCTCGCGCACCACCCGCTGCCGGTGGTGGTGAAAGCTGAAGGATTGGCACAGGGCAAGGGCGTCGTGGTGGCCACGACCCACGAGCAGGCCCGTGAGGCTGCCACCGATATGCTGGAGAGGCAGCGTTTCGGCCGGGCTGGCCAGCGTGTCTTGGTCGAAGAGTTCCTCGACGGGGCGGAAGTCACGGTCATGGCCTTCACCGATGGGAAGACCGTCGTCCCGATGGTGGCGGCCCAGGACCATAAGCGAGTCGGCGACGGAGACACCGGCCCCAATACCGGCGGGATGGGCGCCTATGCGCCAGCCCCGTTGGTGACCCCGTCGTTGCACGCGACGATCCTGCGCGACGTGCTCCGCCCCATCGTGGACGCGCTCTCCCGCATCGGACGTCCGTTCCACGGCGTACTGTACGCGGGCCTCATGATCGCGCGGGGTACCCCATACGTGTTGGAGTTCAATGCCCGCTTCGGCGACCCTGAGACACAGGTGGTCCTGCCCCTGTTGAAAACCGATTTAGTGGACGTCATGGAAGCCGTGGTCGAGCACCGTCTGGATCAGCTCGCGATCGAGTGGCACCAGCAGTCGGCCGTGTGCGTGGTGTTGACTTCAGCCGGCTATCCAGGATCGTACCAGACCGGGCTGCCCATTCACGGATTGCCGGAGACTGAGACCTCTGATGATCATGCCCTGGTATTCCATGCCGGCACGAGACGGGAAGGGCAGGCCATCGTGACGGCCGGGGGAAGGGTGGTGGGGGTCACGGGACTTGGGCCCCGGCTGGCGATAGCCCGCGAACGAGCTTACAAAGCGGCTGGGACGATTTCGTTTGAGGGCCGTCACTTTCGATCGGATATCGCTAGTCAGGCACTCCAGGCAAGTTTGTGAGAAGTCATTGGGCAGCTCAGGACAGAGCCATGGCCACGGTCCTTTCCCTCCAGCTCGACTCGTCCGGCAGGGTCTTCGAAGAAGTGACGCGAATCCTTCGCCAGAGCGGCGTGATCGCCATGCCCACTGAATCGTTTTATGCCCTCGGTGCGTCCACGTCGGACGAGGTGGCCGTCCGTCGTGTCTGCGCGATCAAGGGACGGCCGCAAGGGAAGCCGATCCTCGCGCTCATCGCTGATCGGGCGCAACTCACCGCACTGATTGATGAAGTCACATCGGCAGCCACAACCCTGATGGAACAGTTCTGGCCCGGGCCCTTAACGCTCATTTTCCCGGCCTCGCCGCGCTTGCCGAAGGTGCTGACTGCCGGGACCGGATCGGTGGGAGTCCGGCAAACCGCTCATACGGGATTGGCTCCGCTGCTCCGGCAGGTCGGGCCCTTGACCGGCACTAGTGCGAACCGGTCCGGGGAACCACCGGCGAGGACCGCGGAGGACGTGCAGAGGACATTAGGCTCCGAGGTGGACTTGATCCTGGACGGTGGCATGACCACAGGAGGGCTGCCGTCCACGATCGTGGATTGCGGGAGTCCAATTCGACTGCTGCGGGAAGGGCCGATTTCCCGTCAACAGATCGAGGCCGCACTGAGCCTGGCAGGCATCACGCTGGGATCCTCATGATCCTGGCCTCACGGCGAAGGGGGAGCGATACGTTCAAAGGAGGAAGGACATGACACAGACAGGGGTGGGCAAAGTACTGGGATTAGCAATGTTGCTTGGCATGATGGGCCTCGGGCTCAGTGGATGCGACTACTGGCCGCCGGCGCTGCAGGCGGAAGTTGAGCAGCTACGGTCCGAGTTGCAGACGACCACGTCCGAGAAGGCCAGGCTGGAGCGGCAGCTCGCCGACATGACCAAAGCGAAGGACGATCTGCAGCTCCGTGTAGAGGACCTGAACCGTCTCAACCGCGAGCGGACGAGCCAGGTCACCATCTTGGAGCAGAATCTTACGGCCGAACGGGAGAAAGTCGCCAGGCTGACTAAAGCCCCTGCAAAGAAGTCCTCTGCCAAACCCTCGGCGAAAAAGAAGCGGTAGCCCTTGGTAAGGGTCACGCGGCTTTAGCTAAGAAGAAGACGAGGTGGAGGGAGTTGGCTTGGTGGATGCCGTGCTCGTACTGGTTTCACTACTCGTACCTGATGACCCAGTGGACGGAGTGGCCGCGGGGGCCGGGGTGGCGGTCTCGCCCTTTCCCTCTTTCTGGCCATCCGCAGGCTTCGCCGCCGATTCTGGTGTGGTCGGCGGCTTCATCTTGTCCGAATAATCGGTCACATACCAGCCGCTCCCTTTGAACATGATGGCAGAAGCCGAGATGACTTTGGTGACGGCTTGTCCACACCGAGCGCAGCTCTGAACCGACGGATCACTGATCCGTTGCTTCACCTCGAACCGGTGATGGCAACTGTCGCAGAGGTATTCGTAAATCGGCACGTGCTTCCTCACCCCTCACAGCAGGATCTTCATTGATCCCGCCAACGTCTCTACTTATTCATAACACAGCTTGAGCGAAAATCAAGCGTGGGCAGCCTTTCACAGCCCACCACCAGCCCCCGACGGGAGCCCCGGCCACACTGCCGACCACCACGCGTGCGCCTCTGCCCACATGGGGACAGACTGCACGGGATGAATATCGGGCTGAAGCTCGTCCGCTCAGGTCAGTTGGCGAAGTGCGGCTTCCATCCGATCCAAGCCCCGCGCAATCACTTCGATGCCGGTCGCATAGGACAGACGGAGGTGAGATGAGCTGCCGAACGGCTCGCCCGGCACGACGGCAACCCGCGCCTCGGTGAGGAGATACGCGGCCAACTCCGCGGCGGAGGTGATGGGACCACGCTGATGTCGGCGAGTGAAGACGCCGGCTATGTTGGGGAATGCGTAGAACGCGCCGGACGGCATGCGGCAACTGACGCCGGGCATCTTGTTCAGCCGTTCCACCATGAGACGGCGGCGGCGATCGAATTCGACGACCATGCGCTGGGTAAAGACCTCGCCGCCCTGAAGGGCCGCGACGGCCGCCTTCTGAGAAATTGAGGAGGGATTCGACGTGCTTTGGCTCTGAATGTTCGCCATCGCGGTGATGAGATCCTTCGGCCCCGCCGCATAGCCGATCCGCCACCCCGTCATCGCGTAGGCCTTTGACACGCCGTTGACCACCACGGTGCGTGCGGCTACGTCCGGGCCCAAGGTCGCAATACTGCAATGTCGCGCTCCGTCATAGAGAATCTTCTCATAAATCTCGTCCGAGATGATGACCAGGTCATGCCGGAGCGCCACATCTGCGATGCCCTCCAGCGTCGCACGATCATAGGTCGCGCCGGTGGGATTGCCGGGGCTGTTCACGATCATGGCCTTCGTCCGGGGCGTGACGCAGGCTTCCAGCCCTGTGGGGCTGATGGCGTACCCGTCCGCTTCGCTCGTGTGCAGGAACACAGGCGTCGCATCATTGAGCAACACTTGATCCTGGTACGACACCCAGAACGGCGCCGGAATAATCACTTCGTCGCCGGCTTCCAATAGCGCCTCGGCGAGATTGTACAGGGAATGCTTCGCGCCGCAGGACACGAGGATCTGGGACGTGTCATAGCGCAATCCCTGTTCGACGGCCAGCTTCTCGGCAATGGCGCGTTTGAGCTCCTCAATGCCGGCGGAAGCGGTGTACTTGGTAAATCCGGACCGGATAGCGGCTTCTGCGGCCGCTTTGACGGACTCCGGCGTGTCCCAGTCCGGCTCGCCCGAGGCGAAATCAATGATATCGATGCCCTGCGCCGCCATCGCTTTCGCACTGGCGGCGATGCTGAGGGTAGGGGAGGGGACGATGCGTCCTGCGCGGGCCGCCAGCTTCATGGGCTCTGCCTCCGCAGCCGTTGGCAGAGGCGGGTCGCCACCTCAGGATGGAGAAAGTCGGTGACTGGTCCTTCCAGCCGCGCGACTTCTTTGATGATACTGGAGGTCAGATATGAGTACTCTTCGCTCGGCATCAAGAACACCGTTTCGATGGTGTCATCCAGTTTGCGATTTAACAGGGCCATCTGGAACTCATATTCAAAGTCGGAGATGGCGCGTAACCCTCGAATCACCGCCTGCGCGCCGCATTGTTTGACGTACTGTACCAGGAGTCCGTCGAACGCCGCGACCTCAACCCGCGCCAGGTCCTTGGTCACCAGCCGTACCATCTCCACCCGCTCCGTTAAGTCAAACAGCGGATGCTTGCTGGGGCTCGGCGCCGCCACCGCGACGATGACCTTGTCGAAGAGCCGCAGGCTTCGCCTGATGATGTCGGTATGCCCGTGGGTGATGGGATCGAATGTGCCGGGGTACACCCCTATTTTCATGGGGAGTGGGCCCCATCCGTAGTCAACCCGAAGACCGACAAGGTGGTGTCCCCATAGCGATATTGGCGGAGCAACAACAGGCGGGTCACGCGAGGCGGGACCATCACTTTGGTGAAATGTTCAAGAACAACAACAGAATCGCGCGTGATGATAGCATCGCTCGCCAGCGATGGCAAGAGTTTCTCCCCCTCGTCGGTATGGTAGGGTGGGTCGGCAAACACGATGTCGTAGTGACCACCCCCCACGCCAGCCTGTT
>Ga0209857_1000269_pt1 | contig 12047 bp, 14 predicted proteins | sample GWRWN1_10_20_FD_187226 | JGI IMG/M metagenome (GOLD analysis project Ga0209857, IMG submission 187226) | Riverbed sediment microbial communities from areas with no vegetation in Columbia River, Washington, USA - GW-RW N1_10_20 (SPAdes)... | ecosystem: Environmental > Aquatic > Freshwater > River... | reverse complement strand
CCTACTGGGCCACGACGATGGACACCTCCTCTTTTTCTTTGATCCGCGTCCCGAACGAGGGCTCTTGGAGCACCACCCGTCGGGCCTGAGCGGGGAAGGACTGGTAGGTCACCCGAGGCTCAATGCCCATCTCCTTCAGGATGGCGACGGCCTCTTCCTCCCCCTGCCCGACCAGGTTGGGCATCACATAGAAGCGGTCTTCCTCCCCCAGGCTGACCAGCACGCTCACCGCACTCCCCCGCCGCGTCGGGAAACCGGCAGGCGGGTTCTGCGCGATTACTACGCCCGTCGGCAGCTTCGTGTGCACCTTGGCGGTAGGCCCGAGCAGCAGACCCTGCTCCGCCAAGAGCCGCTGCGCCTGCGGGAGGGGCTGGCCCGCGAGGTCCGGGGCGAGCGTCTCATCGCTCCCTCTACTGATGGCGAGGCGGACCTCGACGTTCCTGCGGACACGAGATCCGCCGGACGGGCTCTGGCGGACCACCGCACCCTTCGGGAAGGCCCCATGGTACTCCTCACCGGCCATGCGGGGCTGCAGCCCCACGATCCGGAGCTGGCGGGCCGCCTCCTTCAGCTCCAACCCGATCACGACCGGGACCTCGATCCGGTCCCGCTCCAGGGAGAGATTCATGGCGATGTAGCCGGAGAGAATGGACAACAGGAAGAGGCCGACCCCGATCCCGGAGATCCGCAGCACGGTCTTTGACCACATGATGGTTCCCTCGACCCCTCAGTGCCGACGGAGCCGGCCAACAAAGAACCCGTCGGTCTCATGCCGATGCGGCCAGGTGGCGACGTGCCCCCCGGTCACGAGAGCGCTTCTCGCCCCTCGGAAGAAAGCCGGCAGGTTGGCCTCGTCGGAGAAGTCCGGATGCCGAGTCAAGAACCCTGCCACGACGTCCGCTCCCTCCTCCGGCTCATGGCTGCACACGGCATACACCAGCGCACCGCCAGTGCGGACGCAGTCCGCCACCCCGTCCATGATCGCGCTCTGAAGCGCGGCGAGTCGGGCGATATCCGCCGGCTCCCGATGCCACCGGATCTCCGGGCGCCGCCGGACCGTGCCCAGGCCTGTGCAGGGGGCATCGACCAGGACCCGGTCTGCCCATTTCCGGAAATGCCCCACCGCCTCGCGGGCGTCTCCTCGCACCGGACTCACGATGGTCGTGCCGAGGCGCCGCACCCCATCCTGCAGGCGTCTCAGCGCGCGGGGGCTCAGATCGAGGGCTGCCACCTCGCCCCGGTTCTCCATCAGCATGGCGGCCAGCGTCGCCTTGCCCCCTCCTCCCGCGCAGATATCGAGGACCCGCTCCCCCGGTTGCGGATCCAAGACCTGCACGACCAGCGCGGCTGCCTCATCCATCACCCAGAACAACCCCCGTTCCCTCCCCCCACCGGCGAGCAGATTCCCCGCATTCCGGACCCGATACGCGTTCGGCACCCAGGGACTCGCCTCCCACTCCGCCCCCGCCCTCGTGAGAAGGTGCTCGAGCTCCGCCACACTTCCCCGGAGGGGGTTCCACCCGATCGCGACAGGAGGAGTCCGATTGTTGGCCTCCATGAGATGCCGCGCCTCCTCCCCCAATTGTTTCAGCCATCGCTCCACCAGCCAGGCGGGGTGGGAATACCGGACCGCGTATGCCAGGACCGGGTCCTCGGGCAGCTCTTCTTCCTTGAGCGGACCGCGTCGCGCCAAGGCCCGCAGAATGGCATTGACAAAGGTCCCCGTCCCGAGCCGGGCCAGCCGGACCGTCTCGTGGACCGCCGCGTAGCCCGGAACCTTGGTCAGATGAAAGAGCTGGTATGCCCCGAGTCTCAGGAGATTCCTCACGTCGAGATCAACCGCCTGAAGCGGCCGATCCAGGACGCGTGACAGGAGAAAGTCAATCGTCCCGCGATGCCGCAGAACCCCGTAGGTGAGCTCCGTCGCCAGACCCCGGTCGCGAGGTGCCAGCCTCTGCCGCCTGAGCCGGGCGTCCAGGAGGACATTCGCGTACGCCTTATCCCGCTCGACCCGGACGAGAATCTCCAGGGCGAGGCGTCGCGGATTCCTCCCGGGTGGAGACGAAGGCACTCCCCACCTCCGCGCGATAGCCACGGGAAAACTCCTCGGCCGTCATGACCCGCCTCCCCTCCGGCTGCAGCCGGGTGAGGAGAAGAGTCCCCTGGCCCGTCGCCACCTCGATTCCCATCCCCTTGCGCACCCCAACGATGGTGCCCGCACGCGTTGGATGGTCGCCGGGCAGCGGCTGCGCCCCGAGAACCCGCACCAGTCGGCCGCGGTAGAAGGTGTGGGCCCCGGGCTGGGGCGCGAGGCCACGGACCAGGTTCCAGAGATCACCCGCGCTTCGGGACCACCGGAGACGCCCGATGTCCGGAGGAAGCCTCGGCGCGTAGGTGGCCTCGGCTTCGTTCTGTGGACTCTTCGTCACTTCCCCGCGCTCCACGGCGCGTAACGTCTCAATGAGTGCCTCTGCCCCCAGAGGTGCCAGGCGACCCTCCAGAGTTCCCGCGGTATCCTCAGCGGCGATCGGGATCGTCCGCTGGAGCAGAATCGGTCCGGCGTCCATCGCTTCGACGATCTCCATAATCGTGACGCCCGTCACCGTCTCCCCCTGAATCAGCGCCCAGGGGATGGGGGCCGGCCCGCGGTACTTCGGGAGCAGGGATGCATGGACATTGAAGCATCCCTGTGGGGGAATCTCGAGGATCGCTCGGGGCAGGAGCTGGCCAAAGGCGACCAGCGCCAGCACCTCAGGGCTCGCCCGTCGGAGGCGGCCCACCACCTCTGCGTCTCCGATCTTCACCGGCTGGATCACGGAAAGGCCCGCCTCCTCGGCCGCCTGCTTGACGGCCGGCGTGCGCACCGCTTTCCCGCGGCCGGCAGGGCGGTCCGGCTGGGTCACGACCAGCGTGACCTCGTGCCCCGCCTGAAGGAGGCGGGTGAGCGAGGGCACGGCGAATGCCGGCGTCCCCATGAAGATCAGCCGCATAAGGCCCGCACGGTCTCCTCCATGTGCGTGAGGTGCGTCCCGCCCCAAAAGACCCGGCCGCACCCTTCACAATGAAAGAAGACGTCATGACGGCGAAAGATGTACTCCGGGACCCGTCCCGCGGCACGGGCCTTCGCGAGGGGGGCGAGGGATCGATTACAGCGGAGACACCGGCTCCCCAGCCGCGGTCCCATGCTGAGCCCGAGCTCGCCGGTCACCTGTCTCAGCTGTTCCCACACCCGATCATGGCGGACAAAGAGCATCGGGCAGAGCCGCCGCCGCATGAGGAGTTGCGTATCCCGCGTCAGGAGGATCCGCCCCTCGCGCCGCGCAAGGGCGACGAGCCGACCGTCCTGGGCATCCCGGAAATACAGGGTGTCGTACCCCAGGATGCGGAGCCACGTGGCCAGCCTGCCCAGCATGCTGTCCGCGATGAAGCGTGCCTCCCCCGCATCCATGGCCGAAACTCCTCACCAAGCCATCACCATAGCACACCACCCCGGTCCTGAACAGGGGGAAGCCCCCTCGGGAGCTGTCAGCAGTCCGCTGTCAGCAGTCAGCAAGGGGACCCTGAAGCTGTCGACTGATTGCTGACAACTTCAAAATGCCAATTGCTGATAGCTGATTGCCGACTGCCGACAGCTGATTGAGATTGACACCGCCCCTCTCTTCGGTACTATGTAAGCCCAGGCAGGAGCAATCAGTATGGTTCAGGAACCTGCGGAACGGACCATTATTCTGACCCGTGTGCAAGGGCGGCCGGTCCTCGATAGCCGCAGGGCAGAGGTGGGAACGCTGAAGGACCTGGTGGTGCTCTTTCGAGGGATGCATCCCCGCGTGAGCAAGCTGAGCATCGCACGGGCGAGGGAGGGCGACTTGCTCGTCCCCTGGGAAGCCGTCGCCGAGATAGCGGTGACCCCGGGTGGGCCCACCATGATCTTGGATCGGCCCACCGAAGAACTCATCCCGAGCGATCTCAAGGCAAACGAGATGGCGCTCGGGAGAAACATCCTGGACAAGAAGGTGATGGATACCCATCGCTGGCGTGTCGTCCGGGTCAACGATGTGCAGCTCGAATGGCGAGAGGGCGGCTACCACGTGGTGGCGGTGCTCGCCGGCATGCGCAGCTTGCTTCGCCGCCTCTTCGCCGAAGGTCTCGTCCGGTCGATCGTCTCCACCTTTGGAATCACGATTCCTAGGGATGTCGTCTCCTGGGAGCATGTGGAGCCCATCGAGACCGAACTCACCCGGGCCCGAAAGCAGGCCGTCTACACCAAGCTGGCTCAGCTGCACCCGGCGGACATCGCCGATATCGTGGAGGAACTGAACCCCAGCGAGCGAGCGGTCATCCTCAACGCCCTGGACGCCGAGACGGCGGTCGAGGCCCTGACAGAGACCGAGCCCGAGGTCCAGGCGGGAATCATCCAGATGCTCGAGCCAGAGCGGGCGTCGGACATCCTGGAGATGATGGAGCCGGACAAAGCCGCGGATGTCCTGGGAGACCTCTCGCAGGCCAAGGCCCAAGAACTTCTCCAAGAGATGGAGCCGGCCGAGGCGGAGGATGTGGCAGAACTCCTGGAGCATGAAGAAGACACTGCCGGTGGACTCATGACCACCGGATACGTGACCCTGCGCCCTGAACCCACCGTGAGTCAGGCCCTGGAGGTGCTCCGGACCGTGGCGGACGAGGCGGAGACGATCTACTATTTCTACGTGACCGACCCCTCAGAGCGGCTCGTGGGGGTCCTGAGCCTGCGAGAGCTCATGCTGGCCAAGGCAGACCAGCGCCTGGACGAGATCATGGTCACCCAGTTCGCCACCGTCAGATCCGAGGCCACCATCCAAGAGGTGGCCGAGACCCTCTCGAAGTATAACCTCATGGCCCTGCCGGTGGTGGATGCGGAAGGGAGGCTTGAGGGGATCGTGACCGTTGATGACGTGCTCAACGATCTGATCCCGATGATATGGAAGCGGCGGGCGGCGAAAAAGTACATTTAGGGCGCTCTCAACCGGAGGATCCTCCAGACCGCTCGGAAGGCGACGGGTACGATCGCTCCCCAGCGCCGCGGTCCGGGCGGAGCAAGGCGCTTCATGCGAATGCTCTACCGGCACAAGCGTCGGCTCCTCGTCTTTTTGTCGATCATGGGGCCGGGGATCATCACGGCCAGCGTGGACCAGGACGCTGGTGGCATTGCCACCTACTCCCTGGCGGGCGCCCACTACGGCTACAGCCTGCTCTGGGCCCTCTTCTTCACCACGATCAGTCTCGCCGTCGTGCAGGAGATGGGGAGTCGGATGGGCGTGGTGACCGGCAAGGGATTGGGGGAGCTGATTCGGGAGCGCTACGGTGTCCGGGCAGCCGTTCTGGTTCTCGCGATTCTCGTCCTCGCCAACCTGGCCAACACCATGGCCGAGTTCGCGGGCGCGGCCGCGGCCTTTGAGATCTTCGGCATCCCCCGGCTCCTCTCCGTTCCCCTGACTGCCTGCTTCGTCGCCTGGCTCGTGATCCAAGGCACCTACGCTAGAGTCGAGCGCGTGTTCCTGATCGCGAGCGCGCTGTACCTGCTCTATGTCATCTCTGCCTTCCTCGCCACACCTCCCTGGGGCGAGGTGTTGTTGCAGACGATCCGCCCCTCCTTCCACATGGACCAGGATTATCTCCTCATGGTGATCACCCTCGTCGGAACCACCATCACGCCCTGGATGCAATTTTACGTGCAGTCCTCTACCGTGGACAAAGGACTCCGATGGAAAGAGTACAAGTACGCCCGCCTCGATGTGATCCTGGGGGCCTTCGTGGCCACGGGTGTGGCCTACTTCATTATCGTGGCGTGTGCGGCCACGCTTCACGCGCACGGCGTCCGGATCGAGACCGCCGCGGATGCGGCCCGGGCCCTCGAGCCGTTCGCGGGACGCTACGCGAGTCTCTTCTTCGCCCTCGGGCTCTTGAACGCCTCGATCTTCTCGGCGGCCGTCCTCCCCCTGAGCACCGCCTACGCCGCGTGCGAGGCGTTAGGATGGACCACCGGCGTTGATCGGCGGCCCGCTGAGGCACCGGGATTTTTTGCCATCTATCTGATTATGATCGGGATGGGCGCCGTGACCATCCTCTGGCCCGGCCTTCCCCTCATCCCGATTATGTTTTTCTCCCAGACCCTGAACGGCGTCCTCCTCCCGTTCATCCTGGTCATCGTGCTCCAACTCATCAACGACCGCGAGGTCATGGGGGCGGCGGTGAACTCCCCCCTGGTGAACCTGATCGCCTGGGGCACGGCCTTCCTGATGTCGCTCCTCACGATCTTACTGCTCATCACCTCGATCCTTTGACAGGCCGCACCTGGGCCCTGATGCCCCTTTGGCAGCAAGCCGCCCTTCAGGATGTTGGTCTAAGTTATTGCTATTACTGGGATAGACTGCCATTAACGACTCTTTTAATAGGGGCTTGACTTATTAAAGTTTTCGGGCTAAACCTTTAATAGCCATTTAAGGAATTAAGGGCTCCGTTAATAGTCTTTTCGAGGACGGCCATGAACCCGGAAGAATTCAGGGCCAGCACGAGCGGCAAGGTGATTCGAACCGTTGGAGGCTACTGGGCATTTGTGCCTCATCCGTTGCCTCCACCCATCCAATACGACCCCGAAACGGTCGGGCTCCTTTCCGATGCCGACCGGGGGCTTGGAGGTCTCGCTGGAGTTGGGCAGTTACTCCCCAACCCCCGCCTGCTCATTGCGCCTTACGTCCGGCGCGAGGCTGTGCTGAGTTCCCGAATTGAAGGCACGCAGGCCTCACTCTCAGACCTCCTGCGTTTTGAGGCGGCCGAGGAGGAGTCCCCGCATACCTCAGACATCCAAGAGGTTCGAAACTATGTTCGAGCCATGGAATATGGCCTAGAGCGATTAGAAAGCCTGCCCTTGAGTCTTCGGCTCGTTCGTGAGATTCACGCGCAACTGATGGAAGGTGTCCGGGGTGAACAGAAGAGGCCTGGAGAGTTTCGGGAGATTCAAAACTGGATCGGTCCCCCGGGTTGCAGCCTAACTGAGGCGACCTTTGTCCCACCCCCCGTGCCCGAGATGAAAGAGGCACTAGGCGAATGGGAGAAGTTCCTACACAACGAAAAGGACATACCTCCCTTGATTCAGTGCGCTCTCATGCATTACCAGTTCGAGGCGATTCACCCGTTCGTCGACGGGAACGGACGTGTCGGGCGCCTCCTGATTACTTTTTTCCTCTGCGAACGCAGGCACCTGCCCCAGCCCCTGCTTTATCTCAGCGCTTTCTTTGAGCGACACCGGGCTGAATACTATGGACGGCTTCTTGAGGTGAGCAGGTCAGGAGACTGGATGGGGTGGGTCAAGTTCTTCCTGCGAGGAATTGCAACACAGGCCTCCGCCGCCATAGAGGATTCTCAACGCATCCTCGCCTTACAACAACGCTACCGAGAAATGTTCCAGAAGCGTACGGCAAGTGCCACAGCTTTGGCCATCATAGACGAGCTTTTTCTAAATCCATACGTGACCACAACTCGCCTCGTCAAGCGCCTGGGTGTTTCTTTTCCCACTGTTCAAACGACTATTGACTGGTTGGTTAAAGTTGGCATCCTCCGAGAGATCACGGGGCGACAGCGGAACCGAATCTACTGCGCCGAGGAACTCCTGCGTGCTATCGAGGGAAAACCGGCACCGTCAAGAAGGACCCGACGGAGAGATGATCAGCCATAGCTCGCTTCCGTCCTTGTCCTGCGGCCTTTCCGCGTGACAATGGTATAGTATTCCCTTTATGATCCGCCCTGAACGACGACGAAATCGATCCGGAGAATCCAATGGGGGACAAGCGATATCCGCGGGCGATCAAAGAGTGGCCGGAAGGGGAGCGGCCCCGCGAACGCCTCTTGAAGCATGGCCCGCAGCAGCTGACGACGGCCGAACTCCTCGGCATCCTGTGTCGCACCGGCGTCAGAGGCCAAAGCGCCGTCGATCTCGGACGGGAGCTCTTGCACACCTTTGGGGGCTTGCGGGGCCTCTCCGCCGCCGATGCACACGACCTGCGCGCCATCAAGGGGTTGGGGAGTGCCAAGATCGCAGAGCTGCAGGCGGCCCTCGAACTCGGCCGCCGCTCCCTCAGCGAGGCCAAGCAGATCAAGGGAAAGGTGGAGTCCTCAGAGGATGTCTATGCCTTTCTCTTGCCCCAGATGCGCGATCTCAAGCGGGAGGTCTTTCGGGTGCTGCTGCTCAACGGCCAGAACGAGATCGTCGACGTTCGCACGGCGAGTGAAGGCTCGCTCACGGAAAGTCCGGTCTATCCTCGCGAGATCATGCAGATGGCCAATCGCCACCATGCCGCGGCCCTCATCGTTGCCCACAACCACCCGTCGGGCAATCCCAAACCGAGTGCCACCGACAAGGCGATCACCGAAGAGCTGGTCTTCGCCGGGAAGATCATGCGGGTCAAGGTCCTGGATCATGTGATCATCGGGGACGATCGCTACTTCAGCTTTGCGGATGCCGGGCTGATCGCCGAGTACGAGCGCGCGTATGACCGCCGCCGAGGAGTCCGCCATGACTGAGCGAACCGATAAGCGTCGCTCACCGCGTGCTGCCTGCGACCTCGCGGTAGAGTACGAGGTCAGGGGTGCCCGCACCCAGCAGGGGCGGATCACGAACATCGGGACTCACGGAACGCTCCTCACGACGCAGGAGACAACTCCCCCCGTCGGAGCTGACGTCCTCCTCCGCTTCCACCTCCCCCTCAGCCACCGTCCCGTCCAGACTCTGGCTAAAGTGAGGTGGGTCACCCCAGGGACTGCAGGGGTGGAGTTCCTCCATCTGGGCCTTCAGGAAAAGGACGAGATCTGGAGGTACTACGCGAGAGAGTCGTCACTGCAGCGGACCCACGACGCCTGGCGACAGGTCATAAAACGATCGGAACCACCCGCGAGCGAGCCTGAAGAGATCCGGTGATCCGTCCGGGGACGAGGCCGGCCGTCAGCCGCCTTCTCCCTCTCCGCCCCCGGGGGCCCCATAGGAGCGAATCAGCGCCCCCAGAGCTTGCTCCGCTGCCGGGGTGAGATCGAGAAATTCCACCCCGGTCTGATAGTACAGAGCCCCTTCCGGTTCGCGTCGACTTACCCGGCTGTGGATCACGCGACACCGGATGGTCATGGGCTCCGCGGCGGAGGTGGGCAGATCAAGGAAGCAGATGGCATCGACCCGGAGCATGCCCTGGTGCTCGACCAGGGCTCCTGTCACGCTGAGATCGAGCACCTCCGCCTCCTGGGGGGTCGTGATAGCCCCTGAGATGCCACGAATGCGAAAGCGGGCAACCCGCCGCCTTTGAGGCTCGTTGCTCATCATTCCCCTCCAAGCGTTTTCTGGTTAGTTCAGCGTGCTGTTCCCTCGGCCGTCCAGGGTTACTGCTCAGAAGGCGTGCGACCACGATCTGCGAGCGGCAGTCTATCGCCTCATGCAAATTTGCTGCCAGCCGCGGAATCCCTCGAATCACTGGGGGTTCAACGGAAGGGCCGGGTCAATAGTCGGTCGTCTTTTCCTGTAACGTCCAAGAACCGCCACCTGTCGCGTGACCGCTTTCACTAGAGTGGCAATCGCCCACCCTCTACCGGCGATCACCCGACAGGTAAGCGCTCCACGAGATGCGGTATCTTCATGCCGACGCTGTCCCAACGATTGGGTGAACCCCTGGCGGTTGGACATCAACGGACGGAGGAGGCGGGCTCGAGAAGTTCCGTTCGGGCTGGTTCGATGGGGTGGTGACGGAGGATTCTAGATGGCGTGCCGGGGAATGCTGACCGGCCGGCCCTCGGGCAGCGTGCGCGCCTTGTCAAAGCGGTCGCACGGTGGCGTGTGGAACAATAACCCGGGCAACGCGTCGGGGTCGGGGTAGAGGACCTGCCAGTGCCCGCCGGCGATCTCGCCCTGGAGCTGGCCGGGCGCCCACCCCGAGACTCCGAGACACGCCACCACCTGCTCGAGGCGTGCCGTCCCGGCCGCGAGGTCCCGCAGCAGGTCAGGGGTCCGGGTCACGCCCACCTTGCCCAGGCTCCAGGAGGGAGCCCATCTCCCCGGAGGCGTGTGGATAAAGGAGATTTCGCTGTCCCGGCCGACGGGGCCCCCGTACAGCACCTCGGACTCGGCGTACCGCTCGAACGTGCCGCGGTCGCGGAAGGGGAGATTCATTTGGGCCATGAGGCGGCCCAGACTCTGATGGTCCGGCTTGTTGACAATCAGGCCCGCGGACCCCTGCTGCCCATGGTCGAACAGGAGCACGACCGAGTCCCTGAACGGCGGGGTCCGGATCTTGGCGATGAGCAGCGCCCCCGGGACCGCCGGTTTTTCCCCTCCGGGTGCGCGAGACGGGGCGAGGAGGACGGAAAGGCTTCCAAGCCCCACGATGGACAGAAACGTCCTGCGGTCCAAATGCCGTCGCATGCGGTCGCCTCCTGTGCTACACGGAACAGGTCGAGGTGCTCAGGTGAGATCGGGCCCGAGAACCAGAAAGGCGAATCGAGTCAGCGCCGTTGTCGAAGCTCTGCAATTCGCCTCCGGATGGCCGACTCCTCTGGCGACGCTGGCTCGAGCTGAAGGAGCCGCTCGTACGCGACGATCGCTTCCGCGAACCTGCCCTCCCTGTCGGAAAGGAGGGCGAGCGCCCGGTAGAGCGCAGGGTCTGCCGGACTGAGACGGATCGCGGCCTCGTATTCGCGAATCGCGTCCTCGATTCTGCCGAGCCCCTCATAAAACTGGGCCCGCTCACTGTGTATCGCGGGAGAGGACCCCGCCACCGATGGAACGACGGTCGGCCTACCCGTGAGGGCCACGAGCGCGACCCCAAGGACGAGCACACAGACCCCAATCAGAAAGAGACTGATCCGCCAATCGAGCCAGAATTGCGAGAGAGGGATCCGGCGGCCGCGCGGCACCGGTGATTTGGGGGTGTTCGCCATGGTCAGGCCTCTTCCCATCGATGCGTGACTTTCCCATGCTAGAGAAGCGAACAGGCCTTGTCAATGACGTCAACCCGGAGAGTCGCCCGCAGTCGGCATGCGACGCTCATCTTACACGGGGCGCCCGGCCAGATTCGGGTTGCAAAACGGCGGGGAACGCGTTAGCCTCGGGCGATGGCGCCGCCCGCGCTCATCGGGAGACGCGATGATTCAGATGTTCCATGTCTCCAAGATCTACCCCAAGGAGGTCGTGGCCGTCTCGGACATCACGCTCCACATCCAGCGGGGGGAATTCGTCTTTCTCTCCGGCCCGAGCGGCGCCGGAAAGACCACCCTGCTCCGCCTCATCTTCCGGGATGAGTTGCCGACCTCGGGCCAGATTCTCGTCAACGGCCGCAATGTCGTCCGGCTGCGGGAGAGCAAGCTGCCCGCGCTCCGCCGCAGCATCGGCGTCATCTTCCAGGATTTCAAACTCCTCATGGACCGGACCGTGTACGACAATCTTCACCTCGTCGCCCGGGTGTTGGGCGTCCCCGAGGCCGTCAGCCGGCGCAAGATCGGCCGCCTGTTGAAAGAGGTTGGCCTCCTGCAGAAGGCCGACGAGATTCCCTACAAGCTCTCAGGTGGGGAACAACAGCGGGTCGCCATCGCGAGGGCCCTGATGAGCGACCCCGCCATCCTGCTGGCGGACGAGCCGACCGGCAACCTCGACCCGGACCTGGCCCTGGACGTCATGCGCCTCTTGGTCGAGGTGAACATCCGAGGGACCACGGTCGTGGTGGCGACCCACAACCGCAGACTCGTCTCCGAGATGGGCCAGCGCGCCCTCATCCTCAAGCAGGGCCGCTTGATGGAGGAGACTCACTGATGCCGTTCCAACTATTCGCGCCGACCCGGAGAACCTGATGCACTTCACCTACGTGCTGCTGAGCCAACGCAAACACCTCGCTTCCTTCTTCTCAGGCATTCGGGAGAAGAAGTTGGAACGGCACTGACCGATGTTCTGGGAGCGTTTGCGGCATCTCCTGGATGAGACCCTCCTGAACTTCCGGCGGGGGGGCTGGGGCGTGGTCGCCTCCATCGGGGCCATCACCGTGGCC
>Ga0209857_1000268_pt1 | contig 12050 bp, 8 predicted proteins | sample GWRWN1_10_20_FD_187226 | JGI IMG/M metagenome (GOLD analysis project Ga0209857, IMG submission 187226) | Riverbed sediment microbial communities from areas with no vegetation in Columbia River, Washington, USA - GW-RW N1_10_20 (SPAdes)... | ecosystem: Environmental > Aquatic > Freshwater > River... | reverse complement strand
CTCCGGGGTTAAGGAAATCTATCAGAGAGTAGAGTTCGTCGATGCGGTTCTCGATGGGTGTGCCGGTGAGCACGAAGGCATAGCGGCTTTCCAGACGCTTCACCGCCTGGGCCGTCTTGGTGGTCCAGTTCTTGATTCGCTGGGCCTCATCCAGGATAACCACTTCAGGTTTAAGGATTCGATTGATGTCGAGGCCGTCGCGCACCACCTGTTCGTAGTTGGTGACAGTGAAGAAGGCGGGTGACGCGTAAAGCGCAAGTCGCTTCTTGCGGGAGCCAAACACAAGGCGATAGGGGAGGTTCGTGAAGCGTTGAATTTGTTCTTCCCACTCGGTCTTTAGGGAAGCGGGAGCAACCACCAAAGCTCGAGATGCTTTCCCCAGACGCTGCAGGAGAGCGCAGGCTGCGATGGCCTGTATGGTCTTCCCGAGTCCCATCTCGTCGGCCAGGAGGGCGCGTTCCTTGAAGGCGAGGTGCAGCATCCCTTCGCGCTGGTACGGGTACAGCGGCGCCAGAGTTTCCTGCGCGGGCCATTCCCCGGACTGGACTTTCTGTTCATATTCCCGCAGCAGGACTTTGCGCTCCTCAATCTGTTGCCGCGCCTGGAGCCAAGGGGCAACTTGCTGGGAGATGCGGAGGTAGGGGATACGGGCCTTACGGATCTCTTCCAAAACCTGCTCGGGTTCTTTGCCCCGGAGTCGGCCATGGCTGTCGAAGCGCCGGCGCAATCGATCCGGTAGATGGCTCATCGCTCGCTCGATCCGAAGGGTGTCGCCTGCCGGGTCAGGGACGATGTCGATCACGGGCGACTCGCTTTGCAGGGCCTCGTTAAAGCGGCGGCCATGTCGGACCTCAAGGTAATGCAGGGTGGCCTCGACATGCTTGCAGGTGCCCAGGCCGTTGATGCGGAAATCTACGCAGGTGCAGAAGCAGAGGCGCTCGCGCAGACTGCGGATCTCTACGGAATAGGCCATGCCGCTTCCGGAACTGACTCGGAAGTTCGCGAAGATGGGGTGATCGCCGCCCATCTCGGTCACGCGCAGCGGCTCAATCTGAGCTCGGCGCCGTCGCTTGTTGATCTCGTCCGTATCCGTAGTTCGCCAGTCATGAGCTGCAGGAACCTCGATTTCCGGCTGAGATAATGGAGCGAGTTTACGATTCATAGGCAACAACCTGAGGGAATTGCTATCACCATTCAGGCAAATAAAAATCGGGTAAGCACCTCAAGTCCCGTTAAAACCTCGGAGCGAAGCTTCTGGCGAGCCTCAAAGCGGGTTCCGACACCATATTTGCCTCCCACGAGATGGAAAACCGTAATTTCTCTCCGGTGCGGGTCCACCAACCAGTATTCGTCCATACAGTTTGCTTCGTAGACTCTCTTCTTCTCAATTCGATCTCGCCGAGCAGTGGCAGGAGAGAGTATTTCGACAACTAAATTCGGCACGATCTTCAGAAACTGCCCGCGCCGCGGCTGCGGACCTTTGGACCAACGCTCCCGTGAGATGAAGGAAGCATCAGGTTCAAGCGTGTCTCCGGAGGGAAGCTCATATCCGGCGCTGGACCCAAAAACCGTCCCGAGGTTATGCTTTGATACGAAATCTTCCAAAATCCGAATTACCTTCGCTTCGATCTTTGCGTGCTCCCAGGCTGCCGGAGGAGTCATGAGAATTCTCCCGCTAGCGAGCTCATATCGGTTGATATCCCCCCTCGGGCGGTTCTCCACCCAGCGTTTGAACGTCTTTTGGGTGAAGGTTTCGGTGGAGATAAATGCAGTTTCAGCAACCCTAGCTGCGCCCGATTTCATCGCTTAGACCCCAATCGTATCGACTGCCAGCCAACCACGCTTATCCATGCTGTTTTTAGCATTAGGGCATCTGCTCTGGCAAATCTTATTCTTAAAAAGGACGATTTACCACCAGCTGTAACATCTCCCATTTTCACAGCCACGTTAAGCGATCTCGCGACTTGAGACGGTCTTCTTTATTACAGCAATCACTTTAGATTTCCTGACAGTAACCGATTGGTTATGCTTTCGTAATCAGCTCAAAATCTATTTCGCTCCGAAAAGCGTTGATGCGGACGACTTTGATGCGGACGGCGTCACCGAGGCGGAATTTGCGGCCGTGTCGGCTGCCTTTGATGACGTATTCCTTTTCATAATAGTGATAGTCGTCATCCGTCAGCGTGGCGAGGCGGACGAGCCCCTCGATGAAATAGGCGTGCAGTTCAACGAAGAAGCCGAAGTTGGCCAGGCTGGTAATTATGCCGGAGAACTCCTCGCCTAACTTGTCCATCATAAACTGAGCTTTCTTGAGGTCCACCATTTCCCGCTCAGCGTCCATGGCGATCCTCTCCCGTTCGGAAGTGTGCTTGCCGGCGTCTTGCAAATATCTCTCAAGCTCGTCGCGCTCGCTTGGGTTCAACTTGTTGCTCTGACGGGCTCGATCGAGCATGCGGTGCACGATCAGATCGGGGTAGCGCCGGATGGGCGAAGTAAAGTGCGTGTAACAAATCGATGCTAGACCGAAGTGGCCGATGTTTTCCGGTTGGTAGTGGGCCTGCTTCATGGCGCGAAGCAAAACATGATTGATCACTTTTTCCTCTGGCTTGCCCCGGCAAGCCTCAAGGAGCCTTTGGATCTCCGGTGGCGTGATGGGTTCTCGTTTCACGGGCAAGCGATAACCCAGACTGAGAAGGAACGGTGCAATGGCTTCCAGAGACTCGGCATCCGGACCCTCATGGACGCGATAGAGCAGCGGAAGGTCTTGCTCCTTGAGATGCCGAGCGACCGCCTCATTGGCGGCGATCATGAATTCTTCAATGATCCGGTGGGCAATGTTGCGCTCGGCGCGCGCGATATTCTCAGGCATCCCTTGGATGTCGAGGATAATTTCTGCCTCGGGGAGATCGAAATCCAAGTTCCCTCGGGCTCTGCGACTTTCGTAAATTAAGAGTGCCAGCTCTTCCATCAGTTTGAACTCATCGACGAGATCTCGATAACGCTCTAAACACTCGGGATCTTTGTCCAGCAAAATCTGCCGCACGGCGGTATAGGTCATGCGTTCCTGGCTGCGAATCACCGAGTTGAGGAAGCGGCTGCGGACGACTTCGCCTCTGCCGTTGATTTCCATGGCCACGGTCTTGGTCAGCCGATCCTCATTGGGATTCAAGCTGCAGATGCCATTGGAGAGAGCCTCAGGAAGCATGGGGATGGCTCTATCCGGAAAATAGACGCTCGTCGCCCGGCTGTAGGCCTCTTGATCGATGGCGGTTCCCGGTCGAACGTAGAAGGCAACGTCGGCAATAGAGACGAAAAGCTCGTAATGGCTGTTGGTTTTTCGCACGCAAACGGCGTCGTCAAAATCCCGCGCTAGCTCGCCGTCAATGGTAACGATCGGTAAATTTCTGAGATCGGTTCGCGCGGCAATCTCGTTTTTGCTAACGGCGAACGAGCCCAGCGCAATTTCCCGGTGCACCGGCTCAGGAAAACTCGTGGCGAGACCGTAACGGAAGACGATCGATTGAGCCTGAACCTCCGGATCATCGGGGTCCCCCATCACCTGCACCAGTTTTCCCTCTGGCCCCGACATGGCCGTCCCATACCGGGCAATCTCCGCGGCGACGACTTTACCCGTCGCGGGTTTCACTGCGGTTTGCTGCAGGGGAATGGCGGTGCCGATTCGCGGATCCATCGGAATGAGATAGCCCCTGCCATCGAACTCATTATAGGTCCCGATGAGCCGTTTTTGTGCGCGCTCCAGAATTTGCACGACGTGAGCTTCCACGCCGCCCCGCTTCTTTCGATCGGCCCGCACCATGACCCGGTCTCCGTGCATCACGCGGCGCATCTCGCGGCGATTGAGGTAGAGATCCTCTGCACCCTTATCGTCGAGAATGAGAAAACCGAAGCCGTCCGGGTGCGCGTGGACCCGTCCCGTTACCAAGTTCTGCGCGTCCGGCAGCGCGTAGTGATTTTTCTTCATGCGAACGATTCGGCCTTCGCGAGTGAGTTCCCGCAAGGCGTCGATAACCCGCTGAAGCTCGTCGCGACCAAATCCCGCGCGTTTCTGTATTTCGCCAGGCGTCAATCGCGTTTTCGGCTTTTTGGCGAAGAGATCGAGAATTCTTTGCCGCGTGCGTTCTGGGGCCAGAGCTGTGGCTTGGGAATCCTTGTTCATGGGGGGTCTAGCAGCTACTCTCTTGTTAGGGGTTTCAGCCCGCGAGGTGTTGGAGTCCTGGAGTATTGGAGTGATGGATTGAAATGCTTCCACATCCCAGCGCTCCAGTATTTCACCACTCCACTGTTCCAATATCCCAGCCCGGAATATTCACGCGCGAGAGGAAAAAGCCTCGACACTGTGTTGCTAGCGGGGTGAGCCTGGAGGAGTGAAGGCACAGAGACGAACAGCTTCAACGCGTTTTTTGGTGCTTGCTTCACCGCTGGCATTTTTTCCACGCGTTCGCTCCACCAATTCGGTTTGCAGGCCGCTCCCAGGCACAGACCCATTGCCTTCACGCCGGAGGGCTCGCTCCGCTAGCTCTAGCGTTGTCACGAGTGAATAATCCGGGCTAGGAGCACTACGAAGACTCCACTGCGAGCTCCGTCATGAACCAGTCATCGCCCATATCGGCCGGCCGCGGAATTTCCATGAGCGGCACGTCGCGCTGGATCGCGTCCAAAATGCTTCGTGCCGTGTCTAAAAAGTCATTCATGGCCAGAAGCACGATGATTGCTTTCTTGCGGTCGACGGTTCGGATGATTCCCACTTCCTCGTAGGACTCGAAGATAAACTTCACGTAGGCGATGTGCTCAGGCAAAGTTTCGAGATAAATGTCTCGTAGTTCCATAGCATCAGACGTTTATTGCTTGAGCAATTGTTCGAGGGACTCCGGAAGCCAATTTTTCCTTTCGTTCTTCTCTGTGCTCTTGCCGCCCACGGCGGGCTCGCCGGCCTTTTGCGGAAAGCTTCGGCGGAACACTTGGGCCACCGCACGGTTTTCCGGTCTCACATTGACATTTGGGAATTTGCCTTCCGCGCGGAACGAGATGGACAGTCTCCCGCGTCGATCGAGCAGATAGCGGATCAATTTATACTCGTGCAGAAGTTCTTGCGTAATGCGAGGCGAAAAAACCAGCAATCCGTTCCATTGAGTCGTTCTGTCAAACCCGACCCAGCCTGATCCGGTGATGGTGTAGTCCGGTGTCACGAGTAACAAATCGTCGGTGCGAATCCGTTGTCCACCAACCTTAAAGTTGGCTTTGAGAGTGTCAAACGGCGTATACGGCCGATCCACTAAAACCGCGAGACTGGCCGGGAGGCGGAATGACCCGGAATCGCCGCCCCCGCCGGGGATAATCTTCGCAATCAAATTGAAGTCCCGAATTGTGCCGTGATGAATCACGTTCTCGCCAGATCCTTGAAGGGTTTCTGCGACGATCGACCCATTTTGGGTTGCGGCGTCGAATTGACCGCGAAAATTCACTTGTCCCTCGAGGCGATTTTTTAACTGCGGAAATTTTTGCTTCAGAAGGGATCCCAATTGTATGGATTCAGATTGAGACTTCAACGTGAAGCGTTGCGCCGGGTCGACTCCAGCGGGCCAGTAACCGTCAGCGCGCAGCACCCCGTCGAAAGCCTGTAACGAAAGATTTTTGAAACTTATACCCTTTGGCGACCACGTTACGTCTGCTTGCAGTTCGCGGTAAGGGATATCTTCCAGATTCCCTTCGGAAGACGAAAGGGCTCCCTTCAGCGAGGGAGCGTCGTCCTGCCATCGAATTTCGCCGCTGGCTGTCACGTTTCTAATCCGGTTTGGTTTACCGGCGGGAAACGTTTGCAGATCAATAAGGTGGACTTCCGGCGACCGTAATTGGTAGCGAGCGCTTGGTTGAGTTAGGTCTGGGACTTTGGCTGCGACCGCAATCAGGGACGAACCTAGACGAAAAGAACCTTTTTCCAAAAGAGCCTCGGTTCCCAGAAACGCAATATCTGCGTTGAGATGGTCGATCTTTCTTCCGGTTGTCTTGTGCCTGAACTCAGCGTCGGCAAGATTCAGTTTCCCGCGGATATTCCAGCCGTCCGCCGAAGCCAAGTTCTTTTGCAATTCAATGTTCCAGTGAATGGTTCCACCGACGCCATAAAAAGACAGCGGCGAAATCAGGCGCCACCACGTTGGCAAATGGCTTGAATTACTGCGCAGCTTAAGTTGCAGGCGAGGTTCCGCCCTTTCTTCAACAACGCCTGAAAGCGTCATTTTCGAATTGCCGAGACTTAACTCCGAGTCGTGAAGAACCAGCCCGTTTTTCTGCCGCGAGATCTGAGCTTTGAGTTCAGCCGAGCTACCCGCGGGCTTGCGCAGCCAATCCCCATAGCGAAACTCGCTCTTCTCCCCTTTGACCAAAGCGCCCATGCGCAAGTTAGCCCACGTACCCTCGAACCGGCTATAGGCATTCACCGAACCTTCCGTCGCTAGAGCAACAGGCAGAGTTTGCTTGAGAAAAGGGAGGTTCCGAAGTTGAGTCAGATTGATGGAGTTCAAGATCAGGCTGCCTTTGAGTTGTGCCTCGGCCCAGGGACGGCCTTCGGGGATTTCCACGGAACCCTCCAAAATCGCGTTGTAGTTTGAAGAGCCAAACAAAGGGACCTTGAGGGCAACCTCTGTGAGTCGAGGCCGGTTGAAAGTACCTCCAAGTTTCGCCTGGAGCGACAGGGGGCCGGTTACATCCAACTCGCGTGGAATCCGGTTTCTAAGGAAAGGCAAGGCGCGGGCGAGCAGCGTAGCGGACAGAGAATCGAATCGCATTTCAAGCTCCACGGGTTGCTGCCACCAATCATGCGGTTGCCGAAGCGGACCCAACTCTCCATCGATCCTGACATCGTGACCCAGCCCTTCGGTTACCGCTGCAGCTAATTTAATCCTGGTCTTCTCCGCAGGATTGAGCCCTCTGACTTCCATCTCCACGTTTTTGACGCGAATCTCTGCAGGCTCCTTGACGGAACGGTCGATGAAATCAACCCGGCCATTATTCACCTTTATTTTACTGACCAGGAAGCTTACGGATAGGAGTTTTCGCTCCGGCGAGGCTGTTCGCAACGTGGGAAACGCTCGGGAATCGTTTTTTCGGACTGCCAACTCCGACAGATTCAAAAGACCCCGTTCGTCGGTGATGATTTGAAATTCCGGGGCTTGAAAAGTCAGCGAGTTAATGACGATCCTCCCGAGCACTAACTGCATCAAGCTCACTCCCAACTTTAATTCTTTGGCGCGGACAATCGGGGTTGCGGCAAAGCGAGGATTGTCGGCAATGCGAAATTCCTCGGCGGAGAAACCGACTCCACCCCACAGGCTGGCTTCGAGTCGGTCGAAGGTGGCATCCTTGCCGAGAAATCTTTGCAATTCCTGATGCACCTGCTCGCGATTCTTCTCAGCCAAGTTTTTGAAAGACTGAACGAGCACAAGCACCGTTACGACGGACGCAATCAGAAGAAGCAAAAGAAATTTCAGAGACTTTCTCATGACACCGGTCGACGTAGCCCAGACAGCGGGTTCGCAAGAACTACCCGATCGAAGCAGTATCTGGCCCGCGAAGCAGGGGCAGCAGCATCGGTCAAGGCTGCGCCACGTCCCTGATTTTTAGAGCATCGGAACATGGGCTCGGCGGTTTTTGTTTCGGGAGCCGTGGCTTTAGTGAACGCTTTCGACAACTGTGGCGATGCCTTGCCCCACGCCTATACACATGGTCGCGAGGCCATAGCGACTGCCGCGCCTTTTCATTTCGTGAATCAGTGTTGTCATGAGCCTTGCGCCGCTGCAGCCGAGGGGGTGACCGAGGGCGATGGCGCCGCCGTTGACGTTCAATTTCTTGGGATCGATCCCGAGCTCTCGAATGCAAGCAATAACCTGGGACGCAAAGGCTTCGTTCAATTCGACCAGATCGATCTGATCGATGGTCAGGCCGGCTCTTTTCAGTGCTTTCTGCGTGGCGGGAATCGGTCCGATACCCATGTAGTTTGGATGAACCCCGGCAGCCGCCGACGCGACGATCCGAACCAGCGGCTTCAGTTTGAGTTGCTCAGCCTTTTGCGGCGTGGTCAACAAAAGCGCCGCCGCGCCATCGGAAAGAGGAGAGGAGTTGCCAGCCGTGACCGTGCCGCCTTTTTTGAAAGCCGGCTGCAGCGCTGCGAGCTTCTCAAGAGAGGTATCGGCTCTTGGTCCTTCGTCTTTGCCGCAGACGAGGGGCGAGCCCTTTCTTTGGGCGATCTCGAAGGGAACCAGCTCATCCTTGAGGCGTCCTTCTTCGTGGGCCTTTACCGCTTTGAGGTGACTTCCCAAGGCGAACTCATCCTGTTCCTGCCGGGTGACCTGATATTTCTCGGCGACGTTTTCCGCGGTCTCGCCATTGTTGATCAGAGAGTAGAGTTCTCCCATACGGCGGTTGGGGAAGCGCCAACCCAAGGAGCTGTCGTACAGGGTGGCGTCGCCACGCTGGAAGGCGTTGGAAGGCTTCGCCATCACCCAGGGTCCGCGGGTCATGCTCTCGACGCCGCCGGCGACGAAAAGGTCGCCGTGGTCGGTTTGGATGGCTCGTCCAGCCTGGTTGATCGCCTCCAATCCGGACCCGCATAAACGATTTATGGTGGCGCCGGGGATCGTGTAGGGCAGTCCCGCGAGAAGTGACGCGTTGCGCGCGACGTTGCGGGAGTCCTCGCCCGCCTGGTTGGTGCAGCCGAAGTAGACGTCTTCGACTTCCTCCTTGCTGATTCCGGTCTTGTCGATCAATTTAGCGATAATATAAGCGCCCAAGTCGTCGGTTCGAACGTCTTTCAAAATTCCGCCGTGGCGACCCATAGGCGTGCGCAGGGCTTCAACAATAACTGCTTCTTTCATGGTTTCACCTGACCTTCGTTGTATGAATAAAAACCTTTGCCGCGAGTCTCGCCAAGAAAACCCGCGATGACCAATTTCTTTAGAAGAGGCGCCGGGCGATAACGATCGTCTCCGGTCTCACGCTGCAAACCTTCGAGGACCGCCAGGACTTCATCTAAACCGATCTGATCCGCCCAGCGGAGCGGACCATGCGGATAGTTCACGCCGAGCCGCATAGCCACGTCAATCTCCTCCGCCGTGGCGACTCCTTCTTCGAGACTCCTCGCGGCTTCATTGATGATCAAACTAAGAATGCGCGGGAAAGTCAGCCCGGGCGTGTCTTTAACGCGAAAGGTTTCCTTGCCGATGGATTTGAAGAGTTGCTCGGCGCTTTGAATCGCACTCTCCGCAGTGCGTATGCCGGCCGCCAACTCAATGACCTTTTTGTCCCCCAGCGGATAGAAGGTTGCAAAACCCACGATGCGTTCAGGTTTCGCCGTCCATGAGGCCATGAGAGTAGTTGCAAAGCCCAGGCAAGAGGTGATGATCACCGCCGGAGCAGGCAAAGCTAGATCGAGCTTTTGGAGCAGCAATTTTTTCTTTTCAACCTGACTCGAACTCGTTTCAATAACCAGGGGCGTCGTCGGTGTAAGCTCGGCCAGATCTGAAAGCAGGACTGCCTCAAGCCCGGCTCCGCGACTGAGCTCGAGCAACTCTTGAGACAAGCGGGTTTCGCCGATAATCGCGAGACTATTTCTTGTCATAGACGTAAAAACCCCGGCCCGTCTTTCTTCCGAGATTCCCCCCCATAACCATCTTTTGCTGAATCGGGCTTGGGCGAAACCGCGGATCTTCAAAAAACGATCGGTAGAGCGACTCCGTCGCCGCAAAATTGACGTCGTGCCCGATCAAATCCATCAGCTCAAAAGGACCCATACGGAAATTACCCGCCAATCTCATGATGCGATCAATGGTTTCAACCGTGGCATCCCCGTCAGCCAATATTCGCAGCGCCTCGTTGTAGAAAGGACGGGCAACTCGGTTAACGATGAAGCCCGGAGTGTCTTTTGCGCGTGCCGGGGTTTTCCCCATCCGGCGCATCAGGTCGGTTGCCTGGTCCATTACCTCTGAGGTTGTGCGATCGCCCTGAATGACCTCCACTAATGCCATCAGCGGCGGAGGATTGAAAAAGTGCAGGCCGAGAACTCGCTCGGGGTGCTGGGTGTCCGCTGCGATGGCCGTAACGGAAAAAGAAGAGGTGTTTGTGGCTAGCAAAGTCTCCGGCCCGCAAATTCCATCCAGTTGTTTGAAAACATCGCGCTTGAGCTCCAATTTTTCCGGAACGGCTTCGATGATTAAACTGCTTCCTACGAAGGTTTCAAGTTTGGTTGTGCTGTGAAGGCGGTCTAGAATTTGTTTTTCCTGCTCCGCGGTGATTTTCCCTCGCTCGCGGCTTCCTTGAAGGAAGCTGCGGATACGACCTACACCCTTGTCGATAAATTCCTGAGAAATGTCAAAAAGTAGGGTTTCAAAGCCTGCTTGGGCCGCCACTTGCGCGATGCCCGCGCCCATGGTGCCGGCACCCAAAACTCCAATTCTTTCTGATTGCTCAGCCATATGCTTGAACTACAACTCGTCTCGCGTCTCGGGTCTGGGGTTTCGGGTTAGAACACAAGACGCGAGACACGAAACCCGAGACTTGTCCTTCTTATTTTCCCGTAAACACCGGCGCGCGCTTTTCCAAAAACGCGCGCACGCCCTCGTCGTAATCGGTACTCCGTCCGGCAATTTCCTGTAAATGGGACTCGTATTCCAGGTCTGATTCAATATCGGGTAGCATCGCGTGGTTCAAAGCCCGCTTGATAAGACCTATGCCGCGCGGCGCGCCGGCGACTCTTGCGGCAATTTCCTTGGTCGACCTGACAAACTCCGCTGCCGGGAAAACTTTAGCGACGAGTCCGATGCGCTGGGCCTCCTGCGCATCTACGGTCTCGCCGAGGAGAAGTAGCTCCATGGCTTTGCTCAGGCCAACGAGGCGCGGCAAGATAAAACTGCCGCCGGAGTCCGGAGCCAAACCGACGCGGACAAAGGACTGAATAAACTTCGCCTCTTCCGAAGCGACCCGCAGGTCACAGGCGAGGGCCAAATTACAACCTGCCCCGGCGGCAACGCCGTTGACGGCGGCGACAACGATCTTTTCCATCTGCCGGATCTGCCGGATCATCGGGTTATACTTCTCACGCAACGACGCGCCGAGGGACCCTTTCTGATCCGGTGTCCGACCCTTGAGATCCTGTCCGGCACAGAAGGCCCGTCCCGCGCCGGTGATGACGAAGCAACGGATCTCTTTATCGCGCTCACCTTCTTTCAATACTTCCAACACTTCCTTGTTCATCTGGGGAACAAAGGCATTGAGGGCTTGCGGGCGGTTAAGCGTAATGGTGGCGACGCCGTTTTCTTTCTCGTAGAGGATGGTTTCGTGTGCCACGGCGAGACGTTACTTCCTTACCTGCCTTTGAACTCCGGCTTACGCTTTTCGAGAAAGGCTTTCATCCCTTCTTTGCGGTCTTCGGAGGCGAACAATAGGTAAAATGACTTGCGTTCAAACTCCAAGCCTTCGTCGAGGGTGATGTTTGCAGACTTGAGCACCGCCTCCTTGGCCGCCTTGACGGCGAGAACGGGTTTCGCGGCGATCTTCTTGGCTATGTTCTTGGCTTCGTCGAGCAGCAGCTCAACGGGGACAACATGGTTCACTAAGCCAAAGCGCTCCGCGTCGCCAGCGCTCATCGTTTCTCCCGCCAACACCATTTCCATGGCTCGATATTTTCCCAGGGTTCGGGTCAGCCTTTGGGTTCCACCGCTGCCCGGAATGATGCCGAGATTAACCTCCGGTTGGCCGAAGCGCGCGGTCTCCGAAGCGATAATGATGTCACAGCTCATGGCGAGTTCACAGCCGCCCCCTAACGCGAAGCCGCTCACAGCCGCAATCACGGGCTTAGCGATTCGGTTGATTCGATCCCGATAGGCCAATCGCTCTTGGATTCTTGCATCGAAGGGGCCTCGATCCGCCATTTCTTTGATATCGGCGCCGGCAGCAAAGACTTTCTCTCCGCCGGTAACGATCATAACTCGGACTTCGTCATCATGATCGAACTCCTGCATAGCCAGGGACAGATCCTTGAC
>Ga0209857_1000267_pt1 | contig 12081 bp, 11 predicted proteins | sample GWRWN1_10_20_FD_187226 | JGI IMG/M metagenome (GOLD analysis project Ga0209857, IMG submission 187226) | Riverbed sediment microbial communities from areas with no vegetation in Columbia River, Washington, USA - GW-RW N1_10_20 (SPAdes)... | ecosystem: Environmental > Aquatic > Freshwater > River... | reverse complement strand
AGCGCGGCCATGGCCAGCTTGGCGCCGACCCAGCCGCCGGCGGCGACCGGCGCGGCCAGCAGCAGCGGCAGCAGCGGGTCGTGGGGGCTCAGCCGCCGCCCCGATGCCAGTGGCTCGGTCTGCTCGGGTAGGGGCAGGGCGTGGAACGCCCGCCAGCGGCCGGCGGCCAGCTCGTCGGCGATGTCGAGGTCGCGGTCCTCCGCGAGGCTGATGGCGGTGAGCAGGTACTGCGGCTCGTCGGCGGTGGTGCGGGCGCCGTGGCTGGCCGCAACGCCGATGCCGGCGGCGGCGCCCAGGAAGGCGAGCAGCCCGACCGCGGCCACCGCGGGCCACAGCCGCGGGGCCCTACCCGGGCGCATCGCCGCGGCGCACCACCAGCAGCCAGGTCAGCACCCCGGACAGCAGCAGCAGGAGCAGGGCGGCCAGGCTGGCGTCGGCCAGGAACGCGTCCTCGGTGGCGTTCCAGATCTTGGTGGCGAGGGTCTCGAAGCCGGGCGGGGCGAGCAGCAGCGTCGCCGGCAGCTCCTTCATGGTCGACAGCAGCACCAGGCCGCCGCCGGCGAGCAGCCCGGGCAGGGCGAGCGGCAGCTCCACGGTGAGCAGGCGCCGCACCCGCCCGGCCCCGAGCGTGCGGGCGGCGTCGTCCAGCCGTGCCGGCACCGCCGCCACGGCGACCTGCGCGGCCCGCAGGGCCTGGGAGCCGAAGTGGACCACGTAGGCGAACACGAGCAGGGCCTGGGTCTGGTAGAGCAGGGCGACCGGCTCGGGTGCCTGCAGCGTCCAGAAGGTGAGGGCCAGGGCGACGACCAGGCCGGGGAGGGCGAAGCCGCCGACGATCACGGCGTTGGCGCCGCCGGCCAGCCGGCTCGCGTGGCGGGTGGTGAGGTAGGCGACCGGCAGCACCGCCAGCAGCGCCGCCAGCGCCGCCACGGTGGCCAGCACCGCGGTGTTGCGGGCGGGACCGGCCAGGCCGCCGAGGTCGCCGACCAGCGCACCGGCCCGGGTGGAGCCCGCCAGGGTGCCCCGCACCGCCCAGAAGCCGAGCACCCCGACCGGCGCCAGCAGGGCCAGCCCCACCACCCCGGCGACCAGGGCCGCGGCAGGGGCCTTCCAGCGGTCCAGGGGGACCCGCAGCGGGCGGCTGCCCCGCCGTTCCAGGCGAGCGCCCCGCTGGCCGCGCGTGACCGACCGCTCGGCGGCCACCACCGCCACCGCCAGCATGCCGAGCAGCAGGCTCTGGGCCAGCGCCCCGGTCCGGTCGAACACCCGCGAGGCGTAGATCGAGCTGGTGAGGGTCTGGTAGCGCATGAGCTGGACGGCCCCGAAGTCGCTGATGGTGTACAGGAACACCAGCAGCGTCCCCGCCCACACCGCCGGGGCCGCCTGCGGCAGCACCACCGTCCGGAAGGCGCCGGCCGGGCCGCGTCCCAGCAGCCGCGCGCTCTCCTCCAGGGACGCGGGGAGCTGGCCGAGGCGGGCGGCCACGGGCAGGTACACGTACGGGTAGGTGAACAGGGTGAGCACGTACAGCGCACCCCAGAAGCCCTCGAACGCCGGCAGCCGCTCGACCCCGAGCGGGGCGAGCAGCCCGGCCAGCAGCCCACCGGGGGCGAACGCCGCCAGCAGCGCGAACGCGGCGATGAACGACGGCATCACCAGCGGCAGGGGCAGCAGCACGCGGGCGACCCGCCGGCCGGGCAGGTCGGTGCGGGCGACCAGCCACGCCAGGGTGGTGCCGAGCACCGCGGCGGCCGCCGCGACCGCCACGCCGAGCGCCAGGCTGTGCGCCAGGGGCCTGAGCGTGCGGCCGGACGCCCAGGCCGCGCGCAGCGTCCCGCCCTCCGCCAGGCCGCGCACGACCAGCCAGGCGAGCGGGGTCGCGAACGCGCAGGCGACCAGCGCCGTCGTCGCGGCCAGCCAGCGCGGCGCGGGAGCGGCCGGCGCGCGCCGGGTGGCCGCGCGCGGCTCAGACGCCGTCGAAGCCACTGGACCGGATCAGCTCGACGGTCCGCTCCAGGCCACCGCCGAGCTCGTCCACGTCGTAGCTCGGCGACTTGACCGAGCCGAGCGGCGGCAGCCCCTTGGCGGCGGCGACGCCGGGGATCAGCGGGTACTCGAAGGTCTGGTCGCTGAAGTAGCGCTGCGCCTCGGGAGCCAGCAGGAACTCGACGAAGCGCGCGGCCTCGTCGGTCTTGTCGCTGCCGGCCAGCACGCTCACCGTCGAGGGGATCACGAGCGCACCGACGTCGCCGCCGTGGAAGTAGTGGTTGCGGCTCGGGGTGCTCGGGTTCTCCTGCTGGAAGCGGTAGTTGTAGTAGTGGTTGACGAGCCCCATCGGGACCTCGCCGCGGCTGACCGCCTCCACGATGGCGTTGTTGTTGGCGTAGGTCCTCGGGCGGTTGCGGGCCATGCCCTGGAGCCAGCGGGCGGCGGCGTCGTCGCCGTCGAGCTGCCGCATGGCGGTCACGAAGTCCTGGAAGGAGCCGTTGGACGGGGCGACGGCCACCTTGCCGGCGAAGCGGGCGTCGGTGAGGTCCAGGACCGAGTCGGGCAGCTCGCGCTCCTGCACCAGCTTGGAGTTGTAGACGAGCACCCGCTGGCGCGCGGACACCCCGACCCAGCGGCCGGCCCGGTTGCGGAAGCGCTGGTCCACCTTGTCGAGTAGCCGCTGGTCGAGCTGGCCGAGCAGGCCCTTGCCGGCCAGGAAGCCGGTCGCCCCCGGGCTCTGCGACATGAACACGTCCGCCGGGCTGCGGTCGCCCTCCTCGGCCAGCAGCAGGGCCAGCTCCGCCGAGTCGCCGTACTTGACGTCGACCGGGATGCCGGTCTCCCGGTTGAAGCGCTCCAGCAGCGGCCCGATCAGGTTCTGGGTGCGCCCCGAGTAGATCGTGAGGGCGTCGCGTGACCGGCTGCAGCCGACCAGGGTGAGCGACAGCAGCAACGCGATGGCGAGCACGGCGGTCTTACGGGGCATGGAATCGGTCCTCGCTCCCCTGAGTAGCGCGCTGGCGCCAGCCTGTGTTTAGGTTGCCCTAAATCCTAGCCCGACCGCCCTCGCGGGCCAAGTCGCCACGGGAGCCCAGCGTGCCCCTCCGCCTGCCAGCGCCGCCCGTCCCACCCACCCCCGGTCCCGCGGCGGGCCCCGGGCCGGTGGTGCTGTTCCTGCCCGCCCACGACGAGGAGGCGACCGTCGCGTCGGTGGTCGGGCGGGTGCCGGAGCTGGTGCTCGGCCGCCGGGTCGAGTGCCTGGTCGTCGACGACGGCTCCAGCGACCGCACGGCCGAGCTGGCCGCCGGGGCGGGCGCGGTGGTGCTCGGCAGCGGCGCCAACCGGGGGCTCGGCGCGGCCGTCCGAACCGGCCTGGCGGCGGCCGTGCGGCGGGGCGCCGCGGCGGTCGCCTTCTGCGACGCCGACGGCGAGTACGACCCGCGCGAGCTGGACCGCCTGGTCGCGCCCATCCTGGAGGGGCGGGCCGACTACGTGGTCGGGTCCCGGTTCGCCGGCGAGATCCGGCGCATGCCGCCCCACCGGCGGGCCGGCAACCGGCTGCTGACCCGGCTGCTCGGCTGGATGGCCCGCGCCCCGATCAGCGACGGGCAGAGCGGCTACCGGGCGCTGTCGTGGACCGCCGCCGACGCCGAGGTGGTCCACGACTACAACTACGCCCAGGTGCTCACCCTGGACCTGCTGGCCAAGGGCTACCGCTACCTGGAGGTGCCGATCGGCTACCGCTGGCGGACCGTCGGCCGCTCGTTCGTCCGCCCCGCCGCCTACCTGCGGCGGGTCGCCCCCGCCGTCTGGCGCGAGCTGCACCCCGCCCCAGCGCGCGTCCAGCCGGCGCCTGGAGGACCATGTCTGCATGACCGACAGCCTCACCCTCCGGGCGTTCGCTGAGGGCGACCTCGGGTTCCTGGAGCGGCTGGACACCGACCCGGCGGCGCTGGGGCCCTTCGAGTGGGTCGGCTTCAGGGACGCGCGGGCGCGTCGCCGCCGCTGGGAGCGGGACGGGTTCACCACCGCCCACTAAAGAAGCTCGCGCATTACCGACGGCCGACCTGATCACCTTCAGGGATCCCGTGGTCTTGGTAATGCGCGAGCTTCTTTAGCTGGAGGCGACCACCGTCGCGGACAACATCGCCGAGCAGAAGGCCCTGGAGCGCGTCGGCTTCGCGCGCGAGGGCGTCCTGCGCGGCGCGGTCTTCCGCGACGGCGCCTGGCGGGACCTGGTGCTCTACGCGCTCCTGCGCGAGCGGTGGGGAGCGGCTGACGCCGGTTCAGTCCTCGACCACGTGGCCGGCGAAGCGAGCCCTGGCGGCGGCCCAGGCGTCGTGGTCGAAGCCGCCGTCGGGGGCGAGGGCGTCGGCCGCCGCCCACGCCATCGCCAGGGCGTGGTGGGTGTTGTCGTGGACGAACAGGCCCAGCCGGCCGAAGCTGAGCAGGGCGGGCTGGCTGGCCGCCCAGGCGTCGAGGGCGTCGAAGGCGGCGGCGTAGCCGACCCGGTACACCGGGTACACGGCCGGCAGCCGGCGGACCGCCACCGCGCGGACGGCGGGCTCCGGCAGGCCCCGGTCGCGCAGGGTCGCCCGCACCAGGCCGGCGAGCTCGCCGTCGGCGGCCCGCCACAGCTCGCCGCCCCGCTCGCAGGGCAGCTCGGCGCACAGCACGGTCCGCTCGCGGGGGTCGTCGCCGTCGCGGTAGTTGGTCGGCTCCGAGACCCGCGTCACCGGGGTGCCCGGGTCCGGCAGGTAGTGGGCGTCGTAGCGGCTGTAGCGGCCGCCGTCCAGCACCAGGTAGACGAGCAGCATCGCCCGGAAGTCCAGCCGCCCCGCCGCGGCCAGCACCGCCGCCGGGGGTGCCGGCTCGGCGATGCGGGCCAGCACCGGCAGGGGGATGGTCGACCAGACCCGCCGGGCCGTGACCGTCTCCCCGCCGGCCAGCGTCACGGTGGCCCTCCCCTGGTCGCCGAGCCGCACCCGCTCGGCGGCGGCCCCGAAGCGCAGCTCGGCGCCGGCGGCCTCGGCGGCCTCGGCGAGGCGTTCGCTGATCGTCCCGAAGCCGCGGCGCGGGTACCAGAAGAAGGCCCCGCCCGCGCCGGCACCGGCGCCGCGGGCGACCCGGGCGAGCAGCCTGGCCGGCGAGCCGGCCGTCACCCGCCGGCGGGCCTGCTCGCCGGCCAGCTCCGACGGGTGCAGGCCCCACAGCTTGCGGGCGTAGGGGAAGTAGAACCGCTCGCACATCGTCGGTCCCAGGCCGGCCCGCAGCACCTCGGCGAAGGTGTCGGCCCGGGGCCGCCTGGCCCAGGCGGTGGCGGCGTCGCGGGCCGCGGCGGCCAGAAACGACGGCGGCAGCCGCCTGGCCAGGTCGGCGGGGCGCAGCGGGAACCGGATCCAGCGGCCCTCCAGGAAGATGCGGCCGTTGCGGGGCCGCCGCTGCAGCTCCTCGCCGAGCAGGCCGCGCAGGTCGGCGAGGATGCGCGGCTCGATCGCCGGGTGGAGCCGGTGGCTGCCGTGGTCGACCCAGATGCCGTCCAGCTCGAAGCTGCCGGCCGCGCCGCCCGGTCCCTGGCCGCGCTCCACGACCACCACCCGGTGCCCCGCCCGCGCCGCCCGGAAGGCGGCACCGACCCCGGTCGGCCCGGCGCCGAGGATCAGCAGGTCAGCGGTTGGCACGCGGGTAGCCGACGGTCGGCCCGCCCACGTAGTCGAGGTCGACCCGGTCGCCGGGCCGGAACTCGGGGGCGTCCAGCACCCGCACCCGCACCGCGGCGCCATCCGGCAGGCGGGTCAGGTAGACCGCGTCGTGCCCGTAGTACTCGACCGCGTCGACGGTCGCTTGCAGCCCGGCGACCACGCGGAGCTGCTCGGGCCGCAGCAGCACGTCGACGTCGCCGTGGAGGTCGCCGCGGAGCGGCACCCGCCCGAGCGGGGTGTCGGCCAGGCCGGAGGCGGCCACGCCGGGCAGCAAGTTGGCGTCGCCCAGGAACCCGGCCACCGCCCGCGACGCCGGCGCGCGGTACAGCTCGGCCGGGGTGGTCTGCTGCACGATGCGGCCGCCGAGCATCACCGCCACCTCGTCGCCGACCACGAACGCCTCCTCCTGGTCGTGGGTGACGAACACGGCGGTGACGCCGAGGTCGGCGAGCAGCCGCTGCACCTCGGCACGGATCTGCACCCGCAACAGCGTGTCCAGGTTGGAGAACGGCTCGTCCAGCAGCAGCGCGGTCGGATGGGTCACCAGCGCCCTGGCCAGCGCCACCCGCTGCTGCTGGCCGCCGGAGAGGCTGGCCGGCGCCCGCTCGCCGAAGCCGGCGAGGTCCACCAGCCCGAGCGCCTCCTCGACCCGGCCGTTGCGGCGCTGCTCGCGCCGCAGGCCGTAGGCGACGTTGCCGGCGACGCTGAGATGGGGGAACAGGGCGCCGTCCTGGAACACCATGCCGATGCGGCGCCGCTCGGGCGGCACGAGCGCCCCGGGCCCGCAGAGCAACCGGCCGGCCAGCCGGACCTCGCCGGCGTCGGGCCGTTCCAGGCCCGCGATGCAGCGCAGCAGCGTGGTCTTGCCGCAGCCGCTGGGGCCGAGCAGGGCGACCACCTTGCCGGAGGGCACCGCCAGCCGTACCCCGTCCAGGACGGGCGCGCCGCCAAAGGCCTTGACGAGGCCCTCCACGGCCAGGGCGCCCGTCGCAGCGGAATGAGGCATGCCTAAACGCTACCCGACTCCCCGGGTCCGCCACAATGTCGGTCATGAGCACCGGGACCGAGGGTCGGCGCGGCTGGCTGCTGTCAGGCGACTTCGGGCTGTTCTGGCTCGGGCAGACGCTGTCCAACCTGGGCAGCTCGTTCACGCTGTTCGCGTTGCCGCTGCTGGTGTTCAAGCTGACCGGCTCGCCGCTGAACCTCGGCATCGCCATGACCGTGGAGTTCGTGCCATACCTGCTGTTCGGGCTGGTCATCGGCGCCTGGGTCGACCGCGTCGACCGCAAGCGGCTGATGATCGCCACCGACCTCGGCAGGGCCGCCGTCGTCGCCGTGATCCCGCTGCTGGACGCCACTGGGCAGCTCTCGGTTGGGTGGGTGTACGCGGTGGCGTTCTGCCACGCCACGCTGACCATCGCCTTCGACGCCGGGCAGTTCGCGGCCATCCCCAGCCTGGTGCCCTCCGGCGACGACCTGGTCACCGCCAACGGCCGCGTCCAGGCCAGCTACTCCGGCGCCCAGATCGCCGGCCCGCTGCTGGCCGGGCTGCTGGTCAGTGTCATGCCGGTCCAGGACGTGCTGCTGTTCGACGCCGCCTCGTTCCTGGTCTCGGCGGGCACGCTGCTGCTGATCGGCACCTCCTTCAACGCCCCCCGGCCCGACGGGGAGGAGCGGCGGGCCATCCGCCGCGAGGTCGTCGAGGGGCTGCGCTACGTCCTCGGCCATCCGGTGCTGCGCAACATCTCGGCGATGATGGCGCTGGTCAACCTCGTCGGCGCTACCGTCTACGCGCAGCTGGTGCTGTTCGCCAAGCGGCAGCTCGACGCCAGCGACGCCCAGGTGGCCCTGCTGTACGCCGCCGGCAGCGCCGGCATCGTGCTGCTGTCGCTGGCGGCCGGGCCGCTGCGGCGGCGGCTGTCGTTCAGCCGCGCCGCCCTGGGCGCGCTGGTCGCCGACGGCGTGCTCACGCTGGTGCTGGCAGGGGTCCACTGGTACTGGCTCGCGGTGCCGCTGTGGGCGGCCATCTCGGGCCTTGGCCTGTTCTTCAACATCAACACGACGAGCCTGCGCCAGCAGATCGTCCCCAACCACCTGCTCGGCCGGGTCATCAGCATCGCCGGGGTGCTCGCCTGGTCGGCGATCCCGCTGGGGGCGCTGGTCGGCGGCTGGGCCATCGAGGCCACCGGCAGCGTGGCCCTCGTGTATGGCGTGATCGGGGCGACCGTCGCGGTCATCGCGGCGGCGTTCGCGCTCGGGCCGCTCGGCCACGCCGAGCGCTACCTGCCAGCCGAGGAGGAGGCTCCAGACTAACCTTGACAATCAAATGTCAAGGTTAGTAGGGTGCCGGCATGTCCCGCGTCGCCCTGCACCAGCTCGCCGCCCGCCACGGCATCCGGCCGGGCCTCTCCGAGCGGGTCGGCGCGGCGGCGGCGCGGCTGGGGACCAGCGCCAGGATGCTCCGCTACGCCGAGGACCTCGGCCTGGCCGCGCCGCCCCGCACCGCCGCCGGCTACCGGGCCTACGGCGAGCGGGACCTGCTGGCCGCCGCGCTCGCCCTGGAGCTGCAGGCCCGTCACCGCGTCACGCCGGCCGCGCTCGCGTTCGGCCTGCGGGCGCTGGCCGACCCCAAGCTCGCCGCCGAGCTGCGCGTGCTCGGGCGGCTGGCGCGGCGCGAGCAGCCACTCCCGCTCGGCGCGCTGGACTTCGAGACCCGCAAGGCGCGGCGGCTGCTCCGCCTCGCCGGCTGACCAGCAACGAGGTGATCCCGATCGACACCATGCTCAAGGACCCCACGCTGGCGCCCCAGGGACGGCGCAAGGTCGACTTCGCCGCCAGCCGCATGCCCGTGCTGGCCGCGGTCACCGCCGAGCTGGCCAGGACCCGGCCGCTGGAAGGGATGCGCATCGCGGCCTGCCTGCACGTCACCACCGAGACCGCCAACCTCTGCCGGGCGCTGCACGCCGGCGGGGCCGAGCTGGCGCTGTGCGCCTCCAACCCGCTGTCGACCAAGTGCCCGCCGGGATCGAAGAGCGGGTCGCCCGCCACAAGCTGGCCGCCCTCGGCGTCCGCTGCGACGACCTCACCGCCGAGCAGGAGGCCTACCTGCGGGACTGGCGAACCGGCAGCTGACGGGCCGCCACCGTTCAAGCCACCCCCCGCGCGCTCCGAGGCTTACCCAAGGAGCTCGTCGAGCTACGGGAGTGGCGCATGCAAACAGAGGACCTTTTGGGCACCCCCCACCCGACCGGGATGGGGGTCCGGAGTGGGGCGCCGGAGACCCGGGTGCCGGTGGCGGAACTGCTCGAGCAAGTGCTCGAGCTGGGCGCGTCCGACCTGCACCTGACCGCCGGCGCCAAGCCCACCGTGCGGGTCCATGGGGCGCTGCGTCAGCTCGAGGATTTTCCGGTGCTGATGCCCAACGAGACCCAGGCGATGATCTACTCGATCCTCACCCAGCGGCAGCGGGAGCGCCTGGAGAGCGAGCTGGAGCTGGACTGCGCCCATGCCCTGCCCGGCAAGGCCCGCTTCCGGCTCAACGTCTACTTCCAGCGCGACGCCATCGGGGCCGCCTTCCGGCTGATCCCCCAGGAGATCAAGCCGCTGGAGGAGCTCGGGATCCCACCGCGGGTCGCCGACATGGCGCGCCTTCCGCGCGGGTTCGTGCTGGTCACCGGGCCGACCGGCTCGGGCAAGTCGACCACCCTCGCCAGCCTCGTCGACCTGGCCAACCGCGACCGCGCCGACCACATCATGACGGTCGAGGACCCGATCGAGTTCCTGCACAAGCACAAGCGCAGCCTGGTCAACCAGCGCGAGGTCGGTGAGGACACCAAGTCGTTCACCAGCGCCCTCAAGCACGTGCTCCGCCAGGACCCCGACATCATCCTGGTCGGCGAGCTGCGCGACCTGGAGACGATCTCGATCGCCCTGACCGCCGCCGAGACCGGCCACCTGGTCTTCGCCACCCTCCACACCCAGGATGCCCCCCAGACCGTCGACCGCGTCATCGACGTCTTCCCGACCAACCAGCAGGAGCAGGTCAGGGTCATGCTGGCCGGCGCCCTCCAGGGAGTGGTCTGCCAGCAGCTGGTGCCCACCGCCGACGGCTCCGGCCGTGCGGCCGCGTGCGAGGTGATGGTGGCCACGCCGGCCATCCGCAACCTCATCCGGGAAGGCAAGACCTACCAGATCTACTCGGCCATGCAGGCCGGCGGCCGTTTCGGCATGCAGACCATGGACCAGTCCCTTGCCACCCTCGTCCAGCGGGGCGTCGTCTCGCACGAGCTGGGCCTGGAGCGCTGCCATCATCCTGACGACTTCAACCGCCTCTGCGGGCGGCCGGTGTAGCGGAGGACCGACACCATGCCCACCACCTACGCGTACCGCGTCCGCGACCGCCAGGGGAAGCTGCTCGGCGGCACCCTGGAGGCCGACAACGAGCAGGCGGTCGTCGCCAAGCTGCGCCAGCTCGGCTACGCGCCTGTCTCCATCGAGGCCGAGAAGGGCGCCGGCATGAAGGCCGATGTCCGCCTGCCCGGCAGCGGCCGCGTCAAGCTCAAGGACCTGGCGGTCTTCTCGCGCCAGTTCGCGACCATGATCAACTCGGGCCTGTCGCTGCTGCGGGCGCTGACCATCCTCGGGGAGCAGACCGAGAACAAGCGCCTCGCCCAGATCATCATCCTGGTCCGGGCGGAGGTCGAGAAGGGCACGTCGCTGTCGGCCGCCATGGCCAAGCACCCCAAGGCGTTCAACCGCCTCTACGTCTCCATGGTCCGCGCCGGCGAGGTCGGCGGCTTCCTGGACCAGGTGCTGGTCAAGGTCGCCGAGACCTTCGAGAAGGAGGTCGCCCTCCGCGGCAAGATCAAGTCGGCCATGACCTATCCGGTGGTCGTGTTCGTCATGGTGCTGATGATCGTCGCCGCGATGCTGCTGTTCATCGTCCCCACCTTCGAGAGCCTCTACGAGTCGCTCGGCGGCACCTTGCCGCTCCCCACCCGGGTGCTGATGGGTGCCTCCAACGCGCTGCGCCGCTTCTTCTTCCTGGTGATCATCGCGGTGGGCCTGCTGGTGTTCGGGCTCCGGCGCTGGAAGGCGACCACGCGGGGCCGCTACGCGCTCGACAAGTTCAAGCTCAAGGTGAAGGTGTTCGGCCCGCTGTTCCACAAGAGCGCCCTGTCGCGCTTCTCCCGCACCCTCTCCACCCTCATCCGCTCGGGCGTGCCGATCCTGCAGGCGCTGGAGATCGTCGGCGAGACGGTCAACAACGCGGTGATCTCCCGCGCGGTCCACGACGTGCAGGACGCGGTGCGCGAGGGCGAGAGCCTGGCCACGCCGCTGTCCAAGCACGCCACCTTCCCACCCATGGTCGTGCAGATGATGGCGGTGGGCGAAGAGACCGGGGCCTTGGAGGTCATGCTCGCCAAGGTGGCCGACTTCTACGACCAGGAGGTCGAGGCGGCCGTCGCCTCGCTGACCAGCCTGATCGAGCCCATCCTGATCGCCGTCATGGGCGCCGCCGTCGGCGGAATGGTGGTCGCGCTGTATATGCCGCTCTTTAACATTATCAATTTGGTCAAATAGCTATTGTCGAAATTTAAGAATATAGGTTTTGGCCTTGTCGAATAGGTCAGGATTCTCGTCCAGGAGTCCAACGGCTCTGTTGCAGTTGCCGCACAGAAGGCCACGCACGCGACCGGTAACGTGGTCGTGGTCGACGTCCAGCGCTCGCCTGCCCCGCGGAGGGCGACCGCAGATGGCGCAGACCCCAGTCTGCCGTTCCACCATCTGCTCATACTGGACGAGGCGGATACCGTAGAGCGCCTTGAGGTTGGCGTCTCGAATGTATCGGGCCTTCGCCGCTGGGGCCATGTTCCGCAACCAGTCACCCCTGGCTGCTGCGGCTCTTCCGCCTTTGGCTCCGTGCTTTGTTCGCTCACGCCAAGCCTGATCCTCGGCCCTCAGGATTGCTGCCCGATCCCGCTGCCAGCCGTTGTAGCAATCGGTGCACCAACCACGCCGATACGGCTTGTCGCTTCGCATTGGAAATGCTTCGTCCGGCTTCAGCTCGTGACATCGCGAGCAACGCTTGGTTCCCATGGGCGAACACTAGTTCGGCCGCGATTGGCCTGCATTGAGCAATCCACAGCCCCAACTACCTCTCAAGCCTGTCCTGCTGCGGCCGATCTACAGGGGTGAGAACCGTACTGACGGCTTCGAGAAGGAGGAAACGCACGTGCTGCAGCTCATGCGGCGCCGGCTCCAGGGGGAGCAGCGGGAGGGCGGCTTCACGCTGATCGAGCTGATGGTGGTCGTGCTCATCATCGCCATCCTGATCGCGATCGCCATCCCGACCTTCCTGGGCGCCAGGCAGCGGGCCCAGAACCGGGCC
>Ga0209857_1000264_pt1 | contig 12129 bp, 11 predicted proteins | sample GWRWN1_10_20_FD_187226 | JGI IMG/M metagenome (GOLD analysis project Ga0209857, IMG submission 187226) | Riverbed sediment microbial communities from areas with no vegetation in Columbia River, Washington, USA - GW-RW N1_10_20 (SPAdes)... | ecosystem: Environmental > Aquatic > Freshwater > River... | reverse complement strand
TGGGACAGAAAAATCCAGCCGTACACCTTGCCGACATTTTGCTTGCCGAAAGTATCGGCGGTGAGCGCCATCGAGGGCGGAACCGTCGCAAACCAGTCCAATCCGTAGATCACAGCAAAAACAATCAGGCCGAAATAATCTTGCACGAAGGGCAAGAGAAGCAGGGACAGACCGCGCAGCGCATAAACCAAGGCGAGCCACCTCTGCGGTTGTACCCGATCGATCATCCAGCCGGAAAAGATCGTGCCGACCATGTTGAGCGCGCCCATCACGCCCAGCAAAGAGGCCGCCGCGATCTGGGGAATTCCCATCTCGATCTCGTGCGGAATCAGATGCGTGCCGATCAGACCGTTGGCGGTTCCGCCGCAAACAAAGAAACTGCCGGCAAGTAACCAAAAAGTCGGATGACTAACCACTTCCCTGGCAGTGATCGTAGCGTTCTTGGCCGGCACGCCGCGCAGGGACGCGGCGGCGACGGTACTCGCGGTTCCGGGCTGTCCGGCGCCGTAGGGCTCCAACCCGACTTCGGAAGGATCATCGCGCATGAACAGGTAAATCAATGGCAGTAGTGTAATCGCCACGATGATCAGAGCCATCGAACCCATGCGCCAACCGGCATAGGTGATCATGGCCATAAACAGCGGCAGGAAGATGATCTGCCCCGTCGAGCTAGCGCTTCCAAGAATACCCAGCGCGAGTCCGCGTCTGGCCACGAACCAGCGGTTGCCCACCGTCGCAGTGAGAACCGAGCCAACACCGCCGGCGCCAAATCCAACAATGACTCCCCAGACCAAAAAAAACTGCCAGAACTGATTCATGGCCATCGTGCCACTGACGCCGATGATCAAGAGCCCCAGGCTGCCCAACATAACCTTTCGGGGGCCATAGCGGTCGATTAACCAGCCGCTAATCGGAGAGGCGACGCCGAATAGCAAAAGATTCATGCTGATGGCCGAAGCAATCAACGCGCGGCTCCAACCGAACTCCGCTTCCAAAGGGTGGATGAGAACGGACGGCGAAGAACGCACGCCGGCGCTGGTTAACGTCGTCAAAAAGCAAAGTGATAAGACAAACCAACCATAGTAAAAAGGCAAAGAGAGCGGCGGTCGCTTCAAGGTCAGGTCTAGGCTGTCGTTTGGCATATCTTCATATAAATAATCCTCTTCGGCCCAAATCACAACCCAGCCCTCACCCGTTTTCGCCGGCGAAACTATTTCGCTGTCCCGAATCGCATGCTATGAGTGGCCTTTATGAAAAAAATCTGCGTGATGATCGTCATGGCCTGGGCCATGCAGATCGGCTTCGTCAGCGCGATGGTGGACTACAGAGAAGAAATCCCCTTCGTCCCGACACCCATTGAAGTGGTAGATCAAATGCTCGAACTCGCCGAGGTCAAAAAAGGAGATACAATCTATGACCTCGGCAGCGGCGACGGCCGCATCGTCATCCGCGCCGCGAAGAAATATGGCGCCCGCGGCGTCGGCGTCGAGATGGACCCGACATTAATTGAAAAAGCTAGAAAAAGCGCCCAAACGGAAGGTGTGAGTCACTTGGTTGAGTTTCGGGTTGAGGACGCGTTGAAAACCGATATCTCGCCGGCAACCGTCGTAACGCTCTACATGCTGCCCTGGTTTAATGAAGCTATGAAACCCAACTTCCAGAAATATCTAAAGCCCGGCTCGCGCATCGTAGCCCATGACTTCGGCATCGAAGGCTGGACGCCGACGAAAACCGAGAAATTACCCGAGCTCGAACACAGAAGCGGCGGCTACAACCACCAACATGTCCTCTACCTGTGGAAACTAGATTAGAAAGAACACCTATGAAAAAACCCAATTTATTGACCATCATCCTTTCCTTACCCTTCATCAGTTCGGGGCTCTTCGCTCAAGAAAGCGAAAAGGTCCCCTATGTCCCCTCCCCCATTGAAGTCGTCGACCGCATGCTGGAATTTGCCGATGTGAAGAAAGGAGACGTCGTCTTCGACGTCGGCAGCGGCGACGGCCGGATGGTGATCCAAGCAGCGAAAAAGTATGGCGCCAGAGGCGTGGGGCTTGAGCTGGATTCGCGGCTCGTCGAACTGGCCCGCGCTGAGGCCAAACGGCAAGGCGTCGATAATTTAGTCGAGTTCAGGCAGGGAGATGCCCTCAAGGCCGATATATCAGCCGCCACTGTGGTCACGCTTTATATGCTGCCCTCATTCAACAGGCAGCTCCGGCCGATACTTGAGAAGCAACTAAAATCAGGCGCTCGGGTGGTCGTGCATGATTATCCTGTCGAGGGCTGGAATCCCGTCAAGTGGGAAGAGATGCCACTGATGGACACGCGACCGGAGGTCGCGCCCCATAAGCACATTCTCTATCTTTACCTGTGGACGCCTGAGAGGAAATAGTTAACAGCGGCAGTTTGATTCTGATCAAAGACTCAAGCTTGTTGCTTCTTTTAGCTTGAAGGAGCCGTTGTAAAGTGCTCGCCCGACGATGACACCTTCAACGCCATCGGCTGCGAGAGGCAGGAGACCCCGAATATCCTTTAACGTCGCGATACCGCCCGAGGCGATGACGGGAATTCTCACTGAGCGGGCCAGCTTGAGCGTCTCCTCGACGTTAACCCCTTCACGCGTGCCATCACGGCTAATATCGGTATAGATGAGGCGCGAGGCGCCGTCGCCTTCGCAGCGTTTTGCCAGCTCGATGGCATCCATAGAAGTGGTTTCCTTCCAGCCTTTAACCGCGACTTTGCCGTTGCGCGCGTCGATGCCGACGACGATCTTTTCTGGAAATTGTTTGCACAGCGCGCGCAAGAACCCTTGATCATCGTAGGCCGCGGTGCCGACAACTACGCGGGACACGCCCAGAGTCAGCGCCGCCTCCACCGAGTTCAAAGATCGCAGCCCGCCGCCGAGCTCCACAGACAATCCGGTTTCCTTGCAGATGGCTTCGACTTCACCCGTGTGAACCGGGCGGCCTTCCACCGCTCCATTGAGATCGACAACGTGGATGAACGTCGCGCCCTCTTTCACCCAGTGTCTAGCGGCATCGATGGGACGGTCGAAATAGATCGTCGCCTTATCCATCTCGCCCTGAAACAGACGGACGCAACGACCGTCTTTGATATCTATCGCCGGAATGATGAGCATAATCTCAGTTCGATGCGACGAAGCGGCCGAAGTTTGCAAGGATACGCAGGCCGATCTCCTGGCTCTTCTCCGGGTGAAATTGACAGGCAAACAGGTGATCCGTTGCGATGCTGGAGACGAAGGAGGTGCCGTAGTCCGTCGCGGTCGCAATCACCGAAGGGTCGTCGGGAACGACATAAAAGGAATGGACAAAATAAACGTAATCGCCGCTGGCGATTCCCTCTAAGAACGGCGACGCTTTTTTCTTTTCGATACAATTCCAGCCCATGTGCGGAACCTTGAGGCCGTTGTTCGCCTGAAAGCCGACCACTTTGCCGGGGAAAAGATCAAGACCCTTCTGCTTCCCGAATTCTTCGCTCTCGGAAAATAGCAACTGAAAGCCGAGACAAATTCCAAGGAACGGTTTCTTCTGGCTTACGACTTCTCGAATAGGTTGGATCAATCCGAAGCGACCCAGATTTTCCATACAGGCTTGAAACGCCCCCACACCCGGCAACACGACGCCGCGGGCCGACGTGATCTTCCCAACATCGCGCGTGACCTCCGCCTGGAATCCAACGTGCTCAAAGCCCTTTTGAACACTGCGGAGATTCCCCATACCGTAGTCGATAATCGCGATCATGGATCTTCCGTGAGACTGCCCACTCCTTGAACTTTGAACGTTTAACCTTGAACCCCCTGACATCCAATCGGGTCACACCGGTCAAGGTTCAAGGTTTAAGGTTCAATGACCGTTCTAGCTATAGACTCCCCTTAGTCGAAAGTACTCCCTGGATGCGGGTGTCGAGTTGGGTCGCCATGTCCATCGCCCGGGCGAAGGCCTTAAAGCAAGCCTCGATGATGTGGTGCGGATTCTCGCCGCGAATAACGTCCATGTGCAGATTCATGCCGAGCTGATTGGTGAAAGCCGCGTAAAACTCGTGCGGCAGATCGGTGTCGAAATCACCGACGCGCCCCGGGCGGATTTTTACATTGTAGGAAAGATAGGGCCGTCCGCTCAGATCAACCACGACTTTGGCCAACGTCTCGTCCAGCGGGCAGCTTGCCTCACCGAAGCGACGAATCCCATGCTTGTCTCCGAGCGCGTCTTTGAACGCCTGGCCCAGCACGAGGCCGACATCTTCCACGGTGTGATGATAATCGACGTCAAGATCGCCTTTCGCCTTGATCTTGACATCGAACAGCCCGTGGCGGCTAAAGATCTCGAGCATGTGGTTGAAAAACGGCATGCCGGTTTCAACTTCGGCTTGACCCTTGCCGTCGAGATCCAAGGAGACACTGATCTCCGTCTCCTTCGTTTTTCGCTCGGTTTTTCCCGTCCGTCCCATGGTTTCTCCTTCTCACTTGAATCGCGCTTCCACTGCCCGCGCATGGTCGTCGAGGCCTTCAAGCCGCGCGAGCTGGGTAATCTTCGGCGCCAAGGCGCGCAGCGCCTTTTTTTCAGCGTGAATGATGGTGGTCCGTTTGAGAAAGTCGTAGGTTCCTAGCGGTGAAAAAAAGCGCGCGCTGCCGCCCGTCGGAAGCACATGATTGGGTCCGGCGAGATAATCACCCAAAGGCGGGGTGGAGTAGGGACCGAGAAATATCGCTCCGGCGTTGCGGATTCCTCGCGCCCATTTCTCGGGCTGCTTCACAATCAGCTCGACATGCTCCGGGGCGATGGTATTGGCAAGCTGGAGCGCCTCCACCTTTCCCCGCACCACGATGATCGCGCCATATTTTTCCAAAGATTTGAAAGTAATGGCTTGCCGTTTGGTCTGGCGCAGCTGCGCTTCGGTGGCCCGTTGAATCTTGAGTGCCGTCGACATGGACGTAGTCACACACAGGGCTGCCGCCAGCTCATCATGCTCGGCTTGGGAAAGCATATCTGCGGCGACATATTCGGGATCGGCGCTGTCATCCACCAGCAAAAGAATCTCACTGGGTCCGGCGATGGAGTCGATATTCACTTCACCGAAGACGAGTCTCTTGGCTGTGGCGACAAAGATATTACCCGGACCGACGATCTTATCCACTTTCGGGATCGTCCCGGTGCCGAAGGCCATCGCAGCGATCGCCTGCGCGCCGCCGACACGAAAAATTCGGTCCACCCCGGCAATCTTGGCGGCGGCGAGAATGATCGCCCCGTCCTTGCCGATGGGCGAGGTCATAATAACTTCGTTCACGCCGGCGACTTTGGCGGGGATTGCGTTCATCAAGACCGTCGAAGGATAGGAGGCTTTACCCCCTGGGACGTAAACGCCGACCCGTTCCAACGGCGTGATTCTTTGCCCGAGTAGCATTCCTATCGGGTCGCGATACTGCCAGCTCTTCTGCAGCTGGCGTCGGTGAAACGCGGCGATTCTTCTCGCCGCCAGCCGTAACGTGAGCAGATCTTTGGCTGGCACTTTTTTCATCGCCCGTTCGATCTCGTTTGGCTTCACTTCCATACTGGAACTAGTCAGGCGAACCCGATCGAAAAGCTCGGTATAACGAGCCACCGCGCGGTCGCCCGTCTTCTGCACCGCGCGGAGAATTTCAGCGACCCTTTTTTCCACTTCTCCTTCGCGGCTGCCGCGCCTTTGAAGAATGCGCGCCATCAAAGATTTAAACGCCGGCTCGCTTGTCTTGACGACCCTGATCCTCATTCCGACGCACCGATTTTGGGGTTTTCCGAAGTGTGAGAATTCATCTCTAACATTTTGTGCTGGCGACCTTGATCACAAAAAAACCCTTATCGCGCCAAGACGCCAAGAACGCAAAGAAAATTCTTTCTACTTCGAACTTGGCGACCTTTGCGCCTTTGCGCGAGACACAGTTTTTCCGATCTCTTTTTCATCCAAAATTTCAAATATCTTTGGCTGGATTTCGGATCCTTTAACCCCTGATCCGTTCTATCGCCGCACCCAACTTGGAGAGTTTTTGCTCGATACGTTCGTAACCCCGATCCAGGTGATAAACCCGAGAAACCTCGGTGGTGCCGTTGGCCACCAGTCCCGCGAGAATCAACGACACGCTGGCCCGCAGATCCGTCGCCATCACCGGCGCGCCTGATAACTCTTTGACGCCTCGCACCACAGCCCGATTGCCTTCTAGCCGAATATCGGCGCCCATGCGATCGAGCTCTTGCGCGTGCATGAAACGGTTCTCGAAAATAGTCTCCGTGATGACACTCACGCCATCAGCGACAGACATCAGGACCATCATCTGGGCTTGCAGGTCCGTGGGAAAACCCGGGTAAGGAAGCGTTGTAACATCGACGCTCTTGATTTTACCGTTGCCCTTGACGCCGAAGCTATTTTCGCCGCCGACGAGATCAACTCCAGCCTCCTTCAGCTTGATAGAGAAGGCATCTAGATGGGCCGGCCGCGCTCCGGTTACGAGAACATTACCGCCGGTCAACACCCCGGCAATCACGAAGCTCGCTGCTTCAATCCGGTCTGGGATGACGCGGTGCTTTACACCGCGCAATGAAGTGACTCCTTCAATACGGATGATGTCGCTGCCCGCACCTTGGACCCGGGCGCCCATCTTATTAAGCACGGCGGCTAGATCTTCGATCTCCGGCTCTTTGGCGGCATTCTCGATGACGGTGGTTCCTTCCGCCAACGATGCGGCCATCATGAGATTTTCCGTCGCCCCAACGGAGGGTAGATCCAGATAGATTTTCGCCCCGCGCAGCTTCTTCGCCCTGACTTCCATATAACCATGCACTTGATCGATGCTTGCGCCCATAGCCGCTAGACCCTTAAGGTGGAGGTTCACTGGGCGCGTACCGATGGCGCAGCCGCCCGGTGTGGAAACATGGGCCCGACCAAAGCGCGCCAGCAGCGGACCGGTAACCAGAAACGACGCACGCATGGTCTTGACCAGGTCGTAAGACGCCTCGACGTTTTTCACACGGTCCGCCCGCAGCGTGAGATCGCCCGAGTCCTTGGCCCAGGACTCTTTGTCCACTTCGACGCCGAGTCCACCTAGTAGCTTTAACGTCGTGTTGATATCGACGAGATGGGGAATTCCCTGGTAGACACATGTCTCCGAAGTCAGAAGCGAAGAAATCAAGATCGGCAGGGCCGCATTTTTTGAGCCGCTAACCGCCACCTCGCCTTGCAGCCGCCGGCCTCCCTGAACAATGATTTTATCCACGGCTGATGCTCGTCGGTGCGGCGCCTGAAGTTGACAGTTTTACGGCAGCGATCACACGATCCTTCCCCGCGTAATCCTGATAAACGGACGCCGGTCCGTAGCAACCGGTGCGCGAGAACAAGTCAGCAACATCCGGAGCCATATCTGCGCCAATCTCGAGCACAATGGAACCTCCAGTTACGAGATACTTGTGGCCCTCCTCGATGATGCGACGGTAGGTGTCGAACCCATCCGGGCCACCGTCCAGGGCTATCGTCGGCTCCCACCTGTGGATATCCGGCGCGAGCCGCGGCAGCTCACCGCTTCGTATGTATGGAGGGTTGGACACGATTAAATCAAAGGTTTCCGCCACCGCCTTTACCGGTGCGAAGAGATCTCCCGGCAAGAATCGAATCCGATCGACCACGCCGTGACGCCGCGCGTTGACGCGGGCTACGTCCAAAGCAACAGGTGAAATATCCACGGCAACGATCGCCGCCGTGGGTTGCTCTTTAGCCAGACACACGGAAATTGCGCCGCTGCCGGTGCCGATGTCGAGAACCTTCACGGATGACCTGCTCGCAAATTGCCTTGCGTATTGCAGCGCCACTTCCACTAGCAATTCCGTTTCGGGGCGAGGGATCAACACAGCGGGAGTAACAAAAAAATCCAGCGACCAGAATTCTTTGTGACCGGTGATATAAACAACCGGCTCCCGTCGCGACCGCCGCAGCAACAGTTCCCGGAACTTCGCTTCTTGCCCGGCACTAATCGGCGCATCGCCGTTCATGTAAAGCTGTTCTTTCTCCATATCCAGGGTGTGGCGCAACAGCACTTCTGCGTCGAGCCGGTGGTTCTCGAGCCCAGCCTGGCGTAATACCTGCACGCCCCACAACAATGCGCCACGAATGGAAAACGGAATTTCCTGAGCAATGGCCGTCTCAACCGCCGTCATAATCTTTGCCCTATCCCGTCGCCTTTAACGCTTCCGCCTGATAATGCGTGATCAAGGCTTCCACCACTTCATCCAACTCCCCCTCCATGACGCGGTCGAGCTTGTAGAGCGTAAAGTTGATTCTGTGATCCGTGAGCCGTCCCTGAGGGAAATTATACGTGCGGATGCGCTCGCTGCGATCCCCGCTCCCCACCATCAGCTTGCGCGTCGCCGCAATCTCGGAACGCTGTTCTTCCTGTTTCTTTTCCAACAATCGCGCCCGCATGATCTTCATCCCTTTAGCTCGATTCTTGTGCTGCGATTTTTCGTCTTGACAGGACACGACAATCCCGGTCGGGATGTGGGTTATGCGCACGGCCGAGTCCGTCGTGTTGACGCTCTGCCCTCCCGGCCCTGACGAGCGAAAAACATCGACCCGTATATCTTTCGGATCGATGTCGATTTCCACCTCATCGGCTTCGGCCAGCACCGCCACCGTTACAGCTGAGGTGTGAATCCGACCCGAACCCTCGGTGACCGGAACCCGCTGCACGCGATGAACGCCGCCCTCGAACTTGAGCCGGCTGTAAGCCCCTTTTCCCTCGATCATCATGATAATTTCTTTGAAGCCGCCCAAACCCGTTGGATTTGAACTCAAGATTTCAGTCCGCCAACCGCGGGATTCAGCATAGCGCGTGTACATGCGATACAGCTCTCCGCCAAAAAGGGCCGCTTCATCCCCTCCCGTGCCGGCTCTTATTTCGATCATAACGTTCTTACTATCGTTGGGATCTTTGGGCAGAATGAGAAACTTGAGGCGGTTTTCCAAATCCTCTTTGCGCTGGCGCAGCACGCCGACTTCTTCCTTAGCCAGTTCCCTGATCGCTTCATCATTTTCTTCCAGCAGCTGTCGGTTCTGCTGAATTTCCTGTTCGACCTTTCGCCATTCGCGAAAACGGGCGACAATCTCCTCCAGCTCCGCCCGCTCCTTGGCCAGTTTCGAATACTCTCGCTGCTGGTTTAGGAGCTGCGGATCGGACATCAGGCGCTCCAGCTCTTCGTAGCGCTTTTCAACTTCGGCGAGTTTATCAAGCATGGTTGTATTGCTGCTCAGATGAAAGGTGATGAGCCAATAAAAAAAGGGCAAAGGGATGATCACCGCCCTTTGCCCTCTCCTGTAACGCAAAACCCTAATAGGTCACATTCAGCCTCAATCCTCCGCTGAACTCAGTTTTTTAACCCGTACTTCTTTCTGAATTTTTCAACGCGGCCGGCGGCGTCGACCAATTTCTGCTTTCCAGTGTAAAAAGGGTGGCAGCTAGAACAGATATCGACGTGAATAGTGCCGACGGTAGAACGGGTTTGGACGACAGAGCCACAGGCGCAATTGATCGTCGCGTTTTTGTATTCTGGATGGATACCTTCTTTCATAACGTCCTCTCACTGGGATTTATAACATAAGGGAGACAGCTCTTCAAATCCCACCTGACGGCCACCCAATACAAAAGAAAGGAGTTTTTGCACCGCAGGCGCTAATGACGAAATATCGTAGCTCAAGCGCGAAGCGTACATCGGTCGAAGCAAATCGACACGATGGTTAAAAAATGCTCGTTCTTATCTACCAAAATTTAGCTCCGCAGGAAGTTACTTACCAGGTCATTGAATCTAGCAGCTTTATCCCATTGCACCCAGTGGGCGCACCGGTCGAATAGATGAAATTCGGCGCCCGGTATGGCGCGAAACAGCTCGAGGCCGCGCTCAACCGAAACACCGCGGTCGTTGCAGCCCCATAGCAGGAGTGCTTTAACGCGCAACTGCTTCAACTCTTCGTACACCGGCTTTTGACGGGCAGCGTTGCGGCGCTGCAACTGGGCCTCATAGTTCTTCCCCGTGCTCATCTCATAGCGCTCGCGCACCAGGTCCTCCGTGACTAGCTCCTGGTTAAAAATCGTTCCGAGGGTTAGCTTTCTCATGTTCTCAAGGGTCGGCTCGTATTCTCTCAGTTCCTCCGAGTGTTTTTTTGCCAGCGCTTGCGAATCTGCGGATCCCTGCGGGGCCAAAGAGCCGCTGGTCGTGGTAACAAAGCTCTTTACCCGCTTATCTTCCAACGCAAGCCTAGCGGCGATGTAACCTCCAACTGAGTTTCCGACCACATGAAACTGATCTAGGCCGAGAGCGTTAATCAACGCTTTGGCGTGGATGACCCGATACTCAATGGAGTGATCCGAAGGATTTTCGGTATAGCCAAACCCCGGCTGGTCATAAGCAAAAACAGCAAAACCCGCAGCCGCTAGGGGCTTGATGTTGAGCTTCCAATTAACCAATGACGAAGCTCCCGGAGACGCGCCGTGAATCAAGAGCAGAGGGTGACCGTCTCCCGCCTTGACGAAAAAAGTCTTGATGCCATCCACCTGGATGTATTCCTGCTTGCTGATTATTGCCATACAGTAGTTCTCCTAAAAAACAAATCTGCCGTTAGATCGTGCGCTTCAAACCCCCTACGACGTCATCTCGCCAGTTATCGGATTCGTAGCTGCTGCAAAAACCTGAAGATCCGTAAAATCCCTATTAAAAACAATCCGACTTAGTAGTAAATTCCCGTTTCCACCAAACAACTGGAAAACGGGCCACGAGCCGGTGTTTTCTATGCCAGAGACAAGAATGCGATTCGCTGTCGTGGGTGTAAAGACACGCCGTCTGCCCACGCATTCGCGGACAAAGTCAGGACAGCTAATAACGACAGCATTAGATTGTTCATTTTTATCTCCAACAGTCTCATAAACAGCCATCTTTATCGCTTGCTCTAATTCTTCGTGTAGCCCATGACGACCCAATGGGTGGCCGTCTCCGCTCGTGGCCGTTTAAACTTCATGTCCTTCCGAACAAAGAACTGGAAACGGCCGCGCAAACCTGTCTCAATCGCCGTTTGGTCAACCTTACCGTGCCCTTGACGGCCGGGAGTAGAGGGATCGCCACTTGCTTCCAGGTATCCTATCCGGAACACTTTCTTCTGCTAGTGCGCTTCGGCGAACGTACGCGCAGCGAAAAGGAGAAGCGTGACTATCCAGAAGAGTTTCCTATTGACGGCCTTTCCCCCTTTCTACCGCAATGGATATGTCACAAAAAGACGCCTTTGAAAATCGCATTTGCGGGAAGAGTAATGGCAGCAAGCGTCTCTTTTTTGCTACAGGGAAGTAGCAGATTTGATTCATTTCACGGAGGGTAGGTTCTCAACCAGCCCCGGCATACACCGCCTCAACGAACCGCAGCTTGGCCGCTGCTGGGGCGCTCAACTCTTTTGACTTCACCTCGGATTACTATGAGCCCGACGGGCTCGAATGTCACTTGGAAGGGGATTTACGACTCACTACTCGATCTCGTAGCATAATCACTCGTGCACCATCAAAATTCCGAGAACAATCCCAGCCACTATACCCATTGAAAAAATTAGAAGCATCTCGTTCATATGCTACGTCTCCAGGAAATTATTTGTGTGCCTCTCGCTTGGGCGATTCGCGAGTCGCTAGTTTTGGAACAATGAAATGATAGCTAGAGTCGCTTTCTTCATGCTGTATCCTCGGTTGATTGTTCCGGCAGGAACGCAAAACGTAGACCACGACGAAAGTCTGGAAGTCTGCGCTGTTAGCAGGGTACCTGCATGACAACTCGGCACAACTTGGCACCCCGTCGTGTCAAATTGTCAACGATTGGCACTGACTGGTTGCGACGGAATTAAGTGGATCAAAGACCGGGATTCTATTTTTGAGTTTGTTTGGGATTCTTGTTCAAAGGAATGACCCGACCCATAGCTTCAATCGCCGCCCGGCAACGCTGATCTGGAGCGGCCCATTCTTCGGGAATATTTTTGGTGTGAGTAATCTTGGAGAGCTCTTTCTGGTATCGATCCAAACCGCCCAAGCTGTCTCATTCGGTCCTCTATCGAATATGCATG
>Ga0209857_1000263_pt1 | contig 12150 bp, 11 predicted proteins | sample GWRWN1_10_20_FD_187226 | JGI IMG/M metagenome (GOLD analysis project Ga0209857, IMG submission 187226) | Riverbed sediment microbial communities from areas with no vegetation in Columbia River, Washington, USA - GW-RW N1_10_20 (SPAdes)... | ecosystem: Environmental > Aquatic > Freshwater > River... | reverse complement strand
GCGCTATGGTCTCTCCTGTCGGATTATTGACCAGGCTGAAGCGCCCTCCGGCATCCACAAGGCAAACGGGCACGTGGGTTATCGCAGCCAGCCTGCTGAGGCCGACAGACTCTTGGCCTACCTGAGGACGATTTTCATCTCATGAAACTGTTCATCAGGACCATCGGAGGAGAGGAGAATGAAGGGACCTGACGCACGGTTGGAATCTTATATTCAGCAAACCCGGCCTCGCTTCGAGCAGATGCTGGCCGAGATGGTGGAGCTGCCCTCCGTCAGCATGGACCCAGCCCATGCCCAAGACATGCGCCGGACGGCCAAGCTGGCCGTTCAATTTCTGAAGGAGCTTGGGGCCGAGGCGCGGATCGCGGAGACCAAGGGCTACCCGGTGGTCTCAGGCGGCTGGACCACAGGGAAGCATCATCCGACTGTGAGCGTCTACAATCACCTGGATGTGCAGCCGGCCCAGGAGCCCGAGTGGCGCCAGCCTCCCTTTGCGTTTCGGAAGGAGAACGGCCTCTATCATGGCAGGGGGGCCACCGATGACAAGGGGCCTGCCCTGACTGCGCTGATGGGGGCTCGGTATGCGGTCGAGCAGGGTGTCCCGATCAATATCCGACTTCTCTGGGAACTGGAGGAGGAGATCGGTAGCCCGCACTTTGCAGCAGCGCTGCGAGAGAAAGATGCGATCCCGCGTCCGGATTCGGTGGTGGTCTCGGACACCATCTGGATTGCCAAAGGGCACCCGGCGATCCCCTATGGCCTTCGTGGGCTGTTGGGTGCCAGGCTCTCGCTGCGGACTGGGAAGACCGGTGCCCATTCCGGATTGACCGGCGGGGCTGCGAGAAATCCACTGGCCGAGCTCTGCCAACTGGTCAACGCCTGCGTGGATGCGCGCACAGGCCGAGTCAAGATTCCAGGCTTTTATGATGACGTGGTGCCGCCCACGAAGGCAGAGATCAAAAGTTTTCTGGCATCAGGATTTCAGGTCAGGCGGTTCATGCGAGCGTACGGGTTCCGGTCGCTCAGAACCATGGACTCAGCGGACCTGCTGCGCCGGATCTGGGCCGCTCCCACCTTCGAGGTGCATGGGCTGGTCGGGGGCTATCAGGGACCAGGAGTCAAGACCGTGGTGCCGGCTCATGGAGAGCTGAAGATCAGCATGCGTCTGGTGCCGAACCAGCGACCGGAAAAGGTCTTTGCCCTGCTGCGGCGGTTCGTGGCCAAGCAGAATCCGAATGTAAGAGTGGAAGTGGAAGGCATGTTGCAGCCGTTCCGTGGCCTGTTCAGCGGGCCCTACGCGGAGGCTGTCAGACGGGCGGTGCGGGCCGGATTCGGCAAGGAGCCGGCGTTCATTCGGGAAGGGGGATCAATCGGAGCGGTGGCGACGATGCAGAATCTGTGGCGCGTGCCGATTCTCTTCCTGGGTCTCAGCCTGCCGGAGCACGGGTACCACGCGCCCAACGAGTATTTCGACTGGGGACAAGCTTCAGGCGGGATGCGAGCCTTTGCTCATTATTTTACGGAGCTGGCCTCGCTTCACTCTCAAGATTGAGGGCGACATCCAGGACTGAGGACTGAAGCTCAATCCTTCTTAACCTTGGTCGCCTGCGGCGAGGAGCGACTGAAAGGCCGGATCAGCTTCAACCACGCCTTTGAGTGTGTCATTCGCGAGCAAGTACCGCCAGGAGTCCTGAGAGGCTCCGCCCACCTGTAGGTACCAGCGGCGCGCTTCCGTCAAGTGCGCCAGCATGGCGCGGTTATCCCGGTTTGGAGTGAAGACCAGACTATAGGCCATCGTGTAAGCAGCGGCGAACTTGTCCACGGGACGATCCGAAAGCTTGAAGGCTTCCTCGGCCTCCTTATAGGCTTCCACGATGACGGGGTCATCGAAGATTCGGTTCCAGGCCACCTTTGCGATCTTGGACCAGGCCAGCTCGATCAATGCTCGAGCCCGCAGCGTGGCGCGCTCGGGGGGGATCTGCTTCAGTAAGGCCTCGTGCGTGGTGATCGCGGCGAGCTGGTCGTTGTTCCACCGATAAGCGTTGCCCAGGCGAAAGCGATTCTCCAGATCTTCCGGACGCACTTCGGCCAACCGCTCCATCGCGGGAATCATCCGATAGAGATAATCGGCCGGGGTCGGCTTTGACAGCCCGCCCATTTCCATCCCCAGCGAGATTTCCATGCGCGTCGTCTGTGAATAGGTATTCCAGTAGAATTCGTTAAAGCGGACTGCCAGTGCTTCGTCGCCCACCTGCATTTTATGAATGGCTGCCCCATCGTTCAGAATTGCCTGGTACAAGTCCCGCGTCAGCGCAGTCAAGGCGTCAGGCTGGTTGGGATCCACGATCAGCACCCGATTGAGCATCGCCATCCGCTCACGGAGGTCGGGAAACTGGGCTGCGCGTCCCACGGCGGCAATCAAAACGCCCGGTGCATCGGTCGGCTGCCACCAGACTGCTGAGTTTTTGGCGTAGCCACCGGTCTCGGTGAGGAATGGGACGGCCGGGCTGGTGTCCGTGGCCGGGGTGACCGGTAGGTTCACCACCGCTTGATCACTGGGGAATCCGAGCTTCCGGAGACCGGACAGGACGACCCATTTGAGCGTGACCGTCTTCAGGGCCGACCGGGGCCTCTTCACCGTGTTGGCCCATTTATACGCACCAGGGGCGTAGGTGACCGGAGAGGTCAAGGGATCTTTGTACGTGACCCGCAGTCGGACCAGCGTGGCAGGAGTAGCGACCACCGGAGTATCTTCGCGCAGGCGGAAGGAGACAGCCGGCAGCGGCTTGCTGTCAAGCGGCTCGACTCGGAGCCCGCCCGCCGGAGGCGACAAGCCCAGAAGGTCCATCACAAAGAACGACGGCGCGTAGCTGGTGAGGTCTTCCGTGAAAAATACCAGGGCGCCTTTGCCCGGCCACATCACTTGCACACCCTGCTCCCGTTGCTCGACTGCCCTCTGGTGAGCGGACACGAGTTGCTCCCAGCATTGAGAGTAAACCGGATCCGAGGCCGGAGGGAAGGTCTTCAGACGCGAAGGACTCGCCGCAACTATTTTGAACTGACAAGCGAAGTCGAGGAGACCAGCCGCGACACGATCGCCCGAGGCCACTGCCTCGACATACATCTGAGCGGCGGAGAGGGCGGGCGATGATTTGGCAACCTTTGACTTACGGTTCTTGCCATCTTGCGCGGCGAGCGTCGATGTGGAGTAGCCTACCCATCCCATCGCAAGTACGATGAGCAATGAGGCGATGGATAAGACAATCAGACGGGGCGACAAGGGCCAAGGACCCAAGATACAACTCCTCTATAATTTCTGATCCATATGCGGGCGTACTGTAGCATGCCAAGAGGGTGCTGCGAAAGGGAAGCCGCTCGGGGATCTCAGTGTTGCTCGTTGGGCGGAGTTTGAACGGGGGGTTTGTAGAAGCGGACCAGCGTCCGGATATAGGCCAGGACATCGCGTTGCTCTTCGTCAGTCAACAGGTCTTTCCACGCTGGCATTGCGGTGCGCGGCTTACCGTTGGCAATGACAGCCAAGAGGTCTGCATCGGATTTCACCGACGTTCCGGCGGAAACCAGGCTCCCCGGCCTTGGTGACAGGAACGGCGCCTCAGGTCCATCGCCTCGACCCTGCGGCCCGTGACACACGGCGCATCGCTGTTCGTATATCAATTTTCCAGCCTCGGGGACACCTGAAGTGGCGCTGACCGCCATCGCGGTCAGGGGCACTCCCATACACCATGTGAGAAGGAGATGCTGAGGGAGAGCCTTCAGCACGCGCATGGTTACTGGACGACGATCGTGGCTCGCATCTCGTGTCCAGGCATGTCGCACAAGAAGGGGTACACGCCGGTACGTTCAGGAACGAAGAGAATCTCCGCACGGCCTTCAGACGGAATGATGACCCGCTTGAACCCTTCCTGGCCGAATTCCGGCGCGCCATTCCCGCTGATGTTGAGGCTCACGCCCACAAACAGGTCGATCGGCACAAACGCGTGCAGCTCCGCATCCTGATTCTGGAACACCAATCTGGTCTTCTGTCCGGCATGGAGGGTCACAGTGGATGGTTCGAACTTTCTGGCGCGGATCTTCACCAAAACCTGTTCTTCCTGATCAGTATTGGATGGGGCGAGTGTCGGGACGGGCGGGGCAGCGGCGGCCGCACTGATCAGCCAGGCGAGCAGGACCACTGGCACCCCCCCCCATGCTCTCCACACACCCTCAAATCGACCTTGCATTGGGACCTCCGCGAGTCTTCACTATTCTACCGCATGCAGGGAGCTCATGCCACTGACCCGGATGAACAGCGTGACAGCCTGAGTCCGAGAGGCCGGTGGACAGAAACAAAATCGGATCGGTCAATGACTGCGGATGGCTCTGAGGATTTCCCGGCGAAGCCGGGCCTTGGCTGCGGGAGAGAGCGAGGGGACGTCGGCGCACCGGCAGAGACTGATCGTCTGCCTCAACGAGGTGACAAAGACCTCACAGTTGGGACAGGCTCCCATGTGCTTGCGGATCTCCTTACAGATTGAGACTGATAGTTCATCGTCCAGATAATCGGACAGGCGCCGGAGCACCTTAATGCACTGAGCCTTGGAATGTCCGTGATGGGAGTAAGCGGATGTCATTCGAGTCGACATGGTACGAGGAGTCGCGTGCATTTAATCACCAACGGCTCAAACAATCAACCCTGTTGTATCGCCTTGGCGGGGTGGCTCGGTTCTCCAATGCCCCGCGCGCTGAGTTCCCGTCGCACGAACAATCGGGCTCGATGCAGGCGGGACTTCACCGCGCGTTCGTTGAGTCCCATGATGGTGCCGACTTCTTTGGCAGTCAGCCCTTCCATATCGCGTAACACCAGCACGACCCGATACTTATTGGGCAACTTTTGAATGGCCTGGTGGAGGGCGCGCTTCAGCTCCTTGTTCTCCAGTGCCTCCTCCGGCGAGAGCCCGTCGGTCGGAACTTGCAGTCTGAACTCGCCTTCGGATGTCGGAATGAACTCATCCAAGGACAGTTCCCGCGCTGGTTCGCCCTTTCGTTTGCGCCGCTGGCGCAGACAGGCCCGCGCGGCGATCCGATAGAGCCAGGTCGAGACCTGCGCGTCGCCCCTGAACCCTTCGAGCCCCCGATAGGCGTTGAGAAAGGTGTCCTGGACGAGGTCCTGGGCATCCTCCACTTGGCCGCAGAGTCGCTGTGCGAAACGGTAAATGCGGTCCACGTGGTCCCGGTAGAGCCGATCGAATACAACCGCGCCATCCCCTTCGGCTGGCACGCTCCGAGCGCTAGGCTGGCGACTCCGTCTGCGATTCTTCATAGAGTGGGGAGGGAGTGTACGGGGGCTCGCAGTCCCTGTCAAGGCGCTACGTCAAGAAGGATTCAGGCGAAGAGTCTCATTATTTCTGTCTGACCAGAATGCGGATGGGGGAGCCAGAGAACAGGTACTGTTCGCGCAGACGGTTCTCTAGGAACCGGAGGTAGGTCTTACCGACATCTTGGGGATGGCCGACGAAGAGCGCGAAGACGGGAGGCTTTGTGGCGACCTGGGTCATGAACACCGATTTTATCGCTTTGCTGGGCTTGCCTCTGCGCACCGGAAGCGGGTTCTCGGCGATGACCTCCTGGAGGAACTTGTTGAGCAGTCCCGTCGGCACGCGCGTGGTGAAGGCGGTGACCACTTGGTCAACCAGTGGGAAGACCTCGCTGATGGAATCAGGTTTGAGGGCCGATCCGAACAGGACCGGCGCCCAGGGCAGGAACGGCAGGCGCCGCCGGAGGTCCAGTTCGTACTTTCGGCGAGCAGTCCCGTTGCCCTGCTGGAGGTCCCATTTATTCACGAGCAAGAGACAGGCCCGGCCCTGCTTCAGGGCGAGGCCGGCGATTTTGGTGTCCTGCTCGGTGATGCCTTCCACTGCGTCCAGAAGCAGCAGGGCGACATCGGATCGCCCCATCGCGCGCATCGCCCGAGCTACGCTATAGCCTTCGATCCCCCGCTCGATGCGCCCACGTCGTCGGATGCCGGCCGTATCGGTGAAGATGTAGGACCGGCCTCGAAAGCTAACCATCGAATCAATGGCATCCCGTGTGGTGCCCGGGAGATCGTTAACCACCAACCGGTCCTGCCCGAGGAGCGTGTTGACCAGCGTAGACTTGCCCACGTTGGGCCGGCCGACGACAGCGATGCGTGGGGGGGATTCCGTTGGTTCCGTTCCGTCGCCGGACTTCGGCAACAAGGGAAGGAAGGCTTCTAAGAGCTCATCCACTCCCGTGCCGTGCTCGGCCGAGAGAGGGTACAACGTTTCTTGGCCGAGGCGATAGAAGTCCGCCAGCAGCCCCTCCGACTTGGGTGTATCAATCTTATTGATCGCGAAATAGACCGGTTTGGTGACTCCGCGTAACAGGCTGACGATCTCCTCGTCGGTGGGACTCAGGCCTTCTCGGCCGTCCATCAGGAAGATCAGAATATCGGCTTCGGCGATTGCGATCTGCGACTGTCGTCGAATGAGGGACAGCATGCCCTCGGTGGCGGAAGGATCAAGGCCGCCCGTGTCTACCAGTCGAAAGGGACGGCCCTGGTAGACGCTGTCGGCATAGTTGCGGTCCCTCGTAACCCCCGGCACATCGTCCACGATGGCGTTCCGGGCTCCCAGCACGCGGTTGAACAGCGTGGACTTGCCGACGTTGGGCCGCCCGATGATGGCCACCACTGGGGGAGCTGATGGCCGATGGCTAACGGCTGATAGCTTGGAAGACATAAGGATAGAGGTCATAAGCCTAACGACGTGAAAGGAACCGTAACACAGGATGTTTGAGTAAGACAACGGGTGTCGTCAGAGGGAACATGACTGATGTATACTCTGCTGTCATGATCCATCGGCCATTAGCCGTTAGCCAACAGCTCTTCGATTGGGAGCGCGTGGATGACGTCTTGCTGGATGTGGACGGCACCCTCCTGGATCGGCACTTCGACAATTTCTTCTTTGAGGAGGAGTTGCCCAGGCGGTACGCAGCCAAACACGGCCTGATGGTGGAAGAAGCGCGGGAGCGGTTACTGGCGATGTATCGCGCCGTCGAAGGAGAGCTGGACTGGACGGACCTGCACTACTGGACCAGAGTCCTGGACATTGACGTGGTGGCGCTGACGAAAGAGCTCGATCATCTGATCGCCTTCCACCCAGACTCGGTGGAGTTTCTGCGGCACCTGCGCGCCCAGAGTAAGCGCATCTATCTGCTCACGAGCGCCCATGCCGCCGGTGTAGAGATCAAAGTGGCCAAGACGGGGGTCGATCGGTACGTGGACCGCATCGTCAACGCCTTTGAGGTGGGCTACCTGAAAATGCGCCCTGAATTCTGGCCGACCTGCCAGCGGCTGATCGGGTTCGACCCGTCGCGGTCACTCTATATAGATGATGACGAAGCCTGCCTGGCAGCCGCGCAGCACTATGGGATCGGATACCTCTACCATCGTTCGAAGTCCAGTTCGCGCCAGCCTCCTCAGCCTTCCTCGCGTTATGAGTCCATCGAGAGTTTTCACGCTCTGATGGACAACACTACTGTGGGGTAGCGATACCTCTGTACATCTCCCCGGCGATGCGCGGGATGCCTGGCATCCTGAAGCGGTCCAAGAGGCCCAGCCTTAGGCCAGCTTGTCGGATGAGCACGTCTATCGGTCGGTTCAAGTTGCACCCACAGGCGAAGATGCGCGGAATCGGATTCAGCCAGTTCTGCCATTTCGCAACCTTTTCGTCGTCGCTCCGCCCGTGTTCCAGGAACACAAATGTCCCGCCGGGCTTCAGCACTCGCCGCACTTCACGGAGAGCGGCGATGGCGTCCGGGATCGTGCAGAGGGTGAAGGTACTCACGGCGCAGTCGAAGCGTCCGTCTTCAAACGGCAGCTTCTCGGCGTTGAGGTGCAGGAGTTCGACGGGGAAGGAGAGTTCAGCGCTCCGTTGGGCCACAGTCTTTTGAAGGAGGATCGCCGGGTCGACCGCTGTCAACCAGGTGACTGTCTTGGGGTAGTGCGGCAGGTTCAGGCCGGTCCCGAATCCGATCTCCAGGACGATTCCCTGCACAGAAGCCAGAGCCTGTTCCCGCTGCTCCTGGGACTTGCGTGTTCCCATGCACAACTCCATCAGGCGTGGGAACACGTGATCGGCGTAGAAGCCCATTTCGCGCGCTGCAGTATAGCAAACTCTGATCGAAGCCGCTTGTGGCAATCTTGTGGCCCTGCGCGGTCTATGTTAGATTCGTCTCGCCGTTCTAGTCTGAAAGTCCGAAAGTCATAATGTCGAAAGTCCACATGTCCGGCCAGACTTTAGGACTTGACGACAGTACGACTTTATAACGATCCAACTGTTTTTTATGAGCAAGGCATACGATCATAAGGCAGTGGAAGCCAAGTGGCAGGCCTACTGGGAGGGACAGGGCACATTCCGGGTCACGGAAGATCCGACTCGCCCAAAGTTCTATTGCCTGGACATGTTTCCGTACCCCTCTGGTTCGGGGCTACATGTCGGCCACCTCGAAGGCTACACCGCCACCGATATTGTCTCCCGCTACAAACGCATGCAGGGCTTCAACGTGCTGCACCCCATGGGCTGGGATGCGTTTGGCTTGCCTGCGGAGCAGTACGCGGTGAAGACCGGTATCCACCCGACGATTACCACGGCCGAGAATATCGCCACCTTCCGGCGCCAAATGAAGCGGGCTGGGCTGTCCTATGACTGGGCGCGTGAGATTAGCACCATCGATCCAAGCTATTACCGCTGGACGCAGTGGATCTTTCTCAAGCTCTTCGAGCGCGGGCTGGCTTATGTGGCGGAGGTGCCGGTCAATTGGTGTCCCGCGCTTGGCACCGTGCTGGCCAATGAAGAAATCGTGGACGGGCGGAGCGAGATAGGAGGATTCGAGGTCATCCGCAAGCCTATGCGCCAGTGGATGCTCAAGATCACGGCGTACGCGGATCGCCTGCTCGAAGACCTGAAGCTGGTTGACTGGCCTGCCAGCACGCTCGAGATGCAGAAGAATTGGATCGGTCGCTCACTGGGCGCCGAGGTGGAGTTCCCGCTCGTTGGATTTAGCGGCAACATCCGCATCTTCACCACCCGTCCCGACACGCTCTTCGGTGCCACCTACATGGTGCTTGCGCCTGAGCATCCTCTGGTAGACCTGGTGACGGTCCCGGAGCGACGCGCCGAGATCTTGGCCTACCGAGAGGCGACGGCACGCAAGAGCGATCTGCAACGCCAGGAGCTAGAGAAAGAGAAGACCGGTGTGTTCACCGGCGGTTATGTCGTCAACCCGGTGAACAACGAGCGGCTGCCCGTCTGGATTGCCGACTATGTGCTCATGACTTACGGGACCGGGGCGATCATGGCAGTCCCCGCGCACGACCAGCGAGACTGGGAGTTCGCTCGCACGTATTCGCTGCCCATCCGCGAAGTCATTGCGGGCGGCAATGTGGAAAAGGAAGCCTTCGTGGAAATTGACCAGGGCACGGTCGTGAACTCGGCCACGCCCGATGGCTCGTTCTCAATCAACGGCCTGACGCCCGCCGAAGCGATCCCCAAGATCACCGAGTGGCTCGAGGCCAAGCGTAAAGGTCTCAGGGCGGTCAACTACAAGCTGCGCGACTGGTTGTTTGCCCGTCAGCGCTACTGGGGCGAGCCGTTCCCGATTGTCTGGGTGGACGGTGAGCCGCGCCCGCTCCCGGAAGAGCAGCTACCCCTCAAGCTCCCTGAGACCAATAACTTCAAGCCGTCAGGAACAGGGGAGAGCCCGCTCGCCAATCTTGAGGCGTGGGTCAACACGGCTGACCCAACCACTGGGAGGCCCGCGCGCCGCGAGTCTAATACGATGCCGCAGTGGGCCGGCTCCTGCTGGTATTACCTGCGCTTCATTGATCCGAAGAACGACCGTCAGCTCGTGGACCCGGCCAAGGAGCGCTACTGGATGCCGGTGGATCTCTACATCGGTGGAAGCGAGCACGCGGTGCTGCACCTGCTCTACGCGCGCTTCTGGCACAAGGTGCTCTATGATATCGGGGTGGCGAGCACGCCTGAACCGTTTATGAAGCTCATCCACCAGGGCACGGTGCTGGGCGAGGACAACCAGAAGATGTCAAAGTCGCGCGGGAACGTGGTCAATCCCGATGAGATGATGGACAAGTTCGGGGCGGATGCCGTGCGACTCTATGAGATGTTCATGGGCCCGCTCGAGGCGATGAAGCCATGGAGCACCAGAAGCGTCGAGGGCATCACTCGCTTCCTCGACCGGGTCCGGCGTCTGATGGTCAATGAGGACGGAGGCCTGAGCCGCGCCGTCATCGGGGCCGAGCCTTCGCTCGATCAGCGCCGCCTGCTGCACCAAACGATCAAAAAGGTCACGGAGGACCTCGAAGCGCTGCGTTTCAACACCGCGATTGCGCAGATGATGGTGTTCACGAACGAGATGACCAAGCTCGGAGAGCGCCCGCGGGCGCTCCTCGAGCCCTTCGTGCTGTTGCTCTCGCCTTTCGCGCCCCATGTTTCGGAGGAACTGTGGGAAGTGATGGGGCATGAGCCCAGCGTTGCGCACCGGCCGTGGCCTCGCTATGATCCTGCACTGGTGATCAGTGAGCGCTTGACCATCCCAATCCAGGTCAACGGCAAGTTACGCAGCAGGATCGAGGTGGCGGCTGACTCCAGCGAGGAGCAGGTAGTCACCCTGGCCCGTCAGGATGCGAAACTAGTGGAATGGCTTCAGGGGAAACAGCCGCGCAAGGTCATTTACGTCGAGAAGAAGCTGGTGAACTTTGTGGTGTGATGCCCGGAGTGTAAGTGAAAAGTTCAAAGGTAAAAAGTAAAAGTAATTTTTCCATTCCCCACTTTTGCCTTGTTACTTTTCACCTTTACCTGGTAATGACCGCGCTGGCCGGCTGCGGGTACCAGTTCAGGGTCGAGGGGGCAGGTCCGACTATCGGAGGTGCTCCTGCTGCGGCAGATCAAGCGACGGCGCCTCGCATGGTCATCCCGTTCTTCGAGAATAAGAGTTTCGAGCCGAACCTGGAGCAAAAGTACACGAACTATACACTCCATGAGTTTGCCGCTGGAGGCGGGACTCGCGTCGTCCCACGGGTGGAGGATGCCGACCTCGTCCTCAAGGGAACTATCGTGTCGGTGGTCATCCCCACGATCGCGTTCACCCAAACCACCACGCTGGAAAGCCGGGTCACAGTCACAGTGATTGCCAAGGTGGAAGAGGCCCGGACAGGAAAAGTGTTCTGGACTCAGACCGCCACAGCCTCCTCGGAGTTTTTCGTCACCACCGATTTGCAGTTCAATCGCGTGCTGCAGACCAGAGCCTTGGAGCAAGCAGGACGGCTGATAGCCGAAGACCTGGCTACGCGATTTTTGAACCATCTTGAGCAGACCCAGAGCCGGCCGTCGGCTGGGAGCCCGATACCGACCAACACGGGTGGGTCCAAAGTTGATCCACCCCGCTCGTCCGAGTCCGGCAGAAACGGACCGATTGTAAAGTAACCTCACCTGGTGTTTCTAAGGACGTCTGTGAAGGTTCACGAACTCTATTCCGCCATCAAGAGAAACGGCATTCAACCTCTCTACCTGATCTCCGGCGAAGAGAAGAGGTCGGGCGAGACGAGGGAGATGGAGGACTACCTTCGAGACCAGGCTGTGGCCGCGATCAAAGCGGCCGTTCTGGGCGGAGCAGAGGATGGAGGGTTCAACTACGACGTCTTGTACGGCGACGAAACCGATGCGGCTGAGGTCCTGGCTGGCGCGGGTGAAGCGCCGATGTTCGGCGAACGGCGGTTGGTCGTGGTCAAAGCAGCGGAGAGATTGCCGGCGCGCGAACGCGACGCCCTGTTGCCTTATCTCGAACATCCCTGCGATTCCACCACGCTGGTGTTCGTGGCTGCGAAATTGGATAGAAGGCAGAGGTTTACGAAAGCGCTGAAGGAGCGAGCGGTCACGGTCGAGTGCTCTGCCCTGCCCGATCATCACCTCGCGGATTGGATCAGGCGCGAGGCCGAGCGATCGGGCGTCCGGCTCAACGAGGAAGCGATCCTGCTGATGAAAGAACTGGCGGTCTCGCTCAAGGACCTGGAGGGCGGCGCTCTCTATATGGTTCGACGTGAGCTGGAGAAGC
>Ga0209857_1000259_pt1 | contig 12239 bp, 15 predicted proteins | sample GWRWN1_10_20_FD_187226 | JGI IMG/M metagenome (GOLD analysis project Ga0209857, IMG submission 187226) | Riverbed sediment microbial communities from areas with no vegetation in Columbia River, Washington, USA - GW-RW N1_10_20 (SPAdes)... | ecosystem: Environmental > Aquatic > Freshwater > River... | reverse complement strand
GGCAAGCCGTGGAGCGTTGGGAGTTCGCGTCGAGATCGATGGCCCCGCGATACTATATCCTACGGCGATGGCGGCGGAGGTGATTTCGGTGGAGGGGGTTTTGGCGGCGACTTCGGGAGCGGGGGTTTTAGCGGCGGGGGTGGAGATTTCGGTGGTGGCGGCGCCTCAGGGGACGGGTGAAGAACGACTTCCTTAGCCCTTAAGCACAGACTTGAGGAGAGCGATATGAATCAGGATCTTGATCAGACTCTTCAACAATTTACCGAGGACGTGAAACAAATTTACGGTGACAAGCTGCTCGCCATCATCCTCTACGGCAGTGCCGCGTCAGGCGAATATGTCGAGGGCAGATCGAATATCAACTGCCTTGTCTTGCTAAAGGAAGTTACGCCAGACGAATTGAAAAAATGTACCGGCCGACTCCCAGAGTGGCACAAGCAGGGCATCAGCACGCCGCTTTTCGTCGATCCCCCCTATATCCGCTCTTCCGTCGATGTCTTTCCGATGGAGTTCCTAGATATGAAGCAAAGATATCGTCTTTTGTATGGCCAGGATTTTTTGCAAACCTTAGAGCTCAACCTTGAGTACTTGCGCTTTCAATGCGAGCAGGAATTGAAGGGAAAGATGTTAAAGCTACGCCAACTGTATCTTGAAAAATCTGGATCTGAAAAACAACTTGCCGCCTACTTGGCCAAGTCGATCAGTTCGTTTATGGTTCATTTCCGGGCGTTGCTCCATTTGAAAGGAATGTCACCGCCTCACTCAGCGGAAGAGATTTTCGGGTCTCTGGCGCAGATTGGCCTTCCCACGGAAGCAATAAGGAGAGTTTACGGCTTAAAGCACGAAGGCGTCGCCCTCGGACCTGTGGCGTTGAATACGCTATTTAAGGATTATCTTAGTGAGGTCCAAAGTGCGGTGAAGTGCGTCGAAAAATAGAGGTCATACAGCCAAATTGAAGATTTAGAGGGTTTGCCAGGGTTGACAGGGACGATGAGAAAGTTGCAAAGCTCCCCCCGGAATGGAGTTAAGCCGAAGATGAGCCTCTGGCACCCACGCCCTCTGTTTCCGGGATTCTTCTTCTTTCTAGCCCTGGCCATCTATTCGCTCGCTCTATCGTTGGAAGTTCCGCCCCTCCGTGGCCGGGTGAACGACTACGCAAAATTACTGCCCCAGGAACGGGCGCGCGCGCTAGAAGCGCAACTGGAGAAATTTGAGCAGGAGACGGGCCATCAAATCGCAGTGCTCACAATTCCAAGCCTGAAAGGCGACAGCCTGGAAGACTTTAGCATTCGAGTGGCTGAGTCTTGGAAGATCGGCAAGAAAGGCTTCGACAACGGCGCCATCCTCCTCATCGCTCGCGACGATCGAAGACTCCGCATTGAGGTCGGGTATGGTCTCGAAGGAGTGCTGCCGGATGCCATCGCCAGTCGAATCATCCGGGAAGTGATTACCCCGCGCTTTCGGTCTGGAGACTATGCGGGTGGGATTGAAGCCGGCGTCGATGCGATTCTCAAAATCACCAAAGGAGAAACACTGCCGGAGCGAACCCGCCCGGCTCCTGGACCAACTGCTTCTCAAGGCGCGTCGCTAATAACGATTTTCATGATCACCGCCATGCTTGCGCTTTTTATTGGCATGACGCGACGCAGATTATTCGGCGGTGCTGTTGGAGGAGCGGCTTCTGGGCTAGTCACTTCATTGTTCGCTTCAGGAGGCCTCGGACTTGTTTTGCTCCCAGCTCTGATTGTCGGAGCCCTGCTAGGAGCGATAGGCGCTGCGCTGGGTACAGGATCTGCGGGAAATCAATGGGTAGGCAGATCAAGATCTCGGCGAGGAGATTGGGGAGGGGGTGCTTTTCCCGGAGGATTCGGTGGCGGAGGTTTTGGCGGCAGCGGGGGTGATGGTGGGTTCAGTGGAGGAGGCGGAGGCTTCGGCGGCGGCGGCGCTTCGGGGAGTTGGTAAGATGATCAATGCGGAAACTTTTTTCACGCCAGAGGAACAGGAACGCATTCGCCAGGCCGTGGTTGCCGCCGAACAACGGACTGCCGGCGAGATCGTACCGGTGCTCGTAGGCGCAAGTGCCCGCTATGCTGAGATTGAGATTGCCGGTATGGGTGTCGGGTTGGTTGCGGGCACACTCGCGTCGTTCGTCTTTCAAGACCCTTGGGCATCGATCCATTCACAGCTACTCTGGCCTCTCGCGGGCGCGGCACTGGGATCTATTTTCTGCGCTGTTCCTGCTTTCAAGAGAAAGTTGATATCCAAGGACCGAATCGCAGAAGCGGTCCATCTAAGAAGTCTGGCGGCCTTCACCGCGCAAGGGCTGCATTACACTAGGGCGCATACCGGGATATTGATTCTCGCCTCCCTGCTGGAGCACCGCGTGGAAGTCCTGGCGGACAGAGGCATCAACGAGAAAGTTCCGGCTGGAACTTGGGATGGGGTGGTTCAGATCCTTACCGCCGGCCTAAAATCCGGTAACGCGTGCGATGCCTACTGCAAAGCCATCGAGCGCTGCGGTGAGATTCTGGCCCAACACTTTCCCCGCCCACCGGATGACAAGGACGAGCTCGGTAACAAACTTGTCATTGAGCGATAAGGAAAACCCGCTTGGGAAAAACCGAGAACGGAGGCATCCGATGCGTCGAATGATCAGAATCATTTTCACGCTACTGTTTCTGTGCAACATGACCGCCGACGCGCAAGCTCAAAAACAACCCAACTTCGCCTACATGTCTACCGCTTATCAAAAACTTAACTGCGGCTGTCCAGTGATGTCGAAAATGGACGAGATGGAGATTGGAAATATTGGCGCGATGGGGTAATGGAGAGGTTGGGTAGGAAATTGCGGGCCTCCGCCGAGAGGCCAGTACCCCATCACTCCAACGATTAACCGGAGGACTTTATGTCAAACATTAGCGGCAAGTACGCTATCGTCGGTGTCGCCGAAACCAAAGTCGGCAAGCGACCGGATGCCAGCACCCATTCACTCCATTTAGAATGCATAAAAGCGTGCCTCGACGACGCCGGCATCAAAGCCGCCGACGTCGACGGGTTCATCACCAACCAGCCGCTCAACGACGCGCACCGAAGTTACGCGGTTAGGATGGCCAATATGGCGCGTATGCACCCCAACTACGCCACCGATCTTGCCCTTGGCGGCGCGACGCCCATCGCTATGGTCCAGAACGCGGTGATGGCCATCGAGGCCGGGATGGCCAACACGGTGATGTGCGTCCATGCGCGCAAGCGCGCCACTCCCGATCCGACGCCGGGCCATCCGATCCGCCACGGCGACGAGCATTGGGAAGAACCGTGGGGACATTTTTCCGCCGTCGCCAACCATGCCTTTGCCGCGCAGCGCCACATGTACGAGTTCGGCACCACCAGCGAGGACCTCGCTCACGTCGCGGTGGCGACGCGCAAGCATGCCTGCTTGAACCATAACGCCACCATGCGTAAGCCGATGACCATCGCCGATCACCAGGCATCGAGATACATCGTCGATCCGCTCCGCCTGTTCGATTGCGCGCTGGAGTCCGACGGCGGCGGCGCGGTGCTGGTCACTAGCGCCGAGCGAGCGCGTGATTTTCCCAAGCCGCCCGTAGCGATTTTAGGCATGGGCCAGCATCATCCGCACTTCAGTTTGATGGATGCGCCGACCTTGACCACGCTCGGCGGCAAGAAGTCTTCGGAGCTGGCCTACAAGCAGGCGGGCCTTACGCCTGAGGACATGGACTTCGCCGAGATCTACGACTGTTTCACGATCACGACGATGATCACGCTCGAAGATTATGGCTTTTGTAAGAAAGGCGAAGGCAAAGATTTCGTCAAGAATGGCCGCATCGAAGTCGGCGGCGAGCTGCCGGTCAACACTCACGGCGGTCTGTTGTCGCAAGCGCACATCGAAGGCATGTTGCATGTGACGGAAGCGGTCAAACAGCTGCGCGGCAACGGAGTCGAACCGCAGCGCCAGGTGAAAAACCCTAACGCCGGCATCGTCAGCGGTCACGGCGGCAGCTTGTGCATGCACGCAACACTCATTTTGGGGGCCCTATGAGCGAATCAAGCGATAACCGCGGCCGAGCCGTCCGCAAAGTCAAACCCTTTCTCGATGAGCTTGAAGCCAAGCCTTTCTGGGCTAATCTCCGAGAGCACAAGCTCACCGCTCAGCGCTGTAAAGCGTGCAGCCAATTGTTCACCTTTCCACCGCAAGGCTCTTGCCCCTATTGCCTGTCGCCGGACTACGAATGGGTGCCGCTCAGCGGCAAGGGCAAAGTCTACTCCTTTGTCAGCTACAACCGCGCCTGGCACCCTTCCTATGAAGGCAAAGTGCCGTACAATGTTTCGTTAATCGATCTCGATGAGGGACCGCGCTTGATCAGCAACGTCATCGATTGCCCGCCCGAGCAAGTCAAGATCGGTATGCCGGTGGAGGTCGTCTACGAGGACAATGAGGATTATACCTTGCCCAAGTTCCGGCCGGTGAAGTGAGCGGCGGTGAAGACCAGCCAGCCTCATCTGGAGGGTGCTGGAACAAACGCTTCTCGTGCGTCGAAATATAGAAATGACAGCCGAGTTCAAGATCGATCCCAGATACCCACCACTTCAGCTGCTCTCGACGGTCAAACTGCCGTAATCACAACGGATTGAAGTGAGATTAGTCCGAACCGGCCAACCCTTATCCTGAAGCAGCGCATTCACATCGAATGAAAGCGTTTCGTCACGAAGCTCCAGTACGGTCGTCGCGGCGGCGATTGCATCTAAGAGATAGCCTTTCACGAAACTAAGACTCAAGGGTCCGGCTTTCAATTCCTCCAGCCGCGCGACCACTTTCCCTTCCAGCACTGAAACCTGCCACAGCGTTTGAAAGCGAATTCCGAATAGCTGTTGGTAGGTACCGCTCGCACGAATTCCTTCCGGAATAATAGAAATACGCAAATCACGGATGCGTTCAAGCCTAGGAAAAATCTGGCGCGCCAGTGAGTTCAAGTCGGCCTCAGTCGCAACGAATGTGAGCGATCGTATCTCCACCGCCTTTACTTATCAGGAGCAGCGCGACTTTTACATAACCCAGGCTACAGCATGTCGCGCCGCTGTGGCCATTTCCCCTACGACGCGTAGGGTTTTAACCACGAAGAGCGACGTCGCTACTCCGAACTTTCGCGATAATCACGATAAATTTGTGGCACAATGATTGCGCTATTAACCCTATCGGGAAAAGGGACTTGAACGTTTTGTACTGCTCCTCTGGAGTAAAATGGGAGTCAACAATGATGAAAAAATATTCTTTGATTGCGATTGCTATAGTGTTCTTGCTGACTGCGCAACAGGGGATTGCGGCACAGCCTGCGCTCACCGGGCATCTCGAAGGAGTGGAGTTGTGCGCGCAGTTTCAGTGCGGTGTTGCGGCTTTCGTCGGAAAATTCAACGGCCAAGTGAATAACAAACGGGGCAAAGGGGGGTTCCAAGTGTTCCTTAATCACGAACCGCTACCGGCGCCTAAAGAAGCCGCCAAGATTACCGGCGGCGACTGGAGCCTAAGGGCTGGCGTGTATCTCCTCCAGGGAGACATAGTGAACGGGACCGTTCTCAATAGCGGGGATAATACCTTCACTGTTAGAGCGGTGTTGCAGGTTACCTCTGGAGGCCGTGGTGAAGTTGCTTTTACCGGCGTTCTCGATCATAACGACTTTCCTCCAACCATTGACGGGGAGCTTACGCAACCAGCCGCTCCGTCTAGTTGAGCAGCAGATATTCAGGCATCAAGGAGGTTGATTATCCACCAGGACGATAAGTGATTGTTGGCAGCCGTGATTTTTGTTGTTGCTCCTCGTCCTCTTTCTCCGCGATTGTGGGAGATGGGTTCGAACGCTGGAGCTGAGTAGCACAACCAAGAAGCGCCAGCAAAACGAGAAGCAAACCAAAGGCTGTCCTATTTTTTTTCTTTTCGGCCAGCCGTATTTTCCGTCTGTTCCTGCCATTTTCTTTTTGATATAGCTTGAACTTCCTCAAGAAGCCAAGGGAGGAGACCGTTATGGGCAGGGTCATTTACTGGTTCTTAGCGGCAAGCGCCGGGCTTTTCTTTTTCACTGCAGCCGGTCATGGAGCCACCCAGGATCTTTATCAGGGCAAGGTGATCCGGATCGTCGTGGGCTTTTCTCCCGGCGGCGCATTTGATGCTTACTCCCGTTCCCTGTCAAGGCACATGCGAAAATACATTCCGGGAAACCCGACCATAACCGTTGAAAACATGCCGGGGGCCGGAAGCTTGATTGCTGCCAATTACCTCTATAAGGCGGCCAGCCCTGATGGCCTAACCATTGGCAACTTTATCGGCAGCGTTCTCATGGGGCAGGTGCTGGGCCAGAAGGGAATCGAATTCGATGCCCGCAGGTTTGAATACGTGGGGGCGCCGGCACGGTACTATCTCGTTTGCCTTTTCAGTAAAGCGAGCGGAATCACTAGTCTGGAGAAATGGACCGCGGCCAAGGCACCCGTGAAAATGGGCGGCATCGGCCAGGGGACCTCGGGCGATAACACCATCAGGATCCTGGGCGCGACGCTCGGCCTTCCGATCCAACTGGTCTCCGGCTACAAAGGCATGGCCGAGATTCGGCTGGCGACAGAGGCGGGGGAGGTTGCCGGGACCTGCGTCGGGCCCAGGACGGTATGGCAGAAATCCTTGGAGACAGGAGATGTGATCCCCGTGTTGCAAGTGACGCCAAGCCCGGCTCCGGATTTCCCCAAAGTCCCGCTTGCTATTGATCTGGCAAAGAGCGAAGAGGCCCGCAAGTTGATCGCAGTTGGCGTCCATAATGACAGTGCGATTGCGCTGACCTACGCGCTGCCTCCGGGAACACCTAAGGAACTGGTGACCATGCTGCGCCGGGCATTTATCGACACGACAAAAGATGGGGAGTTTTTCGGCGAGATGACAAAGGCCAGGCTCGACGTGGACCCCGTGGCCGGCCAAGAAGTGGAAAGGATCATCAACGACGCTTTCAAGCTGGATGCGGCTCTGCTGGGAAAACTGAAAGATATCTTTTACAAGTAAAAAGCTACGGCCTAAACCCTTGCTGCTTTCCGGACTTTCTAGGCTTGCTCACGTCCGCCTTCTTTTGTACCTGGCAGCGAATTTCAATCGGAGCGGTTAGTCCAAAAAGGTTCGCGTCCCTTTTTTCCTCTTTCCACAGAGGATCGAAATGACAGTGAAGAGCAAAGTTGCGGTCATTACGGGAGGCGGAACGGGGATCGGCAAGCAAACGGCCCTTCTGTTAGCCCAGGAGGGAGCCGACGTGGTCGTCTTAGGGCCTCTGGCCGATGAGCTGGAACTTGTACGAAAAGAAGTTGAAACTCTCTCTCGAAGGTGTCTCGCTTACAAAGCCAACGTGGCCGACGAAGATCAAGTGAATGCAGCCATTGAAGCCTCGTTAAAAAGTCTCGGTCAAATCGATGTCCTGATCAACAACGCTGCCATCCTCGGACCCGCAGCTCCGGTAGCGCAGTTGAGCGTGCGATCGTGGACGGAAGAGATCGCCGTCAATCTGACCGGCTCATTTTTGTGTTGCCGGGCGGTTTTGCCGGCAATGATGGAACAAAAGAGCGGAAAGATCATTAACATCACTTCGGTGGCCGGCCAGCGCGCCTATCCCTTGAGGTCTGCCTACGCAGTCTCCAAAGCGGGGCTGATCGCGCTGACGCGCACGCTTGCGGCGGAGGTCGGTCCGTACAATATCCGGGTAAACGCCATCGCGCCTGGCCCGGTTTCCGGAAACCGGATGAAACGGGTCATTGAAGGGCGCGCCAGGAGCACGGGCCAATCGACTGCCGAAGTCGAGGCCAGTTATCTCGGTGCTCTCGCGCTCGGAAGGATGGTTGAAGAGGAGGATGTGGCGCGGATGGCGTTGTTCCTGGCTTCCGAGCAAGGGGACAACATAACGGGCCAGGTATTCAACGTCTGTTCCGGTTACAAAGTCGAATAAGGAGATGAGGCATGCTGATCGAAGAACGCTATCAGAGGGGGCTCGAACTCCTGAAGCGAATGCTGGGAGAAAAGACGGCGGAAGAGACGCGGAAGAGATGGCAAAAGTTGTCGCCGGATTTTGAGCGCTATGTGCTTGAGTTTCTCTCCGGGGAAATCTGGTCCAGAAGCGGACTGCCGCTGAAAATCAAGAGCCTCTGCACAATCTCAGCCCTTGCCGCTCTGGGACGGTCCCAGGGGCTCGAGCTTAACATCAGGATGGCTCTAAACAATGGCGCGACCCGCCAAGAGATCATCGAGACCTTGCTGCAGATAGCTCCGTATGCGGGCTTTCCCGCCGCTTGGGAGGGCCTACAGATTGCCGAGAGAGTTTTTGAAAGCTCGGACGCCTCGTAGCTCGCGAGCGAAAGAAGCTTCCCCACTCACTTCCACGTCGGCGGATAAAGCTTTAGCAGAAACTGCTTCTCTTCTTCCATCAGAGGAAAATAGCGCTCTACGTCTGAGCGAAACGCGTCCGGACGACAAGACGCGGGCCTGCCGCACATAAGGTTGCTCGGGTCGTCGTTATGCCCGAGTCCGATCGCATGGCCCAACTCATGGGCTATGACGTTGCGGGCCACGTTCGGGAGCGTGAGCGGAGGTAGATGATATCCGCGGATGCCGACGAGACGCCTTCCATCGCTGAGGAAAGGGCCCGTGAAGGAAACAAAATCCCCATCCGATAGGACGACGATCAGATCTCCGTCGATCTTCATCAAACTTGCGGTTGGCGGCAGCGCCCCTTCCTTAGCGAGAACCGCCTGACTCCTTGCTAACAGCTCCTCAATCGGGATGGTCTCTTTTGTGAAAGTAACTGGCCCCAACCGGAAACCGCTGCCGATTTCCGACAGCTGCTTATTCCAGAAATCCACCGCCTCATTAACCAACTGGATTCGCGGGTCTCCCTCTTTCCCGGATATGACAATCGTCGGTATTTTGTTCCAACTCCGCGCTCGGTTAGGAAACAGTGTCGCCGCCCCGACAGCCTGACTAAAGCCCAGGAGCAAGACCAAAAACAGGAAGAGGCACCGCAGTCCTTTTTTCTTTTGCATTGGCTCCAACCTTATCAGGCGCGGCATTGTCCCAAATTTCACCAATCAAAGTGAGCTCGGAATGGTTTCCATTGTTGCAGGTTGCCACCAATATCCAACGCCAAGCTTTTTAGCTTTCATGGTAATCAGCATAGAGAGAAAAGCCTCGTAATCCTGAACCGCCAATAGGCTTGGAACGGCTGGAACGATTTGAACGGCTGGAACGAGGCCCTTTCTAAGGGTTTGCATCTGTCTCATGCTACTTGTCAATTGTGTCGGAGTTGCAAACTTATAGAAGTCCCCTTTTCGATCCCGTTGTTTGTATCATTCCGAAAGATGTAAGAGGACACCATCAGGATCGGCGGTTCCATACTTACCCGCGACACAGGCTTCCAGGCTCTCCAGCGTGATGTCTCCAAACCTGCCGCCTGCTATTTTCTTTGGCGCCGACTGAGGAGAAGAGACGCCGATGTCGGCAAGATCGTTCTTAGCCTTTGTTAGATTTTCAACTTTAAAGCCAATGTGATCGAGTCCCTCATTCATCGTGGCATAGGAACTGGTGTTGCAATGGCGTATAACAAGGTAGTTTTTCCCATCACTAAGACAGACATGGTCTTTGGCTGTCTCCACTTCCTGGAGCTCGAAGACTTCTTGGTAAAATTCGGCCAGAAGCGCGGGATTGATAGCTCGAAGCGCTACATGATCGAAGTGTCGGGGCTGATCCCAGCGCTCCTGCGCGTATCCTTCCCGTACGTTGGATGCTCCTTCTTGAGAAATATCGATGTGAGTTCCCACAGGGTCCTGGACCCTTACGCTTGCGAACGGAACGACGTCTCCGAGGTCGCTTTTGACTAAGATATCCGGAAAGGATTTCCTGATTCTGTCCAGCGCCGTTTTTATATCTTTTACATCGAAGCCGAAATGATCCAGCCCGGAACGGATGCCAGCGTTTCTCCTGAGGAGAGCAAGGCCGATCGTTCCATCGCTTATGTGCCCTATGTCGGATCGACTCTCTCCAGATTCGTCACGCATCCCCGAAGTGATCTGTTTCATTCCAAAGATGCCTTTGTAGAAGTTCGCCATCTTTTCGTAACTCTCGGTATAAATCGCTACATGAGCAATTCGAGAAAACATGACTCGGAAATCCTCCTTCTTAACGAAATTCTTCCCGCGAGTCCTCCACTCGGCCCATAAATGAGTTCCGGAGAAAAAAGCCGCGGTTCCCGCAGGTTTGATATACTTCTCTAGCGCCTTTTATGTCAACGCGACGCTAGAGACCAGAGTGATGGATTAATGGAATGACGCATTTAAAAACCCAATACTCCAAGACTCCATTTCTCAAATTAAACCGAGTAAGAATCTACGCTTAACGGCCAAAGACTTCGTGAAGCAAAGGCGTCAACTTGTGAAGCGCCTCCTGGGCGGCGAGATCGTAAATTTTGATGGAGTCCGGTTGGGGGATCTTCCAGGGAGGGGCGTGATCGGTCGGCACATCCACCCGATTGCTGATGTATCCTGTCGCCCGGGCAAAGATCGTCTGGGCTTCTTTTGACAGGAGCCAGTTGATGTAAAGCTTGGCGGCATTGGGATGCGGAGCGCGGTTGACGAGGGAGAGACCGCCGGAAACCGGGCTAATAGGCGTTCCCTCTTTTATTTGTCGGGGGTCGACAATGACGATGGGCACGCCGCGCTTCGTCCGCTCCTCGGTCATGCTGTCTGATAGTCCGATGCCCACAGGAAACCTGCCCTGCCCGAGCATGTCCACCTCCTGAGCATAATTCTTGAGAAGCGTGAGACTCTGCCGGCTTAGACCACGGACAAAATCCGCACCCAACTCAGGATGGAGGTAGAAGAACAGGAACGTAGCTTGACCGGTGCCGGATTTTCTTGGGTCGTCGCCAACGATCTTCCCCTTCCATTTCGGATCTAGCAGATCCTTGTATGAACTGAACTCCTTGGGGTTAACGAGATTGGCATTGACATATAGCGTCCCTCGTTGAAGGAGAGTCATGACCAAAAGTCGGCGGCCTAGATCGAGAAACTCCAATGCGCCCCCACGCCAGTATTTTGACTCCTTTACCTCGGGCAGAATCATAGTCGGCTCCAGAGGGTCCACTATTTGATTTGGAATCAGGGCCTCGAGAACGGTACTGGTCCCGCTGACCAACACGTCCCAAAGATACAGGTCCGCCTTCCGCTCCGCGCTGAGCCTGGGTAGAATACCCGCCCCGGCGTCCGCATGGTACTCCACGGTAATTCCGTATTTGCTCTGAAAGGCCTGAGTCAGCGCATCGCGTCTATCGGTCCCGAGCGGGCCGATCATTGCCAGCTTGCCTTCTCTCTTTGCTAACCGTAGGACGCGCTCCCACTCTTCCTGCCATGCTGGCCCGGCAATGGCCACCCCGGAAACCGCGGCCAGAAGGAGCACTCCAAAAACGATCAGGTGAGAAAGGGACAGGATCATTATGTGTTTCTTCATTCCGCTTCTCCTCCAAGGAGTGCATGGTCGCCTTTTCGGGATTACTTGTTGCCCTTTTTTTTCTCGCCATCCTTATTATTATAGCTCAATGAGTTCTGTCAAAATTATTTCGGCCGCTCGCCAGCCAGAGCGTCGTCGATAATGTTTACCGCGGGCTTCACGTCGATGAATTCCGGGCCGTCGACATAAAAATACTTTCGCCCGGCCACGTGCCGCGCCCCGGCAGGAACCTTGATGGGCGGAAGGGGTCAGGAGGTCAAATCTTTTGTTGACAAATCTTCTCACCGAGGCTCTCGATTTGATGCCTAAACTTCTTATCGTTTTGCATCCTTGATTGCACGCCGTGACAAACCCATCCCACCGCACCATAGCTCCCCAATCCGAACAATCTCGCCGTGTCCTTTAACGTCTGATCGCAACATCGACCCCCCTAGCAGAGGTGAGGAGAAACCGTCAACATTCGCAAGACTAGAAAGCCCGATGGTGGACCCCAATAAGACCCCCTCATGGTAAAAGGCTCCCGCATACTCAACTCTCGGCTTTCGCGCCATCGCACCCTTCTAGGATAGTCAATGAGGCAAAACGAAAGCCTGACACCACTGAGTGGACCCGAACGAGGCCCTTTCTAAGGGTTTGCCCTCTGTCTCATGCTACTTGTCAATTGTGTCGGAGTTGCAAACTTATAGAAGTCCCCTTTTCGATCCCG
>Ga0209857_1000255_pt1 | contig 12314 bp, 10 predicted proteins | sample GWRWN1_10_20_FD_187226 | JGI IMG/M metagenome (GOLD analysis project Ga0209857, IMG submission 187226) | Riverbed sediment microbial communities from areas with no vegetation in Columbia River, Washington, USA - GW-RW N1_10_20 (SPAdes)... | ecosystem: Environmental > Aquatic > Freshwater > River... | reverse complement strand
GGTACAGCCAGCCCCGCAGCGTCACACCCTCGGCGTCGAACTCGATGTCCTGGCGCATCGCCATCCCCTTCCGTCAGGGAGCCGGCTGCAAGGTGTAGTCGGCGACGATCTCCTCCAGGTCCTCGGCTCCCAGCGCGTGCGCGTGATGGCCGAAGACCTCCTGGGGGCTTCGCGTCGCTGCCATGGGCCGCCTCCTCTCCCGACCGACACGGCCAGCCCGATTTGTCGATCTCAACAGAGGATACGGCAGCGCACAAGAGGCGATCCCTCGCGGCTGAATACAGGGGACCGGCGAACGCCCTCGGTCGCCACGAGGTCGCCGGCGTTCGCCTGTCGGGAGTTGCGTAACGCTGCCCGGCAGTTGGCGGTTCTTCGTAGGTGAATGGTCAAGTGCTCCAGCCTCGCGCCTCCCTGGGTGTAGCCATGGGCTCGGAGGCTGGGCTGCACGATCGGGCAGCCTGGTCCGTCATGCGAGGGGAGGAGCGATGACCCGGAGCGCCAACGCCCGCCGGCATCCACGGATCTGGACGGTGGGCATCGCGCTCGTTGTGGTCGCGGTCCTGGCCGCGGGTGGGGGCGCCGCCGCCAAGGTCCGCAGCGACCGACCGAGCAACAGGCACGCGCTATCGCGGCAGCCCATCGCTCCGACAACCACGTCGGCGGCCGTCCTGGCGGCCGCCTCCGCGACCGGCAGGAACCGGAAGCCTCGGCGCATCACCACCACGTCACCGTCGACCACCTCGCCGTCCACCACGACCACGGCACCCGGGGACGCCGGGGATCGACGTGAAGATCCCGCTGCCGGGGTTCGGTGACATGCTGGTCGACGAGGCCCGCGGCCGCCTCTACATCAGCGGGGGGAAAGGCACCAACAGCGTCGTCGTCACCGACCTCGAGGGAGGCATCCAGCGGACGGTCGACATCGGCCGGGGTGGCGGCGGGATGACGCTCGGCCCGGACGGTACCAAGCTATATGTGGCCCTGGTCGACAGCGACGGGATCGCGATCGTCGACCTGGCCACCTACGCCGTCGACTGGTACTACGTCGGAACCCACGACGGTGTGCCGACCTGCCCCAGTGACGTTGCCTGGGCGGCCGGGCAGCTCTGGTTCGGGTGGGGCTGCGACACCTATCCCGGCGGCATCGGCAAAGTCGACCCTGAAACACGCGCCTACGACCTGGCCATGGCCCAGGGCCGTACCGACTCGAGGTTCTCGGCGCCGTTGCTGGCGACGGTGCCTTCGCAGCCCGCCATCCTGATCGCAGGTGTGACAAACACGACCCCGGCCTTGCTGTTCCGGCTCGAGGTCACCCCGACAGAGCTCCACCAGCGGGCGATGCGCTGGACTGACGGAGGCTTCGTGAAGCAGCTGGCGGTCACGCCGGACGGCGGCCAGGTGATCGTCCCCTCTGGAGCGCCGTACTATCACCCGGTCCTGCGCACCTCGGATCTCACCGAGGTGCACCGGTATCCGACGACCCACTACCCCAACGCCGCCGCCGTCCGTTCCGACGGCCTGGTCGTCGCCGGCATCCTCGGGTATTACGACAAGGACGTGTACATCTTCGAGCCGGGCGGCTCCACACCGATCGCCACCTACGAGTTCGGGCACCTGCCGAACCAGGAGACATGGGCCCACACCCTGGTCGACGGCGGGCTTGCCTGGCACGGCGACCGGATCTACGCGATCACCGAACAGTTGTCTGAGCCCGACAACGTGACACTCAGGATCCGGGACCTGAGCCAATAGCGGCCCGGCCCATCAACACCAGCCGCCTCCGCGCTCAACCGGCCTCCTAGCCATCCGCTGGCTGGTTCCTAGCGGCTCCTGCCGGGTAAGACCGCGGCGGTAACAACGGTAACCAGGTAGGGCAACGTCGTACGGAAGGAGGCTTCGCCGTGGCGGACGCACCAAGATTCGACGATCCGGGTGCGCTCAGCGGCGTGCTGACGGGGGTCAGCTTCGTCGGGGGCCTGGCCACCGGACTGAGCCTGGCCGACGCGCCGTTCCCGCGGCCCGGCGCCGACGTCAAGGACATCCAGCGGTTCTTCCTCGGCGATGCCGGGCCCGAGCGCATCAACGTGACCGGCCAGCTCCTCTCGGCTGCGTCCCTGGCGGTGTTCTCGGTGTCGGTGGCGCGGCTCGCCGGCCGCGCGAGCCAAGGATCCAAGGCGCTCCGTGCCGCGGCCATCGCGGGCGGCGCGCTGGCCAGCCTCTCCCTGGCCGCCTCGGCGACGGCTGCGGCCGCGCTCACCGCCGGTCCCGGCCGGGACGAGGACAGGGTCAGGTTCCTGCACCGCTTCCTGTTCGCCGCCGGTGGGCCGGTGCACGGCGCCGGGCTGGCGCTGCTGCTGGGCGCGCTCGGCCTGGCCGGGCGGCGCACCGGGACCCTGCCACGGCCGCTGACGACCGCTGCCCTGGCCTCGGCCAGCGTCGACGCCCTCGCCCCGGTGGTGCTCGCCGTGCCAGGGGCGGCGCTGGTGATCCCGGCCGGACGGTTCCCCACCTTCATCGTCCTCGGCATCGGCGGCGTCCGCCTGGCCCGCGGCGCGGGGGCTGGCTGAGATGCGGCGCGCACTTGTCACCGGCGCGTCCCGGGGGATCGGCCGCGCGCTCGTGACCGAACTGACCAGCCGCGGCCTGGAGGTGGTCGCCACCGCCAGGCGCGTTGACGACCTCGACGACCTGCCAGCCGCCGCACGGCTGCCGCTGGATGTGACCTCAGACGCATCGGTCCAGCGGGCCACCGAGGTGGCTGGGCCCATCGACCTGCTGGTCAACAATGCGGCGTTCAGCGTCGCCGCGCCCGTCGAGGACACCCCAGCCGGTGTCGCCCTGGCCATGCTGGACACCAACGTCGTGGGACCGCTGCGGATGATCTCGGCGTTCCTGCCCGGCATGCGGGCGCGGGGTGGCGGGACGGTGGTGAACATCTCCTCGGTCGCCGGGCGTGCGGTGTTCCCCCTCAACGGGGTGCACGCGGCCAGCAAGCACGCCCTGGAGGCGCTCAGCGAGGCGCTCGCCCTGGAGGCCGGACCACTCGGCATCCGCGTCCTTGTCGTCCAGCTCGGCTCGGTGGCCACCGGCATGTACCAGCAGCAGGAACGCTACATCTCCCCGACCTACGCCCACCTCGACCGCACCCAGGAGGAGTCGTTCGAGGAGCACCAGGCCCACCAGGCGTCCCCGGAGCAGGCTGCGGAAGCCATCGCCAACGCGATCGACACCGCCGGTCCGCTGCGCGTGCCGATCGGGCGGGACGCCGAGTGGATGCTCGGCGAGCGGGCGCGGCTGGACGACACCGCCTGGGCCGCCCGGGTCCGCGAGTTCACCCAATCGAGCTCGGAAGGGAAGTAACCGACCGTCACCGACGACACTGACGCCGCGAGTGCTGCACCTCCCGGGCGCTGAACGTGACGTCACGTCTCCGTGCCGCCGGGTGTCTTCCCCTTGAGAGCGCAAACGAAAGGAGACGGACCATGGCGACGTATCGCGCCCGACTGCGCTGGGGGCGGAAGCCGTGACGCCTGAGACGCAGGCCGCCGCCGCCGCCCGCGACGGCTTCGTCACCGCCGCACCGGCCGCGGCGATCTCGACCAGCCGGTGAATTCACTCATCGTCCATAGGGAATTCCCTGATCGTCCACCAGTGGGAATCACCCTCTGTGGGTGATGCTTGTTGGGACTGGTGGTCTCTAGCCTTGGTAGCTCTGCCCGGCGGCAGGAACGCGTCCAGGCGACCTGGGGGGGTCCGACAGTCCCGCCTTCTCGACCGAAGCAGTCTGATCTGGCACCTGTATCTGTCCCGGGGGATGGGGGATTTTAATGCCCAGCCAGCCGATCGTCCCGACCAAGACATGGGACGCGAGAGCGACCGCGCCGTCGTTCCCGGTCCTTGAGTCGAAGTTGACCCCGCCGTTCGAGCGTCCCGGCATCGTGTCCCGGACCAGTGTTCTGGATCGGCTGGCGGCCACCGCCGCCACCCCAGTGGTGGCCATCTGCGCTCCCGCCGGATACGGCAAGACGGTCCTTGCCGCGCAGTGGGCCAAGCGGGACCCGCGGCCGTTTGTGTGGCTGTCGATCGATGGGCACGACAACGACCCTGCGGTGCTGCTGACCTACCTCGCCATCGGCCTGGACCGGGTCGAGCCGATTGACCCTGCGGTGGTGCACGCGCTGGCGTCCCGGGGCGTCTCGACGGCGGGAACCGTGGTCCCTTTGCTTGGCGCCGCGCTGTCGGCGAAGGCGCTTCCAGTGGTCGTGGTCCTGGACGATGTGCATCTGCTCTCTGACCAGGAGGGCTTGGACGCGGTCGTGGTGCTGGTCGACCATCTGCCGCCCGGATCGCAGCTGGCGGTCATCAGCCGGGGTGAGCCAACGTTGCCGGTGGCGCGCTGGCGGGCACAGGGCCGCCTGGCCGAGTTCGGCCCAGACGACCTGGCAATGGGTGGGCAGGAGAGCGGCTTGCTGTTGCACGCTGCCGGGGCGGCGGTGTCCGACACCGAGGTGGCCGAGCTGCTCCGCCGGACCGAGGGCTGGCCAGTGGCCTTGTATCTGGCTGCCCTATCGATCAACGCCCGCCACACCGGGCACCGAGCCGTGGTCGGGTTCGGGGGCCGGGATCGGTTGCTGGTCGACTACCTGCAGTCGGTGCTGTTGTCGCGCCTGTCGCCGACCGAGGTTGGGTTCCTGACGCAGACGGCGGTGCTGGAGCGGCTGTCAGGGCCGCTGTGCGACGCGGTGCTGAGCACCGTCGGCTCGGCCGAGGTCCTTGCCTCGCTCGAGCAGGCTAACCTGCTGGTGGTTCCGCTGGATCGCCAGCGGCAGTGGTACCGCTACCATCAGCTGTTCCGGGAGCTGCTGCGTGATCGGCTGGAGCGCACTGAGCCCGAGTTGATCCGCGAGCTCCTCCGTCGGGCAGCTCGGTGGTGCCTGGAGCATGGCTTGCCCGAGGCCGCGATCGACTATGCGATGGAGGCCGGCGATGCCGACCTGGTCGCCCGGGGCGTGGAGCAGGTTGCCGTTGCGGTCTACCGCAGCGGTCGACTGGCCACCGTCCAGCGGTGGTTCGACTGGTTCGACAAGGGTGGGCTGCTGCAGCGGTATCCCGCGGTGGCCATGGTCGGGGCCTGGGTCCAGGCGCTGGGTGGCCGTGCGGGCGCGGCCAAGCGATGGGCTGATGCGGCCGAGCGCGGGTCCTATGACGGGACATTGCCCGACGGCAGCGCCTCCATCGACGGCTGGCGGGCCCTGCTGCGCGCCAAGCTGTGCCGTCACGGGGTCAAGCAGATGCAGGCCGATGCCGAACTGGCCCTGGCGCTGATCCCGGTGGGCAGCCTCTGGCGGGCGCCGGCGCAGCTGCTGCTGGGGATCTCGCACCTGCTGGCCGGTGACCATAGCGTGGCTGACGTCCTGCTGGCCGAGGCGGTCGAGGTGGCCGATGACACTGGAGCGACCCTCGCCGCCACGGTCGGCCTGGCCGAACGGGCCATCCTGGCGATCGGCCGCCAGGACTGGCCCAAGGCCGAGCTGTTGGTCAAGCAGGCACGATCGGTGGTGGACAGGGCCCATCTGCAGGACACCACGACCAGCGTGGTGCTGTACGCGGCGGCGGCCCGGGTGGCCATCCATCAAGGTAAGGTGGGCCAGGCCGAGCAGGACCTGGCGTATGCCCAACAGCTGCGGCCGCAGCTCAACCACGCCCTGCCCTACTACGCGGTCCAAGCCCGGCTGGAGTTGGTCCGGGCCTACCTCGCCCTCACCGAGGTGGCCAGCGCCAGAGCCGTGCTGCGCGAGGTCGATGACCTGCTCGTGCGGCGGCCGCGTTTGGGCGCCCTCCCCGAACAGGCTGACCAGCTCCGCACCCAACTCGACCACATCCACGCCCGCGTCATTGGGGCGTCACCGCTGACCACCGCCGAGCTGCGCCTCCTGCCGCTGCTGTCCACCCACTATTCGTTTCGCGACATCGGCCAGCAGCTGCACCTGTCCCGGCACACCGTGAAGTCGCAGGCCCTATCGGTGTATCGCAAGCTTGGCGTCTTCTCCCGCGACGAGGCGATCCAACGCGCCCGCACCCTCGGTCTGCTCGCCGCCTAGAGCTCTCCCCAATGTCCCCGCCCACCGATGCGGCATCTGCCTGGCAACGCTCTCCAGACGAGAACGCGGATGCGGTCGGCGGTGATGACGGGGATCAGGGGAGTGGTGGCACGGTCCCGGGGGCGGTGGGCGGTGGTTAGCTCGGCCAGCGCCGGGTCGAACCAGGTGGTATCGGAATGGACGCCGGCCCCTGAGGACCATGCTCGCCGGGGTCAATGGCAGAACCCGGTGCCCGAGTCGGTGAAGCTGTGCCCGGCGATGGGAAGGAACCGCCAGTCGTAGCTGCTGGGACGCAGCGTCAGCTTGAGCACACCGAACGAGCTGTTCTGGAGTAGGTGGCTGTAGGGATGCCGCGTCTGCGGTATGGCGGTGAAGAACACCCCGCCGGTGCCGACCACGAACTGGCGAAGCCCCCGCACCGTCTCGCCGGTGGCGGCGTTGTTCTGCTTGGCGAACCGCTCGTAGTCGTGTGAATGAGCGCTCAGCACCACATCGGCCCTGGCGTCGTACAAGGCTTGCCACAGACCCGCCATGAAGGTGCCGTCGCCGCCATGGCCGCTGGAGTAGCGCGGGTGGTGCCAGTAGGCCAGCGTGCAGCGGTTAGCGTGCGCTGCCAGGTCCTGCCGCAGCCACTGCTCCTGCGCCGACCCCGCGGCGCACCCGCCCGGACGCCAGCCGGCGCCGGTGGCACAGTTGGAGTTGAGCGCGACGAGATGCCAGGTGCCGATGTCGTAGCTGTAGTAGCCAAGGGACGGGTTCCCGGCGATGGCGCCGAAGTAGCTGTAGTAGCCGCTGGCATTGGCGACGGCGTACTCGTGGTTGCCGGGAATCGGTCTCGTCAGGCTCTTGACGCGGCCCCAGGTCGGGTCGTACGAGCGGGTGAGTTGATCGAGCGTGGCGAGGCTGTACTGGAGGTCGCCAAGCGCCAGCACGGCTGCGGCCGACTGGGCCAGGGCAAGGTCGGACGTGGCGCGCTGGCGACAGGCCGTCGCCGTTCCCGACCCGTTGTTGTAGGAAGGATCGCTGGTCGAGCAGGCGATGTCGCCCGCCGCCACGATCACCGGGTCACTCGACGGCACACCCGTGGTGTAGGTGAGCTCGAGCTCCGGCGGCTGCGCGCTCTCGCGGGACCTGAAGGACGTCTGGGTGCTGCTCGCCTGCGTCAGGATCACGCTGTAGACCCCGTTGCCGGAGACATAGCTCGAGAGGTCCCATTCCACCGGCCCCGCCGTCACCGCCGGACTGTTGTCGGTGCGCAAGCCGTAGACCGGGGCGTTCGACCACCTCACGCCCGACTCGGACCAGTTGTTGTGGCTGCCTGGCTTGGCGCTGACCACCGCTCCCGACGAGTTCGTCGCCCTCATGCGCAGCTTGGCCACGCTCAGGCTGGCGTCCGCGGGCACGCCGGACACGACGAACTTCAGGTAGATCCGCTTGGTGACACCGCCGCCGTAGTCGGCCTGCAGGGTCGTGCTGGTCCCGAAGTTCGTGCTCGGCGTCGCTTGCTGGATGTGCGCGTCGGCGTACGCTTCCACGGTCAGCACCTGGGTCACGGCCGGAGCCGCCGCCACGGGTGTGGCCACCGCCGAGCCGAGCGGGGCGACGACCGTGACGATGGCGACCGTTGCCAAGGCGAGGCTGGTCCGGGAGCTCGGCCGAAACCGGAGACAAGACAATGGCGACATGGTCGCTACTCCCTGTTCACTTCACCATTCTCGCCGAAGGGCCGAGCAAAGCAAGATCGGACTTGCCATGAGGCGACTCACCCCGGTCGGGCTCGTCGTGCTCGCGATGGTCGCGAGCGGGTGTACTCGCTCGACCGATCCCGCCCCCGGCGCCACCTCGGCGGCCGGGACCGCACCGTCGACGGCGGCGCCGGCCCGGACCCCCCCGGACCCCGCCGTGGCCAACTGGCCGGCGTTCACCAGCATCCTCGGTGGCTACCGGCTGCGCTACCCGCCCGGCTGGCGGGTCAAGGAGGGCACCGGCAGCGGCGGGCCCGTGCTGTCCCTGCTCCCGCCGGAGGGTGCCGGTATCAGCGTCCTGGTCACCTCGACCATGCCCCCTGAGGCGGGTGCCGCGACGCTGCCCAACACCCGCTGCCGGCCGGTGCGGGTCGGCGGGCTGGAGGGCACCCGCTGCCTGGACAGCGTCGCGATGGTGGTCAGCACCGCCCTGAAGGGCCGGGAGCGATGGTATGTCCTGCTCACCTCGTTGCAGCGACCGGCCGTCCCGGCCGGCGCGTACGACCGGGTGCTGGCAAGCTTCCGGCTCAGCTGAGACGCAGAGGCCGCCGGACTGACGGTCCCTGGTCTGTTAGGCTTTGCGAGCCGATCGTCTGGTATGGGGGGGGCTTATGCGGAGGATGCTGCTGGCGACCGCGCTCGCCGTCCTCGCTACATCGCTCCTGGCGCCGCCGGCGACTGCGCAGACCGGCGACGTCTACCGCGATGGCTGGTCGTTGAAGAGCTGGTATCACCTGGGAAACCCCCACAGGGGCGAGGTCTCCGCGGAGTCCTGGGTCGACCTCGACTGGCCGTGCGGCACCCCGCGTGACGTCGGCATGAACTGCGATATCCAGCGGCTGCGCGGGCATGGCCTGGTGAGGAAGGAGTACAAGGTCACCCGGGTCGAGATCGGCCTGGTGCGCCTTGGCCGTTACCCGGCTGGCACCCTGGTCCAGAACGAGCGCAACAGGAACTCGGGCAGCCTGTCGCAGGTCGAGCAGACGACCGCCTGGTACCCGGTCGCCGAGGATTGCGTGGTCGCGTTCCGGGCGTGGACCCGGACCAGCTTCGCGGTCCGCTGGACTGACGGCCGCCTCAGCAAGCGCAGCCTGCTGGGGGACCCGACCACCATGGAGATTTGTCGGCAAGGGGACCTGACGGTTGCCGAACGCCGGTGGCTTCGGGCCGGGCTCGGCTGATTGCGCTCCGCTGACGGCGCTGCCGGTGATCGCGCCGAGCCGTAGGTAGACAGGCCGCCCTTCCAGTTCTTTCCCGTTGTTGGCCTCTGCCCCGACGCCCGGCTGGCTGCGCCTCTACGTCCGCTTTACCCACGAACTGCGTAGTCAGCCTACTGCGCGCAAACCTTTCCTATCGCGTGGATGTGCCATATGTTCTGAGCGCCGACGCCGCAGGTAGGGGAGGGGTCGGTGCAGAAGCCCCATGTCATCCTGAGGCTGACTACGCTGGGTCTGCTGCTGTCGTGCCTGCTCTGCCTGCAGGCGCTGGCCGTGCCATCGCAGACGGCCGCGCAGGAAGCCGGTCAGCAGGCGCCGGTCGCCGACGGCGCTCCGACCGCCGCCGAAGCGGCCGCCGTCCCCACCGGGATCACCCCGCTGATCGGGGACTTCGACGGCGACCACCGGTCCGACGTGTTCATGTACGGGCCGGGTGGCCTGCCCGACCACGTCTGGCTCGGGCGGCCAGACCGGGCCTTCCGCGGGGCGGCGGCCAACGTCGGCCGCGACTACCTCCCGCTGGTCGGCGACTTCAACGGCAACGGCCGGGCCGACATCTTCTGGTATGGGCCGGGCGCCAACCCCGACGTGCTCTGGTACGGCACGACCGACGGCGCGTTCTCGGGCTGGTCGGTCACCGTAAATGGCAGCTACGAGCCGCTCCTTGGCGACTTCAACGGCGACGGCCGCGGCGACATCTTCTGGTACGGGCTCGGCGCCGCAGGCGACGTGCTCTGGTACGGGCGGGCCGCCGGCGGCTTCACCGGCCGGGCGGTGACCGTGAGCGGCACCTACCAGCCGCTGGTGGCCGACTTCAACGGCGACGGCCGCCGCGACATCCTCTGGTATGGGCCCGGCGCCGACCCCGACGTGCTCTGGCTCGGGCTCGCCAGCGGTGGGTTCTCCAGCCGGGCCGTCACCGTCGGCGGGACCTACCAGCCGCTGCTGGGGGACTGGAACGGCGACCGCAGCCGCGACATCCTCTGGTACGGGCCCGGCGCCGACCCCGACGTCCTGTGGTTCGGGCACGCCGACGGGCGCTTCACCGGCCGGCCGGTCGACGTCGCCGGCACCTACCAGCCCTTCACCGGCGACTTCGACGCCGACGGCAAGCGCGACATCTTCTGGTACGGGCCGGGCGGCGGCTACGACGTGGTCTGGTACGGACGGTCCGACGGCAGCTTCGGGGCCGTCGCGGCCACCGTCGCCGGCACCTACCAGCCGTACGTCGGGGACTACGGCGGCGGCGGCCCCCAAGATGTCTTCTGGTACGCCCCAGGCGACCCAGACGATCACCTGTGGTTCGGCCACAGCGACCGGCAGTTCACCTCCCGAGCGACCACGCTGGACATCGGCTACACCCGGGCCGTGCCGCTGCGCCCCCAGGCGCTCACCAGCGGGTACAACCCCTACGGGTTCGTCGCCCACGCCTTCGGCGCGATCGACGGGCACGGGTACACCAACAGCCTGGAGGCCTTCCAACGCAACTACGGGCGTGGCTTCCGGGTCTTCGAGGTCGACGTGGTCCGCCTCGCCGACGGGACGGCCCTGCTGGCCCACGACGGCCTTGAGGCCAACTACGGCCTGAACAGGCCGTTCACCCAGGCGACCTGGGCCGACCTGGCCGGCCACAGGTACCTGGGGCGCTATACCATCCTGCGGGTCCAGGAGCTGGCTGGGCTGCTGCGCGACCACCCCGACATGTACGTGATCCTGGACCTCAAGTACGCCCGGCTCGACCTCTACCAGACCATGCTGCGGCACGCGCCCGAGCGTGACCTGCGCGAGCGCATCTTCCCCCACGTGGCGGAGCGGGCCGAGCTGGACGAGTTCCGCACCGCCTACCCGGTGCAGAACTTTGTGCTGGCCCTGTACCACACCCAGAGTCAGAACCGCTACGACGACCCGATCGCCGGCGACTTCACCAACCGCTACCGCGCGCCGGCGGTGATGATGTGGTGGCGGGACCGGGACATGTCGCTCAGCCTGGCCGCCAACGGCCGCCAAAGCCGCCGCTACCGCCCGTCGTTTGCCAGCGCGCTCGAGAGCGTCGGCGCCAACGTCTACGTCCACAGCCTCGGCGACCCCAACCAGATCCAGCGCTTCTGGGACCTGGGGATCGGCGTCTACTCCGACAACCCGTTCCCGCCGCTCGACGGACCCGCCGCCCTGCAACAGCAGGAGCCGCTGATCATGCCCGACTTCCCGCCGGGTGTCATCCCCGCGTAGCCGCGGCCGGCTGGCGGCGGGCGCTGCGCCAGGTGTCGCGGAGCTTGACCCGAGCGCCGGTGCGGAGAATGGCGGCAATCCCATCCTTATCATTCGTGCTGCCGCGTACCTGTAGGAGAGGCGCCGAGGTCAAACGGTCAGGAGTGTCCGTGGCTGACCGTGGCGAACCGGAGGCGTCGTGCTCGGAATAGCACGGAGATGGCACGGCCGGCGAGCGCGAAGCCGGCTCGGAAGCGGCGAGCCTCTGTAGGCTAAGCTCCTGGCTACAGGGTGGTCACATCACTGTGGCAAGCGACAGTTGGAGTGATCCTGATGGCTGAGCCTGAACGCTGGCAGGTCTCAACGGATGCTGCCGAGGTCTACGAGTCCTGCTTTGTGCCGGCGATCTTCGGCGCTTGGGCGAGCCCGGTTGCTGACGCCGCTGGAATCAGCAGGGGGAACAAGGTCCTGGATGTTGGCTGTGGGACCGGCGTGCTCGCACGCGAGGCCCTTCGGCGGGTCGGGCAAGAAGGTCAGGTTGTTGGCCTTGATCTTAATGAGGGGATGCTGGCGGTCGCAGCGCGAAGTGAGCCGAAATAGAATGGCGACTGGGCGATGCGGCCTCTCTTCCTTTCGAGGATGTGAGTTTTGACGTCGTGGTCAGCCAGTTCGCGCTCATGTATTTTCCGGACCGCGGGGGCTCGCTACGCGAGATGTGGCGCACGCTCGCGCCAGGGGGACGCCTTGCGGTCGCGGCTTGGGCGCGGATCGATCACGCCCGCGGTTACCAGATACTGGTGGATATCGCCGTCCGACAATGCGGACGTGAGGCAGCAGATGTGCTGGCAGCGCCGTTCGTCCTTGGCGATCAGGTCGAGCTCGCCAAGCTGGTAGTCAGCAGCGGCATCTCGGGGGCCAAGGTTACCCTCCATGAGGGTTCGATCCGGTTTCCGTCGGTAAAGGAGTTCATTCGCATAGAGGTCAAGGGCTCGCCTCTGGCTGGTATGCGGCAGGCCGGGTGCTGGACTCGGCCTGAGCTGTGG
>Ga0209857_1000253_pt1 | contig 12370 bp, 10 predicted proteins | sample GWRWN1_10_20_FD_187226 | JGI IMG/M metagenome (GOLD analysis project Ga0209857, IMG submission 187226) | Riverbed sediment microbial communities from areas with no vegetation in Columbia River, Washington, USA - GW-RW N1_10_20 (SPAdes)... | ecosystem: Environmental > Aquatic > Freshwater > River... | reverse complement strand
GTCAGTTGACCGATCGTGCCACCATACAGTCCCAGTGTGCCGCCGAAAAGCCCGAAGATCGGATGCCCCGCTTCGTGAAAGACGAGGTTCACGAGATCAAGAAAAATGAACCCGTCGTCATTCGTTTTGAGGAGATACAAAAACCAGGCTAGACCCAGTGACGTGGCCGCCAGTTGCCAAGTAGCCACTGGTTTCCACGGATACCCGCAGATGCGGCGAGTGCAGTCAAGAATGTCCTTCGGCGTCAGCATTGCTTACTTCTTTGCTACAACTCTTATGTCCTCCAACAGGAAGGGTGGTGAGGGAGGTTCCTACTGCGCGCGTCCAGCGAGCACATTCCGATCGTGCGCGCTGCGCGAGCACGGGAAGCTACCTCTCCACCCTTCGCCGCATTACTTGCGAGGCTCGCCGAGAACACACCACATGCGGCGGGTCCCGGATTTTTGATCGGTGACCGCCTCACCCGAGAAGAAGCTTACCTGCCAGGCTACGATGTCATCCTTGGGGGAGGGTGTGGCGGTCCAGAAAATAGATGACTTGATATTGGAGAAGGGATGACCCTGCGGGAGCGCCGGGTCATGTTGTTCGGGGTCCGCTAAACTTTTCAACTCGTCCACGGTCGGCGCCCGCCAGCCGGATTTTCCACCCACCCTCTTCGTCGCGCAGCGCGCAACCGACCGGCTCCAGACGTCGTGCTCAAAGTCCGGAGTCTGCTCCCAGATGAGGCCTGTCTTCGCATCCTGGACTCCGGCTCCATCCAAGACCAGCGTGAAGCGCTCAGCGGCCCCGACGGGCTGGACGAACCATAAGGCCACGACGACTCCAAGAACACAGACATGTCTAGGGAAAGACGGCGGCATTAATGCACTGAGAATGGAATTGGTGCAAAGGTGAGGACAAAGATAGCCAGCGCGCCCCAGCCGACCCAGATGCGAGTCCGACCCAAAGCCGACTCTGGGTCCAGGACTGGCGGGTGCGCGACTCCCAACATGCTCGCCATCCCAGCCCAGAGAATCCAGCCAGGCCAGCACTCAATGCCCACCCAGCAGGAAGTTCCGAGAGCCAGCATGATCGGTACGATGGCCAGCGCCATGGTCCGCTGTCTTGTGCCCCAGAGCGCGTAGGCCACGTGCCCGCCGTCGAGCTGGCCAATGGGAATCAGGTTGAGCGAGGTAACGAAGAGTCCGAACCAGGCGGCAAACCCAATGGGGTGCAGCACGACATCATAGCCGTCCGGAAGAGGTCCAAGCACCAGCCAGGACATGAATTGCAACAGGAGTGGCTCGCCTAGATGGAGGCCGTAGGTCGCCTCGTTCGCGACAACCTTGGACAGGTGCAGGCCGATCAACAGCGCGACCACCGCCACTACGAACCCGGCAATGGGCCCCGCCACACCAATATCGAACAACGCTTTCCGGCTCAGGATGGGACCGCGCATGCGAATAATGGCGCCGAACGTGCCGATGAAATGCGGTGGCCCCGGAATGAACAGGGGCAATGAAGCGGGGACCCGATGAATGCGAGACAGGAGGTAATGTCCGAACTCGTGCGTGACCAGAATCCCTAATAGCGTCGCGGCGAAGGGCACGCCCTTCAGGAGTGCCGCCGGGTCATTGTGCAGAAACTGCCACGCGCCGAGAAACGGATTGGTGTTGGTCTGGTAGGCCCCGGCCCAGAGAGTGGTAAAGACCGTGATGAGAAAGAGACCGATCGGCAGCGCCCAATCCAAGGGCCGTGGTTCGACCGGATCCTCCACGACCTTCAACATCGGGAACCGTCGCGGGTGACTGGAGGCATACCGCCCGTTTATCACTTCAATCGGCGGAAAACCTTTCAGATGGTCCTGCCGATCTTCATCCATGTCGCTGCGGTCCATTCGGATCAGGCCTCTCCTGCAAAGGGATTCTGCGCCCATTCCTCACTGACTGTCGTAGCCGGCCCGTGGCCCGGGAACAGCACGGTCTGCTCCGGCAGCTTGAGGACGCGCTGGCGAACCGATTGAAGATGGATCTGGTAGAGCGAGGACGGATTCGCCCGGCCGATGGACCCGGCGAACAGCGTATCCCCCACGAAGCAGATCGGGTGCCCGCTCTGCTCAACTCGATAGCAGATGCCGCCCGGTGTATGGCCAGGCGTCGTCAGGCACCGAACCGTGAGGCGACCGACGGTGATCGTTCGCCCGTCCTCTGGTGAGACGAAGAGCTGTTTCGGCGGTCGCCAGGAAAGCAAGGTGGCATCCGCCTCGCCCAGGAACACAGGGACGTGCCAGTGCTGGAGGATTTCGTCCAGTCCCCCGGCATGGTCCACATGGCCATGAGTCAAACAAACCCCGGTGAGCCGAAGACCCATCTTGCTCAATGTCTCCAACATCACAGTTGCATTGTACCCCGTATCTATAAGGACCGCTTCGCCGGAGTCGTGCGCCACATAGCCCTTGACTGCGTACCCGCCAATATCCCCCAATACCGTCTCCACCCCCGTCACTGATTGAGGCGTCGGGGCTGGCACCCATCCATCCAGCGTAATGTGGGTCAAAGGATCGGCTCTGAGCCCGAGGGCTTTAGAGATGGATTGAACCTCGGCTTTCGTGGGCGATCGGCCTCCCCGCTCCAGGACCGTGAGATCGCCAGCCGGCAAGCCGGTCATCCGCGCCACATCCGCCACGGACAGTCCCTGCCCCGTTCGAGCCTTCTTCACGATATCGCAAAAATCGTCTTCGAGCGGCATCAGAATGCCTTCAGGCGATAGGCGCGGGGCGATGGGCTATAGGAGGACAGGAATCTTCTCACACCCATAGCCTATTGCCCATTGCCTCTAACCTCGCATGGCATCCTGCCATGCGTTCACCATTGCCTGGTCCACATCCACCAAGATCACAGATCGGAGCGTGCGCGCAGGGTAGGCCTTGATTTCATCGGCCATCAGCCTGGCCGCTTCTGCCTGAGCCACCCCTCCGACGCCGGTGCCCATCCCTGGGATCGCAAGCGACACAAACCCATGCGCGTCGGCGAGCGCTAGCGCCGCCTTCGTGGCAAGCGCCACGTTCTGGGCCGGAATGCGCATGGCCGGTTGCGGCATTGTGGGCGCATGAATAATGCCTTTGAAGCTGGTCCGCCCGCCCGACGTCAGAACCGCCTTGCCCACCGGAATCGGCGCCTGCTTCCTTGCTTCTTCTTCCACTTCCGACCCGGCTGCTCGCTTGATCACTCCGGCCACACCGCCCCCCATGAAACCCAGACTGTTCGCCGCATTTACAATGGCCTGGGCCTCAACATCCAGAATGCTTCCCTGAACGACACTGACCTGCAGCCGATCACTGCTCATCTGGTCATACTGCAGGCTTCTGCTGTGCATTCAGTTGCACGCGCTTGTCGCAGAGCTGATTCCAAGTCCTGTCATCGAGCTCGTTAAACCGCTGTCCTCGTACTTTACAAATCTTCCGCCAGCAGCAGAGTCGAAGGAGGGCGTCGTCTGGAACGAGGCTGCGCTTCAGATGATCCAGGATCTCATTCTCCGATTTGTCGCAGTAACACATGGGGCTCACCTGTTCGTAGCGAGACCGGATCTGTTCGTACGGGCCATTGGGTGTGGGAGGGCGGCAAGCGATTCCGCCGGAGGAGCGAGGCGCCCACCACATTCCCGCTGTGCCGGATTGACTCGGCTGTGCCGTATTGACTCGGATGGAAGGGGTAGGTATGGAGGCTTGGTGGTCACTTCAACTTACAAGGGCGGCTTGGTTGGTCCCCAGCTGCGCGCGTCCACCGAGCATAGCTTCATCGTGCGCGCTTCTTCAACCTCCCAGTGGGTGGATGGGTTGCCCCTAACTGCGGCCGTCCAGCGAGCACTTTCTGACCGTGCGCGCTGTGGTCCACCCCACTCAACCGGAGCGGGTGGTCGGGTGGAGCCTGACTGCGCGCGTCCACCGACCACCGTTTCATCGTGGGGGGTGCGCGAGCACGAGGTTCGACCCGACCATCCGCTCAACTTCCCTCATCCCCCTGGCGGCAGCTTAATCTCCTTCACCTCGCCAAAGGCCGACAAGACCGGGGCCAGAGACTGTGGGGGGCCGACCGCCAGAATCCTGAGCCGATCCGTATGCACATGCGCCCGGGCCGCCCGCTGCAAATCCTCCTTCGTGAGCTTCACGACCTTGTCCCGGAGCTCTTGGAGAAAATCCTTGGGCAACCCATCGTACTCCAACCCGATGAGGCGGCTCACGATGCTGGCGGGACTCGCGAAGGAGAACACGAACGAATTGACAAAGGCTTCCTTGGCTTCATCCAGCTCGGCGTCCGTCACCGGCTGTTCCCGGAGTCGTTCCAGGTTGGCCATGAGGCGGTTGATCGTCTCTTGCGTCGAATCCACCTTCGTCTCGGCGCGCATGGACCAGGAGCCCCGTTCGCGTGTCCCCGCGCGAAGCGAGCTGCGCACCGAGTAGGCCAGCCCCCGCTGCGTGCGGATGTCCAGGAAGAGCCGGCTGCGGAATGAGCTTCCACCCAGAATGTCGTTGAGGATCGACAACGCCGGGTAGTCCGGATCGTCTTCCTTCACTGAGAGGTGCCCTACCCGGAGGTGGGTCTGCGAAATCCCCTTGCCGATGAAGCGCACCACGTTCTTCCCGCCTGACGCCTCGTCCGACGCGACAGGCGGCAGGACGATCAGCGGCACCGCTCCCTTGGCCCATCCCCCAAAGCTCTCCCGCAGCAGGGCCAGCATCGAAGCTTTCTCAAAATCCCCCGTCACGCCGAGGATGATGCCGTTGGGATGGACAGTCTGTGCGTGGAAGGCCACGAGATCCGCTCGCGTGATCCGCGAGACCGATTCGATCGAGGTCTCCCGCGCGAACGGATGAGTCGGCCCATAGAGCAGCTTCACGAACTCGCGTCCGGCGATGGACTGCGGCTGATCTTGGCGACGACGAATGCCCTCGATGGCTTGAAGCTTGGCCAGCTCAACCCTCGCCGAATCGAAGGCTGGCGTCATGAGGATATCGGCGAAGATCCGCAGCCCACGACTCAGGTCCTTTTTGAGCACGTCCAACATAGCGGAGCCGGACTCCACGCCGATCCCGACCGAAATCGAGGCGGCCAATTGTTCCAGCTCCTCATCCACATCAACGGCGGACATGCGCTTGGTCCCGCCAGTCCGCATCGTGGCGCCCACCAGCATAGCTAACCCAATCTTGTCGGGGGGATCCAGCCACTCTCCGGTTCGGATCATCGCGGTGATCGTGATCAGGGGCAGCTCATGGTCCTCGAGCAGGTACACCACCATGCCGTTCTCGAGGACGACGCGCTCAGGCTCGGGCGGGGTGAACTGGACCGGCTCGAATCGCATCTGCCGCGGGTCGGTCTGAGTGATCGACGAGGGCTGGGCCACGGTCGAGAGGGAGGCGGCCTCGCTCAAGGAAACCAGCAACAGAATCGTCAGAAGGCTGACGGCGCGCTGGCTCATGGCAGAAAGCGCTCGGCCGCTCATTGTGACACCGGTTTTACGAGGGGCGACGCGGGCTTGCTCGCTCCAGGCGGCTTCACCAGCGTCGCCACGGTTCGATTGGACTTGATCAAATACTGAGCCGCAACTCGCTGGATATCGGCTGTGGTCACAGCGGCGATCCGATCGCGCGCCTTCAGCACGTAGCGCCAGTCGCCTGCGACCGTCTGAAAGTAGGCGAGTTGCGAGGCCAACCCGCTGTTTGAGCGAAGGGACCGCACCAGAGAGGCGTCCAGATTGTGCAGCACTTTCTCCAGCTCCTTCTGCGACACGGGCTCGGTCTTAAGCTGATCCAGCTCTGCATAAATCGCCTCTTCGAGCTCCGCCGTCGTATGGGGCGCCAGGGGTGTGGCGCTGATGATGAAGAGGTTCGTGGCACGAATGCCTGGGAATCCCGAGTCCGTGATGATGGAGGCCGCAAGCTTCTTCTCCCGTACCAATCGGTGGTGCAGGCGCGACGTGACCCCTTCGGACAGGACGGAATCCAGCACGTCGAACACAAAGTCATCCGGGTGGTTGAGCGCCGGCTTATGGTAGCCAATCAACAGAATCGGTTCGGCATCGAACTCCACTTCCACCCGGCGCTCCCCTCGCTGCGGCGGTTCGACGGTCACGACCGAAGGTGGCGGCGGGGTCCGGGGGATGGTGCCGAATTGCCGCTCGATCAAGGCGATCACCTCAGGCGGGTTGATATCCCCCACGATGGCGATCACGGCATTGGCCGGCCCGTAGTGCGTTCTGAAGAACTGTTGGGTGGCCGCCGGCGTCAGGGCTTGGATGTCGGACGCCCAGCCGATCGTGGGGAACCCATAGGGGTGAGCCTGGAAGGCCGTCGCCGCAAAGGCTTCGTACAAGAGGCCGTTCGGGCTGTCATCCGTCCGAAGACGCCGCTCTTCCATGACCACAGCTCGTTCTTTGTAGAACTCGCGCAGCACCGGGTTCGCCATCCGGTCGGCTTCCACCGCCGCCCACAGAGGCAGCCGGTTGACCGGAAGGCTGACCATGTACCGGGTGATATCCTTCCCAGTCGAGGCATTCAGCCCAACCGCCCCATGGCGCTGATAGAGCAGAGCCATCTCATTGCCAACCACCCACTCACTGGCGCGTTCCTGTGCATTTTTGAACGCCTGATGAAGATTCTGGACTTCGGTGGAGTCCGTTCGTAGCTGGCTGACCGGCTCCGCGCCATCCCGCCCCTTGCGCTCAAGCGCCTGTATTGCCGAGTTGAGCCGATCCAATTCCTCCAACAACGGTCGCTCCCGCTCGTAGTCCTTGGTTCCGATGGTCCTCGTGCCCTTGAAGGCCATGTGCTCGTAAAGATGCGCGATGCCGGTGCTGCCGGTCTGCTCATCAAGACCTCCGACCCGAAAAGTGAGATTGATGGACACAGTTGGAGTCTGGTGGTGTTCGACCATGAGCACCGTCAGGCCGTTGGCCAGCCTGTGCTCGATCACGCGCTCAGCCAGTCCATTGCTGCGTGCCGGCGCAGCGGCCGCCTCAGCAGCACCCGCCGGTGCCGGGCTAAGGGTTAGGCTGAGGCTCAGGCCGAGGAGCAAAAGCGTGAAGCGTGCAGCGCGAAGCGCGGGAAGGACGAGAGACGTTTCACGAGATACGAGCGACGCATCCTTGGTCATATGAACAACTCCATCAGTTCTTCCGGTCTCTCGATGAACCAGTCCGGTTGGCACGCCGCCATCTTCTCGCGGTTGCCCATACCGTACCCGACCGCGCAAACCCTGATGCCGGCGTTGTGGCCCCCCGTGATGTCATTGGTGCTGTCGCCGATCAGGACGGTCCGATCCTTCGCGACGTTCAACGCCTCCATGATCTTGAGCAACATGCCCGGCTCCGGCTTCAGACCGTACCCGTCGTCCCCTCCGACCACATAAGCGAAGTGATGAGCGCCCAGCCCATTGAGGATTTTCGTCGTGTACTCCAACGACTTGTTTGTGGCAACGGCCTTATGTCTGTCGGCAAAATGGGTGAGGACTTTTTCAACGCCTGGATAGAACTTCGTCCGGTCCAGACAGTGGGCAAGGTAATGGGCCCGGAAGATTCGTAACGCGTCCTCATAGCGTGATTGGTTCTCTTCGCCCACTGCGAGACGGAGCAGCCGCTTGATGCCGTCGCCGACAAAACTGAAGACTTCCTCCTGGGGGCGCATGGCCAGGCCCAGGTCGGCCAGCGTGAGGTTGACCGCCTCCGCAATATCCCATTTGGATTCAATAAGCGTGCCATCAAGGTCAAAGATGATCAGATCGACCGGAATCCGACGCGAATTCATTCGGCCCATCATTTGGCCTTCTGTAATTCATCCCGGAGCGCTGTCAGGATAGCGAGGCGGGACGGTTCGAGTTCTTGCAACATGGCCTGCCGCACGTAATTGATCATGCGCTTCTGGCCGACATGAGGGGGCAAGAGCGGCTCGATGATCCGCCAGCGACCGCCGACCGCTTTCACCCGAAACTTGACCCGCTCGACCTGCTTCTCAGGCAGGAATCCGGGCGCTTCCAAATACACCGCCCCCAGCACTTGGTACTCCACCGGGATCAACACCTCCATCATGCTGATGACTTCCCACTGTTTGATATCGTCCACAATCTTGTAGCTCGCGGTGACCATCACATGGCCCCAACTCGGCTCTTCTTTCCAATTCACGTAGGGCCTGATCGCCTCCCAGGATATGGACTCCAGGCGAATGCCTCTCTGATCCAACGAGACGTATTTCTTGACCACCTCGACCGGGTCGCGGAGGAGCCCATACGTCTGTGTCAGCCCCTCACTCCACGTAAGCAGCAGAGCGAAGGAGACCGCGATGGCAAACCAGTGGAGGCTGTGCCGGCTGTCAGGTCCCGGCTGTCGCACCCGGTGCTCCATCCTCCTCATCCTCATCCAACGTCACTCGACAAGATGTAGCTTCATCAAGTTGGTCCCGCCGGGCTCACCGATGCGTGTCCCTGAGAGGATCACGATCCGCTGCCCGGTTTTCGCCAGCCCCTCTGCCTTCAAGCGGCGTTCCGCCTCGCTCACGCGCTCATCCGTCGTGGTGATCTGCACCATCGTGTGGGGGATCACGCCCCAATAGAGCGCCATCCGCTGCCGAACGGGTTCAAACGGGGTAAAGGCGATGATCGGAGCAGCAGGTCGCTGCTTCGACAGCAACCGCGTCGTCGCCCCCAACTCGCTAAACGCCACGATCGCGCTGGCCGCGACGGCCGAGGCTGCTGAAGAGGCCGCGGTACAGATCGCTTCCGTGAATGAGACTTCATCGCGGCCGACGTCAGCTCGACGCACGAACCCCGGCTCCGTCGCTTCCTCTGCTGCCCGGATGATGCGATCCATGACACGGACCGCTTCGACGGGATAGTGTCCGATGGCCGTTTCGGACGAGAGCATCACGGCGTCCGTGCCATCGAAGACGGCATTGGCCACGTCCGAAGCCTCGGCTCTCGTCGGATGCGGATGTTGGGTCATCGAGTCCAGCATCTGCGTCGCGGTGATCACGAGACACCGGCAGCGATTGGCTTCCGCGATGATCCGTTTCTGCAGGACCGGCACCGCTTCAGGTCCCATTTCAACTCCTAAATCCCCGCGCGCAATCATCACGCCATCCGCTTGATTCAGAATGGCGCCCAAAGTGGCGATGGCCTCCGGCCGCTCGATCTTCGCAATGACCGGCATGTCGCCGCCGCACTCGGCAATGAGCTGTTTTGCGGCGATCACATCATCGGGGCCCCTGACAAACGAGAGGGCCACGTATTCCACTCCCTGAGCCACCCCGAATCGGAGATCCTCCCGATCCTTGTCGGTTAGCGTCGGCGCGCTGATCCGGGTGCCGGGCAGGTTGATCCCTTTATTGGAGGTAATCCGTCCGCCGGTGATCACCCGACACTCAACGGCGCCACCGGTGATCCGATTCGCCAGGAGCTCGATGAGGCCATCATCGATGAAGATACGGGCACCAGGCTGGACATCACGCACGAGCTGGGGGTAGGTCACCGGAATGTCGGCAGTATCGGACGGAGCAATGGACTGAGCGCCGATCTGGCCGCCGGACCGTAACAGAACCGTCAGGAGTCTCACGCTCTGGCCGGCAACCACGTCGATCCCGCCGCCAGTGATCTCCCCGACACGGATCCGCGGTCCTTGTAAATCCTGGATGATCGCAACCGCCGCGCGCCGGCGACCGGCGACCTCACGGATGGCTTTAATCGCGCGACCGTGCGATTCGTGAGAGCCATGAGAGAAGTTCAGCCGAGCGGCATCCATTCCGCTCTCGATGAGGCGGTCCAACAAGTCCGGCGAGTCCGTGGCAGGCCCGATTGTGCAGACGATCTTGGCCTTTCGCATGGGTATCTCTTAATCTTCTCGAAGCCTCCTACCTTGGAATTCTAACAAACGACCATCGGTCTCGCAACGCGCGCCATCATTTGCACCTCATGCTTTCGCCGCACAGCGCATCCTGTCGCGAGATAGCCGAGGAGATGTGCCGCCGAGTTGGACAAGCGGAGCGCAACAGATCTCACGGCATCGTCACAGGGCTGCCTGACGCGTAAGGATGCAGCAAGAGAGGCAGGCGGCGTGAAACTCAATCCGGTTTCCACGGAAGCTCGCTTCCGTGCATGCGGGCGAACACCTCCCAATCGAACGGCTTTGGCGCTACCGCATGGAGCGGGATGGCTTCGATGGTTCCCGGCTCTCGGTACGCCAGCATGCAACCGACGACCTGCTCAGGACGTTCGACCAGCCGGCGGATAGTCTCGTAGGCCAGATGCTGCGCGATGGCCTTGTCTTCGGGTGTCGGGGGAGCGCCCCTCAAGGTGTGGCCGAGAATCGTGGCTTTCGTCGCCAGTGTGAGGGGATAGTGGCCGGCTTTGGACTGAAGCTGTGGCCACTGTGCAATCGTGCCGGCGACATAATCAACAAGACCATGGACACCCCCCTCCCGGTGATGGCGGTGGGGAGTCCGTTCAGCCACCACAAACAAATGGCTTTTGTTGGGCACTCCCAAGGTCCGCTTGAGCGTGCCCAGAATGATCTCGTCAATGTAGGCATCGGCGTCTGGATGTTCGTTGACCAGAACCCCCTCGGCCCTGGCCTGATAGGCACAGGCCAGCGCGAGGTGGCCCGATCCCGCCCCCATGACCTCGACAAAAAAGACACTGCCCATAGCGGCGCTGGTGGCTTTTAGCGACTCGATGGATTGGTTCGCAAGAGCCACGGCAGAATGGAATCCAAGCGCCGTCGTGCCCGCGATATTGTTGTCGATGGTGCCGGGAATCCCCACGACCTGGACCCCGAACCGTTCGTAGATGGCGCGCGCGCCTCGAAGGCTGCCGTCGCCTCCGATGACGACCAACGCGCTGTCGTGCATATAGGGCTCGAGATTCCGCATCGCGGCCTTCTGCACGTGCTCATCCTTGAAATCTTCAAAGCGGCTGCTTCCGATCGGACTGCTCGCATGGTTGCTCATGCCCCGCGTATCCTGCTCGGTCACCGCTTGAATCCAATTGTTCGCCAGCCCCAAAAATCCGTGACGCACAAAGCACACATCGAGGCCCAACCGGTTTCCTGTCACCCGCAGTTCCTTCAACGCGGCGCCGCCACCGGCGAAATCGCCACCCGACACCAAGGCGAGGACCCGCTTAATCTGCCGAGGAGCCAGCGTGACCCGACCCCGCCGTTCCTGTTCGACCGTCTCCCAGGCATTGCGCGCGGCCTGTTCCCGCTGCGACAGTCCGACCGCGGTGGAATACCCCGAGAACTGCCCATGTTCGAAGGTCAGGAGGACGACGTTATCCTGTCCCTCCTTATATTCTCCAAACTCGGTGAAGGCCTCGCGGAACGGACGTGGATCGAGATACATCATGAGCGCCCGCAGGATGGAGCTGTGCGTGTACAAGCAGACGACCTTCCCCTGGTGAGACCGACCCACCTGATGGAGACCGTCGATGACATCGACATAGAGATCGAAGAAAGAATGGCCGCCGGGATAGCTATACAAGGGATGCTTGATCAGACCCTTGGCCGTCTTGGCATCCACCCCGAACGCGGTGGCCGCTTGCTCAGCCTCCGCTTTCTTGTCTAACCCGGTGACCCACCCGAAATCCTGCGATTCCAGTGTGACCTCGACCGCCGCCTGCGCAGCCTCCGTGCCGGAGTGAGCCGGCATCAGCGCCGCGACGACCCGCTCACACAGTTGTCGCGTATTCGGGCTCCGGCTGACGAGATGGACGAAGGTCCGTGGATCCAGGTAGTTGTGCAGGTGGAGAAAATCCAGTTGCTGGGCGACCACGCCGACCATCCGGGCGAGCCCGGCTCCGACCGCGTCGGCCTTGGGAATGCCCCGTTCAGAGTCCAGCACATTGGCGAACCGGCGTCCGACTCGGTAGGTGCCGCTCTCCACACGTGACACACCATGTCGCATCGTGAAGAGCAGAGTCCGACCTGTCAGATCGCGAGGCAACAACCAGAACCGGTCATCGCCCAGGTCGAGGACGATGCGGCCCTCCGCCAATTGCGGCGTCAGGTGCAGGCGCGGCACGATCGCCACCGGACGACGGTGGGTCGGCTTCTGCACCGAACTAATCGGAACGCGGGATAAGGGCGAGAGCTCCCCTGTGGCAAGGAGCCGGTTCCAGGCGGCAAAAAACACGAGTTCGTCGCCACCGCACCCGCTGTTGATCAACCCGCGACGCGCAGCCCTGTATTCCTCGGCCGTCGGAAAGCCCTTTTGAGCGCGGTGGACGAACGCCCGGATCTCAACCATCGCGTCTTGAACTCGCCGCGCTCGATCGACAGAGGGAGCAGGGGCTGGTGGCAGCACGACCCCCTCACTCGATGTGCGGCGCGCAAGACCCTCGCCGTATACCAGTAA